>Ga0209415_10005912_pt1 | contig 21871 bp, 22 predicted proteins | sample PeaSoiSIISIP2007_FD_187696 | JGI IMG/M metagenome (GOLD analysis project Ga0209415, IMG submission 187696) | Peat soil microbial communities from Weissenstadt, Germany - SII-SIP-2007 (SPAdes) (version 2) | ecosystem: Environmental > Terrestrial > Soil > Wetlands > Peat | place: Germany... | reverse complement strand
GCACCGGTTGTCAATCCGATCAAAGCTCCGGTCACGGAATTTCGCATCGGCGAAGAATTCGGAACGGCTAAGCGCAACCTTCCACCCGCCGGTATTGTCGTGATCTGCATCGCTGCGGTCGCGGTGATTGTGGGAATCTTTGCATTCACGGAGCGGGCGAAACCGCAGGGCGCAGGCTCGATCGATTTTGTGACGGCGGCCGAGGTGCCGGGACAGAACATGATCCTGGCCGCTATCACCGTGACTCTGCGGAATACAGCGGACAAACCGCTGTGGATTCACACTCTCAAAGCGCAGGTCACTGCCGGCGACGGCAACAGCTTCGAGGATGAGGCGGCGTCGGCGGTGGATCTGGATCGGTACTACCAGGCGTTTCCGGCTCTGAAGGAAAGATCGGAGCCGGCGCTTTCGCCCGAGACCAAACTGCTACCTGGAGCCGTACAGAAAGGGACCATCATCGTCGGCTTTAAGGTCACGAAAGAAGCCTTCGATCAGCGCAAATCTCTGACCGTGACGATTCAGCCCTACGACCAGGCGTTACCTGTCATTTTGAAGTAATGCGCGGCGGAGTGGGGTAGCGGCTGGCTTCTAGCGAGCCTTCTGAGCGAGTTTCGTGGTGGCCGGGCGGGACGCCTGGCTCTCCCCCAACTAGAACTTCACTCACCTTCTAGTTGTTTACGCGCTTCGGCCAGCGCAGCCCGCTCGGCGCCGCTCATCTTCGGATACTTCAAGTTCATGCCTTTCAACGCATCCACCACAGCGTGCGAGACCACGAGTCGGCTGAACCACTTGTTATCCGCCGGCACTACGTACCAGGGCGCGCGCTCACTGGCCGTGTGCCGGATCATATCCTCGAACGCATCCTGATAGGCGTCCCAGAATTGGCGTTCCTTCACATCGGCCGAAGAAAACTTCCAGTTCTTGTCCGGTGTGTCGAGCCGTTCCATGAAGCGGCGCTTCTGCTCTTTTTTTGAGAGATGCAGGAAAAACTTGACCACCGCAATGCCGTTGCGTGTCAGGTAGCGCTCGAAGTTATTGATATCTTCAAAGCGCTCTTGCCAGATATGTTTGTTGACTAAAGCCTGCGGCAGTTTCTCGTTGGCCAGAACCTGGGGATGGATGCGGACTACCAGCACTTCTTCGTAATAGGACCGGTTGAAGATGCCGATCCTTCCTCGCGCCGGCGCGCGTTGCATGCAGCGCCACAGGTAGCCGTGCTCGAGTTCCTCGGCGGAGGGCGCTTTGAATGACCACACTTGCACTCCCTGCGGATTCACACCCGACATGACATGCTTGATGGTGCCGTCTTTGCCGGCCGCGTCCATGGCCTGAAAAATCAGGAGCAGGCCCCAACGGTCTTGCGCGGCCAGAATGTCCTGCAGGCGGGCCATCTCTTTGACGCCGTTGGCGAGCAGATCCTTGGCCTGCGGCTTCAGCTCGGACCCGAGGCCGTGCGTATCTGCGGGATCGTGATCCTTGAGGCGGAAGTGTTTCCCGTGTTCGACGCGGTAGCGCTTGAGCAGTTTCTCGATTTTCATGGTGTTCCCTTGGTGTGACCTTGCCTGGCGATGATGATTATAGACAGAGTCGATCGGGTTGGCGGACTTCGCGGGTGGGGAATTTGATCGGCTTGCAAAATTTTCGTCAGAGTGAGAGAACTCTGGCTATGAGCTTCGATAGGTTGCGTTCTCCGGTGCGGTTTCTGCAACAGGTTGGGATTCCGGCCGATCAAGACTGGCTGCGCGAATACGAGGCGTGGTTTGAAGACGAAGGACAGGGGATCTCCGACGCGGTGGATCGCGCCGGCACTCCGTGGTTACGCATGTTCGATCGGTTCGGCGCGCGGGTAGATGAAATCCTTTATCCGCCCGAGTACTGGCGCATGCTGAAACATGGATACCGGGCAGGCGTGCTCTGGCGAGCTTTTGAGCGGAATTCCGACCAGAACCCTGAGCCGAATTCGCTGCTCTCCGCTTATCTTCTTCTTTACGTTACTGGTTTCTATGACCCGGGACTGGCTTGCCCGTACACGGTGTCCTTGTCTACGGTTTCTCCGCTTTTAAAATATGGAGACGCGGAACTGAAGGCGCGCTTTTTGCCGCGCATGTTGCAGCGGGATGACAGTGTATGGCAGGGCGCGACCTGGATGACGGAGATCAAGGGCGGTTCCGACCTGGGCGCGGCGGTGGAGACGGTCGCACAACGGGATGGGAATAAGTGGCGGCTCACTGGCGACAAGTACTTCGCTAGTAATGCGGGAGCTGAATTGGCGGTGGTCGCGGCGCGGCAGGAGGGCGCTCCGCAAAACGTGCGCGGGCTCAGTCTGTACCTGGTGCCGCGTCGCGCTGAAGACGGGCAGCTGAATTATCAGATACGGCGACTGAAGGACAAGATCGCTACTCGCTCGGTGCCTACCGGCGAGATCGAACTTCGTCGCAGCGAGGCTTGGCTGCTGGGGAAGGCGGAACATGGGATCTATTTGATTCTCGAAGTGCTGAACCTCTCGCGGGTGGCGAACTGCATGGGCAGCGTGGCGCTGGCGCAACGGGCGATTGCCGACGCCTATTCTTTCGCGCAAGGGCGCACTGCCTTCGGGAAACCGATCAGCGAGCATCCTTTGCTGCGACGGCAATTCGAGGATCGTTGGCATGGGCTACGCGCTGCTTCACGGCTGGCTTGGGAAGCTGTGCATCTGCTCGACCGGGTGTGGCAGGAGAAGCCGCCGTACTCGGAGCGCTATCATTTGTTCCGGTTAGTCGCTCACCTCGCGAAATACTGGACCGCGGAGTTCGCCGTGCAAACGGCTAAGTGGGCGATGGAAGTGTACGGCGGAGTGGGAACGCTGCAGGAATATCGCGTGGAGCGCTGGCTGCGCGAGGCCATGATTCTGGCCATCTGGGAAGGGACATCGCATCGCCAGATGCTGGATGGACTGGAAGTCATGCAGCGCAAAGGTGCGCACCGATTGCTGTTTCAGCATCTGGCGGGGAAAGCATCGGAGGCGCAACTGCGCGAGATGGAAGCACGCGTGGAACGACAGCTTGGGCTGCCCGAAGTTGAGCGGGAGGGAACTCTGGAGAAGCTTTTTGGCGATCTGGCTTCGTTTACCGCGGAGGCGTTATTGCAGACACGCTGATTGATTTGCCGGTGGGCCGCTAATTTTCTGCGTTCATTGACCGACCTCGTTTTATCGACGTAAGATTCGCACCAGTGATTGGGCAGACAATTTCGCACTACCGCATCGTCGAGAAGCTTGGCGGAGGCGGCATGGGCGTGGTCTACAAGGCAGAGGATACCCGGCTTCATCGCTTCGTCGCCCTCAAGTTCCTGCCGCCGGAGATTGCGCGCGACCCGCAGGCGCTGGCTCGCTTCCAGCGCGAGGCGCAGGCTGCCTCCGCGCTGAATCACTCGAACATATGCACTGTCTATGACGTCGGCGAGCAGGACGGCAACGCCTACATCGTCATGGAATATCTCGATGGCGTGACCTTGCGCTACAAGATTGCCGGGCGTCCACTCGATCTCGATTCCGTGCTTAGAATTGCAATTGAAATCGCCGACGCGCTCGATGCGGCCCACGGCGCGGGTTTCATCCACCGTGACATCAAGACCGCAAACGTCATGATTACCAAGCGAGGACAGGCCAAGATCCTCGATTTTGGCTTGGCCAAAGAGAGCGGCGCCAATCCTGACAGCGGAAGCAGTCCGGACGATCCCACCCTCGCGCAGCGCGACCTTACCACCAATGGCGAGACTCTCGGCACGGTCGCCTACATGTCGCCCGAGCAGATCGAAGGCAAGCCTCTGGACGCACGCACCGACCTGTTTTCGTTCGGGAACGTGCTGTACGAGATGGCGACCGGCCGGTCCCCTTTCGACAAACCCACCAAGGGAGCTACTTTCGGGGCGATCCTGCACGAGCAGCCGATTCCGGTGAGGCAACTGAATCCAGGCATGCCGGCGCGCCTGGAAGAAATTGTTCATAAGGCGCTGGAGAAAAATCGTAATCTTCGTTACCACCACGCCTCTGAGATGCGTGCCGACTTACAGCGCCTGAAGCGCGATTTGGACACCGGACAGTCCTCATCCTCGGGCACGGCAGCGCTGGTATCTCCCCTTCAAATTGGAAAGCTGCGGGGTGTGCAGAGTTGGAAGGTCGCAATCCCGATTCTGCTGATCGCAGCGCTGGTGGCGGGCGGGCTTTACTATCGCTCGCATCAAACCAAGCCGCTGACCGACAAGGACACTATCGTCCTCTCCGATTTCACCAACACCACGGGAGACAGTGTTTTCGACGACACGCTGAAGCAAGGACTCTCGGTGCAACTGGAGCAGTCGCCCTTTCTCGCCCTGCTTTCCGAGCGCAAAGTGAATGAGACGTTGAAGCTGATGGGACGTTCCGCCGGTGACCAGTTGACGCCCGAGATCACACGCGAGGTCTGCCAACGCACGAACAGCAAAGCCATGCTCACCGGGTCCATTGCGGGACTGGGCAGTCAGTACGTGATCGGCCTGAAGGCGGTGAACTGCAACACCGGGGACGTGCTGGCGGAAGCCCAAGAACAAGCGGCGGGCAAGGAAGCGGTGCTGAAGGCCCTGGACAACGCGGCAGTCAGTTTGCGCCGTCAACTTGGCGAATCGCTCAGTTCGGTACAGAAATACGCTACGCCGGTGGAGGAAGCGACCACGCCTTCCCTGGACGCGCTGAAAGTGTACAGCCTGGGGCGGAAGACGCAGTATGCAAGAGGAGACACGGCTGCTCTGCCGTTCTACAAACGGGCCGCGGAACTCGACCCGAATTTCGCCAGGGCTTACGTCTCGATGTCGGGGGCCTACAGCAACCTTAATGAAATCGAGCGCGCGACGGAGAATGCACGCAAGGCTTATGAGCTGCGGGGGAAGGTGAGCGAACGGGAGCGGCTCTCTATTGAGGCGAACTACTACCTCACCGCGACCGGAGAGTTGGAGAAGGCGGAGCAGACCTATCAGCTATGGCAGCAGACCTACCCGCGAGACGAATTGCCGCACATTAACCTGGGATTCATTTTCGCCAGCCTGGGAAACTGGGAAAAGGCATTGGAAGAAGCCCGAGAGGCGCTGCGCCTGGAACCGAACAACGCAACCAACTATCTCAACCTCGGAAATGCCTACACCGCGCTCAACCGGCTAGACGAGGCGGAGGCGGTGTATCAGCAAGCGGACGAGCGCAAACTGGAGGACGAGACTCTGCTGGCAAACCGCTACCAGTTGGCTTTTGTAAAGGGGGACACAATCCGAATGACGCAGGCAGCCGCGGCCGCCATGGGCAAGCCGGGCATGGAGGACTTATTGTTGGCCGCGCGAGCGGATACGGAAGCCTGGTACGGAAAACTGAACAATGCACGTGAGCTGACACTTCGGGCGATGGATTCAGCCCAGCACAACGATGCTAAAGAGTCTGCCGCAACCTATCAGGCAGCGGCGGCGCTGCGCGAAGTGGAAGGAAACCGGAAGCAGGCGCTCGCCGATGCCAACGCAGCCGTGAAATTGGCGCCCAACCGCGACGTGCGGGCGATAGCGGCACTGGCTATGGCAAGAACAGGCGATACGGCGGCGGCCGAGGAGCTGGCTGCCGAACTCGACAAGACGTTCCCGCTGGACACGCTGGTCCAGAGGTATTGGCTTCCCTCGATCCGGGCTGCTGTCGCCTTGCAGCACAAGGACCCGAACCGCGCACTGGAACTATTGAATCTGACCAGCACGGTAGAACTTAGCCAGCCTACGAACCTCGCAGTCGTCCTGTGCCCGATTTATTTGCGGGGAGAAGCCTATGTTATGTTGCACGACGGCAGCCGGGCGCAAGCGGAATTTCAAAAATTCAGCGACCACTATGGGCTGGTGCTGAACTTTCCATGGGGATCTCTGGCCCGCGTCGGCCTCGCTCGCGCTTACGCCATGCAAGGTAGTACGGTCAAGGCTCGTGCGGCATATCAGGACTTCCTCGCCCTCTGGAAAGATGCCGACTCCGACATCCCTCTCCTGAAGCAAGCCAAGGCGGAGTACGTGAAGCTGCAATAGCTGGAAAATTCTGAGTGCCTCGCGGTTTGCTGGTTCTGGAGATTGTTCGCTTCGTGCCGTAATATCTAAGTAAATGTTTGACCCGAAACGAGGACTATGAGCACCATCGAACAAGCAAAACCTGCAGTCCACTTTCCTGCTCTCGCACCGCCTCGCCGCTATCTTTTTGGACCGGGACCCAGCATGGTTCACCCGCGCGTGTGTGAGGCGCTGTCGAAGCCGATTGTCGGGCACCTTGATCCCTACTTCATTCAGGTGATGGCAGACGTCCAGCAATTGCTGAAGACCGCTTTCGGCACCAAGGATGGCGCCACGCTGGTGATTTCCGGCACTGGCAGCGCGGGCATGGAAGCGGCCGTGGCTAACTTCGTCGAGGCCGGAGCCAAGTTCGCGGTGTTTGCCAATGGATATTTTTCCGACCGGCTAACGGAGATGGCGAAGCGGCATGGCGCGAACGTTGTGCGTTTTGAGAAAGCGTGGGGTGAGACTTATACGGACGATGAGGCACGGGAGTTCGTCCGCTGCGAAAAGCCGGCGGTAGTGGCTTATGTTCACGCCGAAACTTCGACCGGAGCATTGCAATCGGGACAGGCCATTTGTGCCGCGGCGCACGAAGTGGGGGCACTCGTGATCGGCGATTGCGTAACCTCCCTTGGCGGAGTGCCGGTGGAGTTCGACAAGACGGGCATCGACGTGGCCTACAGTTGCACGCAGAAAGGGCTGAGCTGTCCGCCGGGGTTATCGCCCATGGCCATGTCGCCTCGGGCTATGGAGTGGCTGCGCGCTCGCACTACTCCCGTACGCAGTTGGTATTTTGATCTAAAGCTGATTCACGACTACTCCACCGTATCGCACCGGTATCATCACACGGCGCCGATTTCGATGTTCTATGCGCTGCGCGAGGCGCTGCTGGTGATTGCCGAAGAAGGAATCGAGAACCGCTGGGAGAGGCATCGCCGTTGTCACAAGTCTTTTGTGAAGGGCATCGAGGCGATGGGTTTGCGCATGCATGTTCCCGTGGAGCATCGCATTGCCACTCTGAACACGGTGTGCGTTCCAACCGGGGTTGACGAGGCGAAAGTGCGAAAACGCTTATTGGACGAGCCGGGCATTGAGATCGCGGGCGGTTTCGGTCCGCTCGCGGGCAAGGTTTTTCGCATTGGTGTCATGGGCCCGCTCGCCACCGAAGAAAACGTGCAGTTCTTTCTGAAAGAGTTCAAAAGAGCGCTAGACTGATTGAGCGTCGCTACCCGGATGCCTTTGGAGCCCCATGGAACCGCGTATCCTCGGCCAGTTCCGCGCGATTGTTGGCAAGGGTCTCATCACTGAAACCTCTGAACTACATACCTATGAATGCGATGGGCTGACCAACCTCCGCGCCCTGCCTCAGGCGGTTCTGCTTCCCACTTCAACTTCCGAAGTGCAGGCGATTGTGCGGATTTGCCAGCGCGAGAAGATTCCTTTTGTGGCTCGCGGTTCGGGCACGGGACTCAGCGGCGGGGCGCTGCCCGTGGACAAGGGCGTGGTCATCAGTTTAGCCCGTATGAACCGCATCCTCGAAGTGGATCTGCCGAACGCGCGGGTGGTCGCGGAGCCGGGCGTCGTCAACGCGGATGTTACACAGCGCGTGGCTCCGCATGGTTATTTCTTCGCGCCCGATCCTTCTTCACAGTCGGTGTGCAGTATCGGCGGAAATGTGGCGGAGAACTCGGGCGGCGCGCATTGCCTGAAATACGGATTCACCACTACCCACGTTCTGGCGCTTGAGGTCGTTCTTCCCGATGGATCGATTGTGCATCTGGGCAGCCGGGCAGTGGACCGTCCGGGATACGACTTGCCGGGAATTTTTGTTGGATCGGAAGGAACGCTGGGCATCGCCACTAAAGTCGTGCTACGCATCGTGAAGAAACCCGCAGTGATACAAACGCTGCTGGCCGCTTTCAATTCCACTACGGAAGCGGGCGCGGCGGTCAGCGGAATTATTGGAGCGGGAATGCTGCCGGCGGCTATCGAGATGATGGACAACCTCGCGATTCAAGCGGCCGAGGCCTCGGTGCACGCCGGGTACCCAAACTGCGGCGGATTGCTGTTGGTGGAGCTTGACGGTCCTGCTGCGGAGGTCGAGCACTTGATGGAGCAGGTGGGCGAGATCTGCACGCAATGTGGAGCGTGGGAGATTCGCGTCGCCCAGTCGGAAGCGGAGCGCGCCGTCGTCTGGAAGGGCCGCAAGGCCGCTTTTGCCGCCATGGGGCGCATCTCGCCCAACTACATTGTGCAGGACGGCGTTATTCCTCGCACCGCGCTGCCCAAGGTTCTTGGCGACATCGAGCGTATGAGCGCGGCCGAAGGGTTGCGCGTGGCCAATGTTTTTCATGCGGGCGACGGCAACCTGCATCCGCTGGTGCTTTATGACGGACGCATCGCGGGGCAGGAAGAGCGCGCCATGGAACTTTCTATCAATATCCTGCGGCTGTGTGTGAAGTACGGCGGGTCGATCACGGGCGAACACGGTGTGGGTGAAGAGAAAAAGATGATGATGGGGGAGATGTTCGCGGAGCCCGACTTGGAAACCATGCAACTGGTTCGCTGCGCGTTCGATCCCGAACATCTGTCGAATCCGGGCAAGGTGTTTCCTCGCACTCGGCTGTGCGCGGAGAGAACCGGGCCGTACCAGCCGCATCCTCTGGAAGTTGCAGGGGTTGCGCAGTTCTTCTGACAGTTATGGGAACTCGTCCATTGCCGCATCCATCGATTGCCGCTGTGGAAGCTGCGTGGAGCGATTTGCGGACGCGGGTCGGCGAAGAGCATATGCGCGCCTCCATGATGGAGGACGCGGTCGATGATGTTCTGCCGCACATGGTCATTGAGCCGGGAACTCCTGAGGAAGTCGCGGACGCGCTGAAGATCGCTACGGGCGCTCGGTTGAAGGTGATTCCTCGCGGCGGCGCAACCAAGATGGATTGGGGCAACCCTCCGCGTGGCGGCGAACTGATTCTCTCCACGCGTCGGCTGAAGCGCGTCGTGGAACACGCCTGGGGCGACATGACGGCAACGGTCGAAGCCGGATGCACGTTCCAACAATTGCAGGAGACTCTTGCTGTGCATGGTCAGCGGCTGGCCCTTGACCCTCTTTGGCCGGAGCGTGCGACCATCGGAGGGATTCTGGCGACGAATGACAGCGGGCCACTGCGGGTTCGCTTCGGAAGTTTGCGCGACTTGATTATTGGCATCACGCTGGCGTTGCCGGATGGGACTCTCGCCAAGAGCGGCGGCAAGGTAGTGAAGAACGTCGCCGGCTACGACCTGCCTAAGCTGGCTACCGGCTCATTGGGTACTCTGGGAATCATCACGCAGGCAATTTTCCGGCTTCATCCCCTGCCGCGCGAAAGCCGGACGTTGAGTTTATCCATTTCGGACAGTGGAAACATGAACGCTTTGGTGCTCGCGATTCAAGACTGCAATATGGTTCCGACTGGCGTGCAGGTTCGGGCGGGGAGTGCTGCGGGGCCGGAAGTCGATCTCCGCTTCGAGGGCACGTCGTCGGGCTGTGAGGCGCAGATGGAGCAAACTCTGGGCATCGCCTCGGGAGCACGCCGCATTGAGTCTCCGGCAGACGTCTGGAATGCGCACTCGGAATTGTGGAGCCGGGCTGAGGCTTCTGTCGTGTGCAAATTCAGCTTATTGCCGGCGGATCTCGGAACCTTCCTGGATTCGATCGTGGAAGCAACGGAATCGCTGCACTTGGCTTGGAGGCTTGTCGCGCAGGCTGTCGGAGCCGGATACCTCCGACTGGAGAGTAAGGACAGCGGCGCCCTCATCACCGTGCTTGAAGCTTTGCGGAAGAAACTGGAAGCTCGCGGAGGCTCGCTGGTCATCTTGCGTTGTCCTCACGAAATCAAATCGAAAACCGATGTCTGGGGAAGCGCGGGCGATGCGCTCGCACTGATGAAAAGCATCAAGGCACAATTCGACCCTGCGGGAGTGCTGAACCCAGGACGGTTTGTTGGGGGAATCTGATGGCGGGAGGGAACTAATGACGCAACCCGCGAGCACGCCTCCCTATTCTCCCTCTGGCGCCTTTGACGGGCACCACGCGCCCTCGACTGACTTGATCAATGCGTGCGTGCATTGCGGGTTCTGCCTTGCCACCTGTCCTACTTACGCGCTTTGGGGAGAGGAGATGGATTCGCCGCGCGGGCGAATCTATCTGATGAAACTCGGCTTGGACGGGGAGGTTGGCCTCGATCCAACTTTTGTAAACCACATGGACAATTGCCTGGGGTGCATGGCTTGCATGACGGCGTGTCCTTCGGGCGTGCAGTACGACAAGCTGATTGAAGCGACACGCGCTCAGATCGAACGGAACTTCCCGCGACCGGCGCCCGAAGGACTTTTGCGCCGAATGATCTTTGACGTTTTTCCGCGGCCCGACCGGCTACGGTTGCTGCTCGGGCCGCTCGCACTTTACCAGCGCTCGGGATTGCAGTCGCTGGTGCGCCGCACCGGTCTGCTCAAACTGCTTCCTGCCAGCGTGCTTGCGATGGAGAACCTCGCGCCGTCAGTTCCGCGAAAAACGAATGGTGCACTTCCCGAGCGCGTGGCAGCGCAAGGCGAACAACGCCTGCGGGTAGGTTTGCTGCTGGGATGTGTGCAGAGCGTTTTTTTCCCCGAGGTCAATGCGGCCACAGCCCGCGTGCTGGCCGCGGAAGGTTGCGAGGTGGTCGTTCCCGGGGACCAGTGCTGCTGCGGCGCGATTATGATCCACGCGGGCGAAGAGAAAGCGGCGCTCGATTACGCGCGGCGCACCATCGACGCGTTCGAACCTGCGCAGGTGGACACCGTGGTGAGCAATGCCGCGGGCTGCGGATCAAACCTGAAAGATTATGGCTACCTGCTGCGCGACGATCCAAAGTACAGCGAGCGGGCGAAAGCGTTCTCCGCGAAGTGTCGCGACATTTCTGAAGTCCTGGCGGGGCTGGAGCCGCGGGCTCGGCGCCATCCGCTTCGTCTGAAGGTTGCCTACCATGACGCTTGCCACTTGCAACATGCGCAGGGGGTGAGGGTGCAACCACGCGCCGTGCTGGGAAAAATTCCAGAGTTGCAGATTCTGGAAACTACTGAAGCGGCGCTGTGCTGCGGGTCGGCCGGAATTTATAACCTGGTTCGGCCCGGACCCGCCAAGGAGTTGGGCGACCGCAAGGTCCGCAATGTGCTGGCGACCGCGCCGGACATTGTTGCCTCGGGAAATCCCGGCTGCCTGCTGCAGTTGCGCAGCGGACTGCGGCTTGCCGGCAGCCCGGTACCGGTGGTTCACCTGGTGGAATTGGTGGACGCTTCGATGCGGGGATTGCCAGCGGAATCCTTGCTCATCCGCTAACTAGACTGCGCCGGAAGGTCCGCCCCACGTCGCGGATCGCGACTCAAGACCTTCTACAAAAGTTTTGATGTTAACAATGCAAATTATGCGTTGGACTGTCCCTAAACAAGTCGTTATCTTGAAATCATGGACGGGTCCCCGATCCCGTCCTGGCGAATTTCTAGCGAGTTGTCCAGAGGAGCCGTGCATGAAATCTCAGCGACGTTCCTTCCCACGTCCGGCTCCGGCGGGACCCAGGAGCGCGAAGCTTATCAGGAAACAACCGTCGAATGCCGTCGATCCCGAGAGGCTGTTGCACCTTGCCCAGCAGTTGTATGCTCACGCTCTTACCTTGCAGGAAGTGATTCGAAACGAAGGGGAAATCACCTACGAGGTTTTGCGGCCCAGATACGACCGGCAGGCGGCGCAGCAATTCGAGGTTTTCTATCATTCCTCCAAGCGGCCCTCGCGATTTCGCAAACCTCCTGTGGGTTCTTTATGAATAGCGATTTGAAACTGCCCAGCTCTTCCCTCTGACGCAGAAATACTTCGCCTTTAGTTCGCCTTGCATCTTTTCTTGGCCTTCCTGCGTATTCCCAGTAGTATGCACGCAACGACCTGTTATTTCGTCAATGCAATGGCGGATGAGAAGACCGAGATCGCGCAGGGACTGCGTCGTCGCGATCCCGACTTGCTCGACCACCTCATTGAGCAATATCAGCATCGGCTGCTGCGTTATCTGATTTCGCTTACGCGCAACCGGGCCACCGCCGAAGATCTTTTCCAGGAAACCTGGATTCGCGTTCTGGAACGTGGACATCAATACGACGGAAAGCATGAATTCAGCACCTGGCTGTTTTCCGTGAGCCGCCACCTCGTTATTGACTTCTTTCGTCGCAAACAGCCGGCGAGCCTCGACGCCCTGCTTGAGGATGAAGACAAACCAATGGCGCCGCCTGTGTCGGAAGAGCCCTCGGCGTTTGAGATGTTGGCGCAGCACGAACTGAGCGAGCGCATCGCGGCCGGGCTCGATCGCGTGGCGAGCGAATATCGGGAAGCCCTCGTACTTCGCTTTCAGGAAGGAATGTCGTTGGACGAGATTGCTGTGGTCACGGGCGCACCGCTCGGTACTGTGAAGTCGCGCGTTTACCGCGGCCTGAGCGCGCTAGAGCCGTGGCTGAAAGGAATACAGGCATGACTGACATAGGGACGATTAACAAGGGGATGGCGGATCACAACGACCACGAACGCGCCCGGCAGATGCTGGCCCTCGGCGACGCCGGGCAGTTGCCATCGGCCGACCATGCCTGGCTGGAGAGCCACCTGGAAGCGTGCGAGTCTTGTCGGGCGTTTGCCCAGGATGCAAGCGACGTGGTTCGAGCGCTGCGTGCGATTCCGGTGGCGGCCGACCGAAGCTTGGTCACTGCTACGCAAATGCGTGTGCGGGTGCGTGCCCGCGAAATGCGCCAGCGGGAGGAGCGGATGTGGTTGGTCGGCGTCTCCTGTGTTGCGGTGACGCTGACGGCTGGATTTACGAATCTCGCATGCTGGCGTGGCTTTACTTGGCTGGTGGAGCGCAGCCATGTTTCCGTTGCCACTTGGCCGGTGGCGTTTGTCGCGCTCTGGATCGTGCCGGCGCTGGCTGCCAGTGTGCTGCTGCTCGCGCAGGGCACACACCTGGCCGATCGCAACCGTTGAATACAGGATTGATAGAAGGAGACAGATTCATGCAAGTGCGAAACGAAACCCAGACGCGATTCTCGGACGAAATCCGCATTATTTCTCCGATTGCTTATTTCATCGCCTTCCTGGCCGTTGCCGGAATGCAGATTCTTATTTTCACGCTGGGGGCGCGCGATCCGAAGGCCCCTCCCCTCTGGGGCCAAGAATGCATCGCCCTCTTCGCTGGCGCTCTGCTGGCCGCGTGGGTTCTGCTCATTGGCTACGTGAACCGGGACTCCGGCCGGCGCGGCATGGGCAGCGTCTTATGGACGCTGGTGGCGATCTTTGTTCCGAACGCGCTGGGGATTGTCCTTTACTTTATTCTGCGCAAACCGCGTCTCGGGTCCTGTCCGCAATGCGGGACGCACGTGGAGGCTGGTTTCGGGTTCTGTCCCAAGTGCCGCTACCGCTTGCAGCCGGTTTGCCCCCACTGCCAGCGCGGAGTCCAGCCGGGCGATGTGTTTTGCCCGTACTGCGGAGGGGCGCTGCATACGACGGTTCGCGCGGCAACAACCTTGTGAGGGAGGGAGTATGCCGCAGAAAATGCCGGGCAGAAATTACGAGACTACAGCCCGGTTCAACCTTGAATTTTTCCGGAGTACAGCGCCATGCCCACGACGGCATCGATTCCGAGGGCGTCGAGGCTGTCGATTTCGTGTTGCTCGGTGATGCCGCCGGCGACCACCAGATGGCGTTCGGTGGCGCGGCGGATCGCGTGCACGGTTTCCATCGGGATTCCGCCCATCAAACCTTCGGTGTCGATGTGCGTGTAGAGGAAGGACTCGCAGAAAGGCTCCAGCTCGCGAATCATGTCGAAGGCAGTGAGGGCAGTTGCCGTGCGCCAGCCGTCGATCGCAACCCGGCCACCTCGGGAATCGAGAGCAAACATGAGTGCGGCTTTCGGGATTGCTTCTGCCAGTTCGTGTGCATGCTGGTGATTGATTCGGCCCTCGCTGAGCAACGCCGACCCGATGATGACTTTGCGCGCGCCCAGGTCCAAGAGTTCCTTCGCCGTTTCCACATTGCGAATGCCGCCGCCCACCTGGCAGTTCAGGCGGCTGACGATCTGCTTGACCAATTGCCGGTTGTCACCGGCTCCGCGGGCGGCATCGAGGTCGATGAGTTGAACTAGAGGGTGCTTTGAAAAGCGCTCGATCCAGTAGTCGAAGTTGTCGAACTCCAGTTTCTTCTTTTCGCCCTGGACTAACTGCACGATCTTGCCACCCATCAGGTCGATCGATGGAATCAGCATGGCCACCTCACCGGAACGTTGGCAGCGTGCAGCTCGCCTTTTAATTTTGCAATATTTTCAAGGCCGAAATGAAAGATGGAAGCGGCTAGAGCGGCATCTGCGCAGCCGCTTTGGAAGACTTCGATGAAGTGTTGCGGCGAACCGGCGCCGCCCGAGGCAATCACCGGAATAGAAACGGCGTCGGCCACAAGTTGCGTCAACTCACAATCGAAACCGGCTTTGGTGCCGTCGCGATCCATAGACGTAAGCATGATTTCGCCTGCGCCGCAGGCGGTTGCCTCGCGCGCCCACTCAATCGCGTCGCGACCCGTGGGAGTGCGGCCTCCGGCTACGTATACCTCGAAACGGCTGTTGGCCCGGTTTACGCGGCGGGCATCGATGGCCACCACGACGGCTTGCGAGCCGAAGCGCGCGGCAATTTTCCCGATCAGCGACGGATCTTTTACTGCGGCCGAATTGATGGCAATCTTGTCGGCTCCGGCTTCGAACACGGACTCGGCGTCGGCGAGTTCGCGGATGCCGCCCCCGACGGTGAACGGAATAAACAATTCGCGAGCAGTCCGCGAGACGACTTCGAGCATGGTCTGGCGGTTGTCGCTGGTGGCCGTGATATCGAGCAGAACGATTTCGTCGGCGCCATCGCGGGCGTGGGCAACCGCGCATTCCGCCGGATCGCCGGCGTCGCGCAGGTTCACGAACTGCACTCCTTTTACGACGCGGCCAGCGTCTACATCGAGGCAGGCGATAATGCGCTTGGTCAGCACTGATGGAACCTCATAAATCGCCGTCGCAGAAATTCTTCAGGATACGCAGCCCCACGGTCCACGATTTTTCCGGATGAAACTGCACTCCGAAAATATTGTCTTGTTCGACTACGGCGGAAAACTGCGTTCCGTATTCGGTGGACGCCGTGGTAGCGGAGACCACGGGCGCTTGAAACGAATGGGTGAAGTAGACAAAGGATTCGGGCGCGATGTTGTGCAATAAACGCGAGCCTTCGCGGACCGTAAGCGAATTCCATCCGACGTGCGGCGATTTCACGGTAGGCGGAAACTGGCGGCATCGTCCGGCAAAAATTCCGGCTCCGGCAAACTCGGGAGCCTCATCGCTGCCCTCGAAGAGCCACTGCATTCCCAGGCAGATGCCGAGGAACGGCTTGCCGGCGCGCGCGCCTTGCAGCACGGCGTCTCGCAAGCCCGTGTTGTCGAGCGCGGCCAAGGCGCTAAAGTGCCCAACGCCGGGGAGCACGATCTTGTCGGCGGTGGCAACGACTTCCGGTTGCGTGGTTAGAAGCGCATTCGCGCCGAGATGGTCAAAGGCTTTCTTCACCGAATTCAGGTTGCCCGCACCGTAATCGACGATTGCGATTTTGGCAGAGCTCATAGGAGCCCCTTGGTGCTCGGCAGCATGCGTCCCAGGCGACGGTCGCGGGAGCAGGCCGCTCGAAGCGCGCGGGCAAAAGCTTTGAAAAGAGCTTCGATCTTGTGATGGCTGGAGCGGCCGTACATCACCCGCACATGAACGTTGGCGCGGGCGCCGCGAGCGAAGCCCTCAAAGAAATCGTCAACCAGTTCCGCCTGCAGATCGCCAACCCTTACCGCTCGGACTTTGGTCTGAACCACGGCTACCGCACGGCCGCCGAAGTCGACGGCGGCCAAGGCGAGAGTTTCGTCCATGGTCATCAGAAAATAGCCGGCTCGCAGAATGCCTCGGCGGTTCCCGAGGGCTTGGTCGAAGGCCTCCCCCAGGGCGATTCCCACATCTTCCACGGTGTGGTGCTGATCCACATCCAAATCGCCTTGGGCGGCGAGTTTCAAGTCGAAGGCTCCGTGACGGGCGAACAACTCGAGCATGTGGTCGAGGAAACGGATTCCCGTCGAGATTTCGTACTTGCCACGGCCCTCGATGGTGAGTGCTATTTGAATTTCTGTCTCGGCTGTCTTGCGATGCAGTTTGGCTCTCCTCATGGCCGCGCTCCGGGTGAAAGCCGCGTTTGGAATTTTCCACGCAACCCAATTTGAGTGACCACGTCGCGTACCGCCAGGATGAGAGTCTGAGTGTGTTCATCCGTTCCCACGGTCAGGCGGACGCAGCCTTCGCATCCGGGATCAGAGTGCCGGTCGCGGACCAGGACTCCGCGAGCGCGCAACTCTTGTACAAATTCGGCATGGGCTAAGCCAATGTGCACCAAAACAAAGTTCGCGTGGCTTGGCCAATAACGCAAGGCGAGACTGCCAAGTTCTAGCTGCAATCTCTCGCGGTTACGTCGCACTTCGGCGACATAGCGGTTGACGTAATCCTGATCGTGAATCGCCGCCGCCAGAACCGCGAGCGCGGCCACGTTGACGTTGTAGGGCGAGGCGACGCGGCGCACCATCTCGATCTGCCGCGCGTCGCCCGCTAGAATGCCGATTCGCAAACCGGCAAGGCCGTAAGCCTTGGAAAAAGTGCGCGCCACAAAAAGATTTGGTATCTGCCGGGTGCGGTCGATTAACGTTTCTCCGTAGAATTCGAAATACGCCTCGTCGACTAGAACAGCCGCCTGCGGCGCTGCCTGGGCAATCTGAAGCAGGACCTGGCCCGCGACCACGGCTCCGGTCGGATTGTTCGGGTTCGCCACCGCGATAAGCCGCGTGCGGGGGCTGATTTGCGCGAGCAGTTGCTCGGTGGGAAACGTAAAATTGTCTCCGGCACGCACTTCGATCACGTGCGCGCCTTCGGCCAAAGCAAAGATCGAGTACATGGCAAAGGTGGGCACGACGATCAGCGCTTCGTCGCCGGGATCGAGATATGTGGAGCAGAGTAGATGGATCGCTTCGTCAACACCGTTCGTTAGCAGGACTTGTGCCGGATCGAGGCCGAGAAAACTCGCGACCATTTTTTCCACCGGTTCGCGCTCGGGATAACGCGCCAGGCTGTCAGCATCAAGCGACTGCAGCCCAGCCAACACGCGCGGCGAACACCCGATTGTGCTTTCATTGAAGTCGAGACGGAGTCCCGTTCGGTTCGCCAATGGAGGCCGATAGGTGTGCAATTTCTTTACCGCATCGCGCGCCTCAAGCATAGGAGCACCGCACGCGGAGGGCTTCCGCGTGTCCTTTCAAACCCTCGGCGGTGGCCAGTGTAATGCCCGGCGGGCCGATGCGACGAATGCCTTCGCGGGAAACCTGCTGGCATCCAATGACGCGCACGAAGTCGAGGACGCTGAGACCGCCGCGCACGCGCGCCATCGCGGCCGTCGGCAACACATGGTTCGGTCCGGAGACGTAATCGCCAGCCGCTTGCGGCGTGAACTCGTCGAGGAAAACCGCGCCCGCATGCTGCACGGCCGGGGCCAACGCCACTGGGATTGTAAGATGCTCTGGCGCGATACGATTTGCCATCTCCATCGCCTGTTCCAGCGAGGCGGTTAACAAAATTGCGCCGCGACGGGAGAGCGATTGGGCTGCGATAGGGTTCGCACGCGTCCGAGCCTGCACTTCTTTCTGAACTTTTTGCGCCAACACCGGCGACGTTGTAATGAAGACGCAGAGCGCGTCGGGATCGTGCTCCGCTTGCGCCACCAGATCGGAGGCGATGCAAGCCGGATCGCCATCTGCGCTGATGACAACGGCTTCGGTGGGACCCGCCAGAAACTCAATGGCGCAATCGAACGCCACGAGTTTCTTGGCTGCGGTCACGTAGAGATTGCCGGGACCGACGATTTTATCCACTCGCGGAATCTCTTCCGTTCCGTAGGCCAGGGCAGCGATTGCCTGCGCTCCGCCGATGCGGTAGAACTCGCGCACGCCGAGGAATGCAGCCGCCGCCAAGGTTGCCTGCGCCGGGCGCGGAGACGCCACGCGAATCTGCCGCACACCGGCGACCTGCGCGGGGATCACCGTCATGAGCACCGTCGACGGCAACGGATAACGCCCGCCGGGAACATAGCATCCCACCGACTCCAGCGGGCGCACCAACTGGCCCACGATGACGCCGGGTTCGATTTCGCGGAGCCATTCTCTATTACTATCTCCATTCCCATCCGGGCGCGCTTGCCACTCCGCATAGTGGCGGATATTACCGGCAGCGTGTTCGATCGCGTGCTGCAATTCGGGGTTGGTTTGCTCCCATGCGCGATGGAGTTCGTCCTCGGGCACGCGGAGTGGATCGTCCTTGCGCAGTCCGTCCCAACGCGTAGCGTAGCGGCGCAGGGCGCGATCGCCGTTCCGCCGGACGTCTTCCACAATGCGGCGGACGGCGGGCTCGACCTCGGCCAGATCGGTGGCGCCGCGTCCGGCCAGCGCCGTTACCAAACTGGCCTGCTCGGCGCCTTCGAGAATGCGCATGGCTTCATTGTCAGTCTTACTGCGCTCACTCTTAGCGCGCCTGGCAGCGTTTTTCTTGCGCTTGGCATCGTTCTTACTGTGGCTCTTTCCCCGCATCGCCTTGACGCGCATCACAGGACCACCTTGTTCAGCGGATATTCGACAATGCCCTGAGCGTTGGCTTGCTTCAGTTTTGGAATCAAGGACCAGGCCGCCTGCTCCTCAATCACAGTGTTGACCGCGACCCACTCGCCATCGGCCAGAGGCGCGACCGTTGGATTTTGCAACGCGGGCAGCAGACGGAGCACCGCGGGCAAATCTGGTTTGCGCACGTTGAGCATCAGACCCACGCGGCCCAGCGCGGCAATCGCGCCACTCAGCATGACGGCCAGGTTTTCGATCTTTTGCCGCCGCGCGGGATCGGCCCAAGCGGCCTGGTTCGCTACCAGTTGCGTGTTCGACTCCAGAACGGTTTCCAGGATTCGCAGATGATTGGCGCGCAGTGAACTTCCTGTCTCCGTCACTTCGACTATGGCGTCGGCCAGTAACGGCGGCTTGACTTCGGTTGCACCCCAGGAGAACTCGACGCGCACGTCTACTTTTCGATTCGCAAAATAATTGCGCGTGAAACTCACAAGTTCGGTGGCAATGATTCGACCTTGAAGGTCTTCCAGTTTCTGGAAGCTAGACTCTTCTGGAACGGCCAACACCCATTTGACCTTTCCCATGCTTTGTTTGGCATAGATGAGGTCGCAGACCTTAACCACATCAAGGCCGCTTTCGAGCACCCAATCCAGGCCGGTTAAACCCGCATCGAGGGCGCCGTGCTCGACGTAACGCGCCATTTCCTGGGCGCGAATCAGCATGCACTCGATTTCGGGATCATCGGTGGCGGCGAAATACGAGCGGGCGTTGGTGTGCACGCGCAGGCCGGCGCGAGTGAACAAGCTCAATGTCGCTTCCTGCAAACTGCCTTTGGGGATGCCCATGCGCAATTTCATCGGGCCGCCTTCTCTGACTTCGGTCTCTTCTGTTTCAAAGGAGCCTTCGCGGGCGCGGCCGCTTTCAGCGGAAGTGACTCGGTGAAACAGGAGCGGGTTCCGTTGTGACAGACCTTGCCGTCACCGAGAACCTTGACGCGGAAAAGCAGCGAATCCCGGTCGCAGTCGGTGGAGGCGGCAGCTACCTGCAAGCGGTTGCCGGAAGTTTCTCCCTTAGTCCAGAGTTTCTGCCGGGTGCGACTGTAGAAAGTCACGAAGCCGGTACTTAGGGTCATCTCCAGCGCCTGCTGGTTCATAAAGCCGAGCATCAGCAACTCTCCATTGGCGGCGTCCTGAATGACGGCTGGAACCAGGCCTTGCATTTTGTCGAAGTCGATTTCCATTCGACCCTCCTGATTTTTATCCTTGTATCGAATCTTAAAGAGCTCGTAAAAAGAAAAACCCGCTGGGCGAGTTCTGCGCCAGCGGGCTTGGATTCCTAGGAGTGCTTGGTTATCCGTTGTCCCCCGCCGACACGCTCGTCGCATGGTGATGATGATGATGATGGCAGGTCAGCGGAGTCATGATCTATAAAATGCTAGAGCAGTGGAGTTACTGTTGTCAAACGGTTTGTGGGCAGATTGTTACACAGCCTTGCGACGCCGAATTCGCTCACCAGATGAGTTTGAGTCCCTTGTAGAGGCTGAATTTTTCATCGGAAGTCAGGATGGGAATTTTCTCAGACACGGCTTGCGCGATGATCTGCCGATCAAAGGGATCGCCATGGTGGAGTGGTAAGTCGAAGAGATGGAACGCATGCTCGGCGGTGTAAGGGAGTATGCGGATGCCAAGATCCTCAACCGCCTGTCGCGCGATCACGGCTGAGAGGTTCAACTTGCCCAAGGCCGTCTTGATTGCGATCTCGGAAAGAGAAACGGCGCTTAGCTCGAGAACATTTTCCTCATTCTCTAAGACACTAACTGCCCGTTTGGTGAGCCGTTGCGGCGACTCCACGGCATAGATCAGGATCGCCGTATCCAGAAGAACGCGCACTTCAATCCCGTCCGGCCAGCAAGGATCCCACTTCGTCGTCGGTCATGGGCTTCCACCAATTCGGGTCGAGGATCTCGATTTTGCCCCTCAGCGTGCCTAGCTTCCTCTTTTTGCGAGTGGGTTTGTTTGTGCGCACTATATCTACTACGGGCACACCGCGGCGGCAGATGGTCACAGGCTCGCCGTCCTCCACTGCCTTGATCAATTCGGGAAGCTTGTTTTTCGCATCGGCCACGCTTACCTGCATGACAATCATGATAGCTATCTGACATAGCCATGTCAATCATCTTGGCGGGCGGGCAAGAAGCTCTTTCTCTGGTATTCTTATTGGCCCATCTCTGTAAGCACAATCCTTGCACAAGAGGCGGCACTATACATTGCGAAGGACTGATTCCAACTTATGGCAAGTTCTTATTCTGGCGGCGGAGCCGACTCGCCCGATCGGATCTCCCCGCGGCACATTTTTGAGGCGAGGATTCGAATTCGCTTCGAGCGGGATGGCAGGAAACTTAACCTGCCAGGGTGGGCGCGCAATCTCAGCGAAAGCGGTCTCGGGGGGTTCGTTGCCGAAGCTCTGAATCTGGGCGAATTGGTTACTCTCGAAATCCCACTGTCGGACTCCAATAAGCATGCGATTCCGGCGAAAGTTGTACGTGTGCTGGGAACAGAATATGGTTTTCAGTTCACGGCCCTGAGCGCGGAGCAACGCCGGCAGATTCAAGCGGCGGTGAAGGGGCGGCCAGCTATTCCTTACCCCGGCAACCAGCCATAAATTCATAAGGACGGCTCGGGCACGAGTGCACCAGAATCGGTGCACCTGTTTTGAAGAACTATCCTGAAGGCAAGTTCCAGAACTTGGCGGTATACCCCGCGCCGACCGCTTGCTATCCTGATAGAAAGGACTATGGGGGCGCTGCAAGCCCAGAGCCAGGTTCGGTCCGCGAGATAATACCCCATGCGCATGCAGTTCGACGTTGTCGGGCAGATCTTCGGCACCCTATGGGCGCACAAACTCCGCTCGTTCCTCACCATGTTCGGCATCGCCTGGGGAGTGGGTTCCCTGCTCCTGCTAGTCGGCCTCGGTGAGGGCTTTCGAACCGGCAATCAGCGCAACCTTTCGGACTACGGCGAAAACATCATGTGG
>Ga0209415_10005911_pt1 | contig 21872 bp, 20 predicted proteins | sample PeaSoiSIISIP2007_FD_187696 | JGI IMG/M metagenome (GOLD analysis project Ga0209415, IMG submission 187696) | Peat soil microbial communities from Weissenstadt, Germany - SII-SIP-2007 (SPAdes) (version 2) | ecosystem: Environmental > Terrestrial > Soil > Wetlands > Peat | place: Germany... | reverse complement strand
CGCGGTGAAGGAAGTCACGATCCCGCTCAAGCCGGTCGCTTCTGCCGCCTCAATGGCTCCTGGCATGTCCGCCGAGCTCAACATCCCTTCCACCATCCTGCGGAACTATGACGTGCTGATCAATTTCCCCGAGCACCAATTCACCATCGCCCGGTCTGGCAGTTTGAAGTTCAACGGCGTGCAGACAAAGGTAATCGTGAATCCGCAAAACGGCCTCGTCCAGGTCCCCAGTCAAATCGAGAACAAGAAATACAATCTCGCTCTCGACATTGGTTCTTCCATCAGCTTTCTTTCAGGAGAATTATTCGACAAGCTGTCCGCGACACACCCCGATTGGCCGCACATGACCGGCGCCGTCGGCCCTGCGAGTATGTGGGGACTGCCCGGCGAAGTGGACTGGAAACTGATGCGCCTCGATCGCGTGCAGTACGGTCCGCTTTATCTTACCGCTGTGCCGTTCGTGAGGCTCGGTGCAGAAGCAATGGCGATTTTCGGAAAACGCGGGGCCCTGCCCACTGCCGGCCTGCTCGGTTCCGAGGCCCTGCTCAATTACCGCGTCGGGATCGACTATGCCCACTCCACGGTCTATTTCGACATCGGCCGCTTATTCGACGTCCCTGACTTCGACGTCATCGGCGTAATCCTGCGCCCCGAGGAGGACGGCCGCTTGACCGTCCTCGGCATCGCCGACTACGATGGCAAACCTTCCGTGCCCCAAGGCGATGATGGAGTTCAGTCGGGCGACCAGATTATCGCGGTCGACGGCATCCCCGTGCGCGGGTCCACTCTGGGGCAGGTCTGGTCCATGCTCGGAGGCTCGCCCGGCACAGAGCGTACGTTGACCGTTGAGCGCGCGGATCGGCAATTCGCCGTCGTCGCCAAGGTGCAGCACTTCCTGGATGATGCGCCGCAGGAAAGTCAGACGAAGAAGCGGTCCAAGAAAAACAACTGAGATCGTGGGACTTTCGGGCTTACTTCCCGAAAACTTCCTTCTCCAGCGCCTCCGTAGTGGCTGGATCAAGGCTCTCGCTCACCAGCACGGTGTCACCTTGCTCCTCGATCACCACGGCTCCTTCTTCGGTAACCCAGGTGTGACGGCCTTTCAGCGCTTGGGCTTTGTACTCCGGACGGTGCGGGTCCGATTTTCCGAAAGACGGATCGGCTGCCTCATCCGCCTTCTTGTACCGCTGCCCGAGCGACCGCGCGTAAATCTCGGCAAACTCTGCCGCCTTCTCCGCGTTCGACCACCGCGACACATAGAGCAGACCGAGCGGCGCCGCCAGGTCGTTCTTCGGACGCGCCGCGTAGTAGTAACCGCCCCGCCATTCCGGACACAGCCGCTTTGACAACTCCTTCCCTGCATATTGCTCGATCAGCACCGCGACATCGAACTCGCCCATCGCACCGATATCAAACTTAATGTAATCCTTGAAGTCTCGCTTAAACTCCGGCAAGCGCATGGGCTCGATCCTCTCCCCCGAAAGATAAGTCTCCGGCTGCATGATCTGCCGCGTGGTGCGCGGAGGATTCGCCAGCACGCCGGCGAAAGCCTTCTCCTTGCCGCCATTTGCCATCAGCTTCACCACAAACTCCATCCCGTAGCTGTAGGGAAAGGTCAGCGACTCCTTCATGAAAATCGGAGCATCGTTAAACACCTTGGTGCTCGGACTTCCGGTCAAGGTTTCCGCTTCCATCCCCTCTACCAGGTCCGGAGAATCGGCAATCGAGCGCCCTGCTGGAGCCAGGGCATATTGAAACATCATGGCCTGCGCCTGGCCTTCGATCACCGCCTCGCGCGCGTCGTCGATCTCGTCGTTTTCGATATCCTCGGGCGTGGGATCTTTCCTGATTTCACCCAGATCCTTGTCGCCCTTCTTCATCCACTTGTCGAGGCCGATCGCCTGATCCTGCAGCGCATGGGTGAGTTCATGCGCCAGCACCGGCTCCTGCTCTTCCAAAGGAACCCAATCCAACAGGTTCACCGTTTTCGTTTTGGGATCGTAGTAGCCAGCCACTTCTTCGCGCAGCAGATCGACCAGCAGCTTCTCCATATCAAACTCGCGGGGCAGCAGCCCGAACTTTTTCAGCACGAGCTCCGAGCGCTGCAGCCGCTTCACGTCTTCGTCCTTCATGTGCTTAGTGAGATAGGCAACCACCTCGTCGCGGCTGGTGAGCCGGCGCTTGACCTGCTTCTTGATCGGCAGTCCCGTCTGCTTGCTGTCGAAGGCCAGAATCTCGTCGACGGAGTGAAACAGTTCCTCCGCCTCCTGCGGCGTGATCTTGACTTCCTTCTCTTCGGCGGCAGGCGCTTGCGTGGAAGCTGCTGGTGTGGGAGATGCTTGTGTGGGGCGGACGCTCTTGTCCGCCTGCTTTTGACTTTGACTTTGATCTTGATTTGGCTGTTGACTCTGATCCTGCGCTGTCTGGGCGGAAGCCTGCGGAGTCTGACCTTGATCCTGCGCGCAAACGGCCCCACTCAACCCCAAAAGCAGAACAACCGCGAAAAGCGGCCTCAGAGACTTGTTGCAGAGCAGCTTAACGGTATCCATTAGGAACGAGTCTACCCTGTTTGCCTATACTCCCATCAAGGACAAACATGACAACCAACATCCCCGTTAACCTCTGGACCTCCACCGGCCACGTTCGCGACTATCTCGCACGCGCCGATTCCATCCCTCACCGCACCGAAGGCGAATCCGCGCTTTTGGAGTTCATCCCGAAGACTGTGCGCCGCATCCTCGATCTCGGCACCGGCAACGGCCGGCCGCTCGCCCTGGTCAAGTCTGGGCTGGCCGCGGCTGGGGCGGAATCTGTGGCTGTCGACTTCTCGCCCACCATGCTCGAGGCCGTTGCCAAACGCTTTGCCGGAGACTCCTCCGTCGCTATCGCCACCCACAATCTCGACCAGCCACTCCCTGCCCTGGGCAAGTTCGATGCGATCGTATCCAGCTTTGCCATCCATCATCTGGTGCATGACCGAAAGCGAGAGCTTTATGCCGAAATTTACGACCTACTGAATTCCGGCGGCATGTTCTGCAACCTCGAACATGTCGCCTCGCCCACGCCTCGTTTGCACGAAGAGTTTTTGCACCACATCGGGTACACCGTCGAAACCGAAGATCCTTCAAACAAGCTGCTGGATCTGGAAACGCAGCTGCAATGGCTGCGCGAGATCGGCTTCGCGGATGTAGACTGTCACTGGAAGTGGCGGGAATTGGCGCTACTGGTGGGCATCAGGTCGTGAGCGGCGAAGCGCGCTCATCCGTGGATGACTCTCTCCGCTACCCACTCGCCCGCCTCCCGCGTTCCCAGCGAGCCGCCGATATCCTGCGTAGTCTTCTTCTGCCGTACGGCTTCTAGCACCGCGGCCTCGATCCTCTCGCCTTCTTTCGCCAGCCCCAAGTACTGCAGCATCATGGCCGCAGTTAGAATCGCGCCGAACGGATTCGCCACATTCTTTCCCGCAATCGGCGGCGCGGAGCCGTGCACCGGCTCAAACATCGACGTCTTCCCGGGATGAATGTTTCCGCTGGCCGCCATGCCTAGCCCGCCCTGCAGTCCGGCGGCGAGATCGGTGATGATGTCGCCAAACATGTTGTTGGTTACGATCACGTCGAACCCACGCGGATCGCGCACCATTTGCAGGCACAGCGCGTCCACGTAGATGTGTTGCGCCACGATCTGCGGATGCTCGCCGCTCACTTCCTTGAACACGCGCTGCCACAAGCCGCCGGCGTGGGTCATGGCATTCGACTTGTCGCACATGAGAACGCGGCGCCTAGGAGAACCGTCGAGCTTGGTGCTGCGCTCGCAATACTCGAAGGCGTAGCGGGCGATGCGTTCGACACCCTTGCGCGTATTGATGTCTTCCTGAATCGCGACTTCATCCGCGGTGCCCTGCTTGAAAACTCCGCCCGCGTCGGTGTAGACGCCCTCTGTGTTCTCACGGATGACAACGAAATCCACATCCTTCGGCTCGATACCCTTCAGCGGACACAACCTCGCGTCGAGCAGTCGCACCGGCCGTACGTTGGCGTAGAGGTCCATCTTGAAGCGCATGCCGAGGAGGATCTCCCTGGCATGAATGTTTGTGGGGACACGGGGATCGCCGAAGGCGCCGGCCAGGATAGCGTCGAAGTCGCGCTCAAGCATGGCGAAGCCATCGGGAGGGACGGTCATGCCATCGCGAAGATAACGGTCGGCGCCCCAATCAAACTCGGTGAGCTCGACGTCAGCTTTCGATGCCCGGATGACTTTGAGGGCTTGCAGGATCACTTCCTGACCAATCCCGTCTCCGGGGATGACGGCGATGCGTTTTCTGGAAGTTTGCGGGTCCACGGCAGAAAAGCTAACACAAGCCGAGCGGAATGAGTAGGTTGTCGACCGGGCACAAATGAATCGCGAGGCCGTTCGCTATAATCAATACTTCGATGCTCCGTACTCCACTCCAAGACGCACTCCCGGCGCGACCGGAGAACCAGGCGCAGCCGTTCCACCAGGCAGACTACCGCGGGGCTATGACGGCGGCGCGGTTTTCCAATCCGCACTTGGAGTTGGCCGCTCTCCTTGGCGGTTGCGGAGTTTATGACCTAGGCTTCCGAGCCCGGATTTCGCTCACCGGGGGAGATCGCGTGCGCTGGCTGAACGGCATGGTCACGAACAACATTCGCGATCTCGCCTCCGGACACGGCGTATATGCCTTCCTGCTCAACCCGCAGGGCCGCATTCTCGGTGACATGTTCGTTTACAACCCAGGTGAGAAGCTCGTGGTGGAAACTGATCGCAGCCAGGTCGAGAAGATCGTCGCGATTTTCGACCATTACATCATCATGGACGACGTAAGAGTGGCGGACATCAGCACGGAGCAGACAGCGCTGGGCCTGGCGGGACCGAAGTCACGGGCCGTGCTCAACGCAGCGGGAATTGAAGTGCCAGAGCTGCAGCCCTTGCAAATGATCACTCCGCAGTGCAACTGTGACTGTGGGTGCGTGGAGTGCACCGTCGTGCGCGGCGAGGATGCGCAGCATGAATCCTACGAAATCTGGCTTGCGCCCAAGGATGTTCATACAACCTGGCAGGCGCTGCTCGCTTCCGGGGCGACCGCGGCGGGCAGCGAGGCGGTGGAAGGGCAGCGCATTGTGACTGGCGTTCCGCTGTACGGCGTAGACATTCGCGAGCGCGACTTGCCTCAGGAAACCGAGCAGATGCGCGCGCTCAACTTCAACAAGGGCTGCTATGTAGGGCAGGAAATCGTGGAGCGCATTCGGTCTCGCGGCAACGTGCATCGCAAGTTTACCGGCTTCCTGGTGGAAGGCGTGGCGGCAATTGCGGCGGGGGCTAAGATCATCTCGAACGAAAAAGAAGTGGGCGAAGTCACCAGCGTTGCTACTGTGCTTACGCCGTCTGGCGAGCGGACTGTGGCCCTGGGATACATTCGCCGCGAAGTGGGAGTGCCGGGGCGCGAAGTGACGATTGGAACCGCCAAGGCTACGGTGATCCAGCTGCCGCTAGAGATCGTCGCGCTGGGGCAGGCGGAGGATTCGCTGCACCAGTCCGTGCTGCATTTATAGGACCGACATATGGCCGAGAAGAAACAGGATTCAGGCTTTACCGTAACCGACCGTCGCTTGTTCACAGAGGACGGAGAGTTGCGTAAGGATGTTTCTGAGGAACCAGAGGCGCCCAAGGCTGCGACGCCTGCGGCTGCGGCTCCAACCGTGGCCAAGGAAACTGCGCCCGTTGGCAACGCCGTCGCGGGTTTTCCGGCAGAGGGAGATGGAGATTTGGGGCAAGGCGTGCCCGCAGCCCCTACTGCTGCCGAACAACAGGCGCAGGCCGACGCCTACCGGGAATCAGCGCAGGAGCTAGACTCCCGCGTCGAACTCAGCGGACGCTCCGCCAAAGAGTTCGAGATGACCTTCGAGCGCTTCCTGGCGTCGCTGTACATGACTGCGATGCTACAGCTGGGGCTGATGCATCAACAAGGAGAGCAGCCGCGGATTGATATTCTTGGGGCGCGACAAACCATCGATACCCTCTCTCTAATTGCGGAGAAAACCAAAGGCAACCTTACGCCGACGGAAGAAAACTTTCTGCAGAACAGCCTCTATGAGGTGCGCATGGCCTATGTGGAGGTGACTAACGCGTTGGCGCGCCCTCCGCAGCCGGGATCGGCCACGGGAACCAGCGGACGATGAAGGTTCCGCGTAAACGTCAAGGATTGCAGGTTAACGCATGAAGGCCACGCTCACGGTGCTGGGCAGCGGCACATCGATGGGTGTGCCTACGCTCGGCTGCGACTGCGCGGTTTGTCACTCCGGCGATCCGCGCGACCGCCGCACGCGCCCTTCGATCATGCTTGAGTTTGCGGGCAAGGTCGTCCTGATCGATACTTCGCCGGATTTCTACACCCAAGCCATCCGGGAGGGAATCACGCGTGTGGATGCAGTGCTTTATACTCACACCCACGCCGACCATATCCTGGGCATCGACGACTTGCGACCGCTCAGTTACCGTCACAAGCCGGCCAAGCTGCCGCTCTACGCACGCCCGGACGCGGCCGCATTTCTCCGCCGCATGTTCACCTACATCTTTGACGCTGATTACAAATACGGCAGCTTGCCCCAACTTGAATTGCGGCCGATTGATGGTCCAGTCGAGCTTTTTGGGGCGCGTTTCGAGCCCGTGCGCTTGATTCACGGCGAGGCGGAGATTTACGGCTTCCGCTTCGGCAACGCGGCTTATCTCACCGACCACAGCGAGATTCCGGAAGCGTCGTTCCATCAGTTGCAGGGGCTGGACATTCTTTTCTTGGACGCGCTGCGGCACAAGCCTCATCCCACGCACTCGACGGTGGAGAATTCGCTGCGCATCGTGGAGCGGGTAAAGGCCAAGCGGGGCTTCTTTACCCACATTTGCCACGATCTGGCGCATGAAGCGACCAACGCCAGCCTGCCGCCGCATGTGCGGCTGGCTTATGACGGGATGAAGCTGGAGTTTGAAATCTAAATCTTAGTGTTCAGTGGTCAGTGATTCAGTGGTTGGTGAAGCTTTCTGACCACCGGCTTTCTGACCACCGGCCACTAATCACTGGCCACCATGCAGATCTTCCACAAGCTCGATGACGTTCCGGCGGGATTCGGGCCTTCACTGGTGAGCGTCGGTAATTTTGACGGCGTGCACCGGGCGCATTCGCATGTGCTGGGCGAGATCGTGCGGCGGGCAAGACTCGGCGGGGCCCAAGCGGTCGCCGTGACCTTTGAGCCGCATCCGGCGCGGATTCTGCGGCCCGACTCGGGACTGAAGCTGCTTACGCCCCTGCCGGAAAAACTGCGCTTGCTCGAAAGCACGGGCATCGATGCCGTGCTAATCCTGCCTTTTGGGCGCGATCTTTCTCTGATGACGCCGCGGCAGTTTGCCGAGCGCATCCTGAAGAAAAAGATGCATGCACGCGAGGTGCATGAGGGCTACAACTTCCACTTCGGGCACAAAGCTGCGGGCGACGTGAATGTGCTGACGCAGCTTGGGCAGGAGATGGGATTTGAAGTGAAGGCTTACCCGGAGCAGACCCTGCGCGGAGAGCCGGTTTCGAGCAGTCATATCCGGAAATTGATCCGCGAGGGGAGGGTGAGCCGGGCTCGTCATCTGCTGGCGCGTCCGTTCTGTATTCTAGGAATCCCGGGTCGCGGGCGTGGCCTGGGATCGAAGTACACGGTGCCGACCATCAATCTGGCACGCTATGAAGAACTTGTGCCGAGAGACGGCGTCTACATCACATGTACGCGCGTAGGCGCCGAGCACTTCGATTCCGTCACCAATGTGGGCAATCGCCCGACGTTTGGGGCAGACTCATTTGCCATCGAAACGCACCTGCTGAACTTTCATCCCATTGAGCTCACGCCGGAGAGCGAAGTCGAAATCTGCTTCCTCGACCGGGTGCGCGATGAGATCAAGTTTCCGTCGGTGGAGGCGCTGCGCGAGCAGATCGCCCACGATGTGAAGAAGGCGCGACGCTACTTCCACCTCTTGGAACTCAGATAACTCTTCTGGCGTTTTTTGTAGATCGCACTTCACGCGCTTCGCCCTCTGATTTAGAATGTTGCCACCGCAAAATTACCCGCATTCGCCTGGAGATCAACCATGATCGAGCTTAAGGTGAACGATGTCCCCCGCTCCTTCGACGGCGAACCCGATATGCCGCTGCTCTGGTACCTGCGCGACATGCTCGCCTTAACTGGAACCAAGTTCGGGTGCGGCATGGCGCTGTGCGGCGCCTGCACTGTACATCAAAATGGCAAGGCTATCCGCTCCTGCGTCACCACGATGCAGCGAGCGGCCGGCAGCGACATTCGTACGATTGAATATCTTGGCGTGAACGGCTTGCATCCGGTGCAGAAGGCTTGGATGGAAGTCAACGTCCCGCAATGCGGCTATTGCCAGTCAGGACAGATCATGCAAGCTGTCGCTCTGCTCGCCCAAAAGCCGAAGCCTACGGACGACGACATTGACAACATCATGTCCGGTAACATCTGCCGCTGTGGAACCTATCAGCGCATTCGCGCGGCCATCAAGGCCGCGGCCGGGGAACGCCCATGAACCCGCTCATCGATGTCAGCCGCCGCAGCTTTCTGCAAGGTCTGCTCTCTGCTGGAGCCCTGGTCCTCAGCGTGCGCTTCGGCGCGGAGAATCTTTGGGCAGCCGAGGCAGTCGCCGGCTCCAGAGCTGATGAGTCCGTTCTCCATCCCAGCGTTTACCTCGGAGTCGACACGGACGGAACTGTTTACATCATTGCCCACCGCTCGGAGATGGGCACCACCAGCCGTACTTCCCTTCCGCTCGTCCTGGCCGATGAACTCGATGCCGACTGGAGCCGGGTGAAGGTGCAGCAGGCCATCGGTGATCCGCGCTATGGTTCACAAGATACGGACGGGTCCCATTCCATTCGCGAATTCTATGAACCCATGCGGCAAGGCGGCGCCACCGCTCGACTCATGCTGATCCGCGCCGCCGCGCAGCAGTGGGGCGTGCCCGAGGCGGAATGTACGACCGACCTGCACGTGGTGATTCACAAAGCCAGCGGCAAGAAAGCCAGTTACGGAGATCTGGCCACCGCCGCCGCCAAGCTGCCTGTCCCAAAGAAAGAAGAACTTAAGTTCAAACCGCAATCTGCCTGGCGATACGTGGGCAAGGGGCAGACCAGCTACGATCTCGCAGATATTTGCACCGGGAAGGCGCAGTTTGGCATGGACGCCCGCATTGAAGGCATGGTCTATGCCTCTATCGAGCGCCCGCCGGTTCTCGGCGGCAAATTGAAGTCCTACGATGATAAGGCTCCGTTGCAGGTGAAAGGCGTACGTCAGACACTGACCATCGACACTTTCACGCCGCCCCATCACTTCCAGCCGCTGGGCGGAATCGCAGTCATCGCCGACAACACCTGGTCTGCGATGAAAGGACGAAAGAAGCTCAACCCGGTCTGGGACAATGGTCCCCATGCGGTCTACAACTCCGACCAGTACAAGAAAGAGTTGCAGGAGACCGCCCGCAAGCCGGCCAAGGCCGCGCGGAATCAGGGCGACGTCGACTCTGCATTCGCGCAGGGTGGCAAGGTGATCGAAGCCGAGTACTACGTCCCGCATCTGGCGCATGCTTCAATGGAACCGCCGGTTGCGCTCGCCGATTATCGGGAAGGTAAGGTTACGGTCTGGGCTTCCACGCAGAATCCGCAGGCCGTGCAAGAAGTCATTTCCGAGAAACTTGGCGTGCCCAAAGAGGCGGTCACCTGCCATGTCCCTTTACTGGGTGGAGGCTTCGGCCGCAAGTCGAAGCCGGACTATGCCGCCGAAGCGGCGATCCTGTCGAAAGCTCTCGGACGACCTGTGAAAGTCGTATGGAGTCGCGAAGATGACATCTGTTTCGACTACTACCACACCGTCTCTGCCATGTACATGAAAGCGTCTCTCGGTGCGGACGGCCTGCCCACTGCGTGGCTGCAACGTTCTGTTTTCCCCAGCATCGGTTCGACCTTCAATGTGAATGGGATTGCCGCGGGCGCGGGTGAACTGCAGCAGGGCTGGACAGACCTGCCTTTCCACGTTCCGAACATCCGCGCAGAGAACAGCGGCGCTGCGGCGCATCTGCGGATCGGATGGCTTCGCTCCGTCGCAAACATCTATCATGCCTTCGCCGCGCAGTCTTTCGCCGACGAATGCGCCCACGCGGCCGGCCGCGACTCGCTTGATTACCTGCTGGCCTTGATTGGACCGCCTCGTATCGTTGACATAAAAAAATCTGTGCCCGACTATCCCAACTACGGCGGATCGCTCGAAGCCTATCCGATCGACACGGCGCGTTACCGCCGCGTGATCGAACTGGTTGCAGAGAAATCCGGCTGGGGAAAACAAAAGCCCGGCAAGGGCCAGGGCATGGGCATCGCCGTTCACAGGAGCTTCCTCACCTACGTAGCTACGGTTGTTCGGGTGGAAGTGAACGATCAAGGCGAACTGCGTATCCCGCGGGTCGATACTGCCGTCGACGCCGGCCTGGTCGTCAATCCCGAGGCCACGCGGTCGCAGTTTGAAGGCGCAGCGGTCTTTGGCACCAGTCTGGCACGCTTCGGGGAGATTACGGCGACCAACGGCGTCGTCGATCAGTCGAACTTCGATACGTATCCGGTCACGCGGATGAACGAGGCGCCCTCCCAGACCAACGTGTACATCGTCGAAAGCAGCGCGCCGCCAGCGGGTGTAGGCGAACCTGGCGTGCCGCCGTTTGCGCCCGCTCTTTGCAATGCGATCTTTGCAGCTACGGGGAAACGCGTCCGGGAGTTACCGCTCTCGCGCAGCAATCTGGGGGCGTAGAAGTAGAATATACGAGCTAATGCGGCAGATAGCCTGATTCCATGGGCAGTTTGCCGTCCACTCGGACCACGTTGATGGTGTTGTCGACGGAGCGGACGTCTACGAGGCCGATGGCGCCGGGAGTGGATTGCACAATCTTGAGTACGTCCGCGTCTGAGTCCGCCATCACGATGGAGTCCTTGTGAGCGGCGATCAGCGCCTTCAATTCGTCGGCGCTCATCTTGTTCAAGCGCTCCAGGGTTTCGGTTTCGCCGGCGGAGTCCTTGTGTAGAACCAAGACGACGGCTTTGCCATCCGGCCATTTCTTGACTTCGGACCGCAGAATCCTGGACAGGTGCACAGCCGTGACGTTTTCAACGTTGTTGTCCTTGTTGACCACCACTGCCATGTGATGGGCGAAGCAAGGGGTGAGAAACGTCACGAGAAAAACAAAAAGCACGCCAATCCGCTGAAATTTCATAGGCACATCCGGTCTCAGGCCGTCGCTCCCTGAAGTGATAAGCCAAGGCTAACCTAGAATCACAACCCCCGTAGTAAAAACATTGTCAAAACGAGGCTTGAGGTATCCGGAGAGCAAACATCCCGAGTGTGGAATTTCTATTCGATGGGCTCGACCACGACGGAATCCTCAGTGACACTGCGGCCCGGGCGCTGCACGATCACGATAGCCGCCAACACAAAGACGATTCCCGCGGTTTGGACCGGACGCAGCACTTCGCCTAAAAGCAGGGCGGCGAGGAGAATGGAGAACACTGGCTCCAGACAACTGGCGATGATGGCGCGCGTCGGTTCGAGATATTGCAGTCCAAGGAAGTAGAGCGAGAACGCTCCCAGCACCGAGATCATCGAGAACACGAATAAGAACAGCCATTGGGCGGGTGCGTAGTGGGCGGCGAGGATCTTCCAGGGAGGGTTGAGGACCAGCCAGAAGGCGGCAGCTGCGGCGAGCGTCCAGACCAGCACGCGCCAGCGATCGTAACGGGCGAGGATGCGGTGTCCTCCGACATTGTAGAAGGCGAAGGAGAACGAGGCCAGCACCGCGGCGATGAGACCGTAGGAATCGAGGCGAAGGGCGCGGCCGTCATTTGGCTTTGTTCCGACGATGCCGATGACAAGGGCGATCCCAGTCACTGCCAGAGCCACGGCAACTACTTTTTGCAGCGAGAGCTTCTGCTGGCCGCGGGCCACGACATAGAACAGCACCCATACGGGAGCGGTGTATTGCACGATGATGGCGGTCGCGACATTCGTCTTCTGGATCGCGACGTAATAGAAGTAATTCGAGACGGCCACGCCCAGCGTACCCAGAAGGAAGCAGTAGGCGAGATCGCGCGGGGGCAGCTTGATGCGCTGCCAGCCCTGGGAAACAACGAGGAGCGGAAGCAACACCAGCAGGGAGAATGTAGTGCGAGTCTGAGAGAGAATCAGTGGATCGATCGGGCGGAGCGCAGCGGCACCGAGAGGCAGCTTCCCAGTGAAAATTGCTCGACCCAGAGCGGCGGAGACTCCCCAGAGAAACGCCGCCGAGGCGATGAACAAATAACCGCGCAGAGGATGCGGACGCGCGCTTTGCGGATTAGGGGTCGAGATAGTGAGCCTCGCGAATCGCTTCGATGATCAGGCAGCAGAGAGGAACCGGTCAAGGCGGTCAGGGTCGAAGCCTTCGATCACTTCGGCACCCTTCGGGGTAAGGATTACCAGGGTCGGGGCGGTGCGGCTGTGGTAGGTCTCAAGCAATTCGAGGCGAGCGGCTGAGTCGCTACTCATATCTCGCTCCTCGAAGGCGATCTCCTTCGCTGACAGGAAAATTCTCATCACTTCGCAGTTGAGGCAGCCGGACTGGGTGAAGAGGAGTATTTTCCAGGGCATCGGTTGACCCGTTCTATGCGTCCAGGTACTCGATCTCGGCCGTGATTCTTGCAGTCTTGCCGAGCATGGCCGAGACCGAACAATACTTTTCTTTCGAGAGGCGTACTGCGTCCTCAACCGACTTGCGAGACACCTTGCCACCGACACGGTAGGTCAGTTTGATTTCAGTGTACACGGACGGTGGGTCGGTGGCGCGTTCGGCCTGGGCGCGGACTTCGAGGCTGGTGAAGGGCTCGCGCTTCTTTTGCAGGATGGAGACGACGTCGTAGCCAGTGCAGCCGCACAGGCCGATAAGTACAAGCTCCATCGGACTATTGCCGGCGGCCTTGTCGCCATCGACAGCGATGGGATGGCCGCTGCTGGCAATGCCGTTGAAACGTTGCTTTTCCAACCATTCAGTCTTGGCTGCGGTCATAAAAGTTTCACTCCGGCGCGCTTTACCTGCAGTTGTCCGTGGTGGGTTCAGGATGAATCAGTACGCGGAAGAGCTCGGGCGCTGCCTGCTTGAACCGGATTTCAAGTTCGGTTTGGATGTCATGGACGCTGGCCAGCGATAGGTCGTCGGATAGCGTGCAGTGGCAGGAAACGTAGAGTCGTCCGCGCACTTTCTTGATCTGGATGTCGTGCATGTCGACGATCTCGAGGAACTGACTGGCGAGCGATTTCAGCCGCCGCTCGAGCTCAGCGTCGCGAACGAACTCGTCGCCGGTTTCAATGGTCGCCGGTTCGCTTTCGATGTGGGTGAGGATGTCGGCGATCTCGGGGACGTCGTGGCGCATGTCGGCTTCCAGTTCGGTGACTTGATCGTGGGCGCTCTTGAGGGTCATGCGTTCATCGAGTTCGACGTGCTGCTCAACGTGGAGCTGTCCGGTGAGATCCTGCACGCTGATGTCGTGGACGTTGAGGTTGTGGCGGGTGGCGACGGCGCGAATGCGGTCGAAGATGTTTTCCGAGCGCTGGGCACGCGGCAGCGGTTGCACGGTTACGTCAGCGTCGGGAAGAATGTCGTGAACAGCGGCGGTCACCGCTTCCACTAGCTGTTCCGAGCGCTGGAAAGTAACGGTGCGAGCCAGACCGACGGCTAGATCGGCGAAATAGCGGTTGCCAGCGCGGCGAATTCGGACTCGCCCGACCTCGAGCACACCATCTACGCGAGAAACCGCATCAGTGATTTGAGCGCGGACTCCGGCAGGAGCGGCGTCGAGCAGAGCATCGGTGGTCCGTCGGGCCAGGCGCCAACTCACGGAAACGATGACGCCGGCGACAAACAGGGCGGCGATGGGGTCGGCGATGCGGAGCCAATCCAGACGATAAACGCGCCCCAACAGAATGAGCACCAGACTGAGCACGACGACGCCCGATGACCAGATGTCCGTAGAAAAGTGCAGTGCGTCGGCTTCAAGAGCCTGGCTTTCGTATTTGGTGGCGATGCGCCCGAGAGCGCGGGAACGCCACCAATCCACGGCCATGGAGACAAGCATTACGCCGAAGGCCCAGATCGACGGTTCGACTTCGACGTGCCGGTAGAACAGGCGCATGATCGCTTCGTAGATAACCCAGGCGCACGTCAGCAGAAGCAGGCCGGTTTCAACGAACGCCGAGAAGTTCTCGATCTTGCCATGGCCATATTGGTGGTCGGCGTCAGCAGGCTTGTCGGAGACTCCGACAGAGAAATAGGTGAGCAGCGCCGCAATCAGATCGAGGGCAGAGTGCGCTGCTTCAGAAAGAATTCCGAGGCTGCCCGTGGTGACGCCAACGACGATCTTCCCGCCTGTGATCAGAACTGCAGCCGCAACTGAGTTTCCAGCCACTGCGCGTTTCTCGGCGCGCATGGCATTGGGCGAGTAAAGGGCCGGCGTCCCGGACATGATGGGATTATCGCCGCTGAGACGGGATTGCGCCAAGGGAATCGCAGCGGTGAGGGGTTCTGGCGGAACTGGCTCTGTGCTAGGATGCTAGGTTCGGGCTGTGCAACTTCCTGATCTACCAATCCTGGAGGAATCTTCTATGCGTAAGAGTTGGTTGCTGTGTGTGCTCTTGGGAGCGCTGTCCTGGGGACAGGCGCAGCCGGGGACGTCGCCGACGCAGGCGAGCCCGGCTCAAGCTCCGAGCGCTGCGAAAGCTCCGGCGCCACCTGCGGAAGTGCCGGAGAGTGCGGTTGTGCTCACGATCAAGGGTGTGTGCCCGGCTGCGCCGAAGACGACTGCGGCGTCCAAAACGGGCGCGCATCCGGTCACCGCCCCTGCCAAGAAACCGGCGGACTGCAAGACGGAGATCACCCGGACGCAGTTCGAAAAGCTGACCAGCGCCCTGCAACAAGGCCCGAATCCCCTGAATGCGCAACAAAAGCGCCAGTTGGCGGCCCAGCTTCCCCAGCTCATGGCCATGTCAGACGCAGCGAAGGCGAAGGGTCTCGACAGGACTGCGCGATTCGCGGAGACGATGAAGTTCGTTAAGATGCGGATTCTTAGCGCGGAACTGCAGCGCGCTGTGCAGGAAGAAGCGGACAAAGTACCGGAAGCAGCAATTGCCGACTATTATAAGAAGAATCCGGCGGCATACGAGCAATTCTCTCTCGACCGTCTGTTCCTTCCACGCTACAAGCAGGCCGAGGCTGAGGACAAGGAAGACGCAAAAGAGCCGGAGAAACCGACCGAAGATCAGCAGAAGGCCAAGGAAGCCGCGGACCAGACCAAACGGGAAAAAGGCGAGCAGGAAATGAACAAGTTGGCCGACAGCCTGCGGGAACGTGCGGCGGCCGGTGAGGATTTTGCAAAGTTGCAGAAGGAAGCGTTCGAAGCAGCGGGCACGAAAGTAGCCAATCCGACGGTGAATCTGCCCAAGGTGCGGCGCACAGGGCTGCCTCCGGCGCACGCCTCGGTGTTTGATCTGAAGGTGGGCGAAGTATCGGCGGTCATCAGTGACAATGGCGGCCATTACATCTACAAGGTGGTGAGCAAGGAAGTTCTCCCGCTGGACTCGCAGATCGAAAACGAAATTCATAACCGGCTGAAGAGCGAGCGCCTGAAGGAAATGATGGACAAGTACACGAACTCGTTCCAGGCGGTGCCAAACGAAGCGTATTTTGGACCGGCAGGACCCGAAGGACCGGGAGGGCGTCCTCCAGGGCAGTTGCCGCCGCACATGCCGCGTCCTCAGATGACTCCGCCGCCGACACAACCGCAGGGCGCGCCACCGGCTACGAACCCACCCGCGCAGCCGCCCCCGGCCACGCCGCCCGCATCGAAGCCAGACTGATGGCAAGCGCGAAACCTGTCGTCGTGGTCACCGGCATTGCGGGGAACCTGGGCTCCCGGCTGCTCCCGCTGCTCGGGGATTTCTCGGTGATTGGGGTTGACCTGAGTCCGCCCCAAACCGATCTTCCGCTGCAGTTCGAGCGCCTGGATGTGGGCGAGGAGTCTTCCACGCGCGTGCTTTTCGAACTGCTGCGCGACACGCAGCCGGTTTCTGTGGTTCATCTTGCGTTTGTAATCGACCCGGTGCGCACCGGAGTGCTCGACAGCGAGCGCATGTGGCAGATCAACGTGGCTGGCACAGCCCGGGTGATGGAGGCCGTCACCGAGGCGAATCGCACGGGGGATTTCGGAATCAAGCAATTCATTTTTCCCAGCAGCGTTTCCGCCTATGGATCCAACCTGACCAGGCCGGCGACGGAGGAATCTGCCATGGCGGCGCACACGCTGCCGTACGCGATTCACAAAAAGCAATCCGACGAAGTGGTGCAGCAACGCGCGCCGGCCTTGCGCGGGTGCAGTGTATACATTCTGCGTCCTCATATTTTTGCCGGCGCCAGCGTGGAGAATTATCTTCTGGGAGCGTTTCGGGGTATGCCCAACGGCAAGAGCGCGCGGGCTGAGAAAATGCGGAGCGAGGGCAAGCGGTTGCCCTGCATGATGCCGCGCGGGCAACAGTATCTCGAGAACAAGATTCAGTTTGTACACGTGGACGATATGGCGCGTCTGATCGCGCACATCCTGCACCGCGATCCGGAGGCGCAACGGCTGACCATCCTCAACGTGGCCGGGCGCGGCGACCCGCTTAACTTCGGGCGCTGCATTGAAATTGCAAGAGCAAAACTGGTGCGCGTTCCCGGGAAGTGGGCCATGCGGCTGGTGCTGCGATTCCTATGGAAGCGGCAGATCTCGGCGATTCCGCCGGAAGCACTGCCCTACATGACCGGTGAGTACATCATGAATACAGACCGGCTGCGGAGCTTCCTGGGCGCGGAATACGAGAACATAATTCGTTACACGATTGCCGATGCGTTCGCAGACAGCTTCAAGACCACACGAACCTCGAAGAAAAACGCCAGCACTAAGTAGCTTTTCTGCGACACGAACTCTCACTTCTTCCCGCGATACAAACCCGCAATGCCGAAAGTGTAAGGTGTCCAATGCGCTTCACGAAAGCCGGCGCGGCGCATGCGGTCCAGCATCTCCTGCGGCGCGGGGAAACGTTCGACCGAAGTGGGGAGATAGGCGTAGGGTCCGCTAACCCCGGAGATCATGGTCCCAACTCGCGGCAGTACTTGCTTGAAGTAGAGCCGGTAGAGATGGCCGATTACCCCCTTGGGCTCGCTGAAATCGAGGATGCCACATTCCCCTCCGGGCCGCAGGACGCGTGCGATTTCACACAGGCCAGCATCGTAGTCGGCGAGATTGCGGAAGCCGAAAGCTGACGTCACGAGGCTGAAATGCTGGTCGGGAAACGGAAGGCAGAGAGCGTCGGCTTCGATCCAGTATGGTGCTGCAGACTTGCGGTTTGATGGGTCCTTGCCGAGAGACTTCGCCCAGGCGCGCTGCAGCATGGCATGGGAAAAGTCGGCGCCCAAAACCTGCGGACTGTCGTCCCCTGCCTGCTGGCGCAGGGCGAAAGTCATATCCCCGGTGCCGCAGCACAGATCCAGGACCCGGGAATCGGGCTGCGCGAGGATTTGCGCGAAGGAGCGCGCGGTGCGGCGCCACCACAGGCGATCCACGTTAAACGACAACACGTGATTAAGCAGGTCATAGCGCGGAGCGATCGAGGTAAACATCTCGCGGACGGCGCGCGCCGCGGAGCGAGCATCACTGGCGCCCTCGGGAGCGGCACCAACGACGGTTGTCCTTTGGAGTTCTCCCACTGCTTTCACTTTCCCCATCCGCCGCGGGACAGGCGGCGCAGCTCTTCGACCGCACCGATCACGACGCTGTCCGGCACATCGGAGGCGATTTCGACTTTCCCAATTTCCCGCGGCAACACGAAATGCACCACGCCACCTTGCGTTTTCTTATCGGCCTGCAGTCGCGCGAGGATCTTGCGCGCGCTGACCTTCAGATCCGGCAGGGGGCCCAGGCTGAGCACGGCGTCGGCGATTCGTCCGGCGGTCACACTGTCCGTGCGCCCTACAGTGAGGGCGATATTGGTTGCCGCAATCATCCCCCATGCAACCGCCTCGCCGTGAAGCAGGCTGCGGTAACCAGTTTCCGCCTCGAGCGCGTGTCCGATGGTGTGACCGAGGTTGAGCACGCGGCGCAGGCCGCCTTCGCGCTCGTCCGCGGAGACGACTTCGGCTTTCAGCTTCACCGATTGAGCAATGAGACCTTCGAGCTCCACCGGATCGCGCTTCAGGATCTGGGCTCGTTTCTGTTCGAAGCGCAGAAAAAGATCGAGATCCCCGATGATGCCGCACTTGAGTGCCTCGTACAGACCGGCGCGAAACTCGCGATTCGGCAGCGTGCGAAGGACTTCCGGATCAATCAGAACGGCGCGGGGATGATGGAACGTTCCAAGCAGGTTCTTCCCTGCCCCGAGGTTCACGGCGGTCTTGCCGCCGACCGATGCATCCACCTGGGCAAGAACTGTGGTTGGAATCTGCACCAGTTCCACGCCGCGCATGTAAAGCGAGGCCAGCAGCCCAGTGACGTCGCCGACCACTCCGCCGCCAAGAGCAATCAGAACAGCTTTGCGGTCGGCGCCCAGCCGGGACAATCTTTCCGCCATTATTTCGATCGTCCGCAGCTTTTTGGCGGGCTCTCCGTCCCCCATCTGGATTACCTGGGGCTTGAAGCCGGCCGAATTTAGAGAGCGAACCAGCGTTGCGCCCCAGCGCCGGCGTACCGGCGGAACAGTGACCACAAAGACTTTGCTGGCTTGGGGCAGTAACTCTGCCAGCAAAGTCCCGGCCCGCGCCAGCAAGCCATTTTCAATGCGGGCCTGGTAGGGCCGCGGCGGGACATGGATGGTGACCTGCGCCATGGAATTCCATAATAGCCTATGGGCAGTGCAGCTTTGGTCGCGTAAGCCCGGGAAGTGGTACCATTTGCGCGTTTATGAAGGGTCTTCCAGCCGAGACTGATTTCATCGTGATTGGCGCCGGGGTTGCGGGTCTGCGGGCCGCGATCGAATTGGCGGACGCGGGACGTGTGTTGGTGCTGGCGAAAAAAGAGGCCATGAATTCCAGCGCGCAGTCTGTACCAGGCGAGACCGCCGCTCTCAGCGACGAAGAGGAGGTCATCCTTCATCTACAGGACACTCTGATCGCGGGCGACGGCCTATGCCTTCCGCAAGCGGTGAAGATTCTGATAGATGACGGGCCCGAACGCATCGAGGAAGTGATCGACTGGGGCAATCAGCTGGGGCGGAATCGAAGCAAACTGATTTTTGAAACTGAAGCCTCGTACAGTCACAGCCATGTTCTGCGCGCCACCGACGGCTCGACGGGAGGCGAGATCTTGCGTGCGCTCCACGCCAAGATTCACACGCTCAAGAACATTTCCCTGCTTGGGTTCGAATTTTGCGACGGGCTCCTAACCGATTTCCAGAGTGAAGACCAGCGGGTGACCGGCGTTTCCCTGATCAGTGAAAAGGGATTGCCGGAACAAGTTGCCTGTTCGGCGGTCTTGCTGGCCACGGGAGGTATGGGGCAAATCTATCGCAACACCACCAACGCCGAAGCCGCCACCGCAGACGGCGTCGCCACGGCCTACCGCGCAGGTGCGGAGGTCAGGGACGTGGAGTTCATCCAGTTTCATCCCACGACGCTGTACCTGAAAAAGGCGCCACGTTTCCTGCTCTCGGAGGGGCTGCGCAGAGAAGGCGCCCATTTGCGAAACATCGAGATGGATCGCTTCATGGGGAAATACCATCCGCTGGCGGAGCAGGCGCCGGGTGACGTGGTAGCGCGGGCCATCATGCATGAAATGGAAGTCAGTCGAGCCAAAGATCCGTTCGTCTACCTCGACATGACGCATCTGAATGCCGCGAGAGTGCAGAAGCGCTTCCCGCGCATCTACACGACCTGCATGAAGCACAACATTGACATCACGGAGGACGTAATTCCGGTTCGCCCCGCGGCACACTTCTCGATTGGCGGCGTGCGGACGGATCTGGAGGGCAGAACCAGCCTGGCCGGGCTTTATGCGGCGGGCGAAGCGGCCTCTACTGGCGTGCATGGCGCGAACCGGCTAGCCAGCAATTCGCTGCTCGAGGGCCTGGTCTATGGAGCGCGCGCGGGACGCGCCATGTGCGAGGAACTCAAGCCGATCCGCAAAACCGCTAGCGGACAGAAGAAAGCGGCGTCACAAAACGGGCCTGTGGACGCGGGAATCGAAGAGTTGATTGGCCAGATCCAAGACATCATGTGGAAGGATGCCGGCATCGTGCGTACACGGAGCGGAATGCAGGAGGCGATTAAAGTTCTGGAAGGTCTTGCGCCGCGAGTGGCGCATCCGCGCACCAGGCGTTCGCATGAGGCCGCAAACTTGCATCTGGCAGGGCTTCTGGTGGCACGTTCAGCGCTGGCGCGCGAGGAAAGCCGTGGCGCGCACTACCGCACTGACTATCCCGGCCACGATGACAAGAAGTTCTTGAAGCACTCGGTGGCGAATGGCGAGAACGTGCGGTTTACTTAACGCGCGCTGGGCTCCTTTCTTTCTGGATACATTGCCGATGCAACAATTGAAACTGCCAGCAGCCCAGCCACCACAGCCAGTGTCACCAGGGTCGAGACCGGAAAACGATCAGCTGTGACCATTTTCAGGCCTACCAGAATCAGCACTAGCGCCAGCCCAGTGTGAAGGAAGCGGAAAACCTTCATCAGTCCAGCGACGGCAAAGTACATTGAACGCAGGCCGAGGATAGCGAACACATTCGAGGTGTAAACGATGAAGGCGTTAAGCGTGACAGCGAGGACGGCGGGGATGGAATCAACGGCGAATAGCACGTCGGTGGTTTCGATTACCGCCAGGACCACCAACAACGGGGTGGCGTAGAGCCCGGGATTCCCTTTCCATCCACGGACAAAGAAGCGACCACCCTGATAGTCATCCGTCACCGGCATCCAGCGGCGCAACACTTTCACTGCCCTGTTGGTTGCTGGATCGATCTGATGCTCCCCGGTAAACCCTACGCGGATGCCGCTATAAATCAGCAATGCTCCAAGAACGTAAAGAATCCAGTGGAAGCGGTGGATCAAGCCGACACCGGCAAGAATGAAGAGGCCGCGCATCAGGAGCGCCCCAAGAATTCCCCAGAACAGCACGCGATGCTGGTGCTGTTCGGGCACGGAGAAATAGCGAAAGATGACGAGGAAGATGAAGAGGTTGTCCACACTAAGCGAGAGTTCGAGAACGTAGCCGGTAGCAAATTCAAGAGCGACCTGGCGCCCCTGCCAAAAGAAAACCACTCCAGCAAAGGCGGCGGCGAGTCCCATCCACATGGCGCTCCAGGCGAGAGCCTCGCGCGAACGCACAATGCGGCCGCCACGGTGGAAGACGAGGAGGTCCAGCACCAGCATGCCCAGCGCGAACAGGTTGAAGAGAATCCAGAAGTAGAGCAATGGCGTCCCTGAAGGATCGAGAATTGCTTTAATTCTGCCGGCCCAAATGTCCACTCTGCCAGGCGTCCCACATTCCAGAAGACTTAAGCATTTCGTCGCTATGGGTTTCGCGCAGGCTCTGCTCGATCTGGGCGCGAGTGAAGCGCGGACCGATCTTTTCCGGAAGATTGGCCAGCGCGAAGCTGAACTCGGCAGCCTCGGCGACGTTTTTCTTGAGTTGCACGAAGTCTACTTTGTCGTAGGTGTCGGAGACAGCGTGGTAGTTTTCCAGATAGTTTGCCTCTTCCTGGTCGGCGACGAATGTC
>Ga0209415_10005909_pt1 | contig 21877 bp, 21 predicted proteins | sample PeaSoiSIISIP2007_FD_187696 | JGI IMG/M metagenome (GOLD analysis project Ga0209415, IMG submission 187696) | Peat soil microbial communities from Weissenstadt, Germany - SII-SIP-2007 (SPAdes) (version 2) | ecosystem: Environmental > Terrestrial > Soil > Wetlands > Peat | place: Germany... | reverse complement strand
CCCTTCCCGGCCGTTTGAGAGCATCGCCGAGTACAGCCTCGGGGCCTATGTCAATCAGTCCTGGCCGCTCCGCCGGAAGATCATCAGCGACTACCTGAAGGAGTACGAGGCGGACGCAGTCATCATCCATGGGATCAAGTCCTGCCGCTCGTTCACCGCCGGCCAGGGCGACCTCCGGGACTGGCTGATCCACGACCAGAAGGTTCCGACCCTCTACATCGAGTCGGATCACCAGGACCCCCGGTATTTCGCGCCCGCGCAGATCAAGAACCGGATGGATGCCTTCTTCGAATCCCTGGAGCATCGTCGGGCCGTCACGGCCGCGGCGGGAGCCGTGCCCGCATGAGCGCCGTCGTGGCGGGCGTCGACATCGGCTCGACCACCGCGAAATGCGTGATCCTGGGCGAGGGCGCGAAGGTGCTCGGGAAGTCGCTCAACCCGGTGGGCATCGATATTGTCAAGGACGCGGAACGTGCCCTCGAGCTCGCGCTCGCGGACGCGCACGTCCCTCGCTCTGAGGTGGGATTCATCACCGGTACGGGCTACGGCCGGTACAAGGTCTACTTCGGGCAACTGGTCGTGACCGAGATCTCCTGCCACGCGCGTGGGGCCAATTTCCTCTTCCCGGGCACGCGCATCGTGGTCGATATCGGTGGCCAGGACACGAAAGCGATCCGGATCAACGACAAGGGGGAGGTCGTGGACTTCGCCATGAACGACAAGTGCGCCGCGGGCACGGGACGGTTTCTCGATGTCTGCGCGAACGCGCTGGGGTACGATGTCACCCAGATCGGACCGCTGTCCCTCCAGGCCCGTCGCGCCGTCAAGGTCACCAGCACGTGCACGGTGTTCGCCGAATCAGAGGTCACGTCCTATGTCTCGCGCGGGAAGGACCCGAAGGACATCCTCGCGGGGGTTCACGCCAGCATCGCGAATCGCACCCTGTCCCTGATGCAGCGGGTCGGGGTGGAGCCCGAGATCACGTTCACCGGCGGCGTCTCCCAGAACGAGGGGATGGTCCGGGCCCTCCACCGTCGAATCGGAGCCCCCGTCAATGTCAGCCCGCTCTCCCAGTACCTCGGAGCTCTCGGTGCCGCGTTGCACGGCCGGGAACGCCTCGGGGGAGGTGCGTCGTGATCACCGTCGGCATCGACCTCGGGGCGGGGGTCATCAAGGGCGCGTTGCTCGAGGACGGCCGGCGGATCCTCGCGACCGCGTCGGCTCCGTCGCGCGGGATCCCTGTCCAGGCAGCCCGCAACGTCCTCGAGGAGCTGGGAGAGAAGGCGAACCTCGCTCCCGGGGAGGTCGACTACCTCTGCACGACCGGCTTCGGTCGGTACTCGATCCCGGAGCGGAATCTGCAGGTCAGCGACTTCACTTCGTCGGCCCGCGGCGCGATCTTCCTCTTTCCCAAGACCCGCCTGGTCGTCGATGTCGGGACGCAAGCCTCCCGGACCATGTCCGTCTCCGAGACGGGGAAGGTCCTCAAATTCAAGATGAACGAGAAGTGCGCCGCGGGCGCGGGCCGCTTCGTCGAGCGGTGTTCGAAGTACCTGCAGATCCCGCTCGAGGAGATGGGCTCGAAGGCCCTTACGTCCGAGCATCCGAAGCTCATCTCGAGCGTCTGCGCGGTTCTGGCGGAAACGGAGATCATCAACAATGTCGCGGAGGGCGTCCCGTTGCCGGACATCCTCATGGGCGTCTTCCTCTCGCTCTCCCAGCGGGCCCACTCGCTGATGCGGTACGTCGGGATCCAGCCGGAGGTCACGCTCGTCGGAGGGCTCGTCCGAAATGTCGGGATGGTAAAGGCCCTCGACGACACGGTCGGGATGAACGTCAATGTCACCCCGAACGCGTACTACGCTGCCGCCCTGGGCAGCGCGATTCTCGGGCACGCCCGTCTCGTGAAGCTCTCGCAGTCACCCCTGGGGGCCGGCGGATAGACATGCCCGACCTCCTGCAAATTCACTCGCTGGAGAGGGACCTCTTGGAAGGCGGAACACTCCCCGTCGTCGAGATCTCGCCGGATTTCCGGGAGTTCGCCGAGGCGGACACGGTGGAGAAGATCGTCCGGCTCGCCGAGGAGATCCTGGCCGACCCGACCTTCCCTACGGTCCGCGCCTGGCGGAAATCGGGAGGCAAGGCCGTCGGCTGCTTCCCGGTGTACACCCCGCAGGAGCTCGTCCACTCCCTCGGCCTGCTCCCGGTTGCGATGCAGGGCGGCGGGGAGAACCTCGAGATCAGCCGGGCCGACGCCGCCCTCGGCTCGTTCCTCTGCTCGATCTCGAAGTCGACGCTGGAGATGGCCCTCACGGGTCTCCTCGACCCGTTCGACGCGTTCGTGTTCCCGTACATCTGCGACGTGAGCCGCAACCTCGACGGGATCTTCTCCCGGACCCTCCCGGACCGCCCGTCGCACATGCTCCACCTCCCGCAGAACTTCACCTCCCCCGCGACGATCCCATTCCTGGTGGCGGAATATCGCAGCTTCCTTGCGAAGCTCGAGCGCGTCGCGGGCCGTCCCTTCTCCCAGGAGGATCTCCGCGCCTCGCTCGAGCTCTTCAACGAACAGCGCGCGCTTGTCGACCGTCTCGCCACCCTCAAGCGGGACACTCCGTGGAAACTCACGCTCGTCGAATACTACCTGCTCCTACGATTGGGGGGTCTCCTCCCCCGGGAGGTCCATATCCCTCTGCTGCGACGGGCTCTCGCCGAGATTGAAGCACGGGAGCGGACGAACAAGGACGCGATCCGGGTGATCGTCATCGGCCCGTTCTGCGAGCAGCCGACCCTCGAGCTCTTGCAACTGGTCGAGGATGTCGGCTGCTACGTGGTCGGGGAAGAGTTCCAGATGCTCCACCGCTGGTGCCCGCGGATCGAGCCCGGCGCCGACCCCCTCGAAAGCCTGGCCGCCTCGTACGTCCGCACCCCCCTCGACATCGGGGTCCGGAGCACGCCGACCACGAAAGGGGCCGCGGTCCTCACGCGGGTCGACGCGGCGAAGGCCCAGGGAGTCCTCTTCCTCACCGCCAAGTTCTGTGAGCCGGCGCTCGAGGACGTGGTGCTCTATCGGAGGGCGCTCGAGGGCCGGGGCCTCCCGTACTTGCACATGGAGTTCGAGGAGAAGTCGACCACCTATGAGCAGGCACGGTTACAGCTCGAGACGTTCGTCGAGTCGATCCTCTTCGATTGAGCGGGGAGCACGATGAGCGGGAAGGCACCGGGCACGGTCTCGGTCGAGCGGGTCGGAGGTCGGGCCACCATCACCTGGGAGCACGGACCGGCCAACGTCTTCGACATCCCGCTGCTCGAGGAGCTTACGCATGCGCTCCGGCGCGAGGAGGTCAGGGGAGCCCACGTCGTCGTGCTGCGCGGCGGAGGGAAGGGCTGGAGCGGCGGCCTGAGCGTCGAGGATCACTTGCGCCCCCACGTGGGGGCGATGTTCGAGGCGTTCCATGAGACCCTCACCACGCTGTGGAACCTGCCGGCCCCGACCCTCGCTCAGGTTCACGGACGTTGCCTCGGGGGCGGGATGGAGCTGGTGATGGCGTGCGACCTCGCACTCGCCTCCGAGGGAGCGACGTTCGGTCAGCCCGAGATCCGGCTGGGGGTGTTCGCGCCGTTCGGGGCCGCCACGTACTCCCTCCTCCTCGGGGCCCGGCCCGCGGCCGAGCTCCTCTTCGTGGGAACGCCGTTCGATGCGCAGCGGGCGGCATTGGTCGGCATCGTCAACCGGGTCGTACCGGAGGAGACGCTCGACGCATCGGTAGCCCTGCTCGCCCAGACCCTGTGCAGTCACCGGCGCGAAGCGCTACGTTGGCTCAAGCAAGAGCTCCATCGTTCGGAGCTCGACCCGTGGTCCCGACTGGCCCACGCGGAGAAGACCTACCTCAACGAGCTCATGGCGTCCGACGACGCGGAAGAGGGGCTTCGCGCCTTCCTGGAGAAACGCACGCCGGTCTGGAAGGTCGGGTGACGGGGCCTCCATGCGGGCGGCGCTCTTCGAAGGTCCCGCAACGCCGCTGGTCGTCCGCGAGGTCCCCCGTCCCGTCCCGGGCCCCGGCGACGCCCTGGTCAAGGTGGCCGCCTGCGGCTTCTGCCACACGGACCTCCACTACCTCGACCACGCGGTCCCGACGGCGAAACCCCCGCCGCTCGTGCTCGGCCATGAGATCTCGGGCACGGTCGAGGAACTGGGGGCGGGCGTCTCCGTCCGAGCGGTCGGGGATCGAGTGCTCGTCCCTTCCGTCCTTCCCTGCGGGACCTGTGAGTGGTGCCGGTCGGGACGCGCCAACATCTGTCCGCACCTCCAGATGCCGGGCAACCACCTCGATGGCGGTTTCGCCGAGTTCGTCCGGGTGCCGGCCCGGGACCTCGTGCCGCTGCCGGCCGACCTCGACCTTGCCCGCAGTGCGGTGATCGCGGACGCCCTGACGACCCCCTACCACGCGGTCGTGCATCGCGCCCGGGTGCGGAGCGGGGACTGGGTGGTGGTGGTCGGATGCGGCGGGGTAGGCATCAACGCGGTCCAGTTCGCGGCCGCCGCGGGGGCGAACGTGATCGCCGTCGACCTTCGCCCCGAGAAGCGGGACGCCGCGCAGCGGCTCGGGGCGTGCGACGCGCTCGATCCTCGCGAGCACCCCGACCTCGGGCGCGAGGTGCGGAAGAGAACCGGCGGCGGAGCAGACGTAGCCCTCGAGGTCGTGGGGAAGCCCGAGACCGTGACCCTGGCCCTCTCCACGCTCCGGCGGGGAGGACGGTTGTGCGTCGTCGGGTACAGCGATTCGGTCGCTCCGATCCCGTTGAATCGGCTGATGTTCTTCGAGTACGAGATCGTCGGCTCGCTCGGGTGCCGTCCGGTCGATTACCCCCGCGTGATCGAGATGGTGCGCCAGCGGAAAGTGAGCCTCGACGCCGTGGTGAGCGGGACGCTCCCTCTCGAACGGATCGGGGAGGCCGCCGAGGACCTTCGCCAGGGGAAGGGGTTCCGGACGCTGATCATCCCATAGACGCGGGCTCCGTGTCTTCGCTCGTCCCATCGAGGGCGTCGGGGGGCCCGTCGCCCCGGTCGCTCCGCGTGGAACGCGTCCGGAGGACCCCGGCTTCGGCCTGGCGCTGGGAGGCGAGCTTTCGGATCCCCCGCCGCAGGCTCTCCATCGCGGTCGCCCGGCTGACCCCGAGGGACTTGGCCACGTCTTTGAGCTGCGCGCGGCGCGGGTAATCATAGTACCCGAGCGCGAACGCGGTTCCGACCGCGATCTCTTGGCGGGCCGTGAGGTCGAGGGACCCTCGGTACGAACCGATGCGGACGAGGGACGCGGGGGAGTTGCCGGGCGTGGTGAACGAGGCGAGGAGGGGGTGGGCGTCGCGGACCCGGTGGACGAGGACCCGCCACTCCCCTTCGGGAGCGTCCCCGACGGTCCCTTCGGCCGGAGGAAGGAAAGGGCAGCTCATGCAGATCGCTCCCATCTCGAAGACGCTGTGGCACACCGAGGGGAGGGGACCGACGAGGCGGACGAGCAGCCGGTGAGGGCCGAGCTGCGTGAGCGACACTTCCTCGGGACTGGGCCGCTGCTGCAGGAAGGCCTTGATCTCGGGGAGCGTCGCCGGGGACGCGTTGATCTCGAGAAGCTGGAGGAGTCGACGAGGGGACCCCTCGGTCTGGCGACAGACGTGGAGGCGAACGCCGGCCCCCCAGCGCGTTCCGAGGTCCTGCATCCAGTGCGGCACGGGGCCACCACGGATGCGCAGCTCAACCAGCCCCGGCTCCGGTCGGGGAGAGCCCCGTCGGGTTGGGCGGGCGGGTCGGGTCGATGGATCCGGGCGGGTCACGCTCTCGGGCGCACTCGAGATCGCCCGGTCGGTCGACGGGAACGGCGAGGGGCCGGATCGACGGACGCCATTCGCTTGCCTTCGGCGATCACCACGCGGAGAATCCCCTCGGCGTACGTCGGCCGGAGGCCGTGCCGGCGGGCGCTCCTTCGCGCCTCGGCGAGGACCCGTCCCTCTTGCGCTTGGTCTTCCAACGGCAGGCCGACCGCCCTCTTGTGGTTCCACAGTCGCTCGACGAGCTCGTGGCGTTCGACGAGCACCGCGACGAGCGCGCGGTCCAGGCGGCGGAGCTCGGTCCGAATGGCCCAAGTGATTCCATCCCCCTGCGGGACCGCGCGACGGACGGTCATTCGGTACCATACGACCGCCCAAGAAAAGGGTGTGGCCCCCTACCGGTAAGGGACCCGGCTTACGCGGAAGTCGAAGATGGCCCCCTTCGCCATGGAGCTCGTTCTGGCGACGAACTTCGACGACGCGCTCGTCGAGCGCGTTTCCGACCTGCCGGTACGGACGTTCTTCGGTGGCTTTCCGGTCTCCCTGATCGGAGCCGGGCGTCCCCCCTTCATCCTCCCGGAGGTCGACCGGGAACAGTTCCGTCAGCACGTGGCGTCGATCCATCGACAGGGGCGAGAGTTCTACGCAACCCTGAACAGCAACGACCTCGGTCTGAGAGAATACCGCCCGGGGTACGTCGACGAGTTCCTGAAGGAGACGGCCGTCCTCCTCGATCTCGGAGTCGACGGGTTGGTCATCGCGATCCCGGCCCTCCTGGAGGCCGTCCACCGGGCGTATCCGGAGGTTCCCCTGTCCGTCTCCTCGTTCGCGCGGATCCGGTCGGTAACCCAGGCTGAGTATTTCCTCCGGCTCGGCGCGGACACTGTGATCCTCGAAGAGGGCGACCGGAACTTCCCGCTGATCCGCGGCCTGGTCCGCGCCGGCGCCCGTGTGGAGGTGCTGGTCAACCAAACGTGCATTCGGGAATGCCCGTTCCGCGCGCATCACCTGAACACGAGCTCCCTGTGCTCGCAGCCGGGACGCGACTCGCTGTGGTTCGAGTTCCCGATCCTCGAGTGCGGGCTCGAAGTGGTACGGGATCCTCGGAAGCTGATCTCCTCGATCTGGGTCCGGCCGGAGGACCTCGCGGTCTACGAAGAGGCCGGCGTCCACCGCTTCAAGATCTCCGGCCGGAACCGCCCCACCGAGTGGCTCGCCCGCGCGGCGGGAGCCTACACCGCCCGCGAGTACCACGGGAACCTGCTCGACCTACTGAGCTTCGTCCAGATCAAAGGTCCCCTGAACGCCCTGTCCATTCTGTCAGCCCGCGGGGCGGCTCCCGAGGTGGTCGCGCCGCTCCGGGAGGCATTTGCCGCCTTGAGCGATGTCGTCATCGACAATGACGCCTTTCCTCTAGGGTTCCTCCGCCGGATCGCCGCCACCGACTGCGACCATCAGCGATGCGACGACTGTGGGTACTGCGGGACGGTCGCCGAGAAGGTCGTGCGGATCGGTGGGCGCTCGCCGTCTCAGTACCGACCCCCCCGGGACCTTCCTTCGAGCGTCGGGTTGCTCCAAGAGTTCGGGACCGCTCCGACCGACGAAGGCGCGCCAGACGGCCCCTAACCCTCGAAGATGGCCATCGATTGCGCGGGACGGTGGTTCCCCCGTCTCGTGGGCGGATCGACACGGTCGGCCGGAATTTGAGCCAAGGAAGAGGTGAGTGCGCGATCACCCGCCGGCTCGTCCCACCCGATACCACCAGGAAGTGGGGCCGAACGCTCTCAGATCGAAACCGCCGAGTGTGGTCTTACTTATACCCTTCGACGGCCATTATATGGGTGGAGAGGAAAATAACCCAGCTAACAGAGCAACACGCCCGCCAGATTTTCGCCGATGTCAACACCCGAAATGTCGACAAGATCGTGGAGAACTACGCGGAGAACGCGACGTTCCAGGTCCCGACCCTGGACTCCCCGCTCGTCGGAAAGGCGGCCATCCGGTCGTACATCTCGAGCGCCTTGACGGCGTTCCCCGACTGGTCGTTGGACGTCAAGGAAGTCCTCGTGTCTGGCCATGAGGCGGTCGTGGTCAATTCCGTGCACGGAACCCACACCGGCCCCTACACCACCAAGGACGGCAAGTCGGTCGACCCGACCAACAAGAAGCTCAACCAGGAACAGCTCACCCGCGTGGTCGTCGACGAGAGCGGCAAGGTCTCGCTCTACCGCGCGTACGGTAACCCGTCCGCGATGAACCGGATGCTGCGACCGCCCCAGCCCGTCGTCACGACGCGCACGGAAACCACGACGAGCACCCACACTCGCGGTGCTTCGCCCCCGACGACGCCCCAGTAGAGGCTCCCCGCGCGCGGGGATCCCACCTCCCGTCGAACCCTTTCCCGGCCCGGACCTCCGGGTCGGCCCCCCACCCGTGCGCACGCTGCCGTTCGTTCCGGACTTGTAGGGTGTGAATCGAATGGGTCGAGGACCGTTCCTTACATCGACGGTGGGCGTTCGAGCAGGACCAGTCCGTGCTTCTCGAACAGCGTGGCGGTCCGGGCGGGGTCGGGAGTACCGTTCGTTTTGGACAGGAGCTCGTCGAATTCGTAGAAGAAGCGCTCCTGAAGGTCCGCGGGGTGGAAGACGATGAAGGCCCTACCCTCGGTCACCCCGACGTTCTTGAGGCCATGGGCACCGCGCGAGGCGACGTGGTGAATGTCTCCCGCCGCCATCCGCTTCGTCTCCTTTCCCTTCGCGCCTTTCGAGTACACTTCGAACGTTCCTTCACGGAAGAGGACCGTCTCCTGAGCGGGATGGGTATGCAGGAAGGCCGGCCCGCCGCCCGGGGGAAAGATGTGTTCCATGACGGAGTACGAGTTCCCCGTCTCGGCGCCCGTAAGCAGAACATTCATCGTCACACCCATCACATGGAGCGGTCGCTGCGCGGAGTGCCGGGGCGAGGGTTCGACAGGATTCGGCATCGGCGGATTGCCGCGGTTATCGCGGGATAAGTCTTCCGAAGTCGCCTCGCGGCGAGTACCCTCCTCCTCCCTGCTTCGGTCGGACTCGAGGTCGCGACGCGTACCCCGGGGATACGTATTAATCCCGGAAGTTGGTCCCGAGCCTCGTGCCGAAATCCGTGGAGTTTCCGACAACCCAGCTGGCGGAACGATTGGGGCACGTGTCGATCCTCGGGAGCCTCTCCCAGCGGCAGCTGAAGAAGCTCGCGGGCTGGGTGAAGATCGTCGCCTTCGCCGAAGGCGAGACGATCGTCAAGCGCGGCGATGGGGGAATCGGCCTGTTCTTGATCCTCGACGGCGCCGCGGAGGTCCGGCGCGGGGGGCGAAAGCTCGCCCGGCTCGGGGTCGGGCAGTTCTTTGGTGAGATGACGCTCTTTGATGATCTCCCCCGCTCCGCCGACGTCCTCGCCATCCAGGCCTCCAAGGTGGCTGTCCTGTCGAAGTGGGAGTTCTGGGGGTTCGCCGAGGACGAGCCAAAGGTGCTTCGAGGGGTCCTCGAAGAGATGACCCGGCGCCTGCGCGAGACCAACCAGGCGCTCTCGGAGTGAACTGCGCTCGGTTCGATCCCGGATCCGTCCGGGCCTCCGGTGCGGTGCTCCGCGGCCGCCAAGGTTTGCGGGTACGGGGCTCGAGCGTACCGTGGGGCCACGGCGGGTTTCGATGGGAACGACCACCCATTCGCCCACCGAGATACTGTGTCGAATGCACGGATCATCCACCCGGCGGTAGTTCGGTCGAGTTCGCCGAAGACGGGGACCCCCCAGGTTCTCCGACCACGGGTCGACGGGGACATCGCTAATGCCAGGCGGATTGAGCCCCCCGCGGCCGGGGTCGTGCTCCGACCGGGACGCGGTCGCCCGATCGAAGGGCGCCGGTGCCCCGTAATGGGTGCCGGGTCGGATTAGGTTCCCCAGCGCGAGTGGCTTATGCCGCCTCCGCATCCCCCGGTTGAAGGGCCGAGAGGTCGTTCCGACCGCTCCCCCCTCCCGAGGCGAAGATGACCGAGCCGGACGTGGTCCGCTTGGCGCTCCGATTCGTCAACGAAATCAACCGACACGATGTGCCCGCCATGCTGGCGTTTCTCTCCGCGGACCACCAATTCGTGGATGGACTGGGCCACGAGATTCGTGGCCGAGAACGGCTGCGGGAGGCGTGGACGGCGTACTTTGCGTGGTTCCCGGACTACCGGATACTGATCGAGGACCACATGGAAGCCGGCATCGTCGTCGGCCTCTTCGGCTCGGCGAGCGGCACACTGGCCGTGAATGGGGAACTCTCGCCGAGCCGGCGGTGGAAGATCCCAGCGGCGTGGAAGGCCATCGTGCGGGACGAGCACATAGAGCGATGGCAGGTCTATGCCGACAACGAGCCGGTGGGGAAGATCATGGGCGAGAAGCGCGTCTGAAGTGCCTCCCACCGATTCGCGGTGGGGCCAGCCGGTCCCTGACCGGCAGCTCCCGAGCGCCGGGTCAGGTTGGGCGTGAATTTTTCGAGACGGCGTCGCCCTCTGCGATCGTGCGACGTCGGACCGGCTGGGGAAACGTACCCGAATACCCGGAGCGGGCGGCCACGCCGGAACTCGTCCTCGGAGCAGTCCCCCGGCAAGGGAAACGGTCGAAGTCGTCAATTCTAGTTGACGAGGGATTCTTATGGCCCGCGCACGAGAGCCTTTTAGGTCCGACTATGCAGGACCATTCCTGGTTCACCCTTGTGGCCGGCGTTGCAGCCATACTCGTCGTAGTGACCGGATTCGTGTCCCTCGCCCTGGTTCCGGGAGGAGCGGTGCCGGCGAGGATGGGCGGCATCGGGCCCACGAACCCTACGGTCTACCGCAACCTGACGATCGCTTACAACCCGTCGGTCGGGGACTACGTGTACAGCGCCTCCGAGCTGAGCGTCCCCCAGGGCGAGCCGGTGATCTTTACCATCACCAGCTACGACCCCACCCCCTCTTCCCTGCCGGCCGCGATGTACGATCAGGTCATCGGAACTTCCGGTGGGCAAATGAGCATCGCCACAGCCGCCGGGACCGTCTCGGCCAGCAGTCTCCCCCTGAGCGACGTTAGTCACACGTTCACGGTCTGGGACGGGACTTATCACCTCAATGTTCCGATTCCGGTCGCCGGCGGGTCTGCTGCCCCCGTGCGCGTGACGTTCTCCGTGACGTTCCACTCGCCGGGGAGCTTCAATTTCGGCTGCGTAGCGTACTGCGCGGGTACCGACATGGGCGGCCCGTCCGCGATGTATGGTACACTGAACGTATCGTAATCGACGACGTCGACTCAGCGGAAGGCGTCGATTCCCGGCGAGAACTGGGCCGCGCACCGGACGAGGTCGATGCCTCGAACCCTCTCACCCGCCGCCCTTCGACGCGTACTCGAACCACCCCGTCCCCAACGTGTGGTTCATCGAGATTCGGCCGACGGAACGGAAGGAGTATGGACCGCGTCGGCCGGCGCGCGCCCCAGGTGTGCGGCGCGCGCATCGTCCGAAAGGTGGGTCGAGCTACCCGACCTGGGTTCGTGCCGCGAGGGGACCGGCCCGCCCTCGGCGAGGGTCTCCCGCCCGGACCCCGAGAGCCGTGGGCCGTGAGGGAAAGTTGGCCTACGTCGGCGGTTATGCCGATCGGGCCGTCGGATCCGAGCGTGGCGGAGAGGCGGGTCGAGGCTGTCCAACGGTCTTACCCGACGGTCGCGGCTTCGAGGAAGTTCGGTTCTCCGCACGCTCGGGTCGATCCCGGTCGCCCGTGAGGAGGCCCGCCCCCAAGAGCTCCTTCCGAGTCTTCTGGACGGCGATCTGGATGTCCGAGGGGCGCCGAGCGCCGGTGCAGACCATCTTGCCGCTGCCAAAGAGGAGCAGCACCACGCGCGGTTCCTCGAGTCGGTAGACGAGTCCCGGGAATTGCTCGGGTTCGTACTCGACCCGATCGAGCCCGAGGGTGATGGCGATCGAATTCAGGTTGATCTCGCACCCCAGGTCGGAGGTCGCGACGATGTTCTGTACCTCGATCTTGGGGTGCATGTTGATCTTCTCCCCCGACTTCTTGATCTGCGCCGCAACGAGGCCGATCGATTCCTCCACCTCGTGCATACTCTTTCCACCGGTGCAGACAACCTTCCCCGAGCGGAACAGCAGGATCGCGGTCTTCGGCTGCTTGAGGCGGTAGATGAGGCCGGGGAACTGCTCGGGCTCGTACTCAGCCCCGTCGAGGGTGAGGGCGATCGATTGCAAGTCCAAGACCTCGGCCAGCGACGTCGACGCCACTACATTCTCGATTCGGATTCGGGCGAGCATCTTATAAAGAGCATTTAAATAGCTATTTAAGGAAATCGGCCCCCCCAACGGCGGGGGGGAGGGCGGCGTTTCACCGCCCCGGCCGTCCGATCGACCAACGAGGACGGGGTCCGGCGTGCGCGAGGGAGCTCTCTCGCTCGTCCTCCAGTCCGAGGACGGGGATCCCTAGACCGACGCCGGGCGGGAGCCGAGCGGGAGTTCGTAGTGGAGGAATTCCCGGTCCAGTTTCCAGCCGGACGCTTCGTAGAGGTGTTGGGCCGGATTGTCCACGGCGGTCGAGAGCTCCAAATAGTGAGCCCCGTGCTCCTGAGCGTAGGCGCGCGCCGCCCTGAGCAGTCGGGAACCCACGCCCTTGCGGCGGTGATCTCGGGTGACGAAGAGGTCGTTCAACACGTAGATCCGGCTGAGGGAGATGGACGTGAACGAGGGGTAGAGCTGGGTAAACCCGGCCGCACCGTCACTGCCCTCGGCGACCAGGACGACCGCCTCGTCCCGCGAAAGACGTTCCGAGAGGAAAGTTCGGGCGGCCGGGAGGTCCGACGCTTGTTCGTAGAACTGCCGGTAGGCGTCGAAGAGGGGAGCCACCGCATCCAGGTCCTGCACGGTCGCCCTCCGCACTAACATCCCCGGCGGGTCCGGGGGTGGAAACGCCGGTCCCACGGAACTCCGGGGGACGGCGCGTCGCGGGCGACGGGCCAATTCGTCGTTACAGTTGGGGCACACGAACTTCAGTTGCCGGACGCACGTCGGGCAGAACGTGCACTCCTGGGCGCAGAAGTAGGCGGGCCCCTCCGGAGTCAGGGCAACATGACAACGGCTGCACTCGCGCCGGAATTCCATGACCTTCCCATCGTCGGGACTGAGATTAACCGTTCGCGCCGGCCGCGCACCGGAGCCCCCTCGTGCGGGACTCGGTCCCGGGGCCCGGTTTCCGCATCGGCGGGTTCGTTGCCGGCGAGCCCCCACCGGAGTCAGTCGAACAGACCGCGAGCCTCCAGCTCGTCCCGAAGCGTCCGAACGGAGGAGAAGAGGAGCGGATCCCAGCCGAGCCGCCGGGCGGCCGCCACATTGACGGGATGGTCATCGATGAAGACCGGTGGGCCAGACCCCGCCGGGAGACGAAGCGAGGCGCGCTGGAACGCGAGGAGGTGGGGTTTCACCGTGCCGATCCGAAAGGAGGGAATGACCGGGGAGAATCCGTCCAGCCATCCCGAGGCGCGGAAGAATTTCCAGTGGGAGGAGTCGGTGTTCGAGAAGAGGCCGGTACGTACGCCCGCCCGGCGCAAATCGTCCGCGAGGCGTTGCACGGGGCGCCGGGGGCGCGCCCCGCGCGCGAGCTCCGAGACCCAGAGCGTCCGCCAATCCTCTGGAACTGGCCGGTCGACCTCCTGGGCGAAGCGGCACCAGAACTCGTGCAGCGTACGACGGCCGGACTGGAGCCCCGGCCGAAGGGCCCGAAGGACGGCCGCGGTCCGTACGGGGTCGAGCTGGTAGCGGTGCGCGACCCGTCGAAAGGCGATTTCGTCGTCCCATCGGATCAGCACTCCCCCGAGATCAAAGAGGACGCACCGGACCGGCGGGGGTGCCGCGACTTCACGTCTACCCCCCAGTGGGCCCTGAACCCATAAGGGTCCCGGGAGGAAGCGGTCGACCCGCTCGGCCCGCCGCTGCACGTTCCTTCGCCTTCGGGGGGCTAGCGCGCGGGGCCCTCGACCTGGGTCCGTGCCAGTTTCGCGCCTTCGACCATCGCCTGGAGCTTGGCATAGGCCACGGGAAGGCTTCGCGTACGAAGACCACAATCCGGGTTCACCCAGATCCGCGTCGGGTCTCCGAGGTACCGGCTCGCCCGCTGGATACGCTCGGACACGACGGCCGGGGTCTCGATCGCGTCCCGATGAACGTCCACGACACCGAGGCCGATCGATCGGGTATCGGAGTACTCTCGTAGGAGCTTCAGCACCTCGTACCCGTCGTGCCCTTCCGCGTCCCGGTTGGCGAACTCCCAGGCCCATTGTCGGCAGGCCTTCGCCTCGAGGAGCGCCGGGAGGAGGTCCTGGTAACGGGAGTAGCAAATGTGCATCGAGAATTCGGCGTCCAGCCCCTGGGTCGCCTCGTTGAACCCCTCGACGACGAGGGGCGTTTCGTCCGGGTGGGTCCCCGCGGCCGGCTCGTCGATCTGGATGACCCGGCACCCATGGTCGATGAGGCTCTCGAGGGTGGGGCGCAGCACGCGCCGGGCCAGGTCGACGACGAACTCGCGCTGGGCCGCCCGCCGCTGGGGCCGTCCCTTCCAGCCGGCCTGGCGGGCGAGATAGTACTCGTTGTAGCTCCAGTCGGCGAGCGTGTACGGCCCGGTGATCGGGAGCTTGACCGCCGTCCGGGCGTGCTCGCGGACGAAGTCGAACTCGTCGAGATGGTAGGGGGCGATGAGGTCGACCCGGTTCACGACCGTCCCTTTGCGATAATATTTCGAATCCCACGACCGGACGTGTCCCTGGAACTGGAAGCCGGTCATCTGCCGGACCGCGTACTCGTACATCTCGACCCGTCGCGCTTCGCCGTCGTACACGCGGTCGAGCCCGGCCGATTCGAGGAGCGCGATCGCGAACGCTGCCCTCAGGTTCTGGAGCGTCGCCACGTCCGGGTGGAGGAGGACCCCCTCGGGAATGCGGGGCAGCCGGGAGAGGAAGTGGAGCCGTTCCTCCCACTCGCGGAGCGCCTCCAGCGATGGCTTCTGAAGGCTCCCGATCTCCTGCGTCGGGAACAGGCGAGCGCTCATGCGAGTCCCTCGCGGAGGAGCGCGTGGCGGACGTCGGAGAGACGGAGGAGCTTCTGCTCGGCGGGTCGTGCGGGCAAGAGGTCGAGCGGGGCTCCGGGCCCGAGCCAGACGCTCGAGGACGGTCGACGGCGAAGCGCCTCGCGGACGACGCCGACCGTGTCGTCGAGGGCCTCCGGGAGCGTCGTCCGAGGGTCGATGATCCCGAGGCCGAGCCCGAGACGCTCGGGACCCGGACGCAGCGCCTCCGGTTCGGTGTCGGCAAGGTCGATCCCGACGACCGACACCGGCAGGCGGTCGAGCAACGGGAGGGCCGGGCCGGCGCCCGCACCGAATGTCCAGACGATCGTCGTCGCCCCCGGGTGGGCGTCCGCGATCGACTGATAGGCGTCCTGGACCGCCGCCGCGGCGGGAGCCTCCGGTGGGTCGGTCACGAGGATGGGATCGCTGAACTGGAACACACCGTAGCCGAGCCCGCCGAGTTCCCGGACCTCTTCACCGAGGAGCCGACCCAGGCTACGGAGGAGCTCGATCTCCGAGGCACCGGAACGATTCTCCAGGACCTGAGTCAGCGTGAACGGGCCCGGCAGGAGCACTCGCGCTGCGGCCGTCCGGGTCGCTAGCGGAGGCGGAAGTCGGGCCGCGATCGCGCCAGCGGTCCGGCGCGGGGGAGCGGAAAGGATCGGTTGCCGAAAGAACGTGTTGGTCTCCAACCAGCGCGTGAGCGGGCCGACCGTGAATCCGCCCCAGGCCTCGGCGATCGGGCGGAACAGGTCGTTCCAGCGAAAGTAGCCCGCCGTCACGTTGGAGAAGAGCCGCTCCTCGAGGGCGAGGAGCTCCGTCTCCGCCTCGATGAAGGCTTTCTCGGCGAGCTCCGGAGTCGTCCGACCCCGGTCGAGGTCGCGCGTGGCCGCGACGAGCCGCTCGGGCCGCGGGAAGGGCGAGGTGAGGCCGGCGTAGATCGGTCGACCGGCCACCGTCACGGGAACCTCGAAGTCGCCGCGAGGGGCAACGATCGCCGCGGGGGAAGGAGACCGCCGAACGCGGTCAAGAGGTCCCGGGCGCTGACAAAGTGGCGGGCCGACACCTGCTCCACGCTGACCCCGAGCGGGACCCCGGCGGAGGCGGTGGCCGCGACGACCTCGGTCCATACGCTCAGGGCGAGCTCCACGGTGCGTCGCGAAAGGGCCTGCTCGTCTTGAAGGAGCGCCTGCTCGACCTCCTCGGGTAGATGCGCGCCGAGCCACCGCACGAACTCGATGTCGTCCTCGTCGCCCAAGGGGGCGAAGCTGAGGATCACGGTCGCCGGGGCGACCCCGCCCTCGCGGCAGAGTCGACCGTAGTCGTGGATCGCATCGATAATCCCCTGAGCCTCGAAGAGGAGCTGGGTCGTGAGAAAGACGGCCCCGGCCCGCGTCTTCCGCACCATGCGGGAGGCTTCCTCGGCCCGATGGGGGATCGCGATGTTGCCGACGACCCCTCCCTGGGCCTCCATGATCGGTACGACCTGACGGTCGGCCTCCTCCACCGGCGGGCCCGGGTACGGGATGCGCGTGCTGGACCCTCCGACCAGCACCACGTTCCTCACTCCTCGGCGGACGCTCCGCTCGGCCCAATCCCGGAGCGCCGAAAGGCTCTCGACGTGCGCGACCACCTTCGTCACGATCCCGGGGTGGCCGGTCCGACTGGTCACGTGGATCACGTACTCCCCCGGGTCGTAGGACCGGTAGCGGGGGCGACCTTCGTGGTTCTCCTCGACCAACTCTGGGACGTACACCGCATCGACCCGAGGAACGTTCAGCAAGAGCCGGGCGGTCTCGTCCACGCGCTCGGCGATCCGATGGGCGGGGCTTCGGAGCGAGGGCAGGACCGGGGCGAAGAGCAGCGGATGGTCGAGGAGGGACTCACGGAGGGGACGCGGTGTCATCGATGCTCGAGGTCCAGTGGACACGGGGGGATTTGAACCCCCGACCTCTGCTTTGCGAAAGCAGCGATCTTCCGCTGATCTACGTGCCCAGCAGCGCGGGGGAGGTCCGACCCACTTTAAGGACTTCTGGGGAGCGCGGCGACCGAGAAGGCTCCGCCGTGGGGGCGGGACCGTCGGCTCCCCGAGGACCGGTCCGCGCGGGTCAGGCCGTGAGCGTGGCCAGGGGGGTCGTCCGGGTCTCCGTCTCCGACGAAGATCGCGCGCCCCGGGCCGTCGCGGGTCGTCCCTTCGACTCGGAGGGAGAGGACGGTGGGGGGGGGCGTGCGCCGCCACCGGTCTTGGCGGGAGGGTGGCCGATCGCGGTCAGCCGGTGCTCGTCCGAATCGTAGCGGAACATCTCCGCGTACCGACCCCAGTTGACGATGTTCTGCACCGCATCCTCCAGCGGCGCCTGGGCGAGGGAGATGATCGACCCGAGCTCTTCGTCGCTCAACTGTCGGTCGGGGGCTCGGTCGAGCGCGCGCAGGAGGGTCCGGAAGAGCGTGGTGCGAGAGAGCTGCTCCCGGAGGACCGACTTCCGGTCGCGGATCGTGGAGGCGAGGAACTTCTTCCCGAGGTCGGTGAGGGTGGCCCGCCCGTCCGAGACCTTGACGAGTTGGAGTACCTCGGCGTAGTCGACCGACGGGAGGATCTCGTCGATCTCCAGGTCGAGGTCGTCGGCGAGACGGGCCACGTCCTCGGACCCGCTGTGAGAATTGAGCAGCACGAGCAGCCCCATCATCTCGGTCGGGCTGCACTTCGGATAGCTCGTTGCCAATGGGACTCCGTGGAGGGGAACCGGACCGAGAAAGCGCCCTATAAGGGTTGTGAAGACGACGGTGCGGCACTGGAAGGCGCTCCCCCGTGGGGATGGGGGACGCCGCTCTCGGTGATGAGGGAGTAGACCCGGTCGGTGAGGTCGTAGAACGCGGTGGACTTCCGGTCCCGTGGCCGGGGAAGGTCGACCTCGACCAATTCGAGGACATGCGAGGGCCGGCGCGCCATGACGACGATCCGGTCCGCGAGCTGGATCGCCTCTTCGATGTTGTGGGTCACGAGCACCACCGCCTCGGGAGGGAGCGCGGGGTCCCTCCACAGTTGGAGGATCTCCTCCCGTAGACTCTCGGCCGTGAGCGGGTCCAGCGCACTGAACGGCTCGTCCATGAGGAGGACCGCCGGCTCGACCGCGAGCGCCCGGGCGAGGCCGACGCGCTGGCGCATCCCGCCCGAGAGCTCCCGCGGGTAGGCTTCCTCGAAGCCTTCGAGACCGGTGACGGAGATGTACCTCTCGGACTGCGCGCGGATTCGGTCCGGCGCCCAGCCCAGCGCCTCCAGCCCGAACGTGACGTTCTGGGAAACGGTCAGCCAAGGGAGGAGGGCGAAGTTCTGGAAGACCATCGCCATCTCATGGCAGACCCGCTCGACGGGTTGGTCCCGGAAGTAGATCTGCCCGGACGTGGGGTGGTCCAGCCCCTGGATGAGCCGGAGGAGCGTCGACTTCCCGCACCCCGAGGGGCCGACGATCGCGAGGAAGTCCGCGTCCTTGACGTCGAAGGTGATCCCCTCCATGATCGACATGGAGCCGTGGCGGGACGCGAAGCTCTTGCCCACGCCCTCCAGACGGATCAGCGCCATCCGTTGCCCTCCCGCGGCCCTAGGTCCCGGCGCGCGTCAATCGTACCGGTACTTCTCGACCGCCCGGCGGTAGAGCGGCTTCCATATGAGTTCGTTGATGGTGACCACGCTGAGAACGAGGGTGAGCAGGGCGGCGACCATCAGCGGCAACCCGTTCGGCTCCGCATACCCGACATCGATCGAGGAACCGATGCCCAGAAGCTGGAACTTCTGGGACGACCCCACGTTGAGGTACTCGGCGACGATCAAGGTGTTCCAACCGCCACCGAACGCGGTGATCGAGCCGGTGATCATCGCGGGAAAGATGCCCGGCAGGAGGACCTTGGCGAAGAAGTCCCGCCCCTTGACCCCGAAGGAACGCGACGCCTCCTCGAGGTCCGGCGGGAGCGAACGGATCCCCGAAAGCAGGTTGAAGAACAGATACCAGAGCATCCCCGTTATCAGCATGAGGATGGCCGCCCCCTCTCCGCTGATGTAGGGAAGGAGCTCGAAGATGATGACCGGGAAGAGGGCGGTCGCGGGGAACGAGGCGACCACCTCGACGATCGGAAGGCCGACCCGGGCCGCCCGAGGCCGGCGCGACATGAGGATCGCCAGCGGGAGGGCGATCGAGAGGCAGAACGCGAACGCGACGGTGACCCGGACGAGCGAGGAGCCCATCGCGAGGGGGAGCTCGAGCATCTGCCCCCGAACCGAGGAGACGATCGGGGCCGAGAAGACATTGAAGATGGCGACGGTGATCGCGATCAGGAGAAGCCAGACGGAGACGAGGATTCCCCCCAGAATCCCGTAGTACAGGACCGGGTGGTGCTGCTCGGTCCGTCGGCGGCCGGACGCCGAGCGGAACGGGATCGCCGCCAGCTGGACGAGCGGCGTGCTGACCCGGGTGACCCCCGACCGCACCCCGCGGGTGATGTAGGCCGCGGCCCGACGGAAGCGGGTGGTCGTCCCTCCCATTCCTACGACCTCCCCCACTCCCGAGGGGGACTGGTCGTAGCGGAATCGCTCAGCGAAATGGCCGAGCGGCCTCCAGACGCCGAAGTCGAGCAGTGCGATGAGGATGACCAGCAGGATCAGGCCCGTGAGAAAGGCCGTGCCGTGGTGCGCGCCCGCCGCGAACGACAGGTAGCTGCCGATCCCGGGCAGGGCACTCCCACCATTCGTGGTGAAGATCTCGGCCTCGACCAGAAAGAACCAACCGGCGGTCCAGGAGAGGACGGAGTTGTAGACGAGGCGATTGACCATCGCGGGGAACAGGACCTGACGGAAGCGTTGGATCCCCCGGACACCGAACGAGTCGGTCGCTTCCCGGAGGTCGACAGGGAGGGTCTTGACCGACTCGTACACCCCGAAGACCATGTTCCAGGACATCGAAGTGAAGATGAGGAAGACCGAGGCGATGTTCGGTCCCACCCAGCTGTTCGGGGTGAGGCCGGCCAGGACGACGATCGCGATCGGGAAGAAGCCTAGGATGGGGACCGACTGAAGAATGTCGAGCACCGGGATCATGACGCGCTCGCCCTGGCGACGGGTCGCGGCGTAGTAGCCGTACGCGAGCGCGAATCCGAGCGACGCCACATACGCCGCGCACATTCGGAGGAACGAGTACAGGAGGTCCACGGTCGCGGTGGGGAGGTAGCCGACGACTCCCCCGAGGGAGATGCCCAGCGTCGCGGCCGTCACCCCCCCCGCGACCAGTGGGGTCAGCAGGTAGAACAGCGCCGAGCGACGGTGGCCCTGCCACCACGGAGAGGCGGGAGAAGGAACCTCAGTCGTGAGAGAGGTCCGCCCGGTCGGTGGACGTTCGCCGGTCCGGCGATTCCCCTTCTCCAACGAGTGAACCGAAGTGTCGAGTGTCATGCGTCCCTCCGGACATGGACGTGTCGCAGACGAAGCCAGCCTATTTGTGACATGTGGTCGGACATGCGACCGGCCGCCGGCCCCGGCCCTGAGGGCGGGGCGGGGCGGCAGGAGCCCATCCGTCGGGGACCGCCCTCTCCCCCCCGCCCCCCTCCGACGGGAGGGGGGCGGTGTAATGAGGGGTCGACGCCCGTACATTTCCTCACGAACATGACGCGCACCTGTCTGGACTGCGGAACGGCGATGGAATACGACACTCGAACGACCACGGTGCTCACGGGTACCTGCAGCGGATGCGGCCACCAGCTCACCGTCCTCCAGGATGGGGGAATTGCCGTGCCCGGAGCGGGCCCCGAGGGTCCCGAATCGACGAGCGGCACGGGCGCAGAAGGCTCTCGTTCCTGGAAGACCGCGGCTCCGGCTCCGACCGGGCCCCCCTGTCAGGCGTGCGGCGCACCGGTAACGTTCCGGTCTTCGGGCGGCCCCGGTATCGAGGCGACCTGCAGCGGTTGCGGCGCGGTCTCCTCGTACGTTCCGGCCGGGATGGCTCCTCGCGAATTCCCCCGAAGGTCGGCGCCGCGGCCCGAGCGCTCGGACGATTCGGGCCCCGGTTTCCGACCCTCGAACGCACGCCCCTGCCGAGAGTGTGGTGGGCCGCTCCGGTTCTCCACGGCTCCGGACGGGACGATCTCGGGCGAGTGCGGCTCCTGTGGCAACCGGTTCACCCTGCCGCCCCGTCGGGAGTCCGACGGAGGCCGGGGAGGTGGCGGTGCGCGACGGTTCGAGCGCGGCCCCCCTCGCGGCAAGTTCGGCGGCCGGGGCGGCTCGCGCCCGTACAGTCGCCCTCCCGGTGGGGGGTTCCGCCGACGCGAAGGCGGAGACGACGGGGACGGGGACGAGCGGCCTCGGCGGCGACCTCGTCGCGAGTGAGCCCCCTTCGTTCGACCTAGGGACGCGCGAGAGGCGAGCATGTCGACCCGCCCTCCGTCGGACCGCCGTCGGTGGCCCCCGTTCAGGGTCCTGAACGGACCCCGGGCTGGACTCCCGGTCCCTTGAGGCAGACCGTTTGGCGCGAATTTCCCTCTGGGTGAAACCCGGCGCGAAGGAGAATGCCCTGAAGTGGGATCCGTGGCGAAAGCGCTGGGCCGTCGCCTGCCGGGCCGCTCCCACGGGGGGCCAAGCCAACCGCGCCGTCCTCGAGCTGGTCGCCGAATGGTTGGAGGTGCCGCGCGCCTCAGTCCGATGGAAAATAGCCGGCTCCGCCCGTACCAAGGAACTCGAGGTAGACGAACTGACCGACCGCGAAGCGGTGGACCGGATGCGCCGCTCCTCGACCCGCGCCGGATCACGAAACCCTTCGCTGGGCACCTAGGTCGGGGAGTTACGGGGGAATGGTTTATCAACGGCCCCCCGCTGGCTCGGCCTGTAGCCCCGTAGTGTAGTGGCCAATCATGCGAGACTCTGGATCTCGCGACGCAGGTTCGAAAGCCGCGGGGGT
>Ga0209415_10005908_pt1 | contig 21878 bp, 20 predicted proteins | sample PeaSoiSIISIP2007_FD_187696 | JGI IMG/M metagenome (GOLD analysis project Ga0209415, IMG submission 187696) | Peat soil microbial communities from Weissenstadt, Germany - SII-SIP-2007 (SPAdes) (version 2) | ecosystem: Environmental > Terrestrial > Soil > Wetlands > Peat | place: Germany... | reverse complement strand
TGGGAGTAGCTCAACTGGTAGAGCATCGGACTGTGGCTCCGACGGTTGCGGGTTCAATTCCCGTCTCCCACCCCAACTTCAACCTTCCCGCATTAGTGTCAACTGCCATAAAGGTCAATCGCTTTGGACGATTGGATTTTGCTCTCTTCCGGGAGCCTCCGTGGCCGGCCCAAGTCAAATGAGTGTATAGGTTGCCCGTCACTCGGGCACAATTGCGACAGCTGCGCGAATCCGCTTCGAAGCAGTCACTTCTCGGTCGAGATCGAGCCTGATCTGTTGAGCGAACTGCTTCAAGTTTTTCGCCGGTGGCACGAGGCGCTTGAGCTCTTCAAACCAGCACGACATCGGTGCAAACCATCACTTCTGCTCTTGAGGTTTCATTCCAGCGAGAAGTTTATCAGCCTCATCTTTGGGAATTTCCGCGAATGTCCATCTGAGGGCATACCCATTCGCAGAGAAGCCTCCGGCCACATAGTAAGTGACGCCGGGCTTGGCATCGAGATCCACTTCGTGTTTCGGAGATCCTCGCGTCGGTCTTTCGTCCTTTGGGCGCAAGACATGATGGCCCGGGGCTATAGGCAGCACGACGTAGTGTTCTCGGTTCAGCGCGGCTATCCTCTTATCGTTGTCCAGCAACGTCAGCTTCTGAGGGAATGCGAACCACCCGCCGGTATTGAAGAAGTACAACGTAGCCTGATCTTGCTGTGGAGCCAAGGTGGCAGACTGCTTGAGGTCCAACAGAAATTGGTTCACTTGAGCCCGCTCTGCGGCGTCGAAACTAAGAGCCCGAGCTTCCAGGTTCGGAAATACCTGGGGGTTTACGTTCCCCGTCCTCTTCAGAATCGCGAGGGCACGATCCCACAGTGGAGCAGCTTGTTGGAGCTTCGATTCAGAGTCATAGATCAGCGCCATTCCAATCGAGGCATAGCCTAAGTCGGGATTGTTCGAGGTCAGAGACCCTTCCAGAAGGGCCATCGCCTGTTTGCCGCGCTCCTCCGCCTCGTCAAATTTGCGTTCTTCCGCGTATGTGTCCGCCAGCCTTCCCAGCGTGTCTGCCGTCCGCACATCTCCGGCCGGAAACGATTGGGCCAGCGCCAGAGCGTCCAGAAACTCGCGCTCAGCTTTTGCAAACTCGGGGGCACCCGCAAGGTTGGTTTGACTCGTAAAACCGCTCCCAGGGTACTTTTTTGACATACCCTTGGCATAGGCTTCGCCGCCCTCTTTCATGTGGTTGTCCCATTCCGTCTGCTGGGCGCACGCAGCCGGAATTGCCAAGATCAGGAGGGCACCCATCCCGAGAGCCCAACAGACTCGACGGTAAAACGAATCAAAGCGTGACGGGACAATGCGCATGCAATCCTTCTCCCATGGTGTTGGAACGTCAAGTCACAAGTCAGCAGCGGCAAGTCTGAGTCAGGCGGTCCCCTGCTCGCGTAATAGGGCGGACCTCCGTGTCCGTAATCAAATCCGAGAACGGTTTCATGGCCGCCGACGACCATCGTTATAACCTTTCCGATTGGCTGCCTTGATTAACACGGCCCCCAGACTGTCAGTGGCTCTGCCCTTCCCGGACTGTCACTCGCAGGGACATTCGATCAGCCGTATTACTGTATCAAATGAGCCTTCGTCAGTTGGTGATAAATATGGAAGGCGATTGCGCCAACTGAGAATCGCCCGGCACCCGGGATCAGACTGTGGAGGGAACTTCATTATCGCGGGCGATGGTCATTAAGCCGATACTCGCCGAGCAGATCAGCGAGAATCCACGCTGCTCCGGCAATCGCGAAGGTTTCGGCGGTTTCGCTCCAACTCGTATGATTGTGGGGATCCGAAAGAAGCAACGGTACCCACACGAGTAGCCCGAAGATCACGAGCATCATGGTCAGAAGGCAAGTTGCGAGAAGTGCCATTCGATTCGTAACAAGAGCCACAGCCGCGAGTGCGAACAGAACAGTCGTCGTTACCGCCCAAAACATCTGAGTTGGCGGAAGCCACTTCGGAACAAGACTGGCGGTAGCGCCAAGATAAATCGCCTGTTCGAGGGTAAAGGAAGCGGCACAGATGCCCAAAAGAATGCGCCCCATCCGATGAAGCGTTTCCCGTGACCATGGCGCTGCCAAGCGCGCATAAGCGATCGCCGCTCCGGTCACCAGCGAGAACTGCTCGAAGAAGTTGCCCCAGCTGTTGTAGATCTGCGGTTGGGCGAAGATTTGCGGCACGCACCGTAAGGCGAAGACAAGATAAACCGCACCCAGCACGCCTGCGCCCGTTTTGGCGGTCCGGCGGAACTGAATCGCAGCTCCGCCCAAGATCTCGGCAGCGGCGGCGGGGTACGCAATGTAACGCGGTAGATGCCAGCCGTTGTAGTCGTGCCAGGCCAGCGTGATGAGGCCAAAGGCCAAAGCCGCCGCTCCAAACACCTGACGGCCGAGGTTCGAACTAGGCGTTGATATTGACACGGGCATAACCAGGAATTGTTGCTTCGCAGCGTAAATCTTCTGGTCTCATCTGACTGCACGAGCCTCTCGGCAGGGCACTTTACACAGAATCGCAGCAAGAAGCCACGATTGTGTCGGGAACACGTTTTAGATAACATTTCGGGTTGGGTTCAATTCCCGTCTCCCGCCCCAAGACTCTCCCACTTCTGCCTCAACTCGCTTGCGCCCCATTTCCCCCGCCATTCCGCCGGAGAAATTCCCGCATCCGCGCATCATCGCGGAACGCTTCCGTGCCGCCACACGCGGTGGTGGAGAACGCGCCGCACAGATTGGCATAGGTCAGGCACGTGCTGAGATCCGCGCCGAGCAGAAATTGGTGGAGAAACCCGGCATCGAAGCTGTCGCCCGCGCCCACCGGATCGATGACCGTCACCGGCACAGCCGGCGCGTTGAATCGCCGCCCTCCGCGGATAGCAACCGCCCCGCTAGCGCCCATCTTGACCACGACGGTCTCCACCTTTTGCGATAGCCGCGAGAGCGCGGTTTCCACGTCGTCAGCCCGGGATATCTTCATGGCCTCGCGTTCATTCGGTAGCAGAATATCCACGTGTGGCAGGATCTCGTCCAGGCCTCCGCCCCAGCGGTCGTCAGGGTCGTCGTTGGTGTCGAGCGAGGTGGTCAGGCCGGCGGCTTTCATCCGCCGGAAAAGTTCAGGCACATGCGGCAACAGTTCGCGCTGCAAGAATAGCGACGACATATGGAAGTGGCGGGCGGAGGCCAGGTAATCGAGGTCAAGATCCCCAAAACGCAACTCGGAGATTGTGCCCGGATAGGTCAGAATGTGGCGCTGCGCCCCGTGCGGCAGAATCAGCGTCACGCCCGATTGCGCCCCATGCGCGACATGCGCAAGATCCACACCGCGCTCCCGCAGGCGCTCCATCGCCAGGGTTCCGAAGGAATCGTCTCCGACCTTGGTGACGAATCCTACGCGGCTGCCCAAAGCGGCGAGGTTATGCGCCAGGATGGCCGAGGAACTGCCCAAGGTGATGGTGAAGCCGCTGGCCAGCAACTCGCGCTCCGTGGGCATTTGCTCAGGTAGACCGTAGAGGATCAGGTCCAGATTGATCTCCCCGACAATTGCGATATCGAGTTTGGACATGAACATAGACCAGGCCTTTGGCGCGGTTCGTTCGAAGGAGCAAGGGTGCGACGCCACAGAATACTATCCGCGAGGATGAAAGTGAATCTTTTGTTACGATTGCTTGCGAATCCTTCCGACTTCATTTATAGTGCAAGGTTGCCTCAGATTACAATCAAAACCCCCATGGACCAAACGGCGCAAAGCAAATCGTTGGACGCGCTGACAGCGACTCTCGCGCTGGCGGATGAAGAAAAGAAGCGCCGAGGCTTGCTTTATACCCCAGGCGAAATTGCGCAACAACCTGAAACTTGGGGAACAACCTGCAGGATTTGCTCGGATCGCTCTCCAGATATCAGCCGGTTCCTCGAGTCGCCGGGCGTAGGCGGCGGTTCGGGGCTGCCAGCCAAGGCAATTCTGGTAGGAGCCGGGACATCGGATTACGTGGGTGAGTCCGTGCAAAGCCTGCTGGCGAAAGAGTGGGGTTGCGAAGCCGCCGCGATTCCCAGCACCGACTTGCTGACCAACGCGGATGACGTCATTCGCCCCGATCGGCGTTATCTGTGGATTTCATTTTCGCGGTCCGGGGATAGCCCCGAGGCAGTCGCCGTCCTGGGGGCTGCGATTGCGCGCTTTCCTCTGGTCAGCCACATTGTGGTTACCTGCAATCAGGATGCGCGTCTGGTGCGCGAATTTGGGGGCCTGCCGAACGTTTTGCCCATCGTATTGAGTGATCAAGTGAACGACCGCGGCTTGGCTATGACCAGTTCCTTTTCGAATATGGTCGTGGCCGGACAGTGTTTGGCGCACATTCGCTCTCCCCAGGCATACGCGGATACTCTGCACCGCATTACCGTAGCCGCGGCGAAGTTCATGCCGCCCTGCGCGGATTTGGCTGCGCGCCTGGCCCGGCAAAGCTTTTCCAAGGTGTGTTTTCTGGGAACGGGGCCGCTCAAGGCCGTGGCGCGGGAGTCGGCATTAAAAGTTCTGGAATTGACCGGTGGGAGGGTTTACACCTTCTACGATTCCTATCTTGGTTTGCGCCACGGTCCACTTTCCGCCGTCGATGGCAGCACGCTGGTGGTGGCCTACATATCTGGCGATGAGCGCCGCCGTTCTTACGAACTCGATCTGCTGGAGGAGCTCAAAGAAAAGCGGCTGCCGGGGCGAACTGTAGCTGTGTGCCCCTTCCCCTCCAACCGGATTCGCGCCGTTTCCGATGATGCCATCTCGCTGGGCGTCGAGGATGTACCGGACGACTATCGTCCCATGATCGACGTGATATTCGCGCAACTCCTGGGTTTGTTTGCCTCGATGCACCTCGGCATGAGACCAGACACCCCCAGCCCAAACGGGGCGATCAGCCGGGTTGTCCGGCCCATCAAGATCTACGAGGAACCAGAACCTCGAGCATGAGAAGTCCCGCCAATTGCCTCACACGAGTGTGACCTCTATACCCGCCTTCTTCAGACCCCGTAAATCAGAGGGTGGGATTTGTGAGTCGGTGATGATCTGGTGAACCGCCGAAGTAGGAGCAATCAGCGACAGGCTCCTTCGTCCAAATTTGCTGGAATCGCACACGGCGATCACTCGTTTAGCGATGTCGATCATCGCCCGGTTGACCTTGGCTTCAAGGATGTTGGGCGTGCTCAGACCGTATTGCACGTCAAACCCGTCGACTCCCAGGAACAGAACATCGGCATTCAGCCGGTGCAGGGTTTCCTCCGCGATCGGTCCTACCAGCGAAAATGAATTCTTACGCAACATGCCGCCCGTCAGGATCACTTCGGGCGCGGCCCCGGCCAGTTCCGTGGCGACGTTTACTGCATTGGTAATGATGGTTACATTCTTAAGATCGCGCAGCATCCGCGCGATGCACGTGGTGGTGGTGCCAGAATCCAGTACCACCACTTGCCCATCTTGCACCAGGCCCGCGGCAGCTGCGCCAATGCGGAGTTTTTCCTTGCGATGAAGCTCTTCCTTTTCCCGCAGTGTGGGATCGGCGAGCGCCCCTCCCTGAACCGGCAGTACGCCACCGTGGGTCCGGTGCAGCAGTCCATGGCTGTTGAGGACTTCCAAATCTTTTCGAATCGTAACTTCCGAAGTCCGGAAACGCCGCGCCAGGTCTTTGACCAGTGCCCGTCCGTCGTGGCTTACAACCTCGAGAATGGCTCGGCGCCGTTCCTCGTTTAGCATAAGGCGAAATCTCCTGTCGCTTGCATTCTTCCTGAGCCGTGCCGCCACACCATGGTTATTTGCTGACTGGCGCGTGTAGGCGACTAGGAATTCTGCGCCACGGCTTCCGTTTCCGCAACCCGGATAATCGAATGGATCGTTAGGCCGCGGAGCCAGCCAGAATCGTCCCCCGGCAACTGCCCAGCCCGATGCGCCGGAACCCGTCTCGTTCCGAGAATCCCCGGAGAATGATTTCGTCGCCATCTTCCAGAAATTTCCGCTGCTCTCCCGTCGGCAGCGTGACCGGATCCTTGCCGCGCGAAGTCAGCTCCAGCAGGCATCCCCGCGCAGTCTTGTCCGCGCCTGACACCGTTCCGCTGGCCAGCAAATCGCCAGCCCGCAGATTACAGCCATTGCTCGCGTGGTGCGTCAACATCTGCGCCATGGTCCAGTACATATCGCGAAAATTGCTTCGCCCTAGAATCACGGGAGCGATGCCTGCTTCCCGCATCCGCGGCGACTGCAGAGAAACCTCCAGCCACAAGTCGAGGCCACCCTGTGCCTGATCGCTCGGGTCGAACAGGTAAGGCAATGGCGCCGGATCGCCTTCTATGCGCGCAAAGGCGGGTGCGCGAAACGGAGCCAAAGCTTCCATTGTCACCACCCAAGGCGAAAGCGAAGTCGCAAAACTCTTCGCCAGAAAAGGTCCCAGCGGTTGATACTCCCAAGCCTGCATGTCGCGCGCCGACCAGTCATTCACCAGGCAGACGCCGAAAATATGTTCTTCCGCTTTGCCGATGGGAATCGGTTCACCCAGCGGATTCCCAGCGCCCGCAAAAAAGCCCAACTCCACTTCGTAATCCAGCGCGTTGGTCGGCCCAAATCTTGGTTCCAAGTCGCCATCGCGCGTCTGGCCAGATGGCCGCCGCACCGGCGTCCCACTCGCGACCAGCGACGAAGCCCTCCCGTGATAGCCAATCGGAATGTATTTGTAATTCGGCAGCAGCGGATTGTCCGGGCGAAACAGCTTTCCCACGTTGGTGGCGTGGAAGATCGAAGCGTAGAAATCGGTGTAGTCGCCGACAGCTGCCGGCAAGAGCATATCGACATCCGTCTGGGCAATCAGGTCCCGCGAGGCCGCTTGCTGGTCGGAAGCCGATGCATCCTCGCGTAAAATCGCATGCAAACGCCGGCGCAGTGCGCGCCGCGGAGCAGATCCCAGCGCCATCAGCGCATTCAGCGAACTGGAGGCGCACGCGTTCAACGCCAGACGCAGGTTGTCCTCGGCCAGCAACGCCTCGCTTTGCATTCCGTCGAGGTCAAGAATGCGGTCCCCTATGGCAACTCCGACTTTAGACTCGCCTCTCGAGTCGCGCCGCCGAAAAACTCCAAGGGGCAAATTCTGGATGGGGAAATCCGAGTCAGGATCGTTGGCGGATTCAACCCAACTGCGGACGGCCGGATCGTGGGTCTCGTCCAAAATGAGGTTCATAGGAGATGTAACGACTGTAAATCATCGGTCGGCTCGGTAAATGAGCAAGACCCGAACGAAATCGCAAAATCCTTGCGCGCGGCAGCGATCTCGTCGGTATTAAGCCGATTCTTGCGCCAGTGGATACAGCCGGAAGAAAACTCGAACGGCCCGCATGATTCCAGCAATGAAATAGCAAGGGCGCGTTCCATGCCGGCACGCAGAAACGCGGCAGCGAGAAAGACGTTGAGAAAGCCGTGCATCATTCCCGACGGACTATCGCTGTGATAGGTCAGCCGATGGATGGAACGAAGCGGATGGTGCAGCCCGGCAGTCGCCTTGAATGGCACATCGGCCGCCGCGCACAGCCGTATGAATTCGATCACGCTCTCCGCAGCAGGGAACTTGTCGGCCGTCTCGCCGCCCGTCCGGATCTTGGCGCGCCGTCCAACGCGGGCCACCGCGGAGATGCATTCGTCCGCGCTCGACAACGGAAATTCAAAATAAGTTTCGAGTTCCGCCGGAATGACAAGTGACAGCCGCGCGAGTTCCTCGGGGCTAGCGACTTTCACCTCAACCGACTCAATCATGGCTTTCCAGCCGGAATCCGCACTCATCATTCGAGAATTGAAATCGCGGATTCGAGCGACATCCGCCACAACATCAGAACCGGGAAGAACCGAAAGACGCCAACCACCGCTCTTTTCCGACGAGCTTGGCAGAGCCTTATGCGCTTTTTCGAATTCGCCGAGCCGCGCCACCGGAACAATGAAGCGCCCCAGAATCCACGTCCAGCGCGAATTCAGGTAGGTGTCGTAGTTCGCCACCGACGAAGCCATCGATAACGATGCCGGTGGGAACAGTCCGGCGTAGTCGATAAGATCGCGCAGCAAAAAAACGGCAGCGTCTGGAAGATCCGCGTTGCCTCGGACTGTTGTTGCCGTCTGCAAACTCACCCCTCGAATACCTAACAGCTTGCGGAAAAAAGTCGATATCGCACTTGCTTTTGGGTGGCGCAGCGGTTTACCGCTGCGATAAGCAGCTTGATTGCAGTGGCGGCTTTAGCCGCTGAGGTGACACCGCACCGCGAGCACCACTTTTTCCGCACCCTCCTCAGGAACCGCGCGAGCCACCTACCTCGTGAATTTTTTCCGCAACCCCTGCCAGACTTCGAAGTACTGATGATCCAGCTGCGAAGTCTCCAGCGCAAACTTCGTCGGCTGGCACACGAAGCGAGTCTCGAACATGAACGCCATGGTGTCGCCCTGGTAAACCGCCTTCAATTCGGCCTTGCTCGCTTTCTCAAATGTTTCCGCGTCAGGTCCATGACCCGCCATGCAGTTGTGCAGGCTGGCGCCACCCGGCACGAATCCTTCCGCCTTGGCGTCATATTCCCCGTGGATCAGCCCCATGAACTCGTTCATAAAGTTGCGATGAAACCAGGGCGGACGAAACGTATGCTCGGCGACCATCCATCGCGGCGGAAAGATTACGAAGTCCACATTGGCGGTTCCCGGAATCTCCGAAGGTGAAGTCAGCACTGTGTAAATCGACGGGTCCGGATGGTCAAAACTCACGGTGTTGATGCAATTAAAGTTTGCCAGATCATATTTATAAGGCACGTAGTTTCCGTGCCACGCGACCACGTTCAACGGCGAATGATCGATCGCCGCCGTCCACAGTCTTCCTTGGAACTTGGTCACAATCCGGTAATCACCTTCGCGATCTTCAAACGCCGCCACCGGAGCCAGAAAGTCGCGTGGATTTGCCAGCCCATTCGCGCCAATCGGCCCCAGATCCGGCAGACGCAACAGCGCGCCATAATTCTCGCAGATGTAACCGCGAGCCTCTCTGTCGAGAAGTTCGACGCGGAAGCGAATTCCCCTCTGTATCACCGCAATCTCGCTGGGACCGGCTTCGAGAACGCCCATCTCCGTACGCAGGAGCAGCCGTCCCATTTGCGGCACGATCAACATCTCTCCGTCGGCGTTGTAGAAAAAACGGTCTGTCATCGAAGCATTGGCAACGTAGATGTGAATCGCAACTCCCGCATGGGTATGCGTGTCGCCATTGCCCGCCATGGTGATCAGGCCGTCGACAAAGTCGGTGCGCTGCGAGGGAGGCGGAATAGGAATTGGCATCCAGCGCAACTGGTTCGGCGGCGTCGGCACCTCGTCGAACGGCGCGCTGCGCAGCCTTCCCGAACTGATCGGCTCGAACGGCTTGTGCGCCACCGACGGCCGCATCCGGTACAGCCAGGTCCTGCGATTGACGGTGCGCGGCGCCGTGAATGCCGTGCCGCTCAGTTGTTCCGCGTACAACCCATGCGCCACCTTCTGCGGAGAATTCTGCCCGCGCGGCAGTACCCCTTCCACCGCCTCGCTGGCAAATTCGTTGCCGAATCCCGACTGATATTGACAACGCAACTCGATCTTTTCCGGCGTCTTCGTTTTTGGTTTGGGCATGCCTACAGATTCCCTCGTCGCGCCTGCTCCATCTCGATCGATTCAAACAGAGCTTTGAAATTTCCTTTGCCAAATCCCCGGCTGCCCTTGCGCTGGATGACCTCGAAGAACACAGTCGGACGATCTTCCACCGGCTTCGAAAAAATCTGCAGCAGGTAGCCTTCTTCGTCGCGGTCCACCAGTATACCCAGCGAGCGCAAATCTGCCAGGGATTCCTCCACCGGTCCCACCCGCGACGGCAGCAGGTCATAATACGTGTCGGGTACGCGCAGAAAATCCAGCCCGTTGCGCTGCAGCTTCCCGACCGTGTACAAAACATCCTTACACTGCAGCGCGATGTGTTGCGCCCCCGCGCCTCCGTAGGCTTCGATGTATTCCTGAATCTGGCTCTTGTTGCGCGCCGTGGCCGGCTCATTGATCGGAAATTTCACCGAGTGTGAATCGTCTGACATCACGATGCTCATCAACGCGCTGTACTCGGTCGAAATATCCTTATCGTCAAAAGTAATGTAACGATGGAACCCGAACACGCGAGTGTAGTAATCGGCCCAGTACTGCATTTTGCCCAGTTCCACATTCCCCACGATGTGGTCAATCCGCAGAATGCCGCAGTCGTCGCCCGCCAGCGGCGCCGCCATAAACCCGGGCAGAAACGGCCCTTTGTAATCCTTATAGGAAATCAGCGAGTGGATTGTGTCGCCATAGGTGTGGACCGCGGCCCGGCGAATGGAGCCGTGCTCATCCTTAACGTCATGCGGTTCCTCGGCCGGCTGCGCTCCGCGACGGACGGCTTCGGCAAAAGCCTGATCCGCGTCTTCTACTTCCAACGCGATATCGCGCACGCCATCGCCATGCTTGCGGATGTGTTCCGCGGCGAAATCGTCGGGCGTCATGGGAGTGGTCAGAACAAAGTTTGCCTTGCCCTGGCTCATCGCATAAGAGGCTCGCTGCCGCTGTCCGGTTTCCAGTCCACTATAAGCAACTTGCGAGAAACCGAATCCCTTGCGGTAGAAATAGGCTGCCTGCCGCGCGTTGCCCACCCAGAATTCGACGTGGTGAATGCGCTTCAGCTTGAGTGGATTTTCCATCCCAGTCCCCCACTACCCACATTTTATCGCTGCACGGACGCGCCGCGACCGGCTTGAACCTACCTCGAAGCCCCAGCGCCTACCGGATCTTCGATCGTTACGCGATGCACCCAATGAGCCCACTCGCCAGAAGCACCCGTCTTGGCGCGGTCAAATGCGCTGCGAATCCGCGCGGTCACCGGTCCCGGCGAGCTTCGCCCGATCCGGATGCCATCCACTTCTGCAACCGGCACGATCTCGATCGCCGTGCCGCACAGAAAAGCTTCATCGGCCTTACGCATGTCCTCCAGCGTGATCGTGCCCACTTCCACTTCGAACCCTTCCGCCACTGCGAGTTGCAGGATCGAGTCGCGCGTAATGCCCATCAGGATCGACGACTTGTCATCATTGGTGCGCAGGGTGCGTCCGTTGACCACGAAGACATTCGCGACCGCGGCTTCCGCCACATTTCCCTCGATGTTGAGCAGCAGCGCATCGTCGTAGCCGCGCCGCGATGCGTCCATTGTGGCCAAACGCGAATTCAGGTACTGCCCGCAAGCCTTGGCCGTGGTCGGCATCATGCGCGCATCAAACTTCCGGTAGGGAGACACGGTCAGCCGCGCCCCCTGCTGCCGGCTCCGTCCGCTAATGTGCGCCATGTATGGCCAGGCGAGGATCGCCGTTTCCGTCGGACAATGTGCGCGTATGCCCAGTGTTTCCGCTCCCATATAAGCAATCGGACGGATGTAGGATTCGGTCAGCTGATTGCGCCGAAGCAATCCGCAGATCGCTTCCGTCAACTGCTCCGGCGTAAAAGGAATCCGCATGCCATACACTGCCGCCGAATTGTAAAAGCGCTCCAGGTGAGCATTCAGGCGAAAGATTGCCGGCTCGCCGTCCACGGCATAGCTGCGGATGCCTTCGAAGACGCCCGTCCCATAATGCAGAGCGTGAGTCGAGAGCGGCACGTTGCTCTCCGCCCACGGCATGAATTCGCCGTTCATCCACGTCCACTGAATATTTGTGAATGTCATTTGGTCGCTCCCTCTAGCTGGAACTGCCGTTGCACCTATTGTTGGAGCAAGCGAGGAATTGGTAAATACAATAGGTTAAGCTCTTTGTGCCGTGGGCTATAGTTTCTAAGGTATGATAACTGTATGGCTTTCGATACTGCAGAGATAGACGAGACCAGCTGGCAGATTCTCGAGGAGCTTCAGCAGAACGGCCGCATCTCGTTTGCCGAACTCGGCCGCCGCGTTGGCCTCACGCTCCCCGCCGTTGCCGAACGCGTCCGCAAGATGGAAGACGCCGGAATCATCACCGGCTTCCGCGCTGAGGTCAATCCCGCCAAGATCGGCCTGCCCATCGCCGCTTTCATCCGCATCAGCGTTGTCGGCGACGTCTTCGCGCGCATCGCCAAAGCCGTCCGCGACATGCCCGAAGTCCTCGAATGCCATCGCGGCACCGGCGCCGATTCCTTCACCCTCAAGGTTGCGGTCGAATCGGTGCAGCATCTCGAGCGCCTGATCGACAAACTGACGCCCTTCGGCACCACTTCGACTTCCATTGTTCTTTCAACTCTGGTCAAGCACCGATCCTTCCTGCGCCGCGCCCCCAGCGCGCGCAAGAGCGGTCGATAATTACTTAGGATGCGCGCTCACCGCATTTCAATTGAAACCAATTCGCCCTGGTTCTTCCCCACGGCCCGATAATTCACTGACACCAGCCGGTTTTTCCACTCACAGGAAAACTGGTCCTCGCCAATCATCAGCAACGATTTGTAATCCGAAGTATGCATCTTGTAAGTGGTCATGCCGCTCAGGATCGTAACCGTAGCCTCGGGAGGTTTTGAGCAGTCACTGCTCACGATCTTGCCTTTCAGAAACTGAACCGGCCCGGTTGTGCCCGGCTTGGGAGGCGTCGGTTTCGGCGCCGCATCAGCATCTTCATCTCCCGCTGAACTGGCAGCCACCGCCGGCGCATTCGTTCCCGCCGCTGGTGTGCTAGCCGCGCCCGCCGGCGCCTCGCGTTCCCCGGCTCGCTGCGGACGAACGCCATATTTCTCCAGCGTCTCCAAATCGTCTAACTGCTGCTTCGCCGCGGCTGCCGCTACCCGATCTGGCCCCGTCTTGAGCCGCGTAAACACTTCCCGCGCCAAGTCCCATTTTTTGCCCGCAACATAAATTTGCCCCAGGTTGAACTGGTACTCCATATTCCGCGGCGCCAGCGCGATGGCCTGCCGTTGCGCCTCCAGCGCCGAGTTGATTCCGCCTCCCTCCACTCGCGCCATGCCCAGCATGTTGTACGCGTCGGCTAACTCCGGATACCAATCCGCCACCGCTCGCAAATCCTGCATCATATTCGCCAGTCCCTGCATCTCCTGCCGCGTCGCTTGCGCCTTCTGATACTTCAGCGCCGAGCGGTAATACCAGATCCACGGGTCGCGCGGATTCAACTCCGCCGCCTTCTCCAGTTCATCGGCGGCCGCATCGAACTTCTTCTGCCGGATATCGTCCCAGGCCAGTCCGCGATGTGCCGCCTCATTATCCTTAGGATCCTCCATCAGCTGTTGCAGATCGTGCAGCGCCTGGTCGCGATGCTCCGGAATGCGCGCCATCACGTCGCCAATTACCGCTCTCGCTTCCTCTTCCTTCACCGGACTGACTGCCATTCCGATAGTGTCCGGATCAAACGGAATCGGAAAATGATCAGGTTGGGGCGTGTCCACCGGATTTGCAATCGGCTTCTTCGACTGATCGAGCGCAATGCCCAGTCCGCTCATTGTTTTGAAATACGCCTTCACCGCGTCTTCCATCTGCGAGGGCGACAGATCGAATGCCTGCACCATCGCTTTCTCCACCGGCACTTTCTGGTTCAGCACCAGGTCGAAGTAAGTTCCCGCCTCTGGCATCTTGTTCTTGTTGATGAGATAGTGGACGACCATCCACGACTGCGCGTAGTACAGCGTGTTGTGCGTCCCCTCGCGCGTGCCCGACCCGTCATGCTTCATCGTGAACAGGTCCACCATCGACAGCCATACCGGCGAACTCACCAGTTGAGTCAGTGACTGGGGCACATTCGGGTCGCGCTGCATCAGATTCAGGTCGTCAAAAACGTCCTCGTGCCATTCCGGCGCCAGTTCCGGATCGCCTCCAATGTTCACTTCCTTGCCGATATCGATCGACCCAAAGTATTCCGCCAGCCCTTCGTCGAACCATCCTTGCGTCGGAGGATAGTTGTAATTCAAAAGATAATGCGCCAGCGGATGCGCCACTGCGCGCCACGAATCGGGTTCAAAAAGGTTGAGCACGATATAGACGCGATCCGATCCCGGCACATAAAACCCGGTTGCCTGGCTCTGCTTCGCGGGAGCAGCCAGGGCATACTGGGTGTCGCTCTTGAGCGCAACGACCGTGATTGGAACGGGCATTTTCAGCTTCTCTTTCAGCAGCAGTTGCCCAAAAACCGAGCGCATCTGTTCCATGCGCAAAGCCACTTCCCGTCCGCGCTTTTCGCCCGCATCCGTGACTACGGAGAAATGCGCGGTATGCACTTCGAGCCACTTAGGCTCGTCCTTGGCAAATGCAGGTTGCAGGCAACAACCAGCGACTAGCAGACTCAAGACGACCGCGCCGATGCCAAAGCTGCGATTCACGTGGGTTCCCTTCCCAAAAATGCTAGCACGCCGCGCTCGCTATGGCCTTTTATCTTGGCTCGAGCCGCGCTCGCACGTTACACTCTCGTCCGTGACCACTGCTCCTTCGTCCCGTCTCGCCTGGATTGACTGGATGCGCGGCTTGGCCTGCGTGCTCATGTTCCAGACTCACTGTTACGACTCCTGGTTGGGCGGCGATGCCCGCAAAACCAGCTTCCTTAAAGGATCACAACTACTGGGCACGTTGCCTGCGCCGCTCTTTCTTTTTCTGGCTGGAATTTCCTTCGCGCTAGTCACCGACAAACTGATGCGCAAAGGCCTGACTCCTGCCGAAATTACGCGAGCTATGGCACGTCGCGGCGCGGAAGTTCTCGGCTTCGGGCTGCTCTTCCGCTTGCAGGAATATCTCATCGCCTGGGGATGGGCGCCTTGGTCTGACTTGCTTCGCGTGGACGTTCTGAACATCATCGGGCTGTCTATGATTCTGATGGCGCTGCTTTGCGGCGTCACTTTGCTCGTGTGGAGTGGCCGCAGCAACTCTGGGTTCGCGATCGTAGCTGCTGCCATCTTCACTGCTGCTCTGATTGCCTTGCTGACTCCGCCTCTCTACACCACTTGGCGGCCAACTTGGCTTCCCTGGCCGCTGGAGTCGTATATCGACGGATGCCACAACCTGGGCGCTCCGCAGTCGTGGCTCTTTCCGCTCTTTCCGTGGGCAGCTTTTGCCTTCGCCGGACTTGCTGCTGGATTCATTCTCTTCAGTGATCGAGCCCGCAACCAAACCGCGAAAACGCTGGCGCTGTTCGCCGCCGTCGGAGGCGTTGCAATTCTCGGCGCGCGTCAACTCGACCATTCTTCCTTCCATCTCTACTCGACCTACGACTACTGGCACACTAGCCCTAACTTCCTGATGACGCGCGTGGGAATTTTGTTAGTAATTGCCTTCCTGACTTATGCCTGGTGTCGCTGGGGATTGGCAACTCGCGGTTTCAGCCCGCTGATTCAACTCGGCCAGACTTCGCTGCTCGTGTATTGGGTCCACATCGAATTCGTTTATGGGCGCTTTTCCATTCTCCCCAAACGAGCCCAGACTATCGCTGGCGCTTCGTGGGGACTGTTGGAGATTACTGTCTCCATGCTGATCCTTTCGCTGGTTCGCACCAATATCGACTGGAAGAAGATGACCAACTGGAAAAAGGAAGGCCAAAGCGTCCAACCTGCGTAGGTTGCGTCCCTGTTTTGCTCCTAGTCCACCCAGCTCTTACGCGGTGGGCTAACCTATTCCGCTCCTTCGGAGCTGGATACTCGGAGTGCGAGGATGGGCGAATGCGGGTGAAGTCGGCGGTTCGGCAGGCCCTTTCTCGAAAAGCACGAGAAGGGGCGCACCCACGGTTAATTCGGTTCAGGTCAAAGGCAAACCGGTTAAAGTGGCCCACTCGCACCACCCGGCAGAAGGGTGTAGGGGTCCTTCGACTCCGCAGGGCTTTCACTTCATGAAGTCCCTGCTTCGCTCAGGATGACAAGTTGGAGGGCTACGGCTTGGGCTTCCTGCCGCTCTGGCCCTTGAGATTGAGGGCCACGGCAGCGCGGATGAGATCCTTCAAGGCCGCTTCGTCGATCTTGTCGCCTTCGTGGATGTCGATGGCGCGCCTGACATTGCCGTCGAGGCTGGAGTTGAACAAACCTTTCGGGTCCCTCAACGCAGCGCCCTTGGCAAATGTCATCTTGACGACGCTCTTATAGGTCTCTCCCGTGCAGACGATGCCGCCGTGGGAAAAGACGGGAGTCCCGGGCGATGTCGCCTTGACCCACTTCAACTCTTCGACGATCTCAGGGTCTGCCTGGTGAATGATTTCGCGCACTTTCGCGAGCGTCTTCCGGCGCCAGTCGCCCCCGTCAGGGAAGAAAGAAAGTTCCTTGATCTTCTCGTCGATGAATGCAGAGGCAGACTCAGCCGGGATGGGCTTTTTCATGGTCATCTCCAAACTCTCGCACCTAATTTAGCTGTGCTCCGCGTAAGCTGCAACCTCGGCGGCGGCTCAGTTTCGAGCGACGCGTGCCTCAGCGGCTAAAGCCGCAATGAAAATGCAAGGCCTTACGGCGCGGCTGAAGCCGCGCCCTTTCAAAACAAATTCAAACTGAGCCACTACCGCAATCTCGGCCAGTGGAAGCCTCTTCTTTTGCCGCTTCGGGGCCAGGCGCCTAGCGGCGCGATAACTGCACGATCGCATTCCCCACCAACTTCAGTCCGACTCCCCAATTCTGCCGCGCTCGGGCCTCGTCGTTCCCGTAGCCACTCACGTACAGGGTGAAGTAGAAACCGTCCTGAACGACGCTAGCCTCGCCGAAGAAACAACGCCGCACGCACACCTCTGCAGACGAGGGAATCTCCGGTGCCCGCCGCAGCAAGTCAACCAGCTTCTTAACAAAGTTTTGATGATGCGATAAAGATAGACGTGCATCAATTTCAGAAAACACCAGGTCTACATAACTCGCGAACTTATGCGAGGCGCGGTAAATCTCTTCTTCCGGGCTCAACTCGGTTGCCGCCCAGGCGTCGCACTTCGCCGTCTCTAGCAGGCTGGTTGGCCTGTTGAGGGTGCGCAGACATTCGCGCAATTCGGGAAACTTCTGGGCCTCTTCGATGGAGGCGATGGATTCCGGATGGCGCTTCAGATCGACGAAGACGAGTTTGCCGGTTGCATCCGTCCAGGGAAAATCGAGCACGGGATCGTCAGCACCCAGTTCAATTGAGAAATCAGCGTCCATCAGAACCTCATCACCGCGTGTCGTGTCCCGTAATTGGCATAAAGGGCTAGAACCGGCGCAGGAAGTTCACAATCTCATGCTCCGCCCAATAACCGTCGTCGTAACGGCCATCCGACGATCTCACGGGCGCACCCACAAATGCGCAATGGCCACCGTCGGCCGTCTCCACGAAGCTGATGTTCGGGTTCGACGAAATCTTCCGCCGCGTCTCGGGCGTGATGCGGATGAACGGATCGTCGGCTGCGTGCAAAACCAGCGCCGGGACCGCGATCCGCTCCACCACGTGCGCCGCCGAAGCACGGTCGTAGTAATCATCGACTCCGGTGAAGCCGCAATAGTACGCCGTCACCTTGTCATCGAACTGGCGCAGGCTGCGGATGCCGCGCAGGCGGGTCTTGTCGAAATGGCCGGGGAAGAGTCGTGCCTTGTGCAGCATTCTCCGGTGCAGCGCCCACAAGAAATAGGTTTCGTAGATCCGGTTGGCGGGTTCGTGCAGCGCATCCGCCGACGCCGCCAGATCAATCGCCGGACAACAGGCCGCGACGGCGCGAAACTGCGGCGGCGCTTGCGCTCCCCACTCGCCCGCCAGCTTCAGCACGAGGTTGCCGCCCATGGAGAAGCCGACCAGCGCCAGGCGCGAAACACCGTCACGCGCGATGACCTCGCTGGCCACAGCCGCCACATCTTTTGACAACCCGGAGTGATAGAGCACCGGAGCCAGCGCGTCCGTGCCGCCGCAGTTGCGTTGGTTGTAGCGAATCACGTTCATGCCGACGGCCAGAGCTTTCCCGGTGACGCCGCGCATGTACTGCGATTCGCTCGACCCTTCGAGGCCGTGCACGACAATGATGGTCAAGGCGCTGGTCCGATCCGGCTGCCAGTGGCAGTGGCACAACACCTGGATTCCGGGCTCGACTTCGATCAGGCGTTCCTCGGGCTTGGGCAAATGAAAACGTCGTGCGATCAAGAAACTGGCGACGGTTTGCAGGTGTCCGCCGCGCAACCAGCGGCGGGGAGTGAAAGGGCGCGTCTCTTCGTGTGTTTGCGAAGTACCCACATTTTGATTTTAAATAGAAGACAGCGAGTTTCTACGCGGAGTTTTCTTCATGCCTATCTTCGAGTACATCTGCAAGGAATGCCAGCACCAGTTCGAGGCCCTGGTTTTCGGCAAACAAAAAGCCGAGTGCCCGAAGTGCCAAAGCAAGAAACTGGAGCCGCAACTCTCTGTGTTCGCGGTGTCGGCGAAGAGCGGAACGGCGAGCCGGCCGGCGATGGCGGCGGGACCCTGCGGGTCGTGCGGCGACGCTCGCGGGCCGGGGGCCTGTTCGCTGAGAGACCTCGACTAAGTCCAGCCTTAGCGTCTAAAGGCGCATTCATAACACAGCGCTTACGGCATGACTGAAGGCATGCCCTGATACGAATCACGCGTGCACCGAACCGCGCTCCGAACTACTGATGATGCAAGGTAACTTCCGGAACTCTTTGGCGTGTAACTGACGTGACGTTTCGCTGGGCGGCGTTTGTGGCTATGATTTGCTCGAATCGTACGACGAAAATTCGGGGCAAGATGAGTTCTTCGGGAGAGGCCGGAATACAAGCTCTGCCATTTGAGCCGCCCATCTTGGGCATCGGCCTCCCCAGAGTTTGTGAACTGGTGGGGACCGGATAGGCCAAAGCCGAACGGCACCGGTCGGCGAGCTAACGTGGATTCACGTGGCCGGTTCCCACCTTTTCCTTTTCCTCGGCAAGAAATCTGGCAAACACTTCATTGGATAAGAGACGGCCGCGGCCGGTCAGGCGCAGGATTGTGCCTTGGCGTTCGAGTAGGCCATCCTGGATGCATTGCTCGATCGCAGAGTAGAAGAAAGCAGGTCCTTCCCCTTCGACAAGCTCAGGGTCAGGATGGCAAGTTCTAAATAATTTCAACAAGCGATCGAGATCGATGCCGCGATTTAAGCGCAGGCCGAGGAAAAAGCTCTCTTCAATTGCGGCTTGCGCGGAAATCGGCGTCACGATATGAGGCGTGCGATTCATGTACGCGTCGAGTGAGTCGGGGATTGCGAAGCGGATCGCCTGATGCTGATCGGCCGCAAGGAACGAGTGCGCATCGACGCCGAAGCCGAGGTAGGGCTGGCGCGTCCAATATTTCAGGTTATGTCGCGATTCGTTATTGGGTGATGGAATCGCGCGGGAAAAGTTGGAAATTTCGTACTGTGCGATGTCGGCGGCAGCTAGCATCTCACATGCCTGCTCGTAGAAATCCGCAGTCGCGTCTTCGTCGGGAACAAAGTGGGCGTGGTAGCGGGAACCTCCGGCGATCAGTTCTCGGCCCAGGCGGGAATCGTCGTCCACCTCCAGCATGTAAACGCTCGCGTGTGGAACGCCCGTGGCAATCGTCTCGGACACGGAGAAGGCCCAGCTTTCCGGCGTCTGATGCGGTAACCCGGCAATCAGATCAATGCTAATGTTGGCCAGGTCCGCCGCGCGCAGGCGAGCGATCTCTTCGAGAACGGTGTAGCGCTTATGCAAGCGCCCGACGGACTGCGCTTCCTGATCGACAAACGACTGCACTCCCAGGCTCACCCTGTTCACTCCGCATTGCCGCAAGGTTTCGATCAGAGCGGGAGTGAGCGTGCCCGGGGCGCATTCGACCGTGATCTCGGCATCGGACGTTACCGCGAATTGATCGCGCACGGCGGCGAAGATGCGCAGCAGTTGCTCGGCATCGAGGATGGACGGGGTTCCTCCGCCGAGATAGATGGAGTCGGCGGTATCCTCCAAGGCGCATCCCAGTTCCGACGCAAGCTGGCGCGAGTCGGCGATATCCTCGAGCAGGCGGGTCACGTAGTTTTCGTAAGCTGATTTCGAGAACACGTCGGAGGCGAAGTTGCAGTAGCTGCATTTGGTCCGGCAGAAGGGGACCGAGATATAGAGGCCGAGTGGCATGCTGTTGCTTATTCTATGGGACGGGCGAGAGGGCGCGTTATCGGCAGCGGCGGTAAAATTAAGGAGGTAGGGGTGGCACTATGATGGGCACCGATATGAGCAAGGATTCCATTGATCTCTTATGCAATCACTGTGGCCAGACGTTCTCCGCTTTCCTGCACCAGATGGCCGACAAGAATGCCAAGGTGGTATGCCCGCATTGCGGCGGGAACCATGACGGCAAGCCTCCGAGGCCTGAGCCGAGGGCCACGGCGCGAAAGGTGAAGAAGATTATTTAGCGGTCCATCCTGTTTCTCTCTCCTCGTCACCCGCCCGGGTGAAGTTGCGTGTTAGCCTTCTCACGGGGGAGCCAAGGGTGATTGGCCGGGTTTTCAAAGCATTTCAATATCGCGATTTCCGCCTGATGTGGATTGGCGCCTGCACGTCGAGCATCGGCACCTGGATGCAGATCGTGGCGCAAGGCTGGCTGATCTACCGGCTCAGTCACTCCGCATTTTTGCTGGCGTTGGACCAGTTTCTCGGCGGCATCCCCATCTTTCTTTTCTCGCTGATTGGCGGCGTGGTGGCCGATCGCGTGGAGCGCCGGAAAATTCTGCTGGCGTCGCAGTACGTGCAGATGGCGAGCGCTGGCCTGCTCACCATTCTGGTGGCAACTGGGGCGGTGCACGTGTGGCAGATCCTTTGCCTCTCGTTCGTTTCCGGTTTCGCGCAGGCCTTTGGCGGCCCGGCCTACCAGGCGTTGATTCCTACCCTGGTAGAAAAGGAAGACATGCCGAATGCCATCGCGCTGAATTCGATCCAGTTCAACGTCGCGGTTATGGTTGGTCCGGCACTCGCCGGTCAGGCGCTGGCGAAGCTGGGCGAGAAGTGGTGCTTTGGGCTCAATGCGCTTTCTTTTCTGGCGCCCATCGTGTCCCTGTCCATGATCCGATCGCGATTTCAGCCGGTGAAGGCCACGGAATCGATGTTCGAGAGCCTGAAGCAGGGGATTCACTTCGTTCGCAAGCAGCATTCGATGGAAGCGTTGATCATCCTGGCGTTTCTCATGACCGGCCTGAGTATGCCTCTGCGCACCTACTTTCCGGTTTTCGTGAAAGACATCTTCCATCGCGGGCCGGAGACTTACGGCAATCTGCTCGCGCTCATGGGGCTTGGTTCGATTTGCGGCTCGCTGACCATCGCGGCTGCAGGCAATATCAAAAGAAAGGGGCGGGTGGCTCTGTTCGCGCTCGTCTGCCTGGGCACGGCAATTTCAGGGTTTGCCCTTTCGAAGTCGCTGCCGCTGAGCTATGCGTTTCTGGTGCTGGTCGGGGCATCGATGATGGCGGTTTTTGCCACCGTGAACTCCCTGGTGCAGTTGATTACTACGAACGAAATGCGCGGGCGGGTTATGAGCGTGTATAACTTCGCGTTCCGCGGCGGCATGCCGATGGGCAATCTAATGTCGGGATGGCTGGTCCCGTTGTTTACGGCGCCCATCGTGCTCGGCGTGAACGGGTTTCTGCTGATCCTGCTGGCATTTTATTTCCTGTTTGTGCAACGGCAGCTTGCCGAGCGTTGAGAGTATTTCGAGCTTGTCCGAAGCTTTTCCATCTTGGCGGCCCATCCGGCCATCTATTTGCGGTAGTGCTTTTGCGATAAGCTTAGCTAGCGTAATCGCGGGTTTAGTTTTGTCTCGCGCCACCGATGGCCTCCAATCAGGAAGAAGAAGTATTAGGCAAAGCGTACGACGGCCGGCTGATGCGGCGGCTGCT
>Ga0209415_10005907_pt1 | contig 21878 bp, 20 predicted proteins | sample PeaSoiSIISIP2007_FD_187696 | JGI IMG/M metagenome (GOLD analysis project Ga0209415, IMG submission 187696) | Peat soil microbial communities from Weissenstadt, Germany - SII-SIP-2007 (SPAdes) (version 2) | ecosystem: Environmental > Terrestrial > Soil > Wetlands > Peat | place: Germany... | reverse complement strand
GTGATAGCGCAGTTTTTGACGGAAGCGGTGGTGCTAACAGGGGCCGGAGGAGTGATTGGCGTGCTAATGGGCCTGGGCATCAGCTTGCTGATTCATCTTTTTGTGCCGAGCTTGCCATCGGCGGTTCCGTTGTGGTCAATACTTTTGGCTGTGACGGTATCGATGAGCGTCGGGTTGTTTTTTGGAATGTATCCTGCGGTGAAGGCGGCGCGGCTGGATCCCGTCGAAGCATTGCGGTATGAGTAGTTGGGATTATTCGTAGCGGAGCGCGTTCATCGGATCGTAGCGCGTGGCACGATAGGCGGGCAAGAAACTCGCGGCGAGCGCGACGACCGCGAGGAAGATTGCCGCACTGACCAAGCTCAATGGGTCGGTCGGCTGAAGGCCGAATAGTAAAGTTCGCGCGCTGCTCGTTAGGGCAACGGCAAGCAGCAATCCGACACCGACGCCCAGCGCCAGAAGCCCCAGTGTTTGCCCCAGAACAATGCCGACCACGGCCTGTCGGCTGGCGCCGAGAGCCATGCGGATGCCAATCTCATTCCTGCGCATGGCGATGATGTAGGAGATCACGCCGTAGAGGCCAATCATGGCCAGCAGGGCCGCGAGCGCACCGAAGAACGCCGAAAGAAGGGCCATCAGCCGTTCGCGGACGAGGCCGTTCTGAATTTCGGTTTGGTAGACGTGATATTCGACCTTCATTTCCGGAAAGAGGGTGCTGAGTTTTTCACGCACCGCGGAGATGGCAGCAGAGGGGGGCGACGAAAAGCGGACGAACACATTCGTGAAGTAGTATTTTTCGGGATACTGCTGAGCCGGGACAAACGCTTCGGGGGGGACTTCTTCGCGCAGACCGCCGTACTTCGTGTCTTTCACAATTCCGACAATCTCATATTCCGTCTCCGGATAATGTGGCTCGGCGGCCGTGCGAATGGTTTTACCCAGAGGATTTTCTCCGGCCAAAAACTGCCGGACAAAGGTTTCGTTCACGATGACAACTGGCGGAGATTGACCGGTATCGCGAACGGTAAAGTCCCGCCCGGCGACGAAGGGAATCTGCATCGTACGGAAGTAGCCTGGACTGAGCCAGGCAAACTTGGAACTGCCTTCGTTGCTGCCGATACGAATTCCAAGCGACCAAGAACTGCCATCGAGCGGAACGTGCGTGGAAGTGGCCGCGGACTCGACAACCGGAATGGAGCGAATTTGGTCCAAAAGGTCGCGCTTAAAGATCTCATAGCGGTCGGGCGGAAGATCTAGACGCCGGAAATTCGCATAGACACGCAGAACGCCACTTTGGCGGAATCCCGGATCAAGTGTTTGCAAGTTCCAGAAGCTACGCACAAAAAGCAGCGCGCCCGCGAGCAAAACCAGCGAAAATGCGATCTGAGATACGACCAAAGCTTGCTGGAATGAAAATCTCTGGCGACCCGCGGTCATCCCTCTGCCGCCGGATTTCAACACGGCGCCGGGTTGCGTTTGCGAAGAGCGGAGAGCGGGGACAAGCCCGAATAGCAAGCACGTCGTAATCGCAATAAAAGCCGTGAGACAAAGGACTCGCCAGTCGACGCTGATGGCCAGATAGACCGGCTCTCTCTCCGTGCTCAGAAATTTGACCACGGTGCGGCTGAAAAACGAGGCCAGGGCCGTGCCGAAGACGGAGCCGATGACCGCAAGCACCAAACTTTCCAGCAGCAACTGTTGAAGGACTCTTCTTTTGCTGGCTCCCAGAGCCAAGCGAACAGCAATTTCTTTCTCACGGGTACTGGCTCTGGCGAGCAGGAGGTTTGCCAAATTCGCGCAAGCGATGAGCAGCACCAGTCCCGTCGTTCCGAGAAGCAGCCAGAGTGAGGTGTCGTAGGTCTCGCCAGCTTCGCTCATGCCGTTTCGGCCAGAAACGGCGGTCAGCCTGAAGTTGCGGTAAACATCCAACGCGGAGGCGGCATAGCCGGGGGGCATGGTGACTTCGAAAAGGCCATTGCTGGCGGCGTCCAGTTGCGCTGCAGCCTGGTCGAGAGTGGCGCCCGGCTTAAGCCGCCCCATAATTTGCAGCCAGAAGACATCTCGCCGCAAGATCGTGCCATCACCCGTGATATAAGCGGGCAGGGCGCACGCCGGAAGCGCAACCTCGAACTGTTTGCCAACGTCGAGGCCGAAGAAACTCGGCGGGGTCACGCCGATGATTTGCGTCGGGTGGTCATAGATAAAGATTGTGCTGCCGATGACCGAGTCCTTGCCGCCAAACTCGCCCTGCCAAAGCGAATAGCTGATCACTGCGCCGGAGATCCCGCAACCAGGCCGATCATCTTCGGGAGTGAAGAGGCGGCCGCGGACAGGAACGAGTCCGAGAGCGGGAAACATCTCGCCGCTGACCCACATTCCTTGCGCGAGCCTCTCCTGCTCCCCGCGTCCAATCCCATAAGGGCGACTGCTCCACGCGAAAAACCCGGAAAATGCACCGCCCTCTTTGCGGATTTGCTCCCAGAGCGCGGTGCTGAGAGCGGTTTCGTTCATGCGCCATCCGAATCCGCGAAATCCGCCCTTGATCTGCACTTTGACGAGGGACGCCGGATCGGCTACAGGGAGGCTACGCAGGCGGACAGCGTCCAGCATTTGAAAAATGGCGCTGTTTGCGCCGATGCCCAGTGAGAGGGTGAGAATGGCGGTGAATGCAAACGCCGGGCTCTTGCGCAGCGCGCGCAGAGCAAAGCGCAGGTCTTGCAGGGCAGTCTGCAGCCAGAGCGGCTCATGGGCTTTGCTGGCAACCTCGCCCGGATGTTCCGCACCGTTATGGATGTTTGTCGTGTCGCTCAACCGATTTTCTCAACTGCTCGCCTACAACTGTTTGATTCACTCGCGGTTCAAACAAGGCGGCCGAGACCTCAACGCAAACTCGTCTCCAGCTCCTGCCAGGCAGAAACGAGAACCCCGTCATGTGCTAATGCGTGGCAGAGAGAATAAAGCGATACGTGCAGATAGTGCAACTAGATTCGGCGAGATTGTGTCGTGGTGCGATCAGGCCGAAGGTTGTTTGTCCGGAAAGAGAAAGACGGTTCTGGCGAGTTCGGATGTCAACGTTTCAGGGCGATAGTATTTCTTCAGAATGTTGTCGTTCCAGCGCAAGAGATCGGGATTGGCTGCGGAAAACTCGGCCCAGTTCTGCGCAGCGCCCGCGCGAGCGAGGCGTTCGCGAATGAGCAGCAAAAAGGCCCAGGTAATCGTCTCATGGTAGAGATTCGGCTTGCCATTGGCCGCTGCGAATCGCGTGAGAGCGGAAGAAAAGCGGGCGAGCGCTTCGAGCGGCGGGTATTTCTGCAAGTAGAGGAAAGCCATCTTCACATGGTCCGCGTGATGAAACGACACGTTTGGCAGGGAACTCTTTTCAAAAGCTTCCATCCATTCAGCGTCGTTCATGGCTTGCCTCCAGCGTTGTGTTGCCCGCGTGGGCCAGGCATACCAGAACAGCCGCGGCGTAGACCACCAGTCCTCCGACGTTGAACTGCCCGTGCAGAATGTGCAACAGAGCAGCGAGTGCAAAAATGACGAGTAAAAGATAACTTCCGACCTTAGCCGTGAAGGGCAGCAGAAATAAAACCGCGGCGACTATTTCCGAACCGCCCAGAACGGGCTGAATCCACGAAGGCAACCCCGCCTTGACGAGGAAATGAGCGGCGGAATTGGAGAAAATAAATTCGGCTGACTCCAGAACGACTACCAAACCGAGGGCCCAGCGCAGCAGAGGAATCGAAGCGTTTGCCAATTTGATGTTCATTTTGCGCGCTTGCCCTTTCTGCGACGAGCGGCGGCCCGCGATTCGGTAAGGCGGTGGCTGGCGCGGGAGTCCAGGTTTAGCCCGTAGATTTTTTTCAATTCTTTGATGCGCTTCTGGCTTTCCGCACCAAAGGGGCATTTGCCGTCGAATGCGTGGAGCACGATGCCCTCTAGCAGATCGCCGAGGGTCATATCGTGATATTCCCCGAAGGCCTTGAGCACCTTCAGAATTCGCTTTTCCATGCGCACGCCCGTTTGCACGCGCTCCACAATGAACTGTGTCTCTTCCACGATTGTGGCCTCACTTTCTTGTGGTACCAATGTACCAAAGTAGGTAGATAAATTCAAGGACTCGGATTTCAGGACATGCGTGAAGCGCGAGGCCCAAAAACGCCGGCGCACCAAGCCCGGGATTCACATGTCCGTCATAGGTTGTGAGAGAATTTGCTGGTAAATTCAGCTTTCCACCGCACACGATTTCAGCTATAAAAACAAGCGCTCCACCAGCCAACCTTCCGTAGCAAGGGACGCCATGCCTCTCCATAAAAACCTGCTGGCCGCTATTGTGCTTTCCGCGGTTGTCCTCCTCTATCCATCAGGTACGTTGCTTGCGCAAACGGCGCCTGAGGCTGTGAGCCGCATCGGAGTCGTCGATGAATCCTCTCTCGCGACGCTCAAAGGCAATCATCATCCGCTTGCGACAGCCGCCAACGATCGCGGAGAAGCCGCCCCCGATTTGCCGATGGAGCGCATGCTGCTCGTCTTGACGCGCGATGCCACAACGGAATCCGCGCTTCAGAATCTTCTCGCGCGTCAGCAAGACAAATCTTCGCCGGACTTCCACGCCTGGCTTTCGCCGGCGCAATTTGGCGAACGTTTCGGCGCTTCTAGGGCGGACCTTCAAAAACTGACAGCGTGGCTTGCCTCTCACGGTTTTCGGGTCAATCGAGTGACACAGGGCGGAATGGCCATCGAGTTCAGCGGTACGGCCGCGCAGGTGAAAGAAGCCTTCCACACACCGATCCATTCCTATTTTGTGAACGGCGAGAAACACTACGCCAACGCCCTCGATCCGCAAATTCCGGCCGCACTCGCTCCAATCGTCGCAGGGATAAGCACTCTGCATGACTTCCGCAAGAAGCCGGCGAGTCGCCTACTAGGGAAGGCCACTCGCGTTGCCAACACCAGCTTGTGGCAGCCAGACTTCACTTTCAGCAGCGCGGCAGGCGTCGAACATTTTCTGGCACCCGGCGATTTCGCAAAAATCTACAACACTGCAGCTCTCTACCAGAATGGGATCGACGGCACCGGGCAAAGTGTGGCCATCGTGGCTCGCAACAATATCAGTCTCTCCGACGTGCAGATTTTCCGTATCGCTTTTGGACTGCCGGTGAACGACCCGCAAATTATTCTCGATGGCCCCGATCCCGGGAATCTGTTTGGACCCGAGGAGACGGAAGCCGATCTGGACGTGGAATGGTCGGGCGCCATCGCACCCAAGGCCACCATTAAATTCGTCGTTTCCGCGAGCACCAACTCGACCGACGGTGTCGATCTCTCGGCTCTCTATATCGTGGACAATAATCTAGCGCCCGTTCTAAGCGCGAGCTTTGGCGAATGCGAACAGACACTGGGCCAGACGGAAAATACGTTTCTCAATAATCTTTGGGAACAGGCCGCGGCGCAGGGTATCACCGCGGTGATTTCCAGCGGCGACAACGGCCCCGCCGGATGCGACAACGCCAATCAATCCACTCCCGCCAGCCAGGGACTCGCCGTGAACGGCCTTGCTTCCACGCCTTTCAACATCGCCGTCGGTGGCACGCAGTTCAATGAAAATGGCGCGGACAGCACCTACTGGTCCTCTACGAACGCGCCCGACCAGTCTTCCGTGCTCGGCTATATTCCGGAAAACGTGTGGAACGAAAGTTGTGCCGACCCCAACGTATGCGGCGTCGCCTCGTTATTTGCCAGCAGCGGCGGAGTGAGCACGCTTTACTCCAAGCCGCCCTGGCAAGTGGGAACAGGCGTGCCGAATGACGGGAAGCGCGACCTGCCGGATGTTTCTCTCGACGCCGCGGGCGGCCACGATAGTTATTTGTTATGCCAGGACGGAATTTGTACGACGAATGCGAGCGGGCAGTTGATTAACGCCGAGTTGGTAGGCGGCACATCCGCCGCTGCTCCCACGTTTGCCGCGATCATGGCGCTCATCGCGCAGAAAACCAATTCGCGACAGGGACAGGCGAACTTTGTTCTGTATCCGTTGGCCGCCGGTCAGAACGCTGCGAACTGCAGCGCCAGCGGTCCGCCGCAAGCGCAATGCATTTTTAACGACATAACCGTTGGAAATAATAGTGTCCCAGGCCAGACCGGAAGCACGGCGGGTGCGGGATATGATTTGGCTACAGGCTGGGGCTCCGTCAACGCCGCGAATCTCGCCGCGAGTTGGCAAAACGTTACGCTGCGTTCCTCCCTCACCATGCTACAACTCTCGTCCGCCAATCTAACTCACGGCCAGTCCGTCACGGCAACGGCAACCGTTGCTCCCAGTATTGGCTCGGGCACTCCCACGGGTGACGTGTCTCTTCTTGCGGGCGGAGCGCAGGGAGTTAATCTCGGCAATCTGAGCAACGGAACGGTCTCCGGGAGCGTGAATGCTCTTCCCGGTGGAACTTACTCCGTCACCGCCAGCTATGGCGGCGATGGCACGTTTGGCGGAAGTATCTCCGCAGGCGTGCCTATCACGATCAGTCCGGAATCCAGCAGCACCACTTTTTCCGCATTCCTCGCGGGTCAAGCAGGGAATCAGTCTTCGCAGGTCAATTCGACGTACGGCGCCTTCCTTGATCTTCAGGTAAGCGTCGCAGGCGCGTCAAAAATGGGAGCCCCAACGGGAACGCTCACCTTTTCCGACCTTTTTAACGGAAGCACAAGCACGCTACTCAGCGTCCTTCTCAATAGCCAGGGCAACGCGTTGGTGCAGGAAACCAAGCTCGCTCTGGGGAATCACACGATCAATGTCAGCTATTCTGGTGACGCCAGTTTTTCTGCAAGCACTGCAGGGCCCATCACTATCAGCGTTGCCAAGGGGCCCACGCAGACAATTCTTTTCCTTCCGACAGGTGCTTTGCCGAATAGTTCTGTGGTCCTGCAAGCCATCGTGCTTCCCACTGGGGCGATCGATCCCACGGGCACGGTCCAGTTTTTCACCGGCAAAACAGCTTTAGGTATTCCCGTCCAGTTGAAAAACCTGATCGCCACACTTACGACCACGCAATTGCCCACCGGGACGGATAGCATCACTGGGGCTTATTCGGGCGATGCCAATTTCGTCGGTTCTACTTCCGGTGCGGCCACTTTGGTTGTCGGCAATCCTGATTTTCAAATTGCGGCCAACCCGGGAAACGTGGTCATTTCCGGTTCTGGTCCTGGCGCCACAAGTCTTTTGCTCACACCCGGCCCAGGCTTGGGTTTTTCCGGCGCACTGACGTTGAGTTGCTCGGGGCTTCCGACTGGATCCACTTGCACATTCCTTCCTGCACAGCCCAATCTGGATGGGTTCACTCCATTGACGGTCGTTCTCAAGATCAGCAAGCCCCCGGCACAAGCCGCCGCGATTCTGAGGGGATTTCCAACTGGCGCAGGGCGAATCGGGTCTTCCCTCGCGGGTGCGATGGTGGCTTGTGCATTTCTTATTGCCTGGCCCGGAAAGAAGCGGTGGTCGAGACTCGCCGCTTTAGTGGTTCTCTCGGCTTTTCTCGGCGGGATGAATGGGTGTAGCCATGTCGGAAGCGGAAACCCCGGATTAGGCGGCACATCCGCGAACTCGTTTGTGGCGACCGTCACAGCCAGCGGAGGCGCAGGGGCGCAAGCCGTCAGCCACAGCGTGACGCTCGGAGTGACCGTTCAATAGCGCGCGCTACCAGAGAAATTTCAGCGAAAATTGCAGGAAAGGAGCGCCGCACTTCCCTCAGGGGAGGGAGTTGCGGCGCTCTTGGGGGTTCTGGCTGGCGGTTCGGGGTCTACGCTGAGGCACTTCTGGAGGTGGGCACTGTTTCGCGCGAGTCAGCGGCAAGCACCCACCGCCAATCTCCGCACAAATGTTTTCGCTGCTCGGTCTTTCGCTCATCCCGTCTTGCCGTCTCCTGACCGCACACATGCGACTCGAACGTTTGTGGACGCACTCTCTAAGTGCAGGGCGCCTGCCAAACTCTTCAACCGCAAGCTGCGTATTTTCCTTGTTTTACAAAACCGGCAAAAAGGACAGCTGCATCATCGCGGCACACTGTGCCTACAAGGAACAAAAGAATAGGTTCGTGATCGCTCGCACCAAATCGCCATCGCGCAATGGACTGGGAAATAGTTTTGTGAATGGTGTGTATCAGGCCGCCGCGCCGCCGCTCTTTTCGTGCGAGCGCATCTCATGGCCGTCGCGTTTCAGATAGCGGTAAAGACTTGTCCTGCCAATGCCAAGAATCTGCGCGGCCCGCAGGCGGTTGCCCTGGCACAGTTCGAGCACGCGCTGAATGTGCAGCTTGCGCACTTCGTCGAGCGCTAGCGGCCGCCAGTCGTCACCTTCTGGTCTGCGGGGGCCGCGGTGCTGCAAATGTTCCGGCAAGTCGGCCAGATCGATGAAATCGCCGGTCGCCGTTATCGCCGCCGTGGCGATCACGTTTTCCAGTTCCCGCACATTCCCCGGCCAGGCGTGCTGCAGCAGCACGGTCTGCGCCCTCCGCGTCAGTCCCGAAATGTTTTTCCCGTAGACATCGTTGTATTTCTTCAGGAAATAGTGCACCAGTAGGGGAATATCCTCAAGCCGTTCCGTCAGGGACGGTACACGAATCTGAATCGAACTCAATCTGTAAAAGAGGTCCTCCCGGAAGCGTCCTGCCAGCACCTCAGCCCTTAGGTCGCGGTTCGTCGCCGCAATCAACCGCACATTCACCTGGCGCACTTCCGGCGAACCCACCCGCTGAATCTCACGGTTCTGAATCACCCGCAGCAATTTGGCCTGCATCGGCAGAGACGTTTCGCCAATTTCGTCCAGGAAAACCGTTCCATTATTCGCATATTCAAACAGTCCCGGCCTCGTGTCCGTGGCGCCCGTAAACGACCCCCGCACATGCCCAAAAAGCTGGCTCTCGAGCAGTGTGTCCACCATGGCCGAACAGTTGCAAATGGCCAGCTTCTGCTGGCTCACGGGGCTAATGTTGTGGATGGCGCGCGCCACCAGTTCTTTCCCGGTTCCTGTCGATCCCACTAGCAGCACATTGGTGTAGTGCCGCGCTACTTTCCGCGCGAAATCGAAAACTTCCAGCATGACCGGGCTTTTGCCAACAATCCCATGAAATTCCAGATCCTTCAGCAACTGCTCTTCGAGCGCCCGCACCCGTTTTCGCTGGTCATACACCGTAGCCACTTCGTCCAGCGTCCGCTTTAGGCGGATTTTGTCGATTGGTTTCGGCAAGAAGTCCGTCGCGCCCCGCCGGATGGCGTCGAGCGCCGACTCCAGGGTATATTCCCCTGTCATCACGATGACGTGGATTCCCGGATCGCACCGCAAGGCACGATCGAGGAACTCGTATCCGTTCATCCCCGGCATATTCACGTCTGCCAAGACCAGCCGGCACCGTCCGGAACGCACCAGTCCCAATGCCTCCTCTGGATCGGAGGTGGTAATAGCGTCGTACCCCATGTCGTCCATCACCGCGGAGAGTAATTCCAATTGAGAATAGTCGTCGTCCAGGATGCACGGCGTCAGGGAAGTTCTCGGAGTCACAACTTCAACGGCTTTTGTATAGGCGTGTCCCACGCCCCCTACACTCGCAACGTTTGTGCCATCCTTGCACCAATCCTGTGTTTCGTTTTCAGGCCGCTGTTGTCCCTTGCCGATGCCGCGAAGTTCCTTGCAAGTCCAGCAGAATCAACTCTTTGATTCCCCTTTTTGGCGACCCAAGCCACCTACCGATGCGCCATTCCTTCCAAAGGACCGTTTGCTATGCAACCGTGCGCCTTTCAATTTGGGTCATCGTCTCGTTTCGGTCCGGAACTCCCGCCGCCCTTCAACTGGTCCGATGCTCCCCTCAATGGGTTGATAGTGCGCGTTCCGGCCAGGCAACCGGACTCTCTGCTTCTCATAGGCGGGGGAGTACCACGTTAAGGCGGAATTGATGTAGTCCACTTTTCGTTTCTCCAACAAACTCCGCTTCATAGACCACTGGATGGGAACGATCGGCCTCTCCCGGTCGAAGCAGCCGCACCAGCAGAACGGCGTTGTTTACCAAAGCCGTCTTTAGCGCAACGTGCTTCTCGGATTCCTCACCCCACTCCAGATCGCATTTCTCCACAAAAAACTCTTCCATACGGTCCCAGCCAGATACTTCCACCGCATACAGTCGCGCAACAGGAAAAGGAGCGTACTCCAGCATGAGATCCTCCAATGCAAGGAAATGCAGGTCAGGAACCACTTAGCGGCGACTGTATCTTGCTGAAAAGGAAACGGTTGCTTTGATGGCGGCGCATCCGAATGTGCGTTGGAGCAACATTCCACCAAAGAGTGTTCCGGTTAGGGGCACTACACGCCGGCGGGCAGCAAAAGTTTGCTCACAAAGTCATAAATAGGCCCGTAAATGTAACGAAACGCGAGAAGTCCCACGAGAAGTCCCACCATCGCCAGGCTGTTGCCACGCAGCCAGTCCAGATAGCGCTGTGCCGTCTTTTCGCTCATAAACAACAGGATTACCGTGCTGCCATCCAGTGGCGACACCGGCAGCAAATTGAACGTGCCCAGCAGCAAGTTCAACGAAAAGAAAATCATTAAGGTCACTGCCGCGAAATCCCGATGCCCTGTGACAGGATCGGGATGAAACCACCCCCAGGCAGCGCCAAGGCGCAGTCCAGCCACGGCCAAAAGCATCAACAAAAGATTCGCAGTAGGTCCCGCCAGTGCCATCCACCCCGACCGCTTCGGATGGCGCCGCTCCCACAGGGGGTCGTATGGCGCGCTTGCCCATCCCATCATGCCGTTTCCATTCATCATCAAGTACGAGAGGATGGGGATCACGATCATGCCCCACGGTTCGCGCTTCATGTGTGGCACGGGATTCAGAGACACTTGTCCGCCGAGAGCCGCCGTTTCGTCTCCTCCTAATTTGGCGACCAAGGCGTGCGCGGCCTCGTGACATGTCGTCGAGAAAAGAAACGCTACGAACCAGATGAAACCGAGAGCGAGAAGCTGGGGAGTGAGTTCAGGCAAGTAAGTTGGCCCTTTCGTCTGTTCAGCTCAAGCAGACTAGAGGTTGTCAACCGGCTTTGCAAGCCGCACAGCCTGGCGTTTGCCGGGCTTGCTTTAAGACACAGCGAAAGATGCGTTTTGTTTCTTACCGGCTCGGAAGGGATTGGCAACTCCCGTCATGATAGACTCCAGGCATGGCTACCAAGACCAAAAAGAAAACAAAGCAAGCGAAAACCAAGAAAGCTAAAGCGAAGAAGTCGGCTCCCAAAAAGGCCGCGGCGAAGAAGACTGCGCCGCCCAAAAAGACCGTTCCAAATAAGAAAAAGCCGGTCAAGAAGAATAGATCCCGCGGCAAGAGCGACAATGCGGAAACAGTTGTGTTCGAGCCGAAGGGGCTGGGCGCACGCTCCGGCGGCCAGTCCGGCGACTTGCAAGGTTTGTCGAACCGCGAGGGTGCCGATTCGGAAAGTGTGGACGAGTTGCTCGAAGAAGGAAACGCCTTCGAGGCCGAAGTCGTTAAAGGCGTCGAAGATGTTCCCGACGCCGACGAAGGCGAGATACGGACGCACGAAGTTCCGGAAGATGACGTTCCCGAGGAGTATCTCGAAAAAGACGAGTGACCGCCGCGTTCGGATGTTTCCTCAGAGGCGACTTCTTGCGTGCGAGTGATCTGTATCGCCGTTGTTCTAACTAGAGGAGCCTTTTACGCCATGAAGATCCGTAGAATCGGGTTTGCCTTCGCTACCGCAGCTTTGCTATCCATTGCGGCGTATTCGCAAAATCATAAATCAGCAACCAGCCCTTCCGCCGATCCCGCCAAATCCTTCCTTGGCCGGTGGGACCTGACGCTGAAAGCGCCCGACCGCGAGTACCCCTCCTGGCTCGAACTGCGCCAGGAAAATGGACAGCTCAAGGCCCAGATGGTGGGCCGCTGGGGAAACGCCCGTCCGCTCCCTAGTGCTGAACTCTTGAACGGCCACTTGAAATTTGTTTCTCCGAAAGAAGAGGAAGAAAGCAAAGCCGATTTGGTTTTCGACGGAGCTCTGGAGGGAAAAAGTCTCTCAGGCACCGTGAATGGCCCTGACGGCAAAACCTGGCAATGGACCGGCCGCCGCGCGCCATCGCTTAAGCGAGCTACTCCGCCTACCTGGGCCGCCCAGATTCCGCTTTTCAACGGAAAAGATCTAACCGGCTGGCACGAAGACAAGCCCGGCGCAGCGCCTGCATGGAAAGTCGAAAACGGCTTGCTTATCTCTCCGGGCAATGGTCCCGAATTGATCAACAATTCCAAATTTGAAGATTTCAAGCTGCACGTTGAGTTCAACTGCGGTCCGGAATCCAACAGCGGCGTCTATCTGCGCGGCCGCTATGAAGTGCAGATCGAAACGGACTCCGTCGCGGAGCCGCCGAGCCACCACACCGGCGGAGTGTACGGCTTTCTTGCGCCCACTCCGGAACTTCCGCGCAAACCCGGCGAGTGGCAGACCTACGACATCACCCTTATCGGCCGCATGGTCACCGTTGTGCAAAACGGAAAAACCGTCATCGACAACAAGGAGATTCCCGGCATAACCGGCGGCGCTCTCGATAGCCGCGAAGAATTGCCGGGCCCCATCTATCTCCAAGGCACCGAAAAGGGCCACGTGCTCTTCCGCAGTATCGTAATAACGCCCGCGGCCGACTGAGGTCCTATTTTCACTTTGTAATTTTGCGTGAAACCCAGAACTAATTATCAGAATTTTTCGGCGTGCTGCCGAAGCCATGGCTCGATCGTGGCTTTGCTCACGCGCCCGGTTTCATACAAACCAATTAGCCATTTGTAGGCTTCCAGGTCATCGAAAAGAAGCCTCTAGCCATTCAGTAGGAGAAAAACGCCGGTCGCGGTGATCGCCGTCCGTTTGTTCCCATCCAGAAATGGATGATTTTGCGAGAGGCTCTCAAAAAGAGCCGCCGCCTCCTCGATTGCATCGGCGTAATAGCCGCTATCGAGGCGTCCTACCGCAGACTGCAGGGCTCCGCTGTCACGAAGTCCATGAATTCCGCCGAACTTGCTCACCATCTCGGCGTTGATTTCGATAACTTCGCTTACGGATAGATAGCGGCTCACTGGGACAAGCGGCGAAGGAGTTCGGGATGCTTGCCGACGAACTCATCTAACGCTGCGCGGAAAGTCATGGCAGGCGGATCTTCTTTTTTGAGGATGCGCACGAACTCTTCCACCGCCTCCTGCTGTTCGCGTGAAAGCGTGGAAATCAGGTTTAGAAGGTCTTGAGGAGACATACCTGAGCCGCTCCCATGATCATTTTAACCGATAAAGATGAAGTTTGGGACGTCACTTCCTTAAATAAGTCTAGTCTGCCATTCTCTGCACCTACTCTGCTTGCTCCTCTCCCTAACTCTTGCATGCCGCACGATTTCGCGATACACCCGTGACGCACGAAAGCCTCTTACAAAAACGATTCGGTGACTGCGTTCAGAAGTCCAGAGGAGTTCATATGCCAAGATGCTCGCGATTTGCCTTCGCGGTTCTTTCCTTTGCCACAGCGTTACTAACGCCGTCTGCCGGAGCGCAGGATCGTCCCATCGTCCTGAAAGCCGCAACGGTTCTCGACGGCAAGGGCCAAGTTCTACACAACACGATCATTGTCGTCGAAGGCGGCAAGATCTCGCGCATCGGCGGTGAAGCACCTTCTGGCGCGATCATCTATGACCTCACCAGCTTGACCGTCATGCCCGGCTGGATTGATACGCACGCCCATATCTTCTGGCACTTCGACAACGGTCGCCTTGCCGGAAAAGAAGAACCTCCCGTGCGCGCCATGCTTCATGCTGCGGACAACGCTATCATCACGCTCAACGCTGGCTTCACGACGATTCAAAGTCCCGGCTCGCCCGAAGATAAAGACTTGCGTGATGCCATCGCCCGCGGAATCCTCCCCGGCCCGCGCATGCTCACCTCGCTCGAGCCTCTTACGGAGCAGAGCGGTCCACCCGAAAAACTTCGCGAACTCGTACGCGAACGAAAACAGCAGGGCGCCGACTTCATCAAGCTCTTCGCCTCCAAAAGCATCCGTGAAGGCGGCACGCAGACGATGTCTGACGAGCAGTTACAAGCGGCCTGCGGCGAAGCTAAATCGCTCGGCTTGCGCACGATTGTTCACGCACACTCCGCGGAATCGGCGAAGGCCGCAACTCTCGCCGGTTGCACAACTATCGAACACGGCGCCTATGTCACCGATGATGTTTTCACGCTTATGGCGCAGCGCGGCACCTATTACGACCCCAACATCGGCCTCGTGCTGCAGAACTATATCGCCAACAAAGAGAAATTCCTCGGCATAGGCAATTACAACGAGCAGGGCTTCGCGTTCATGGAGAAAGGCATCGCAATCGTTCTCGACACGTTCAAAAAGGCACTGAAGCACAAAGATCTGAAAATTATTTACGGCACCGACGCCGTCGCCGGTGCGCATGGCCGCAACTACGAGGAGTTCATCGTGCGTGTACGCGACGGCGGTCAAGACCCCATGGTTGCGATCATGTCCGCAACCAGCATTTCCGCCGAATCGCTCGGACTGAAGGACAAAGTCGGCGCTATCGCGCCCGGTATGGATGCGGATATTATCGCCATGGACGGCGATCCTCTACGCGACGTCACGGCCGCGCGCCGGGTGGTTTTTGTAATGAAGGCCGGCAAGGTCTACAAGAATCTCGTTCCAGGAGCGCAGGGCTCCTCTACGCAATAACGCGCAATATCTTATCTATCGAACCAAACTCCAGGGATAAATCCCGACATTGATTTTCATGATGAAGTAGCTGAATCCACCAGCATCTGGCTTCGGCTGATGCGGTGTGTCAGGAGGGATAAGCAGCCAGTCGCCCGCTTTCACTTTGAACGTTTGTCCGCCTAATATCGGCTGCCCGCGATACTCACCGGGCACTGGCCCATCCTTATCCATGAGATTTTGCCGGTTGGCAATTTTTCCGCCGACAATCATTTCGCCCGTACCGCCTGTAATCACATAAAAATCGTAAGCGCCAGCGTGCATTTCCGCGTCATCCCAAACGCTGTTCACTTTCGTCAGGCTCAACACCGGCTGTTCGCGATGCATGCGGTACAACATGAACATGCTGAAATTCCTCGTCTGGATATGCACTGGCCCGCCGCCAATCGATTGCGAGCTCCCGCTCCCTGCCTGCGCCACCATCTTTGCGGCCTTCTCCACCATTTCCGCATGCGCTTTTTTTATGTCGTCAATATTCCAGTACGTGATGGGAGGTGCGTCTGGCGCAAGTGCCGGCTGCCGCGGCGAGTTGTAGCCGAACGGCATCGGCTCTGCTTTATTTTCCTGAGCTGCGGCACTGGGAATCATCGAGAAATCCTCGAAGTGCCCGCTCAACACCTGCTGCGGACTCGGTTTTGTCGCGTACCCTGCCACGTAACCGCCCAACGCAGCGACGATCGCGATCACAGGGATCATTATTTTTCTGCTCTGCATAGGTCGAACCTCCGTCGATGGATTCTGCTGGCCGATTCTTACGTAATGACGAGCGTTTCATTATTTCTTTTGAGCCGGCTTCACAGCTTCGAAGCGAATCTCCTTCAAAAATTCTGTCTGCCGCGAGAGTTCCGCCTTTCCGGCAGGGAATTTGCTTGCGCTCAACACGAACGCGAGGATGTCCGCGTTTTGTTGCCGATTCAACTTGCCCGGCGCGTTTTGCGGCATAGTTTTCCGAATTCTTTCGAACAAATCTCCCAGCGTCAGCCCATTCCAATTAGACAGAAACGCTCCTCCCGTAAGCGGAGGTGACGATTCGCCGCCCCCGAGGGCTACACCATGGCATCCCTTGCATTCTTTTTGATACAGCGCCTCGCCCCGTTTCGCCTGGTCCTCGGTATACACGCCATCCCATACAGAGCGCGATTCCATTTCCGCTGATTCTTGAGCATAAACAACAGTATGTGCGGCTCCAATCGCCACCATGCAAGTACATGCCATTAAGGCAATCCAGTATTTCACGCGGCGATCCAGTTCATTCACCCGCCGAGGGCAACGTGTACGCAATGTATTCGCCTGAATAAGGCCCGCCACTGACGGCCACCACAATGTACTGCTTACCTTTCACCATGTAGGTCATCGGCGATCCGCTCTGCGGCGCCGGCATATACACAGCCCCAACTTCTTTGCCGGTCGCTTTGTCGTACGCGCGCAGCATCGAGCCCCGCGGATGATCCGCCGTAGTCGTCACTTGGCCTTCGCCCGCGATCACCAGCGTTTTGGTAATCAACGTTCCTACGTTGTAGGTTTGCTGACCGGTGCGCGCAATGCTGATTCCCTTAAAAGCGGGGTAATTTCTCACGACATCCGGCGTCTCGCCGTGCGCAATCTGCCAGACGATTTTTCCTTCGTCCAGGTCGATTGCCGTGATCGTTCCGTAAGGAGGCTTGATCAATGGAAGATCATCCACGTTCAACCGCACGAATCCCCCGCCGGCTGGTTTCTTCGGGGGCATGGGAGAATCCGCGCCCGCGTTTTCTCCCGGTCCTCTCATAATCCCCACTTCCTGCCCATCCACTCCCGCGATATACCTCAAATCAGAAACTCCCTTGAGAGCAGGCACCAATCCAATCGGCTCTACGCAAGCGTTGCAGGCATACGCATAGACGATGTGGGTTTCGGGATCGTACGAACCGCCCGGCCAGTTCGTTCCGCCCGAAGCCGTTCCCAGCGTCAGAGTCCCAAGCGGGCCATCCGCTTTGCTCGCCACCGGTGGCGTGTAGACCGGACCCAAGTGGTATTTGGAAGCGACCGCCTTCGCCTTCTCTCGCAACTCCGGATTGAAGTCGATCAAATCATCAATCGAAACGCCGTTGCGGCTATACGCTGGTGGCTTCGTCGGGAAAGGCTGTGTCGGGGAGTACCACTCGCCGGGCACGCTCCCCACCTCCACTTTGCGTTCTTCGATTGGCCATACCGGCTTGCCAGTCACGCGATCGAAGACATAAAGGAAACCTTGCTTCGATGGCTGCGCCACCGCCTTGATAGGTTTTCCGCCCACCACAATGTCGGCAAGGATTGGGGCGGACGAAATGTCCATATCCCACATCGGGTGATGCACCAATTGGAAATGCCACTTCCTCTGCCCGGTCCTCAAATCCACGCAAACCAAGGTCTCGCCAAATAAATTATTTCCTGGGCGGTGCCCGCCGTAGTAGTCGCTGGTGGGAGATTCAACCGGCAAATAGACCAGCCCGAGTTGCTCATCCACTGTGATTTGCGTCCATACGCCAGTGTTGCCCGTGTACTCGGCGGAATCGTTCAGCCAAGTGTCATAGCCAAACTCATCTTTTTTCGGGATCGTGTGAAAAATCCAGAGCCTCTTGCCCGTGCGCACATCGAATCCGCGCACATAGCCCTTATTGTTTTTCATGCTCTTTGGCGTCATACCTTCGCGGAACGCCGCGCCCACAATCACAGTGTCTTTGGCGACGACGGGCGCGGACTGAATCCCGATTTCGCCAGTAGTCAAATCAGGGAAGATGTTCTGATCGTCATCGAGTTTTAAGTCCAACATACCGCCGTTGCCAAAGGATGCAACTGGCATACCCGTTTTCGCATTCAAGCAGATTAGCCGGTAGCCAGGCGTCACATAGAAAATTCGTTCTTCTTTTCCGTCCGACCAATAGGCCAGACCCCGGCCCGAGAGTTGCCGTGGAGCGGCCCCCCCTCGCGCTCCTTCATGCTCGCCATGCACCCAAAGCAATTCTCCGGTTGCCGCATCCAGAGCAATCACCGCCCTGCGCGAACCCGCCGTCGCATACAGAACATCGTTCACCATCAGCGGCGTGCCTTCGAGCTTGTATTCCGGCCGGTTTCCGAAATTGTCCGTCTTGATGCGCCACGCGATTTCCAGGTCGCTAAAGTTCGAGGCGTTGATTTGGTCGAGTGGACGGTACCGCGTGCCCGCCAAATCGGCGCCGTAGCTTGGCCACTCCGTGTCTTTAGCGCGATATTGAGCGGATGCGACCGACGGCATCATTGTGAGCCCCAAGACGAATCCAACGCTCACTCCAGTGCTAACCAGCAAAGAAATTGTGTATCGCCAGGTTTTGTTCTTTCCACGCATGTTCGCTCCTCCGCTTCATAGCACAACTCAAGCCGCGCCATGCGCAGGCCTCACCCCATTTTTTTGATTTCTTCCAACGCGTCCTTAATCTTCGCCTTCTGCTCTTCCGTGACGTCGGAGTTCGGGGGCCGCTGGTAGAATTGCCGTGTATCCATCTGAAGGCTCAGCGCATATTTCATCGGGCCGTACTCGTCCACTCCGCCTGCGCGCAACAGCTTCAGCGCCGTCTCCAGTTTTGCCAGCGGCTCGGCGATATCCTTGCCCGCCCGCTTCGCCGCGAATACCGCCGCGATTTGTGTCGTGAAATTATTTCCTTCCGCCAGGATCGCTCCCATCCCGTGGTCCAGCGCATACTTCAGATTCGTCGTCGTTCCTGTTCGCATATTCAACTTCGGAAATTCGGCAACAAACTTGTGATACTCGTCTTCATCGGACCTCGAATCCTTGATGCCTGCCAGGTTCGGATATTTTTCAAGGCTGTGCATCAGTTCGAGGGAGATCGGAATGCCCGAGGCAAACGGTATGTGATACAAGTTGATCGGAATTGTCACCTTCTCAAAAATCAGTGAAAAGTACTTCGTCAACCCTTCGAGCTGTGGATGCTTGTAGTAAAAAGGCGGAACGATCAGCAATCCGTCTGCGCCGTTGTCTTGCGCATGCTGAGACAGCTCCACCGTCTCAGGAAAATTTGACGTCCCCGGAGACACGATGATGTTCAAGCCGTTCCTGTGCTTGAATGCCGTCTCCGCGATTTTCTTTCTTTCGGCGAACGAAAACGAAGGAAACTCTCCTGTGGTGCCGAGCACAACTACCCCGTCCGCGCCCTTTTGTTTCAGGTAAGCCAGCACGTCCTTGTATAGTTCCGGATCGAAATTCAGATTCTTGTCGCACGGGGTGGAAGCTGCCACCCAAAACAACACTTTCTCGCCGCTCGCCGCAGGAGTGTTCGCATTGGTCGGCAATACTCCCCTCGAAATCTCGGGAAGAGCCGCCTCGCCAGCCACTCCTAGCGCCGCGGCCGCACCCATAGCTCCAAGAAACGTCCTTCGCGTCGTTTGCATAATGGGACCTCCAGAAGTTGCCGGAAGTCTAAGTCAGAGAAGTCCAATACTCAAAGGGTTAGTTCTCAGTGTTCTCGTATTCCAGTCTGTCGACGCTGTTTCTTCATTCCTGGCGACCGAACAGCTCTCTGCAGTTCGTCTCGGATTCGGTCAATGCTATCTTGCAGAATTCACGCGAGTGAGTGACCGGAAACGCTACGCTTTGTCCCAGAATCGGACGGTATTTCCTGCGCTCCAAGCGTCTCTATCCAGAGTTAGTCTTTTGTTTTCAATGATATATCTACTTCACTGCCTGGCGCTCCGGGTGCGACTCAGCACTCCGATATGAGCGCCGCAACTGTAACACTAGACGCCTACACTCTTGAGCCACGAATGCCCGTGGACGTTCGCGCCGCCAAGCGCAAAGTTCTGGCCGACGCCCGCCTGGGCGATGGCGAAGCCTTTGCCGAAATGGTTCTGCCCTACGGCCCTGGGCTTTACCGCCGCGCGCTGCGCCTGACGGGCAACCCTGCCGACGCCGAAGACGCCCGCCAGGAAGCCCTGCTCAAAGCCTTTTCGCGGCTAAACCAGTTTGCCGGACAGCAGGACGAGGGCAAAGACGATCTCCACGCCTGGGTTTCGCGCATCACAACAAACGCTTCGATCGACCTAATCCGGCAGCGCCGCGAGGGGAAGTACGTCTCGCTCGAAGAGCCCGGAATTACGCCGGAAGAAACTCTCGGAAACCGGCTTCCCGCGCGCAGCGACAATCCCGAGGAACGCTATGCGCGCCGCGAGCAGCGCGTCCTGATGGCTGGCGCGATTGCCCGGCTTGCGCCCGACTTGCGCCAAATCTGTCTGCTACGCGACGTTTTGCAATATTCGACTCACGAAGTAGCCGAGCGACTGGGAATTTCAACGGTAGCTGTCCGCTTGCGGCTCTTCCGCGCTCACAGAAGGCTTCGCGACATTCTGCGCGATAGCCTGCGGAAGAAACAGCGTCGCGCCGGTTCCCAGGTAGCGCGGCTGCAGGCGTCCAAGCCCACGAAGCTGAATCGCCGCCAAGAGTTCCTGACGATGAACGCGCAAGCCGAATTTGCTTGCGGCGATTAGCCAATTGGATCCTTCGCATTTCCCGAAAAATCTAAAAGGTTGCGCCGCCTGTTCCGTGACGTCACTTCTTTGGTTTCGTTGCCGCAGGCGATGCTTCAAGCAGCCGCTTTGGCCCGCTGACGAAAGGACTGCCGCGTTCGTAGAACCTGAACAATTTGTCGGCCGCGTGCGAGATTCCAATACGCACGGTAGACGCAACCACGGTTTCTTGGGCGACGGCCCGTCCGGAAGACTTGGCATGGACCATTTCGGCCAGCCACAGCGGTCCACGCGAAAAAAGATCCAGCCCGTCGAGGCTGCGGTCGATCCGCAATGCGGCAGCCAGCCGTCCGGGGCCACGCGTCAAATCGCGCAGCTCCTTGTTCTTTCGGTGGCGCTGCATCAGATCGATTCCTTCCAGCGGCTCCAGCGCCCGAATCAAAACTCCTCCGCCCACGCCGGCGCGCTCGCTCGAAATATTCAGCATAAAGTGCATGCCGTAATTGAAATAGACGTAGACGTGGCCGTGGCGGAGAAATAGCGAGAGGTTCCGCGGCGTGGGCCCGCGAAAATGGTGTCCCGCGGGATCGCCCGGCGGATAACCTTCCGCTTCCACGATGCGCCCAATCAGACGCCCTTCCGGCAGATCGTGGATAACGACTTTACCGATCAGAAACCGCGCGAGTTCTAATGTGTCGCTGGGAATTTCTTTTCGGGTGAGGCGGCGAAGTTTGAATGTAGGGCGTTCCACGGCTTAGGGCGAGCTGACGTCGGGAGGCTCGTTGTTAAACAGCCGCGCGAGTTCCGCATGGTCAATCACAACGGAAGGGTCCGACTGGATCGCGTCGAAATACTTCTTTTGAAACGCGTCGCCCGCTTCCGATGGCGCAAACATTTTGCGGGCCAGCGAAATGGCGGTGCGCACATCTTCTGGAGCAACTGGGTTTTCACCCGTCAGCGTTTCATCGAGGCGCACTACAAACTCGGAAATATTGTGAAGCCAGCCGAACTGCTGGTGGTCAATCACCAGGCGGAAAAGCTCGCCCACTGTGACTTTGCCGTTGGCGCGTTCGTATTCGCGCCGTTCCATGTCCAGTAGCGTCTTATGAAGCTTCAGCAGCGCCAGGCGCAGCGTGATGAGCTTTTCGCGCGCGGCTGCGTCGTCACTTTTTCGTGCCTGTGCTCTGGCGTCAGGAGGAATCATGTTTCGCGTCTGCGATTTATTGTCCGACAGATTGGCGCCAAATTCCAAATCTCACTCGTGGTACCGCTTCTCCCCGACCGGCAGCGCGATCGGCAACCGGTTCTGTGGCGGTGGCAACGGGCAAGTCGCAAACGGCGTGTAAGCACAAGGCGGATTCTCCAATCGGTTCAAATCCAGCCAAAGCTCACCCTGCTTGTCTACGCCGTGCGTCGGCAAAACGGTGTACAGAAATCGGCAAGCCTTGTACGTCGTCGTCGCGCTGGTCGTGTCTCGAAGTATGAAAAAGAGCTGCACCGCCGCGGGATCTTCGAGCACCGGTTCCAACCGGTATGTTTTTCCGTCCAGTACAAATTCGGCCGCGCCGGGCACGGGCTGCGAATAGGTTGTCCCCGCCAGCGTTGCCAAAGTG
>Ga0209415_10005906_pt1 | contig 21881 bp, 20 predicted proteins | sample PeaSoiSIISIP2007_FD_187696 | JGI IMG/M metagenome (GOLD analysis project Ga0209415, IMG submission 187696) | Peat soil microbial communities from Weissenstadt, Germany - SII-SIP-2007 (SPAdes) (version 2) | ecosystem: Environmental > Terrestrial > Soil > Wetlands > Peat | place: Germany... | reverse complement strand
CGTCATCTTGAAAAGGCTGACGAAGGCCCTTGCCACATCCTCCGCCGGCATCATCCGCGCCTCCGAGACCCCGCTGCCCTTCCACGAGGGCGAGACCGTGGCCCCGGGGTGGACGCAGCAGACCCGGACGCCCTTGTCCTTGAACTCCGCCCGCATGGCCTTTGAGAGCCCGGCGACGCCGAACTTGGCGGCCGTGTAGGCCGACCCGCCCGGATAGGCAGTGAGTCCCGCGATGGAGCCCATGTTGAAGATGTCGCCCCGGCGCCGGCGCACCATCGCCGGCGCAAACGCCCGGGTCACCAGAAAGAGGCTCCTGAGGTTCGCGGCCAGCGTCCGGTCGAAGTCGGCCGCGCTCGTGCCCAGGAACGGCGCGCCGAAATACTTGCCCGCATTGTTCACGAGCACGTCGACTGGGCCCAGCCGGTGCCGGACGGCGCGCTCCATCGCGCCGACCGCGGCCTCGTCCGTGACGTCGCACGGGAAGAGCTCGGCCTTGGCGCCAAGGCGCGCGCAGGAGCGGGCGACGGACGCCAGGTTTCCCGTGTTGCGCGCGACAAGCGCCAGCCGGACGCCGGGAAGCTCAGCTGAGAAGGCCCTGGCTATCGCGGCGCCGATTCCCTGCGACGCGCCGGTTATGACAATTACGGTGGGCTTGGAGCGGGCTGCCATGGCCTTCCGATCGCGCACCCCTAGCACCTCAGCAGGGAGAAATCCATGAAATCGGCCGTGAACCCGCCTCTCAGGCCCTTGCAGATCACGCTCACGGCATCGTGGGAGTGCAGCGACTCGAGGTGCGAGCAGGCGATCTGGAAGTCCCTAATCCTCGGGTCGGCGTCGAACGCCTGGTAGAGCAGCCGCGCCGCATCCTCGACGAACTTGAGGTGGGCGCCGTTCAGCTCCGCGAACGCCTGCTCGTCCTCGCGCTTCACCATCACCTGTGTCTCCGTCCCGAGCGCCCGGGCACACTTCGCCTGGATGTCCTCGATCCAGATCTTCCTGCCCTCGGCCTCCTCGATCGTGAGCCGGGCCCTGCTCCTCTGTGAGTGAGGGACGGCGTAGGCGCCGCGCGCGTCGCGCGCGTGCTCGGCCAGCTCGGCCGAGCAGGGGCAGGCCGACGAGTAAACGAAGTCGAAATGGACGAAGCGCCGGAGTCTGCCGGTGCGCGTCAGCACGCCCTCAAAGGCCACATCGTAATACTGGTAGCCCTCGAGGCCGCTGCGCAGGCTCCTCTGAAGGATGGGATAGGAGAATTCGAGCCGCAGGCGCGCGTCCTTCGTGCGGACCCGCCGGAGGTACTTCTTGAGGATCCGGCCGATGGTCTCGCCCGTCACCACCTCGCCCTTGTGGTCGTAGAACGAACGCAGGATCCGGCTCATGTTTATCCCCTTGAGCTCGGCCTCCAGCGAGACGGTGCCGGTCACGCTCGTCTCGAGCGTCACGGTGGCGCCCTTCTTCCTGCGGAACTTAAGCGGCAGCCTGAAGCCGGAGACGCCGACCTGCTGGATGGGCACGTGAGCCCCCGTTATCGGGTGGTGCGCCGCGTCCATTATGTCGGGCAGCGAGGCGCGGTAGCTCGGCGTCGCGCGGAAACGGGAGTCGTATGAGCGGTTGACTCGCGGGAGCCCACCCTCGGCGGTGGGGTGCAGGTACATGCGCTTGCCCTTGCTCATTGCACGTGGCCCGGCCCGCGGTACTCGGCGAAATTGCGCGGCGTCTCGTACAGGCGGACGCAGTGCAGCTGGCCCGCTTTGATGCGAGGGGCGATGCGCCGCCAGAACGCGACCGCAAGGTTCTCGGCCGTCGGTATCGTTCCCCTGAGGAACGCGACGTCCTTGTTGAGGTTCCGGTGGTCGCACGGGCCGACGACGGCCCTCTCAAGGATCCGCTTGAGCTCCCCGAGATCGAGGACATAGCCGGTCTGTGGGTCCGGCCGGCCCCGCACGGTCACCTCCAGGACGTAGTTGTGCCCGTGGCCGTTCGGGTTGGCGCAAGGCCCGAACGTCCGCTCATTCCAGAGCCTGCCGCGCGCCGGGTTGTGCAGCCGGTGCGCGGCGTTGAAGTGCACCTGGCGCGTGACGTACACGTCGCCGGTCCCGGCATCTCTCGCACTCGTCGGCATAGAGGTGCAGAGGTAACACAATTCGCGCTCGGGTCAACCGGGCGCATTGAAAACCGTTGCGCCGCTGGCGGCCCGGGACTGATGATGCGCCGGGATGGCGATGAGATTCTGCATACTGGGCAGCGGCAGCTCGGGCAACAGCGCCCTGGTCGTGACGGAGCGGGCACGGATTCTTCTGGACGCCGGCTTCTCCGCCCGGCGCCTGGCCGCAATGATCTCCGCGTCGGGCGAGTCGATCGAGCGGGTCGACGCGGTGTTCGTCACGCACGAGCACAGCGACCATTCGTCGGGGATCGAGAGCCTGAAGAGGTTCCCCAACCTGAGGTTCTTTGCGAACGCCTCCACGGCGCGCGCCATCCAGAGGGAGCTGTCGTGGAGCCCGCATTGGCGGATCTTCGCGACCGGATCGTCGTTCCACTACCGCGACCTGCTTGTAGAGAGCTTCGCGATCCCCCACGACGCGCAGGACCCGGTCGGCTTCCGTTTCACGTGCGGAGGGGACGGCGACCTCTTCTCGCCTCAGAGGACCCTCGCCTGGGTGACGGACCTGGGCCACGCGCCCAAGAGCGTTCGCGACAGCATCCGCGAGTCCGATGTCGTCGTGGTCGAGGCCAACCACTGCCCCCGGATGCTCGAGGCGGACCCTAGGCGCTCGTGGACGCTCAAGCGGCGGATCGGGGGCCGCCACGGCCACCTGTCGAACGAGCGGATGAGCGAGCTGCTGTCGAGCGCCGCCAGCCCCCGCTGGCGGCGGGTCTACCTCGCGCACCTCTCGAGGGACTGCAATTCGCGCGACGCGGTGGAGAAGGCGCTCGCGGCGGTGCGCCCTGTGCTGCCGTGCGAGTGCTCGATCGTGGGCCACGGCGAGGGCACCCCCTTCTACGAGATCGCCTGAACGCGGGCCCCGCGCGCCTTTTGGTAGGATCGAGCGCGTCGCGCCACTTGCACGTCCGTTGCGGCGGCGAGACTGGGGCCCCGAAGTCCCCGCGGAGAAATGCGGGCGGCGGTCCTTTTGCCTGCCCTGTCGCCGCCTGCCGCAGTGGCGGGCCCGGCCTCGTTGCGGTCGCGGCACCGGCGGCGACGGCGACGCGTGCGTTCTGGACGCAACGCAACTTCGTATTTTGTAACATGGCGCCGGTTAATGCGTAGCGAATGCACCTACAATAGTCATTGCGCGGGATTTCTGGTCGGATACGCCCTTAGCCCATTAGTGATAGATATTCGGTCGGTAAGAGATTTTTATAATTTCCATCATTCGTCTGTTACCGATTCGGGTGTCGGCCGTCACTAAGCCTGATGTCTGGTCCTGTCTCCGCAGCTTCCGCGCAGAGTCTGCGCCTAGGTGTCTTCGGGGTCGTGTTCGTGTCGGTGCTCGCCGCACTGGCCCGGGGCGATTCCCCCAGGCTCTCGAACATATCGACTAGGGGCCAGGTCGGAACCGGGCCCGATATTATGATCGCGGGCCTCGTCGTCGGGCCGGGCGACCCGGACACCGTGCTTATCCGCGCCGTAGGCCCGTCGCTTTCCCAGATCGTGCCCCAGGGCGCTCCAGGATTGCTGGAAGCTCCTGTGCTTTCGGTTTTTAACTCATCGGGCACCCTGATCCAGTCGAATCAGGGATGGGGCAGCGGGAACGCAACCGCCACGGTCATGAGCTCCGTTGGTGCGTTTCCCCTAATTCCCGGAAGCACCGACTCCGCACTCGTCGTGACGTTGCCGGCAGGAGCGTACACGGCACAGGTCTCCGGCGCCGGCGCGTCCACGGGACTCGCCCTGCTCGAGGTCTACGAGGTCGCGCCCACGCCGACAACCGCGCGCCTCATCAACCTTTCGACGCGGGGCCAGGTGGGAACCAGCGGCAACATCATGATTCCGGGTTTCTCGCTCGGGCCCGGCACCGGCACCAGGACGCTGCTCGTGCGCGCTGCCGGCCCGGCCCTGGCGGCCCTGGGCGTCGCGGGAACACTCGTCGACCCGGCGATCACCGTGGTCAACTCCAACGTCGCAATCGCGAGCAACGACAACTGGTGGACCCCGGTTGGCGACGGGGCCGACGCTGCCACCCTAAGCGCAGACTTCACCCTGGCAGGGGCCTTCCCGTTCGCAATGGGCAGCCTCGATTCGGCCCTGGCGGGCACCTTCGCCACGGGCAACTACACGGTCCTCGTGAGCGGCAACAACAACTCGACGGGCATCGCGCTCGTCGAGGTGTACGACATAACCCCGTCCGCGCCCGATATCGTCACCATCGCGGCGACGCAGGCGAACGCGGACACGAGCGGCTCGAATCCCGGGGCCTTCACGGTGACGCGCACCGGCGACGCTTCCGATCCGATCACGGTCAACTACACGGTTGGCGGATCCGCGGTGGACGGGATCGACTACCAGGGCCTGTCGGGCACGGTGACCATCCCCGGCGGCGCGGCCTCGGCGGCGATCGCCGTCGTGCCGAGCGCGTCGCTGTCCGGCTCCTCGTCGAGCACGGTCGTCCTGACGCTAGGCGCGGGCGGCTCCTACACGGTCGGGGCCGCGAGCTCCGCGACCGTCACCATCACGGACATCCCGCCCACCCTCTACGTGGCGCAGATCCGCCCGACGGCGGACGCCTCGGGCTCCACGGGAACGGGTACGGCGACGATCCTCCTGAGCGCAAGCGGCACCCTTGCGAGCGTGAGCGTGTCGTTCAACAACCTCTCCTCCGACGAGGTCGTCGCCCACCTGGCCATCGGCGGCGACATGAACAACGGCACTTACGTCCTCAACCTCCCGGACGGCCAGGTCAGCAACCTCCAGTGGACCCCGACAGCGGCGGGCCAGTACTCCGCGGCCCAGGTGATCGCGGCCCTCGCGAACGGCAACCTGTACGTCGAGATCGACAGCGCCCGGTTCCCGAGCGGCGAACTCGGCGGGCAGTTCATCCTGAGCCCGGGCTCCCAGACGTTCGTACCGCCGCCTCCGCCCCCCCCCATCGACCTGGATTCCGTTTCCGACGTCGACGCTCCGCGTTTCCTCACCCAGGCGACGTTCGGGCCGACGGCGGCCGCCATCAGCGACCTTCAGGTCCAGGGGTACGAGGCCTGGATAAACAACCAGATGGCGCTCCCGGAGACGTCCCATCGCAAGGCGACCGACGCGGACTTTGCGGCCTTCCCGTTGAGCAAGCAGACGACCGCCTCCCAGCAGAACCGGCAGGCGGCCTGGTGGATGGTCTCCCTGACCGCCCCCGACCAACTCCGGCAGCGCGTCGCGTTCGCGCTTAGCGAGATCTTCGTCACCTCGGATGTCGCGTCGTCGCTGGCCAACCATGCCGACGGTCTGGCGAGCTACTACGATCTTCTCGCGAACGACGCGTTCGGGAATTTCCGCACGCTGCTCAACGACGTGACCCTCAGTCCGGCGATGGGCAACTACCTCAACATGCTTCACAACGCCAAGGCCAATCCGGCGAAGGGGACTAGCGCGGACGAGAACTACGCGCGCGAGGTCCAGCAGCTCTTCACGTTCGGCCTCAACGAGCTCCAGCCCGACGGCACGCTGGTGCTCGATTCCAGCGGGCTGCCCGTCCCCACCTACGACCAGGACGAGATTGTGCAGACGGCCAACGCCCTCACGGGATGGGGCTACTTCTCCTCGGCCGCCAACCCGAGCTTCTACGGCTCCGCAGCCGACTTCGACGACCCGATGATGCCGTATCAGGCATTTCATGACGTCACCCAGAAGACGATTGTCAACGGCATCGTCATCCCTGCGAATCAGACCGCGCCCCAGGACCTCAAGATGGTGCTCGACGCCCTTTTCAACCACCAGAACACCGGTCCCTTCATCTGCTCGCAGCTCATCCAGCGCCTGGTGACGAGCAACCCGAGCGCCGGCTACGTCTACCGCGTGGCGCAGGTCTTCGACAACGACGGGACCGGCACGCGCGGGAACCTCGCGGCGGTGGTCAAGGCCATCCTGCTCGACTACGAGGCGCGTTCCCTGACCGAGGTCAACAACTCCGGGTACGGGAAGCTGAAGGAGCCCCTGCTGCGGATGACCGGTATCTTCCGAGCGTTCAAAGCCGCGTCCGCCGAGGGGCGCTTCCCGATCTTCGACCCCGAGGTCAGCCTGGACCAGGCCGCCCTGCGCTCCCCGACCGTGTTCAACTTCTTCCTCCCGGGCTACGTGCAGCCCGGCACGCTCGCGGCGGCGGGGCTCCTCGCACCGGAGTTCCAGATAACCACGGCGAGCACCGCGGTCAGCGTGCCCAACTACATATACTCCAGCGTCTACACGCCGGCCGCGCCGTCGGCGTCGACGGTTGTCCTCGATCTCTCGTCGCTCACGGCGAGCGCCTCCAATCCGGCGAACATGGTGTCGACCCTAAGCCAGCTCCTGTGCTCAAACGAGATGAGCGTGCAGACGCAGCAGCTGATCACCGCGGAGCTCAAGTCGCTCCCCTCCAGCACCCCGCCCACCGCCCTCGCACAGGCGGCCCTGTACCTCACCGCGACGTCCCAGGACGCAGCGATCCAACGATGAACACCCCCTACGAACTGACCCGCCGCCGCTTCATCGGACGAGCCTGCGCGGCCGTCGGCGCGACCGGCATGCTGTCCGCGCTCGCCCAGCTGCGGATGATCGGGGCCCTTGCGGCGGACTCCGCGCCCACCGACTACAAGGCCCTCATATGCCTGTTCCTGTACGGCGGGAACGACTCGAACAACATGCTCGTGCCGACCGACACCACGAGCTACCAGCTCTACGCCACCGATCGGTCGGTGCTCGCCCTGGCCCAGGCGAGCCTGCTGCCGATCTCGCCGAAGACCTACAGCGACGGGCGCACCTGGGGGCTCCATCCGTCGCTCGTCGAGGTCCAGCAGCTCTTTTCGAACGGCAACCTCGCGCTCCTGGCCAACACCGGCACGCTCGTCCAGCCGGTCACCCTCGCCCAATACCAGGCGGGAACCGTCGCCCTCCCTCCCCAGCTCTTCTCGCATGCGGACCAGCAGGTCCAATGGCAGAGCAGCGTGCCCGACCAGCCGTTCGTGACTGGCTGGGGCGGCCGACTCGCCGACATCGTGAACGCGCTGAACACGAACCCGAAGATATCGATGTCGGTCACAGTCGCCGGCCAGAATTCCTTCCAGGTCGGCAAGATGGTCGCGCAGTTCGCGGTGAACGCCAACGGCGCGGCGGTCCTCGCCGGCACGAGCGGCAGCGCGCTCGCGACCAGCCGCTACGCCGCCCAGCAGAACATCCTCAACCAGCAGGAGCAGAACCTCTTCGAGGCCGCGTTCGGCGGCCTGACGACGAGCTCCGTCGCGAACACCCAGCTCCTAAACACGACCCTCGCGTCGGCGCCGGCCCTCAAGACGGTGTTCCCGAACACGTCCATCTCCACCCAGCTGAAGATGATCGCCCAGATGATCGGCATCGCCCCGCAGCTTGGACTCACCCGGCAGGTCTTCTTCGCAAGCCTCGGCGGATTTGACCTGCATTCGGACCAGCTCCCGGCCCACGCGACCCTCTTCCAGGACCTGAGCCAGGGCCTCAACGCGCTCAACTCCGCCACCATCGAGCTCGGCGTGCAGGGCCAGGTGACCACGTTCACCGCCTCGGATTTCAGCCGGACGTTCAATACGAACGGGACGAACGACGGCACGGCCGGCTCCGACCACGGGTGGGGCTCCCACCACATGATCATGGGCGGGGCCGTCAACGGCGGCGACATTTACGGCCAGGTCCCCCTCCTCGAGCTCGGCGGGCCCGTGGACACGGGCAGGGGCCGCTGGATACCGACTACCAGCGTCGACGAGTACTCCGCCACCCTGGCGACGTGGTTCGGCGTGAGCCCCTCGAACCTTCCGTTGGTCCTTCCCAACGTCGGGCGATTCGGCACGCCCAATCTCGGCTTCATGGCCTAGCGCCGGACTGCGATGGGGTCAAAGCGGGTCCGAATCGCGCTGGTCGGGTCGGCCGTCGCACTTGCGGGACTCCTCCTCCTGCTCACCGAGAGCACGGGCCGGCGCCAGGCAGGGGCGCGGCCGCCAGCGGCGCGCGGGGCCGCAGCCGCGCCGGCGGCGCCCGCGGGAGTGCGCGCGGCGCCGGGGGAAAACGGCCGCTCCGAGCTCGCCGACGGGCTCAATTCGCCCGCGGGCAACGTCCAGGCGGACCTGCGCATCGTCGACCAGATATTCGTCGCCTACCGAAGCGCGCTGCACTCGGGCAACCCGACGGGCGAGAATGCGGAGATAACGGCGGCCCTCGCGGGGCGCAACCGGCTGGGTTTCGCCTTTATCCCGCCGGACAATCCGGCGATCAACGCAAAGGGCGAGCTCTGCGACCGGTGGGGGACACCCTACTTCTTCCACCAGCTCTCCGGCGAGAGGATGGAGGTCCGCTCGGCCGGTCCCGACCGAAGGCTCTGGACCGGGGACGACGCCGTGTTCACCCCCTAGCCCGCGCGGCGCCGCCGGTGTGCGGCGGCCCGCCGCCGCGGGGAACCCAGGGCCCGGCCCCGAGCAAGCGACGCCGATTGACGGGCTAGCGCATTGGCATTCAATGGGGCCCGGTCCACATGGAGGCAAACCCGATACCCGTCACCGTCCTCACCGGATTCCTGGGCGCCGGCAAGACGACGCTGCTCAACCGGATCCTATCGGAGCGGCACGGCCGCAGGCTGGCCGTCATAGAGAACGAGTTCGGCGAGGTCGGCGTCGACAACCAGCTTGTGATCCAGGGCGACGAGGAGCTCTTCGAGATGAACAACGGGTGCATATGCTGCTCCGTGCGCGGCGACCTGATACGTATCCTCGGGCGCCTCCTGAAGAGGAAGGACCGGCTAGACGGCATCCTGATAGAGACGACCGGCCTCGCGAACCCGGCCCCGGTCGCCCAGACCTTCTTCACGGACGACGAGATGCGCCGGAGCTTCCGCCTCGACGGCATCGTGACGGTTGTGGACGCCAAGCACGCCGCGGGGCACCTCGACTCCGGCGACGAGTCCGTGAAGCAGGTGGCGTTCGCCGACGTCATCCTCCTGAACAAGATAGACCTGGTGCCCGGGACCGGCGTCGATGCGCTGGAAAAGCGCATACGGGGCATGAACGCCGTCGCCTCGATCCACAGGACCCGCGACTGCGACGTCGCCCTCGGTCGCGTACTAGACATCGGAGGCTTCAATCTTGGCAGGGCGACCGAGATCGACCCGAAGTTCCTGGAGCCCGAGTACCCCTTCGAATGGGCGGGGGCGTACCCGCTGCCCGCGGGCTCCCACGAGCTGGTCGTCGGGCACTTCGCCGACGCGGGCCACAAAGGGGCGGACGGGCACCACCACCATCACCGACGCGGCGCCGAGAACGAGCTCGACGTCCTCGTGATGCCCGTCGCCTCCCTCGGGGAACCGGAGATCGCGGCCGTCCGCGACAGGGCGGCGGCCGCGTTCGCGGAGGGCGCTAGGATGGTGCCGGGCGGCGGGCGCATCGCGCCCGGGGCGCCTCCCAGCCGGCTGCTCCTCGACGGTGGAGGCGGGCGATTCCATCTGGACGTCGCGCAGGCCGGGCACCTACTGGTCTTCGAGGGTTGCGGCGAGGAGCCACTCCACATCCAGGTGGGGGGCTACACTGTCAGACCGTCCTGGCAGGCCGACTATCGCGCGGCCCACGAGCACGATGGAAGCGTCTCGTCGGTCGGCATCCAGCAGCCGGGCGACCTCGACGGCAAGCGGCTTAACGACTGGGTCAGCGGGCTGCTTCGGACCAGGGGAGGCGACATCTACCGGATGAAGGGGGTCCTAAGCGTGAAGGGGGCCGCCAAGCGCCTCGTGTTCCAGGGCATCCACATGCTCTTTGACGCCAAGTTCGACAGGGACTGGGGTCCCGGCCCGCGGATGAACACCCTGGTCTTCATCGGCAAGAACCTTGACCGGAGCGCGCTCACCGAGGCATTCAGGGCCTGCCTTTCGGAATGACCGCCCCATGCAGCTGACGAAGCACTGGGCAGCGCAGCTGGACGACTACGTGATCGACCTGGCGTGGTCGCCGGACGGGGCGATCCTCGCCGCTGCGTCGGCGGCCGGGCCCCTCTCCCTCCTGGGCTCCGCTGACGGCGCGGTGCGGGGCCAGCTTCCCGGCCACGAAGGCGGCTCGAACGCGATCGCCTGGAGGCCGGGCACGGCCCTCCTGGCGAGCGGGGGCCAGGATGGCGCCGTAAAGCTCTGGGACGGCGCCGCCGGGCAGCACGTCGCCACGGTCGCGCTGGGGCGCTCCTGGGTCGAGCACCTCGCCTGGCGGCCGGGCGCCGGAGCGGCGATCCTCGCAGCCGCGGCGGGAAGGAGGCTCGTTTTTGTCGGCGCCGACGCCGCCGTGAGCCGCAAGTTCCCGGACGCCCCGAAGACGATCGCGGCGCTCGCGTGGCACCCGAAGGGCGGGTGCTTCGCCGCCGCATACTTCGGGGGCGTGTGCGTCTTGGGCGCCGACGACGGCGCGGCGCGCAGGGAGTTTCCCTACGGCAACGGGATCCACGCGCTCGTGTGGTCGCCGGACGGCCGGTGGCTGGTGTCGGGCAACCAGGATCCGAGCGTGCACCTCTGGATGCCCGATGGCGACCTGGAGCTGCAGATGAGCGGCTACGAGGGCAAGGTGCGCCACCTCTCGTTCGACTCCGGGAGCCGGTGGCTCGCCACGAGCGGGAGCCGCGACGCCTGCGTCTGGGACTGCTCGGGCGCGGGGCCCGAGGGGCGCGACCCGGTGATGCTCGCCCACGAGGCCCCGGTCTGCGGGGTCGCGTTCCAGCGGGCGCACGGCCTGCTGGCCTCGGCGTCCCAGGACGGCTCCCTCATTCTGTGGAGCCCCGAGCGCGGGCAGCCCCTGCGTGCCGCGGTGCGGATGCCGGCGGCGGCGGCGTGCCTGGCCTGGTCGCCCGACGACCGGCTCCTTGCGATTGGATCCGAGAAGGCAATGGTGTACGTCCTCCGCTGCGAGCCATGAGCCCGTCGACGCTTCTCGCGATGTCCGGGGACCTCTGGCAGGCGCTGGGCCTATCCCTCGAGCTGGCGGCGGTGACGACCGCGATCCTCGGCGTCGTCGGCCTGCCCCTCGCCCACTGGTTGAACACGTCGCGGCGCGCGGCCGCCCCGGTCGTCGAGACCCTGGTCGCGCTTCCCCTCGTCCTTCCCCCGACCGTCATAGGCTTCTACCTCCTCATCTCGTTCTCCCCGGCCCATCCGCCCGGCAGCTGGTGGGTGCAGCTGACCGGCCACTCGCTCGCGTTCACCTTCCCCGGGCTCGTCATCGGATCCGTGGTCTACTCCCTGCCCTTTGCGGTGCAGCCGTTCCAGGCCGCCCTGCGCAGCGTTCCCCGGGAGCTCCTCGACGCCTGCGCGGCCCACGGTGCTCCTCCCTGGCGCGTCTGGACCCGCGTTCACCTGCCGCTCGCCTCGCGGGGGATAGCCGCCGGGCTGACGCTCGGATTCGCCCACACCCTCGGGGAATTCGGGGTGGTGCTTATGATTGGCGGCTCGATACCTGGCGTCACAAGAGTCGCCAGCATAGCGCTTTACGACGAGGTCCAGAACCTCAATTACCCCAAGGCCCATGCGTTTGCCGCGCTCCTCCTCGTCCTTTCGTTCGCGCTCATCCTCGCCGCCACGCTGCTCCGCAGGCGCGTCGAGAAGCGCTAGCGCAGGTGCGGGCGCCAACCGCCGGCCCGGCCCTACGGCGTCAGCGCTCGGCTCCCCCCAGGCCAAACACGGCGTCGGCGTAATCGGCGGCGCTGAACGCCTGAAGGTCCTCGGGGTCCTCGCCGAGCCCAACGAAGAAGACGGGCAGCCTGAGCTCGCGCCAGATCCCGACGATCGCGCCTCCCCGGCTCGTCCCGTCAAGCTTCGTGACGACGAGGCCCGTGAGCCCGAAGCTCCTGTGGAAGACCCGCGCCTGCTCGATGGAGTTGGTGCCGATCGAGCCGTCGACGACCAGCCATGCGTGGTGCGGCGCGGCCGGATCGATCTTCGCCAGCACCCGCCGGATCTTCGAGAGCTCCTCCATCAGGTTCCCCTTGGTGTGCAGGCGCCCCGCAGTGTCCACGATCACCCAGTCCCTGCCACGGCTCCTAGCCGCCTGCACCGCGTCAAACGCGACCGCAGCCGGGTCCGCCCCCGGCTTGTTTGAAACCAGCTCAAGCCCGAGCCTGTCCGCCCATGACTTAAGCTGGTCGATAGCGGCCGCGCGGAACGTGTCGCACGCGGCGACGAGCACGGTGGCGCCCTCCTGCTTCAGCCTCCACCCGAGCTTGGCCGCGGTCGTCGTCTTGCCCGATCCGTTCACGCCGACGAGCACGACGACGGTCGGCGCAGCCGCAGCCTTCTCCAAGCGGCCCTCGGAACCGGCAAGCACCCCCTTGAGGACCTCGGCGCCGATCTCCGCCGCCCGGCTTCCCCGCAGGGTCTTGTCCCGTCGGGCCGCCGCCTTGATCTCCTCCAGGATCTTGCCCGTGGTCTCCACCCCGAAGTCCGCAGCAATGAGCGCCTCCTCAAGGGCCTCGAGCGACGGCGCGTCGATGGGGCGCCCTCCGAAGACGCCGTGCGTCCTCGACGAGATCGCCGAGACGGTCTTTGCGAGGCCCCTTCTGAACTTCTCGAGGATCTTTCGCACGGCCCGCGGAGCATCGGCCCCGACCCTAGTCCGATGCCTTGCGCGCGTCGCGGCCTAGCTGGTCCTTGAGCCGGTCAAGGATCCCGTTTATGAACCGCTTCGCGTCCGCGCTGGAGAACTGCTTCGAGATGTCGATGGCCTCGTTGATGGAGACGACGGGCGGGATGTCCTTTCGGTGCAGCATCTCGAAGATCGCGATCCTGAGGATAGCCAGGTCTATCTTGGCGATCCGCTCGAACTCCCAGTTCTGTGCCAGGACGCGTATCTGGGCGTCGATGGCCGCTTGGTTCTTGATGACGCCGTCTATCAGCTCCTCGCCGAAGGCGTAGTGCTCCCGGGGATGCTCCTGTCCCTCAAAGAACACCCGGAGGTCGTCGGGGAGGCTTGCCGGCGTGTTGATGCTCCACGCGTACAGGTACTGCAGCGCCGAGACGCGGCCGTCGTGCCGCTGCGCGTATTGCGCCTTGCTCATCGGGCGAGGGCCCTCCCCATCGCGGCCATGGACACGGCCGCGTTCGCGAACTCGGCGCCGCGGTCTATCCGGCCCTGGCACCGCGCCCGCGCCTGGGCCCTGTTCTCCGCCACGATGATCCCGTTGATCACCGGCACGCGCGATGAAATCGCCACGCCCTGGAGGCCGTTGGCGGCGGCCGACGCGATCAGCTCATAGTGGATGGTGGCGCCGCGGATGATCACGCCCAGGGCCACCACGGCGTCGGGCTTGGCGGCGTCCACCAGCATCCGGGCCGCGACGGGCAGCTCGCAGGAACCCGGCACCCTCACGACCGTGACGTTGCGGTCCCGGACCCCGGCCGCGGAAAGCCCCCTGCGGACCCCGCCGAGCAGCGCATCGACAAGCGGAGCGTTGAACCGCGCGGCCGCGACAGCGATCCTCAGTCGGGAGGCGTCGACCGGCTCCGGCGCGGGTGAGTTGCCACTCATGGATGGTCGACAGAAGAGACGGGCGCGCGCGATGCGCAACATGAATTCGCGCGGTGGCGCACCAGCGCGGCGATCGAGATCATCCGAAGGCCGAACCGGCGCCTGAACCGCACGATGTCGCCCAGGCGCGCCACGGTGCCGTCGTCGTTCATGAGCTCGCACAGCACGCCGCTCGGGTGGAGGCCGGCGAGCATCGCCAAGTCGACCGCGGCCTCCGTGTGGCCGGCGCGCTCGAGAACACCGCCCGGGCGCGCGCGAAGGGGGAACACGTGGCCCGGGCGCACCAGCTGCTCCGGGCGCGCGTCGGGGTCACCGATGACGCGGATCGCCCGCGCGCGGTCCGCCGCGCTGATCCCCGTCGTCACGCCCTCGGCGGCGTCCACGCTCACCGCGAAATCGGTCCGGAGCCTGTCGCGGTTGGCGGGCACCATCGGCCCCAGATCCAGCCTCGAGAGGACATCCGCGGTCGTCGCGACGCAGACGATGCCGCTGCAGTGGCGGATCATGACGGCCACCGACTCCACGGTCACCCTCGAGGCGGCCATGATCAGGTCGCCCTCGTTCTCGCGCCGCTCGTCGTCCGTTACGATAACCATGCGGCCCACGGCGATTTCGGCCACCGCGGCCTCGACGGAGTCGAATTCGGGGGGCGTCGGCGAGGGCATCGGGACAAAATCATCCCGGCAATGCCGGCTGTCAACGCGGGGCCGGACCGGCGCGCGCGCGGATCACTGCTGAAAATCGACGACGTAGGACTCCGCGTAGTCCGGCTTGCTGTCCACGAGCAGCGTGATGTGCAGCTTGAACGACAGGGGCCCCTTGACGACGTACGGCGAGGCGAGCACCGACGGGTCGTCCGTGGGCAGCAGCTGGATACGCTCGGCGTTGGGCTGGTAATGGACCGGCCACCAGAGTATCGCCGAAGTCGCGTCGGCGGCAACAGGCTTCTTCTTCTCGTTGTAGAAGGTAATCTTGAAGGTGCGGTTCGCCACCTCGACGCCGAGCCAGCCCCCCTGGGCGCGCGCCACGGGGATCCCCGCAACCGTGCCCTCCGTCTCCTCCGTTGGGGTGGGCGTGGGGCGCGGCGCCGCCGCGCAGGCGGCCGCGAGCAGCAGGCCGAACGACGCGAGCAGGGCCGTGCGTTTCATGGGCAGAATCCTACGGCGCGGGGCCGCGGTCGGCAAGGACGTTCCCGGCCCGCGCCGCCAGCGCCGCCTTGATCCCGCGCCAGCGCTCGATGCGCTCCGCGACGGCTGCCTCGGCTCCGGCGGCCTTGGGGGAGTACAGGCGCAGGGGCCTCTCGAGGTACTCCTGGCCGGATATGCCCTCCGGGAAGTCGTGCGAGTAGGCGTAGCCCCTGCCCTGGCCCATCCGCCTGCTGGCCTGCCCGCTCTTGTCGCGAAGGTGCATGGGCACTGCCTGGACCGGCGACTCGCTCAGGGCGCGCTGGGCCTCGCCGAGGGCGAGCGTGGAGGAGTTGCTCTTGGGCGCCGTCGCGATGTACAGGGTCGCGTGGGCGAGCGTCAGCTCGGCCTCGGGCAGACCGACGAAGTCGACCGCGTGGTGCGCGGCCACCGCCAGCGGAAGCGCATGAGGGTCGGCGAGCCCCACGTCCTCGCTCGCAAGGATGACGAGGCGGCGCGCGACGAACCGGGGGTCCTCGCCGCCCGCGAGCATCTTGGCGAGCCAGTACATCGCCGCGTCCGGGTCGCTTCCGCGGCAGCTCTTGATGAAGGCCGAGATCGTGTCGTAGTGCTCGTCCTCGTCCGCGTCGTAGCGGATCCTCCGCTCCCGCGCGAACATAGCGAGGTCCGCTGCCTCTATCGCCGACGGCCCCCCCTTGCCGAGGGCGATGACCTCGAGCCCGTTCAACGCGCGCCTCAGGTCCCCGTCGGAGAGGACCGCGAGGTCGAGAAGGATCTGCCTCGCCGCGGTCACCCCGAGGGAGCCCAGGCCGCGCTCCTCGTCGGAAAGCGCCTTCGCGAGGAACTCCGCCACGGCCTCCGTGGAAAGGGGCTCGAGGCGGAACAGGTGGCTGCGCGAGAGCAGCGGCGGATTGATGTAGAACCCGGGGTTGTGCGTCGTCGCCCCGATCAGACGGACGACGCCCTCCTCCACGTCGGGGAGCAGCAGGTCCTGCTGGGTCTTGTTGAACCGGTGCAGCTCGTCGATGAAGAGGATCGTCCCCGCACCGGGCCTCCGCCGCGCGCCCGCAAGGACGTCGCGCAGCTCCGCGACGTTGGACAGGACCGCATTGACGCGCACGAATCGGCTGCGCGTCTCCCGTGCGATCGCCACGGCGATGCTCGTCTTCCCGCTACCGGGGGGCCCGTAGAAGAGTAGCGAGCCGAACCGGTTCTGCGCGACGAGGCGGGCGAGAAGGCTGCCTGGCCCCAGGATGTGGTCCTGGCCTACAACCTCGGAGAGACTGCGCGGCCGCATCCTGACGGCCAGCGGCCGGCCTGCCTGGCCCGACGCCGCGCCATCCAGCGCCGTCGGCTCGGGCTCGTTGAAAAGTTCGCTTTGGTCCGCGGGGCTCACGTCGAGGTCGGCGACGGTCCAATCTCCGCCCAATCCGCCCCGATGAGAAGCAATTTTCTGCGTGTCATGGGCCCCCAAATCGGAGACTGTCGGGCCCCGTCATGAAGAGCGCCTACGAGCTGGCGATGGAACGCCTGTCAAAGTCGGACCCCGAATCGTCCCGGTCAATGACGCCCGAGAAGCGCGCCCGCCTCGCCGAGGTCGACCGCGTGTTCAAGGGCCGGATCGCGGAGCGGGAGATCTTCCTTAAGGAGCGACTCGAGCAGGCCCTGTCGGGCGCAAATGCCGAAGAAGCGGAGAAGATCCGCAAGCAGATCGCGTCCGAGCGGTCCCGGCTCGAGGAGGAGCGGGATGCCGAGAAGGACCGCGTCCGCGGCGCAGGCGCCTGAGGGGCCGCGGGCGGCGCCGCCCGGCGACAGTGCCGCTACCCGGCGAGGTCGAAGTCGGCGACCAGCGGCAGGTGGTCCGACGCGATTGAGTCCTCCAGGTAATGCCTGACGCACCGCAGCCCTGAGTTGTAGAATATGTGATCGAGCACGAACGGCTGCCGGCGCCAGGTCGGGACCTTCCGCTGGACCGTGGCGTAGCCGTGCTCGGCGAACTGCTCGACGATCGGGTCGTCCTGGCTGGTGTTGAAGTCGCCCCCGAGGATCGTCGGCAGGTCCGACGCGGCGAGGCGGTCGGCGACGAGGTCGCGCTGCCACGGGAACATCGTGCTGCTCATCCCCAGCATGAAGAACGCGAGGAGGTGAACGTTGTAGATCTGGACCTCCCGGCCGTTGATCAGGCTCTTCGCGCCGATCATCAAGCGGTCAGTGGGGGTGGTCTTGCGGCCGCGAAACACGAACTCTATCGCCGGGGACGGGACGTCGACGCGCATCTTCTCGAGCAGCGGGGTCCGGGAAAAGATCGCCAGGCCTATCCCGAAGGGAAGCTCGCGCGGATCGGCCTTGGGGTACGAGAACCAGCTGTCGAATTCCGGCAGCTCCTCCTTCATCCGCGAATAGTTCGGGGGCGGCTCGATCTGGACGCCCCCAAACTGGGCGTGCTCAACCTCCTGCAGCAGGACGATATCGGGCCTGTGGCGGCGTATCTCGGCGAGTGTGCTCTTTAGGTCGACCGGGCCGTTGTCGGGCGCCTTTGGATCCCATCCCATGCCGAACTGCATGTTGAATTGTAGGACCCTGAACATGTTAGTGACCGCCAGCGGCGCGCCCATATTGATGTGTCGCCGAATTCATTCGCAACCTCGCGCTATTCGTGACTTCGCAAACAGATTGCAGCAACTCAAAATTGTCGCGAAAGCGGCCTTTTGGGCGTCATTCTGGCTCCGCCGTGCCCTCGACTACCCATTCGCGCGCCTCGGGGACCTGATCGAAGAAGGCGCCAAGGGCCGCGCTCAGGTGTTCGGCATAACGGAAGTGGGCGCCCATGCCCGTGCGCAGCTCGGCCTCGTAAATGAACTTATCGGCGTGGGTGCCGTGCTCGAATGGGGTCTGCGCCCCAAGGAGAAGCGAATAGACGTAGGACGGCGACTGCCGCGCCATGAGCTCGCGTGTAAGTTTCATCTGGTCAGCGAGAAGCGCGCCGTGGTCGCGATGCCGGATCTCGGGAGGGAGATAGAAGCCGGCCTGTATGAGCGGCGTCGACCGGTTGCCGGTCCTGTGGCGGTTCAGGTCGCGCAGCTCCGCCAGCGCCAAATTGTTCCATGCGAAGGTGACGCGCATGCGCCTCGTGGCCTCGCCCTGTTGGCCGTACCGGTTGGCCCTGTGGCGCAATGCCTCAGGCACGGGCTGAAGCTGCGGATACCACGGCGGGGCCGCCCGATCCACGCTCACCCATACCTTGTCGGTGAGCGGCGCCGTGCTCAGGCGTTCAAGCCCCATCGTCAGCGAGACAGCCAGCTCCTGGCGCGCCTGCTCGCCAAACGAGGCGTCGGCGCCGCTGTGCCTCATCAGCCTCGGCGACATCTTGAGAAGCTCATCGCGCACCAGGGTCGCCGCAGCGCGGGCCTCCGGCTGGGGAAGCGAGTCCAGGTGCTTGACGGTCTGCGCCCACATTCGCGCGGTCTGGACGAGCCCCACGTTGGTCCTCGTCGCAAACGGGACGAAGTATCGGGCGCGGTCGAGTGCGTAGTTCTTGCGCATCCGCGCCGCCACGGCCGGCTTGGCGTCCCTCGGCATGCGGACGAGGTCAGGGTGCTGGACGGAGAGCGCGTCCAACCGGGCGTACTCGCGGTTGTAGGCCTCGAAGGAGCGGGCGAGGACGTCGCGCCAGCGGGGCGCGAGGTCGCCGGGAATGCCGAGCTCGTCGGCGCCCGCGATGTTCGAGGGATCCATGGCAATGTAACGCGTGCTCGACTCCTGTCCGTCCGCCATCTGGGCGATGTCGAAGAGCTTGTATGCAAGCCACATAGACACCCCGTCGAGCGCCACCGCGAGCCCCCCGGTCAGGCCGCCGATCGAGGCGTGCCCGTAGTCGACGAACTTGAGTATCCGGTCGATAGATGCGTCGGGATTGGCAGCATCGATCCTGGAGAGGATCGCCGCAATGCCCTCGTTGCTGCGCGAGTAACGGGCCAGCACCGACGCGAGGAGCTCGGGCGTGACCGTCGGGAGGGCCGCCGCGCTCGAGGGGGGGACGAGGGCGAGCCCCGTTACCTTGATCATGGGCCCCTAATGAGGCAGCATTTGGAAAAGGAAACAATTCCGGAAACGGCGCGGCCGCCCAATGCCCCTCCCCGGGGCCCTCCCACCTTTCCCTGCCGCGGGGCGTAACATTCTGCCGGCGTCGCCGTCTAACCCTACGAATCGATGAGTGCCCAAGAAGACACCCTCCCATGAAACTGACTCAAGTCTCCCTATTTGCCCTCGCCTGCGGCGCCGCGCCGCTCGCAGCCCATGCAGGCGTTGAGGTTGGAATAAACGTTGGCGTCCCCGAGGTCATCGTGGGCAGCCAGCCGCCCCTGCAAAGGATCGAAGCCGTCCCTTTGTCACCCGGGCCCGGCTACATCTGGATCCGCGGCCACTGGCGGTGGCACCACGGGGGATGGGAGTGGGAAGGCGGGCGCTGGGAACTCGTCACGCAGCCCGGCTCGACGTGGGTTCCCGGCCAATGGGTCGTTCGCGGCAATGGATGGGTCTGGGTCGAAGGCCACTACGCAGTGGTGGCCGCGCCCCGGCCCCCTCCCGGACAGCAGTACGAGGTGGTGGCCGCCGAGGAGCCTCCGGCCCCCATCGCCGAGGTGGTGCCCGTGGCCCCGGGGCCGGAGTTCTTCTGGATCGGCGGGCACTGGCACTGGAACCGCGGCTGGGTCTGGGTTGGCGGTCATTACGACCGCCACCCCCACTTCCACCCGGGCGCCGCGTGGGAGGCCGGGCACTGGGACCGCCGCGGAAACAGCTGGGTCTGGCACGATGGCCACTGGCGCTGACGGCCCGGGGACGGCTCGCGGCGCGCGCCTGTCCTAACGACGGGCGCAGGCGCCGGGAACCTCAGCGTCCGGATACCCAGTTCCAGAGCGGCCCCTGGAAGAAGCCGAGGACGACCGAGGCCGCCGTGAGCCCGGCGAGGGCCATGCCAAGGGCCAGTCCGGCGCCGACGCGCGCGCGCTCGGCGCTCTTGGGCGGCACGGGGCCCTCGTCGCTGAAATAGGCCGCGCGGATCCACCCGAAGTAGTAGTAGATCGAGATGACGACGCCGGCCACCGCGACCACGAGGAGCCCGAAATGCCCGGCCCTGAATGCCGCGACGAAGACGAAGAGCTTCGCCATGAACCCCGCGAAGGGCGGGATGCCCGCGAGCGATCCGAGACCGCACGCGAGGACCCCGGCGAGGAACGGGCTCTGCCTGGCAAGACCCGCGTAGTCCCCGAGTTCCTGGTCCGTGTCGTCGGGCCCCGACAGAACGGTCATCACCCCGAGCACGGCGAACGATGCGATCAGGTAGGCGTAAAGGTAGAAGTAAACGGCTCCGACCGAGATCGGCGCACGCGCCGACGAGACGACCGCCAGAAGTATGAAACCCGCGTGGGAAACGCCCGAGAGGCCGATCAGCCTCTTGACGTTGTTCTGCTTCAACGCCGCCAGGTTGCCGAACAGGATCGTCGCGGCGGCCATGAAGACGAGCACGGGCTCGACCATCCAGGCATACGCGCCGAAGACCTCGGTCACGAGGACAAGCAGGACGATGAATCCGGCGCCCTTGGACGCGACCGCGAGCAGCGCTGTCACCGGGGTCGGCGCGCCCTGATAGACGTCCGGCACCCATATCTGGAAGGGAAAGGCGCCGATCTTGAACGCCACGCCCGAGAGGACGAGGGCGATTCCGGCCGCGGCCAGGAAGTTGCCCGGATTGGCCTCAAGGAATCCGGCGAGCCCGCCATACTGCATCGCGTCGGCCGTCCTGCCGGCCAGCGCGGGGCTGCCCGCCGCGCCGTACAGGAGCACGATGCCAAAGAGAAGGAACGCCGAGCTCAGCGCGCCCATGATGAGGTACTTGAGCCCCGCCTCGAGGGTTCTCGGATTGGTGCGGCAGTAGCTCACTAGGATGTAGAAGCCCACCGTCACCGTCTCGAGCGCCACGAAGAGCATCACGAAGTTGCGGCTCTCGACGAGCAGCATCATGGCCGCCGTGACGACGAGCACGACGTGGTGGAACTCGACCCGCGGGGCGCGCTGCAGCGCCAGGCACCGGCGCGCCATGAGCGAGGCGAGGATCGAGGAGACGAGGAAGAACACCCGCATCAGCTGGCCGGCAGGGGAGATCATCAGCAGGCCGTTGAACGCCGCGCGGTAGGGCGTCGAGAAGTTGAGGACGAGGGCGGCCAGGATCCCAACCTGGCCGGTCAGCGAGACGAGCGGGATCCGGTCGTGCGCCGCCTTGGGCAGAACGATCTCGGCCACTAGCAGGAGCAGCGCGAGGCACCCGAGGCACAGCTCGGGCCAGATCGCCCACCACGGGTTTGCGCCGGCCATGATTCTCAATGTGGAAAGATCCATGTGGATTCTGGGGCGTCGCGGGTTCGCCTACCGGCTGGCCACCATGGCCGCCGGCGGGGCCGAGAGGGCCCGGTCGATCCCGGCCGAGAACGACCTGGGCCAGAAGCCGACGAAGAGCAGCGCCGCCACGAGCACGAGCGCCGGGAGCCTCTCGCTCCACGTGATGTCGGGAGGGGGATCCGCGGCGGCCACCCGCGCGAAGGCCTCGGACGGCGGTCCAAAGAAGACCAGGGCCGTGGCGCGCAGCCCGTAGACAGCCGAGACCACGGTCCCCGTCAGCGCCACGACGGTGAGCGCGTGGGAGAAGTTCCAGAGCGCGACGAAGATCGGCAGCTCGCCCCAGAAGTTCGCGAAGCCGGGAAGGCCAATGCTCGCAAACGTCGCGGCGACGAAGAGCCCGGCGAGCACCGGGGCGTTCCGCGCGAGGCCGCCCATCTGGTCCATGTCAAAGGTGTGCGTGCGCCGGTAGACGCTGGTCGACAGGAGGAACAGCAGTGCCACCGAGAGCCCGTGGGCAACCATGAGCATCACGACCCCTCCGGCGCCGAGGACCGACCCGGCCGCGATACCGAGGAACGCGTAGCCCATGTGCATCACCGAGCTGTAGCCGACCATCTGCTTCAGGTCGCGCTGCGCCATGGTCACCAG
>Ga0209415_10005904_pt1 | contig 21882 bp, 21 predicted proteins | sample PeaSoiSIISIP2007_FD_187696 | JGI IMG/M metagenome (GOLD analysis project Ga0209415, IMG submission 187696) | Peat soil microbial communities from Weissenstadt, Germany - SII-SIP-2007 (SPAdes) (version 2) | ecosystem: Environmental > Terrestrial > Soil > Wetlands > Peat | place: Germany... | reverse complement strand
CGGCGAGGCAGATTTGGCCCGCAAAGAGCTCTATGTTCGGGTCGCGCGCGCCAGGGCGCTGCTCCAGCGGGCCGACGCAGTTTTCAGCACCTGGAAAGAGCACAGCCCGATCAACCAACTGCGCAGAAGAGAGATCACCGTTGCCCAAGCTCCTCCGGAAGTGGCCGCCGTGCTGGAAGGTTGCGCGACGGCGCGGTCTTTATCGGATGGGTGGTTCGACCCCTGGGCGATGCCCGGGGGGCTCGACCCCACCGGGTACGTAAAAGGTTGGGCCGCACAGCGTGCCTTGGGTGCCCTCTCCATGCCCGGGGTTATGGGCGGGATCGTCAACGCCGCCGGCGATGTGGTCGCATCTGGCTGCCCGGGCCCGGGCAGGCCCTTCCGGGTTGCCATTGTCGACCCAAGCGACAGACGGCGCTTGGCCTGCGTCGTCGAGCTGGCCGGAGGGATCGCAACATCTGGGACCTACGAGCGGGGCGGGCACCTCATCGACCCGCGAACCGGCCAGCCCGCGGCCCTTGCCGCCTCGGCCAGCGTCACAGGGCCCGACCTCGGCCTGGCCGACGCGTTCGCCACTGCGCTTGCTGTGGCCGGGCCGGCGGGACTCGACTTTATCGAGCCGATAGAGGGTTACGAGGGCTTCGTGATCGGCTACGACGGGTCCTGGCAATCCACGGGCCGTTTCCCGTTCGACACGCGCCCGGAGCGGTCCCGCGATAACGAGCGAAGCTTAAGCGTCACGCGAAAATCGAAAAGCCTGTCGTGACCAAAAGGCTCGGGCCGGTTACCTACCCAACTGCCGGCGGCGCGGGTGACAGCACTTCGAAGAAGTCACGCGCCTCCCACATGGGCGGGAGGTAACGGTCGGCGGGCCGCTGCATCTGCGGGTAGAGCTTGGTCCCGGTAACCTCGCCGGACTGGCCTGCGGGGTGAGCGTAAAAGTTGAATGTGACCCACTCGGGGTTGATGTCGAGCGTCATGGCCCGCACCGCCCCCGCGCGTTGGAGAGATTCGGCCAAGGACTTGGCTGTCAGCGCTGGCCCAGCAACGTATACCAGGGCCCCGTCGGCTGTCACCCCGATGCCACTGCGGGGCACAACGTAGCCACCGCCGAGCGTATAGCCCCAGATCGCATTGTCGGTGTAGGTGGCTGAGGGGGCCAACTGGCCGTGGTCGACCAGCAAGACAACATTCTGCAGGACTGATTCGACAGCCGGTGTCATGGAGACTTCTGTCCCCCAGTTGCCGATGCTGACTCGGCCGTCCTTGTAAATTACAAAGGAAGCGGCGCCCGGGACAAGGGGCACTCCCGCCTTGCCCTCGAGGTAGATTCCTCCGCGCGCGTCCTGGAAGCGGAAGCCCCCGTTGAAAGCGGCCACCAGGTGTGGCAGTTCGGACGGTGCCACGTACGGGGGGTGTGCCCAGGTGCCTCCCGGTTCGGTCGAACCAGGGACCAGTTCGAGCCTCAGCAGTTTGGGGTCGATCCAGACTGCGGAGGTGATCTGGCTGGTGTAAATGTCGTCCGCACGGAACTGGGCAACGTACATCGCCGGCACCCCCTTCACCAGTGGCCCCGTGGGTTGCCAGTCCCCCTCGCCTGTCAACGCAGGCTGGACCAAGAGAGGAACCGGCGAGGGCGCTGGGAGCCCCGGCGGTCGGGTAGTCGTCGTCGTCGTGGGTAGAGCCGTGGTGGCATTAGGGGTACGCGCCGGGGCCGGGCCAGTGGTGGTTGTGGTGCCGCCGACCGTCACCGGGATCACCGGGATCTTGTTGAGGCTCCTCGGTTGACCTCCTTTGGACGGCGCTGTGGCCGAGTAATAGATCTCTTCGAAGCGCTGCGCCACCAGCCCAGCGTGATGGGCACGTAACCAGTCGGCCCACTTGGCCTCAAAATCCTGGTTGCCTGGTGAGAGTGCGGCTCCGACAAGAGATATGCCGAGCAGGCAGATCAACAGGGCCGGGATGGCCAGCAGAGAGCGAAACCGAAGGAAACGGCGACGCCGGCGAGCTCGGCGAGGTCGGCCATGCTGTGCTGAGTTCTTTGTGGCAGTCACGGCTGCAGCTCCTGGTCAAGGGCGACGGCTGTGAGCCTTCTCAAACGCAACGCGGCTCGGTGCCATACGCCATAATGCACACGCCAGCCTTGCGCCAACATGAACTTAGGGCTTACGGAGTGGGTCAAAGGGCCCGGTTTTAGGAGGCGCTCGTGCGGTAAATATGGAGCGCGAGGGCAAAAAAAACCAGCAGTATGCTAGCGGACCAGGCGAGCGACTGCCAGGCCCAGTGGGCAACCGGGCCGCCTTCCATAAGGGCCCGGACGGCCGAAACGGTCACACTTAGGGGCTGGTTACGGGCGAAACCTTGCAACCACCCCGGCATATCAGACACCGGGACGATCGCATTGCTGGCGAACATGAGGACGAAGAACGGCAGAATGCCGGCAACCTGAGCGGTTTCGGGGTCTTTGGTGGCGAGGCCGATGGCGGCGTACAGCCAGGAAAACGCGTACCCGAAGACGACGACTAACGCGAGGCCAGCGGCAATGGCGACGAGGTTGTTGTTGAAGCGGAAGCCGACCGCTAGTCCCAGCCCGACCATGATCGCTAGTGAGGTAATGCTACGGCTCAGGTCTGCCAGTGTGCGCCCTGCAAGCACGGCCGAGCGGGCCATCGGCAGGCTGCGGAAGCGGTCGATAATGCCGCTTTTAAGATCCTGGGCGAGACCGATCGAAGTAGTCATGCCGCCGATCAGGACGGCCTCGAGGAAGACCGCAGGCACGACGTAATCGACGTACTTGCCGCCGGGCACCTCGATGGCCCCGCCTAGGACGTAGCGGAAGAGCACCAATAGCAATGCCGGTTGGATGGCGCTGATAATCAGCATCTGGGGCGTACGCCATATGCGCAGCAGGTTCCGCTTGGCGACGCCGGCGGTGTCGGACAAGGCAAGGCGCGGGGTCATCCGAACCGCATGGCGTATTGCCGGAGCGCCGGTACCGGTCATCGCTGAGCCTCAACAGGCTCCGCTGGGAGCTGGCTTATGGCGTGGTCGTTGGGGGGGGCGCCGGTTAGAGCGAGGAAGACGTCGTCGAGCGACGGGCGCCGGATCCCGAGGTCGTCAAGGGTTATGCACTCCTGCTCGAAGCGCCGCCCAGCTTCGATGAGCAATGAGGTGCCACCTTTTGTTGCCAGGCTCAACGTCTGCTGGTCGGGATTTGCCCGGGGCTGCCCTTCCCCGAGCGCCCCCAATAACTCGGCTGCACGCGCCATGTCCTTCGGGTCACGGACCCGCGCCTCGAGAACGGCGCCGCCCATCCGGTCTTTCAGTTCGAGGGCCGTACCGCGTGCGATTACCTTGCCGGCATCGATCACGACGATCTGGTTGGCGAGGCGTTCTGCCTCTTCCATGTACTGCGTCGTGAGCAGGACGGTCGTGCCGGAAGCGACCAGCTCTTCAATGAAGAGCCAGAGGTCGTTGCGGGTTCGAGGGTCCAAACCCGTCGTGGGCTCGTCCAAGAACAACACCCCTGGGTTGGCCACCAGACTGGCTGCGACATCGAGACGGCGTCGCATGCCTCCCGAGTAGCCCTTGACCAGGCGGTCGGCCGCGTCGGTGAGAGCGAAGCGCTCGAGCAGTTCCCCGGCGCGGCGGCGGTACTCCACCCGCCGGAGGTGGTACCACAGACCCACGAGCTCGAGGTTCTCGCGCCCGGTCAAGAGCTCGTCCACGGCTGCGTACTGGCCTGCCAGTCCTATGGAAGACCGGAGCGACCCGGCATCGGCCACGACGTCGTAGCCGGCCACTCTTGCGGTGCCTGCATCGGGCTTGAGGAGCGTTGTGAGGATCCTTACCAGAGTCGTCTTGCCGGCGCCGTTAGGACCGAGAAGGCCGAGCACTTTGCCCTGCTCGGCGCTCAAGTCGACCCCCGCCAGAGCCACAGTCGAGCCAAAGCGCTTGCCGACTCCTTCCACCTCTATCATCGAGCCGGGCATGTGCGCTCCATTACCCCTCGCCTCAAGCGGCTAAAGCTATTGGCGAGTTCGGAATGCTCAAGCTGCGCGATAGCTCTCGTGGACCACCACTACGGGGCAGGTCGCCTGCGTCATGCACTGCTCGCTCACCGAGCCGAGCAGCATCCCGACGAGCGGCCCGTGGCCTCGGCTCCCAACAACCAGCAGGTCGGCGCCGTTGGCCGCCCGGAGAAGCGTGCGTGCAGCCGGCCCCTGGATGACGGCAGGAACTATCTCCAAGCCGTCAGGCTCACCGAGGACGCTCTGGAGGGTCTCGTTGAGAGCGTTCTTGGCGTTGGACGCGGGGTCGTAGCCGCTCGGTAAGGGCGCGGGGTAATAGGTTGTTGCGGCGATCTCCCAGCTGATCACGGCTTCGAGCGAAGCACCTGTCAGTTGGGCCTGGCGAGCGGCCCATCGCAGGGCGTCCCTCGACGCACCTGATCCGTCCACGCCGACGACGATCCGGCCGCGGGGACGGGCCCTGTCCTTCGGGGCCGTGGTGCTCTTCGTTGCCGTGACGGTCTTAGCCGCCGTGGCCAGCGAGCCCGTGGGTTTCGATCCAACGTTGTCGTAAGAGTCGTGGCACTGTGCGGCATCGGGCGTCGTGCTATCCGCGCGGGCTTTGACTGCCGGCCCTTCGATCGGGCCATAAGGATCGTGGCACTGGCTCATGTTCGCCTCCCTGGTGGTTCGGCGCACACCAATCTTGGTGTGTGAAACCATTGTCCGGCGGTTGAAGGCGTGCCTTCTAGGGCATTACGGCCCTTGTGGTAGGCCGAAAGTCAGGTGGCCGAGGCGCTGGGTTGGTCCACATCGTCGCCTTGGTGGCGGACCACGACGACTGGGCATGTGGCGTGAGCTGCGCAGTACTCGCTTACCGAACCAAGCAGCATCCCGACGAACGGCCCGTGGCCTCGACTACCCAGCACCAGCAGGTCGGCGCCTTTGGCAATCTCGAGAAGCGAGCGTGCGGGCGAGCCTTCGACAACCCTGTTAGCTACGTCGGGCTCGCCGCTTTCCCCGAGGACCTTGCGGACCGTCTCGTCGAGCGTCTCCTTCGCGATGGCGGCGGGGTCGTAGTCGCTTGGTAGGGGTAGGGCGACGCCGTAGGAGTTGGGGGTTATCTCCCAGGTGATCACTGCTTCAAGCGACGCGCCCGTGAGCTGTGCTTGGTGCCCGGCCCATAGCAATGCGTCCTTGGACGACTCCGAACCGTCTACGCCGACAACGATCCGTCCACGATGGTGCCCGTGGGTGGGCACTGTCCCTGCTGTTCCCGTTCCGGTCATATCCCACTGGATGTTAGGCGCCACGCCTCGGTAATGGGTCGAACGGCCGGACAAATGAGGACTTTGGCCCCAGCTTCCGGGGCACCCCCCGTGCGGTAGCTTGGCGTGATAGCCGCTGTCGTACGCGGATGACTCCCTAGGAGGCTGGATTGGCTTCGACCGCAGTTGCAAGCCGGTCGGCTCCCAGCGACGACAAGCGCTGGCGGCAGGTCGACGTAAGGATGCGGCGGCTTGGCTACCGCCCCGACGGCCTGATCGAAGTGTTGCACACGACCCAGGAGGTCTTCGGCTACCTCGACGATGCGGCTTTGTTGTACGTCGGGGACTGCCTCGGAGTGCCTCCGAGCAAGGTCTATGGCGTCGCCACTTTTTACTCGCACTTCACCCTCAAACCCCAAGGCCTTCATACCTGTGTCGTCTGTACCGGCACCGCGTGCTACATCAACGGCGCTGGGGCGTTGCTGGCCGAGGTCCGCGGCCTATTAGGGATAGAGGCTGGAGCAACGACGCCTGACGGCCGGATCTCACTCCTGAAGGCGCGGTGCCTGGGGGCCTGCAGCATGGCACCAGCGGTCGTGGTCGACGAGGAGGTCCACGGCAAGGTGGAGCCGGCTGAGCTGGCGTCATTGCTGGCGGGACTATGACTGGCGACGCCGTCGCCGGAACCAGCCCGGCTGCCGACAGCACTGCAGCCGCCGGTCCTGGTGGTGCCGAGGCGCCCTCCCTGCCTCGGCACCGCAGGCAATCGGAACCGCTCGTGCCGGCAGGGCCGGTTAGGGCATCAGCCAACGTCTGCCAGGCTGCCGGCTGCCTGTCCATGGGCTCCGACCAGGTCTTCGAGGAGCTGCGCGAGAGCGTCCTCGCCGCCGGGCTGCAGGACGTGGCCGTGCGCCGGGTGGGTTGCCTGGGGCTGTGCGCGGCAGGGCCACTGGTAGCGGTGCCCGAGCAGGGCCGGCTTTTCGAGCGGGCCCAAACAGGTAGCCCGGTTCGAGAGGGAGAGCTGTTCCTGAGCCTGACAGGTGAGAGGTTGGGCGGGCGTTCGGTAGCCGCTGACCCGTTCTTTTCGAGCCAGGTGAAGGTCGTGCTCGAACGGTGCGGCTCGGTCGACCCCGAAAGCCTGGAGGACTACGTCGCCAGCGGTGGCTACGAGGCGCTCGCCAAAGCCGTGACGACCATGACGCCCGACGACGTGATCGGCGAAGTTGTCGACAGCGGCCTTCGCGGGAGGGGCGGAGCTGGCTACCCCACGGGGCTCAAATGGAGGACGGTGGCGAAGGCTGCCGCCGGTGCGGACGGGAAGTTTGTCGTTTGCAATGCCGACGAGGGCGACCCGGGCGCCTTCATGGACCGCAGCGTGCTGGAGAGCTGCCCACAGCAGGTGCTGGAAGGCATGGCGATAGCGGCCTATGCGGTGGGCGCGAGCCAGGGCTATGTCTACGTTCGCGCCGAGTACCCCTTGGCGGTGAAGCGGCTCACGAGCGCCATCCGCCATGCCGAGCACGACGGCTTCCTCGGCCACGACATCGCTGGCACGCGTTTTGCTTTCGATGTCGAGGTGCGTATCGGCGCCGGCGCTTTTGTGTGCGGAGAAGAGACCGCCCTCATCGCATCTATACAGGGGGGGAGGGGGACTCCTAGGCCGCGACCGCCTTACCCCGCAGCATCGGGCTTGTGGGGCTGCCCCACGCTAATAAACAATGTCGAGACATTCGCCAACATCCCCTCCGTCATAACCCGCGGTGGGGGGTGGTTGAGCGCGATAGGCACGGAGCGCTCTAAGGGTACAAAGGTGTTCGCCCTGACTGGAGCGGTGGTCAATACCGGGCTGATCGAGGTGCCGATGGGCCTCACCCTCCGTCATATCGTGTTCGACATCGGCGGCGGCTTGGCGCCAGGACGGCGTTTCAAGGCGGTACAAACCGGGGGCCCGTCCGGCGGCTGCCTGCCGGAGAGCCTTCTTGACATGCCTGTCGATTACGAAACCCTGGCCGTGGCGGGTTCGATTATGGGCTCGGGCGGGATGATCGTGATGGACGACACGGCATGCATGGTCGACGTTGCCAAGTTCTTCATGGACTTTTGCCGGGAGGAGTCGTGCGGGAAGTGCCTTCCGTGCCGTGTCGGCACCGAGGAGATGTACAGGTTGCTCGACCGGATCAGTTCCGGGAGGGCTTCTCCAGCTCATCTCGAACAGCTGGAAAGGTTGGCCGCGATGGTAAAAGCGACGAGCCTGTGCGGCCTGGGCCAGGGCTCGCCAAATCCTGTTTTTTCGACTCTTCGCTACTTCAAGGACGAGTACCTGGCCCACATCGACGATCGCGTTTGCCCAGCCGGCGTTTGCCAGATCAGCGCCGAGCCTTGGCGCGGTTCGGTAGCTGTACCGGTGGGCGCTGAGGCCCCGAGCGATGGAGGTCGTCAATGAGCGAGGTGCGCACGCTCGTAATCGATGGCAAGGATGTTGCTGCCACTTCGGACCAAAGCGTGCTGGCTGCGGCAAAAGAAAACGGTATCCGCATCCCAACGCTTTGCCACCTCGATGGGCTCAGCGATGTCGGAGCATGCCGGCTTTGCATGGTCGAAGTAGGCGGCAGCCCCAAGCTCTTCCCCGCGTGCGCGACGAAGGTCGAAGAGGCCATGGTGGTGACGACTAATTCCGAGCGCCTCGCCGAGTACCGCAAGACAGTGATCGAGCTGTTCTTCGTGGAGCGCAACCATGTATGCGCGGTGTGCGTGGCCAATCACAATTGTGAACTGCAGGAACAGGCGAGCTCGCTCGGGCTGACCCATTTCGAGCTCGCCGGGCTGCACCCTTCCATAGACGTGGACGCAACTCATGAGCGTTTCGTGCTCGACCAAAACCGCTGCATCCTTTGCACCCGCTGCGTGCGCGTGTGCGACGAGATCGAAGGGGCCCACACCTGGGACATCCGGGGGCGGGGGGTCAACGCCCGTCTGGTCAGCGACCTCGGGACGCCCTGGGGCAGCTCTACGACCTGTACGAGCTGCGGTAAGTGTGTGCAGGTATGCCCCACCGGCGCACTTTTCGAAAAGGGCCGCTCGGTGTCGGAACCCAAGGCCCGCCGTCCCTACCTGCCTTATCTCGTCGAGAAACAGAGGATGGGACATGATTGAACGTCCGGTCAACGGCCAAAACGGGCCGAACGACCAGACTGGGGCCAACGGTCAACGCAGGCCGCGGTTGGCGACTATTTGGTTGGACGGCTGTTCCGGCTGCCACATGTCCTTCCTAGACATTGACGAGCGCCTATTGGAGCTGGTTGGGCGCGCCGACCTCGTTTACGGCTGCCTGGTGGACGCCAAGGAGTTCCCCCAAAATGTGGACATTACCCTGGTGGAAGGGGCGGTCAGCTCGGCCGACGACCTGCGCAAGATCCTCGAGGTCCGTCAACGTAGCCGCATAGTCGTGGCGCTGGGTGACTGCGCGGTGACCAGCAACGTCCCCGGGATGCGCAACCCGATCGGTCGCAAGGCAGTGCTCGAAAGGGCCTACCTAGAGAACGCCACGCTGCACCAGCAGATCCCGACCGAGGACGTGCCCGCACTTCTTGCTGAGTCCCTCCCGGTACACGCCTGGGTGCCGGTGGACGTGTTCGTGACCGGGTGCCCGCCGTCGGCCGACCGGATATTTGAGGTGATCGTCGGGTTGCTGGACGGGCGTATGCCCGACGCGGCCCAGATCTCACGGTTCGGCTGAGTGAAGGAGCCAGGGATGAGCGAGATAGTAATAGAACCGGTCAGCCGGATAGAGGGCCACGCCAAGATCACCCTCCTCCTTGACGAGGCGGGCGAGGTAGCAGATGCGCATTTCCACGTAACGCAGTTCCGGGGTTTCGAACGAATCGCGCAGGGCCGTCCGCTCTACGAAATGCCGTCTTTGATGGCCCGTATCTGCGGCATTTGCCCTGTGAGCCACCTCATTGCCTCGGCAAAAGCGTGTGATGAGATCCTTGGAGTTTCGGTCCCGCCCGTGGCGGTCAAGCTTCGTCGCATTATGAACCTGGCCCAGATCGTGCAATCGCACGCTCTCAGCTTCTTCCACCTTTCGTCTCCTGACTTGCTCCTCGGCTTCGACTATGACCCTGCCACGCGCAACATCGTGGGGGTTGTGGAAAAGGCGCCCGAGCTCGCCCGGGACGGCATAGCGCTACGCAAGTTCGGCCAGGAGATAATTGAGGGCCTGGGCGGCAAACGCGTCCATCCTGCCTGGGTAGTGCCCGGCGGAGTGAGCGCTCCGCTGCAGGCTTCCCAGCGAGACGCCATTCTTGCGACGGTGCCAGATGCCCGCGCCCGAGCCGCGCGCACCCTTGAATGGTTCAAGGCCAATCTGGCGTCGTGGGTGGAAGAAGCCGCCTGCTTCGGGAGCTTCCCGAGCCTGTACATGGGCCTCGTCCACGAGACCGGCAATGCTGCGTACTCCGATGGGGATCTGCGGGTCATCGATAGCGACGGACTGGTGCTCATGGACAAGGGTGACCCCCGCAATTACTGGGATTACATCGGGGAAGCGGTGGAGCCGTGGTCGTACCTGAAGTCAACCTTCTACAAGCCCCTCGGCTACCCCGAAGGTCTTTACCGCGTGGGGCCCCTCGCCCGCCTCAATGTCGTCGACCAGTTAGGCACACGGGCCGCGGACCGCGAATTGGCCGAGTACCGCTCGCGTCTCGGCCGCTACCCGAGCAGTTCCTTTTACTACCACTGGGCTCGTCTGATCGAGGTTGTCCACTGCATCGACATGATTGATGAGCTGCTGTCGGAGCCTGACATCCTCGGCGAGGACGTGCGGGCGCACGCTGCCATCAACCGGCGGGAGGGAGTCGGTGTGTCGGAAGCGCCGAGGGGCACTCTTTTTCACCACTACCGCGTTGACGCTGACGGGATCGTGGAGTGGGTGAACCTGGTCATCGCTACTGGCCATAACAACCTGGCCATGAACAGGAGCATCTTGGAGGTAGCACGCCACTACGTGAAACGCGACCACGTAAGCGAGGGAGCGCTCAACAGGGTTGAGGCGGTCATACGTACGTACGACCCCTGTCTTTCATGCTCGACTCATGCGATAGGGCAGATGCCGTTGTCGCTCGAGCTCGTGAACCCCGAAGGCCAGCTGGTTTCCCGTGTGACCAGGGGCTGAGCCGCATAAATAAGGGCCAGAGGAGGCCGGACATGCGAAGCGGGCCAATATGGATAGTGGGCTATGGGAACCCGCTCCGGGGCGACGATGGTGTCGGCCAGGAGGTGGCGACCGCACTACTGCGCCAGAAGAACAGTGTTGGCGGCCTTGCCAGTGCGACGATCACTTGCGCTCACCAGCTGCTCCCCGAAATGGCGCTGGACATATCGCGGTCGAGGTTCGCGGTTTTCATAGACGCCGCACACGATGGACGCCCGGGCGGGTCAGTCACCTTGCAGCTGCTTGGGGAGCCTTCCGGGCCGGAGCCGGGCCAGCCGGGGGCAGCGAGCTGCTGGGAGGATTTCACCCCAGCTAGCTTGCTCGCGCTATCTCGCTGCCTGTTCGGGACGGCGCCCGTCGGTGCGGTGGTCACAGTAGGGGTCGTCGCCTTGGGCCTCGGTACGGGCTTGTCTCCGCGGGTGCGGGCGGCCATCCCCCGCGCCGCGGCCGCCGTGCGTTTGGCCATCACCGCGGTTCCGGAGCGCCCCAATGCCGTCCTGACGTCGAGCATTTCGCGGCGCAGCGGTTATATGGCGGCGCCACACACAAGGGGAGCGGCGCATGCATGAAGTGTCTCTCGCCGAAGAGCTTGTAAACGAGTGCGCGACCTTGGCGCAGGGCCGGCCGGTCCTGGTGGTCGCGGTCCGGTGCCCGCCAGGAGTGGGCTCGAGCGAGCTGTCGGACAGCTTCGCCCTCCTGGCGGCGCAGCTCGCCGAGTCGGGCAACGACTGCCTTCGTCAGGCCCGGCTCAGGCTCCAAGAGGTACCTGCGGTCATGAGGTGCCGATGTGGCTTTGACGGCGAGCTTGGGCCGGGCGACATCGCCGGCCATATCGGTGTATGCCCCGAGTGCGGCTGTGCTGGCGAACTGGGCGGCGGCCTGGAACTGATGGCTTTGACGTTTGGCGATAACGAGCCCTTAGGCGCCAGCTGAGCGCAAAGCCGCCAAGCCAGGGAGGTCGCCTTTCTCGATGAACTCAAGCGAGGCCCCCCCACCGGTGGAGAGATGGTCCACCTTGTCGTCCAGGCCGAATTCCTTGAGCGCGCTAGCGCTGTCGCCCCCACCTGCGACGGTGAAAGCCTTGGCAGAAGCTACTGCCTCTGCCACCGCTCGCGTACCGGCGGCGAAGCGGGGGTCCTCGAACACACCCATCGGCCCGTTCCAGAACACGGTGGCCGCTCCGGCAATAATTTCCGCAAATAGATCCCTCGTCATCGGGCCTATGTCCAGGCCTAGCCAGCTATCGGGCAGGTCGGGACCACAGTTCATGATCGTACCTGTGGGGTCCTTCCCCGGCCCGAATACCCCGCCGGCCGAGAGGGCGATGATGTCGGTCGGCACCACGACGCGTTTGCTGCCACTTGCTTGCACCGAAGCAAGTAGGCGTTGGCACGTCGCTATTTGATCGGGCTCGAGGAGCGAAGCGCCGACGGTGTGGCCTTGGGCGGCCAGGAACGTAAAGCACATCCCCCCTCCCACCAGCAGGGTGTCCACTTTTGCCAGCAAAGCTTCGATAACCCCAAGTTTGTCTGAGACTTTGGCCCCCCCGAGCACGGCCACGAAAGGTCGCTGGGGGTTGGTCAGCAACCTGCCTAGCACGTCAACTTCGCGGGCCAGGACCCGCCCGGCCGCCGAAGGTAGGAACGCCGGCGGGCCCACGATGGAGGCGTGGGCCCGGTGGGCGGCGCCGAAGGCATCGTCCACGTACAGATCTTGGTCCTTGACCAGAGAGGCTACGAACTCGGGGTCGTTGGCCTCTTCACCGGGGTTGTAACGTAAGTTCTCCAGTACCTCTACCCGGCTGGTGTCGGCGCCTCGAGCTTGAAGGAGCTTGTAAAGCTGTTGGCGGACGGGGGCGATCGAGTACCTGGGGCCGGGCGTGCCTTTGGGCCGGCCGAGGTGGCTGCATACCGTCAGTTTCTCTCGGCCCCCTGGTCGAGCAGCCACACCAGGGTGTCGATGGGCAGGCGGATGCGCAGGTCGTCGGTAATGACGCCGCCGCTCATGGGCACGTTGAGGTCGCAACGGACCAGGACGCGCCTGCCCTTCAGGGGACCGAGATCTTCAAGCTGACGTAGCTGCATGCTTCAGGCTCGACCGGCGATGAGCGCCAAGTCAATAAGGCGGTTGGAATAACCCCACTCGTTGTCGTACCAACCGAACACCTTGACCAGCGAACCATGGGCCATGGTCAGCTTGGAATCGAACGTGCAGCTTGCCGGCGAGCCCACGATATCGGAGCTGACGATGGGATCCTCGGTGTAGACGAGCACTTTGGACAGGCGTCCGGCGGTAGCCGCCTTCTTGAACGCCTCGTTGACTTCGTCCACGGTGACCTCTCGAGCCAGGATGCCGGTAAAGTCGGTGATCGACCCGTCTTGGACCGGCACTCGGAGAGCGGAGCCGTCGAGGCGCCCCTGCATATTGGGCAGCACCAGGCTGGTAGCCCTGGCGGCACCCGTGCTGGCCGGCACGATGTTGTTGGCCGCCGCCCGTGCCCGGCGGAGGTCCTTGTGCATCAGGTCGAGGAGGTTTTGGTCATTGGTGTAGGCGTGGACAGTGGTCATTAGGCCCTTTTCCACTCCGAAGGCGTCGTCCAGGACTTTGATCATGGGCGCGAAGCAGTTGGTCGTGCAGCTGGCGTTGGAGATGATCTTGTGCACGTGCGGGTCGAAGCTGTCGTCGTTGACTCCGACCACAAAGGTGCCGTCGACGTTGCTGCCGGGAGCTGAGATGATGACCGTCTTGGCCCCAGATACCAGGTGCGCCTTGGCTTTCTCGCCATTGGTGAACTTGCCGGTGGACTCGATGATCACGTCGGCTCCCAGGTCGCCCCAGGGGATACTGGCGGGATCCTTTTCGGCGAACACCTTGAAGCTGTGAGGGCCGACGGCGATGGTGTCCTCGGACACCTTCACCTCGTGGGCCAGCACGCCGAAGGTGGAGTCGTACTTGAGGAGGTGGGCATTGGTGGCGGTGGGGGCCAAGTCGTTGGCCGCCACAATCTCGACGTCCGCATCAGCTTCTAGGACAGCGCGTAGGAAGTTGCGCCCGATGCGACCAAAACCGTTGATACCGACTCTTACTGGCATGGCTTTCTGCTCCTTCGGTCTGTTTTGACCTGTTACCACTAATCTGCGCCCTGAGTAGGCTCCGCTGGCCCGGGAGAAAGTCACCGGGGACCAGGACTTTCGGCCCAAGTTGCACTTTGGCGACCGCTCTTAACCTGAGCTCATGGCTCTTTGTAGACGAATCGGGCTGTTCAGGCGGCCTTCTTGTCGTGGTGGATGACCACTACCGGGCACGTGGCATGGCCTACGCAGTGCTCGCTTACTGACCCCAAGAGCATGCCGACTAACGGTGCGTGGCGTCCGGTCCCAACGACTAGAAGGTCGGCTCCCTTGGCGACCCGCAGCAAGGTTTTTGCGATAGGGCCCCTTGTCACAATGGGCACTATTTCGAGGTCGTCAGGTTCGCCCAATACGCTGTGGATTATCGCGTCCAGCGTCAGCTTTGCTTGGGACTCGGGGTCAACGCCAGCTGACGCCGGTATGGTATAGCCGTAAGCCATCAAGGGTAGCTTCCAGGCCAAGACGACTTCCAGGGACGCCTGCGTGAGCTCGGCTTGACGTGCCGCCCAAAGCAATGGGCCCTTGGACGCGTCAGAACAGTCGACTCCAACTACAACGCGGCCTTTTGGCTGCCTGGTAGCGGTTACGCGAGTTGTCATAGCGCCACAGTGACGTGCCGCCGTCGATGACAGCCAGGGCCGTACGTCATTATTCGTGGGGCCGAAGGTGCCTTAGTTAGACGGGGACTCGCCACTCCACGATCGTTCCCGTGGGCTCGTGCCTCGATATGGTGCACGTGCCGCCCAGATTATGCGCCCGCGCTGACATGTTCCTTAGTCCTTGTCCTGCGGTCGGAGCATTAGGCGGCCCGATGCCGTCGTCCACCAGTGAAAACGCGAGCCAGCCGTCTTCGATCTCCAGGACCATGTCGGCCGACGTGGCCTGAGCATGGCGTGCGAGGTTGGAGAGGGCCTCACCGATGACTTGGAGCAACTGCGCAGCAACAGCCTCTGGCACAACAGCGTCGACTGGGCAATGGAACCCGACCCGGGGCATAAACCCGAGTTCTTCGCCGTACTTGTCCACTAGCCGCAACATTTCATCGTGCAGCCCTTGGGCCCCGGCAGCCCGGCGCGGCAACCGGAAGATTGTGTTGCGGATCTCTATGATTATTGTGTCAAGGCGGTCGACCGCCTCGTCGATGCGTTCCCCAACTGGCCCGGTAGCCGACGACCGTGCGGCCTGTAGCAACAACCCGACCCCGAAGATGTCTTGGATGACCGTGTCGTGCAGGTCGCGGGCGATCCGCTCTTCTTCAGCGACGATCCCTGTACGTTCCAGTTCGGCGCGAACTTCGGCGAGCTCGATAGCCGCCGCGGTGGAGCTGGCGAACACCGTCGCCAAGGCGATGTCGAGCGGGCCGAACGGGGGACCATCTCGTACCCGGCCAAGTACGAGCGTGCCCAGTCGGCGCTCGTCAGCGACAAGGGGCACATAAAGGCCGGGGCCGAGGTTGAGCTCGACCACGGCGTCGGGGACGTTCGTCGCGGTGAAGAGGTCCTCGATCATCTCGGGGGCTCCCGTGCGCATGACTTCGGCTGACCGGCTGGTGTCTGGCGAAAGGGCGGTACCGAGCAGCACCTCGGTACCAGGGCCGTCCACGGCACTAACGACCAGGTTGCCCGGGCTAGACGGGGTGACGACCCAGGAGGCGTCCGAGTGGGTGAGGCGGCGGGCGCGCCGCGCCACCAGGGGAAGGACCTCGCCCGATTTTGTGCCCACGAGCAGGCTCTGAGTCACTTCGTTCACCGCGTGCAGACGGTCTATGCCCCGCTGACGCTCCCGCCCGTCTCGCACGAAAGCAGCGGCGTAGCGGGTGCCCCGGATCTCCACAGGGGTGAGGCTTACTTCCACTGCGAACTCGGTGCCGTCGCGGTGCCGCCCCGCGAGCTCACGCCCGATACCCATGTGGCGTGCTCGTGGCGCCGCGAAGAAATCCCGAAGGTGGTCTAAGTGACGAGCTTGGTTACCCGGAGGGAGCAAGACGTTGACCGGCTCCCCGACCAGCTCTTCGGGGTAGTAGCCGAACAAAGATGTGACCGCTGGGTTTGAGAGCACGATCGTCCCGGCATGGTCCACGACCAGGACCGCATCGGGGCAAGCCGAAAAGATGGCTCCTAGCAGGTGCCCAACTTGCCGGTCAGAGGCGGTATCCGTAACTGGCTGCACCACCACCTCACTCTAGAGCCGAGCATGCTTGCATAGGGCCCGGAGCGAAGGGACAAATGGCCCTAGCTGCCCCGGGTCGCGCCAGGCACGATGGGGACATGAGCGGAACGGTGACTCTTACGCTGGTGAGGCAACAGCTTGATGAGCTGGCTTACTTCAGGCTGGACAGCAACCTTGGGCCGGACCTCGGAGAGACCTACCGGGCGCTCTGCGACCAGGAGCGCGAACTACTGAGAAAGCAGGTCGCCGGCTCCTAGGGTTCACAGTGGAACAGTTGCGAGCCAGTAGTCCGTCGAGGTGCAGCTCCTGGGCCGGTCACAGTTCGACGCCGAGGGTCGGGGCTCGCCTCGGTAGCCGGGCCCACATCACCTGGGCGGCGCGAACGATCGTGTCGCGGTCGTGAGTTACGGCGTATTCATAAAGGCGGCTCGGCCCGATGGCAGAGCGATCTACTGGCCTTGCTGACGCCGCCACCGCGTAATGTGGGCCCAGGACAACGACGTCCCATTCTGAAGCCAGGGGATCGGACGGGCCAAGCGACCCAGTTCGGGTGGTTGGGCTGCTCGGGAGGGAGACACCGATGTCAGCGCCCAGGACAGCAAAGAAGGCGGCCCTCTTTGCCAGTTGTCTCAGGCGGGCAGTGGCACCCGGCTCCTGGGACCATTCATCGTCGAGCGCCTCAAGAAGAAGTGCCGGAGGGCCGTTCGTGTCAACCTGGTCCTCGACGTTGCGCATGAGCGGGACCAGGTAGCGTTCCTCGGCAATTACGGCCGGGCTGTGCTCGGTGATAATGCCGAACGGCGTTGAATGGTCAAGGAGGGGCGCGGCCTGGACGAGCGGGAAGACCGATGTGGGCACGACCGCTTTGTCGGGTAGCGGGCCCGGGCGCCCGAAGAACCATCCCTGGCCGAACATCGCCCCCGCCATACGGGCGGCGCCGATATCGTCCAGCTCTTCTATCCCTTGGACCAGCACCGCAGCCCCTGTTTGCTCAGCAAAAGCCCGCGCTCCATCGCCCATCGCGGCTATTTCGGGCAAACCGTACCTCAGGCCCCGGAAATCGAGCTTTAAAACGTCGGGACGGACCAGGGGCAGCATAGCCAAGCAAGCCGGGTCGGCTACAGCGTTGTCGATCGCGATGCCCCAACCCGCCCCCCGGACGACCCGCACGGCATCAAGGAGCGACCCCGGGTCATCGGTGAGGGCGGCCTCGTTCATGTCCACCACTACGCGGAGATTGCTCTGCGCCCGCCAGATGGCGGCACGAAGGTCTTCCGGGCACGTCGTGAGCATGGTCGCCGGCTGGATGTTTATAAAGATCGTCATCGATCGGTGCAGGTGTGCGCACAGGACAGCGTCGCAGGCCGCGGCGGCACACATCCAGTCGAACTCCGCCAGGCGCCGGGCTAGGCGAGCTCCTTCCAGCAGCTTGAGGGGAGGCTCGAGGGCACTCCCGGCCGGGCCGCGCGCGAATGCTTCATAGCCCACCACGGCCCCCGTTTCCAGGTCCACGAGGGGCTGGAAAACGGTGGTTATGTCGCGGCGGTCGATGACGCGGTTTACGGCCTCGACGAGACGCCCCACGTTGGCGCGCCCGCTCCCCGCGGTGCCATAGACCGCAGGCCAAGGGGTCACAGCTTCAACGGTAGCCATTCAGCTTGCACTCCTCCTCAAGGTTCATCGGCTCTAGGAGTGTCGAGGGGAAGGGCCGAAAGTCCCAAATGGTCGCGGCGGAGCAAGGACCAAGGGCGGTACGAGAGAGGCTTTTTACCCTAGGCCGGCTCCCCTGAAGGGGGACAAGCTGACCTCAGTGACAGAGAGTGCTCCATAGCCGAAGAGGCCAACCAGGCTTCACTGATGAAGGAGGGCTAATGGCAAAGCATGTTTATGACTTCGCCGAAGGCAACAGCACTATGTTGGACCTGCTCGGTGGCAAAGGCGCCAATCTGGCTGAAATGTCGAACCTGGGCTTGCCAGTCCCGTCAGGTTTCACGATAACTACAGAGGCTTGCCGGCACTTCCTGGCTACGGGGGTCCTACCGCCAGGCCTCCTCGAAGAAGTGAGCGAGCACTTGGCGCGCCTCGAGCTCGAGATGGGCAGGACCTTAGGCGACCCGAGTGACCCTTTGCTCGTGTCGGTGCGTAGCGGGGCCAAGTTCTCGATGCCCGGGATGATGGACACCGTCTTGGACGTGGGCCTAAACGATGATTCGGTCGAGGGCTTGGCCAAACAGTCGGGCGACGAGCGCTTCGCTTGGGACTCATACCGGCGCCTGGTCCAGATGTTCGGCAAGACAGTTATGGGTGTAGACGGTGGTTTGTTCGAATCGGCTTTGTCCGACCTGAAGAAAACTCGGGGAGCAGCGACCGATCTCGACCTCGGCGCCGACGACCTGAGAGACCTCGTGTCGACGTACCGCGAGATCGTCCACGAAGAAACCGGCTGCCCTTTCCCTGTGTCTCCCCGCCAGCAGCTCGATCTGGCCATCACGGCCGTCTTCAGGTCGTGGAACGGCGAGCGCGCCCGCATTTACCGCCGGCAGGAGCGGATACCCGATGACCTGGGTACCGCGGTAACGGTGGTTTCGATGGTCTTCGGCAACCTCAACTTGAGCTCCGGTACCGGGGTGGCGTTTACCCGCGACCCTGCCACCGGCAACCGCGGAGTTTATGGTGACTACCTTCAGGATGCCCAAGGTGAAGACGTCGTCGCCGGGATCCGCAACACCATGCCGCTCCAAGAACTGGAGCAACTGAACGAGCCCGTCTACCAGCAGTTGCTCGGGATAATGGCGACCCTCGAGCACCACTACCGCGACCTGTGCGATATCGAGTTCACGGTTGAGAACGGCAAGCTGTGGATGCTGCAAACTCGCGTTGGCAAGCGTTCGGCCGCCGCTGCCTTCCGGATCGCCACCCAGCTCGTAGACGAAGCGGTCATCTCGATGGACGAGGCATTGGGGCGCGTTAGCGGCGCGGGCTTGGCCGAGCTCATGTTCCCTCGTTTCGATCAGTCGGCGGCGGCTGAACCGCTGGTCACTGGCATGGGCGCCAGCCCTGGAGCAGCGGTTGGCAAGGCAGTTTTCGACTCGGAGACGGCCGCTAGCTGGGCCGCCAAAGGTGAAGCGGTCGTACTGGTGAGGACCGAGACCAACCCCGACGACCTGCCGGGAATGGTGGCCGCGAAAGGGATATTGACCCGCCGCGGCGGCAAGACCAGCCACGCTGCCGTCGTCGCCCGCGGCATGGGCAAGACTTGTGTCGTGGCCGCTCAGGACATCGTTATCGATGTCAAGGCAAAGCACTTTGTGTGCCCCGACGGCACGGTTGTTTCGGAGGGGGATGTTATTTCCATAGACGGCAAGACGGGCGCTGTTTACCGCGGCGCCGTGCCGGTCATGGCCTCGCCTCTCGTCAAGTTCTTCGAGGGCACCTTTGACGCCGCCTCCTCGGACGTAGAAACCCGAGAGCTGGTGCGATCTGTTCAGCGCCTACTCGAGCACGCCGACGACCGGCGCCGCTTGTCGGTTCGGGCCAATGCCGACATGCCCGACGACGCTAGGCGGGCGCGCGCCTTCGGGGCCGGGGGGATAGGTCTTTGCCGTACCGAGCACATGTTCCTCGGGGAGCGACGGGGCTTGGTCGAGCGCCTGATCCTGGCCGGCCACGACGATGTCGAACGCCAAGCGGCGCTCGATGCCCTGCTACCGCTCCAGCGGGCGGATTTCGTCGAGATACTCGAGGAGATGGACGGCTTACCGGTGACTATCCGGCTGATCGACCCGCCGCTGCACGAGTTCCTGACCGATCTGACCGAGCTCTCAGTAACGGCCGCAGTGGCGCGGGCAACCGGGCACCCCGACGAGCATGCGGAAAGGCTCCTGCCTGCGGTCCGCCGTCTGCACGAAGCCAACCCCATGCTCGGCCTCCGTGGTGTAAGGCTGTGCCTGGCCATCCCCGGCCTGGTCCAGCTTCAGGTACGAGCAATTGCCGAAGCGGCCGCGCAGCGCCGACAGCAGGGGGGCGACCCGCACGTGGAGATAATGGTTCCCGTGGTCGGCGCCGTCCAGGAGTTCGAGCACGTCCGGGAGCAAGCCGAAGCCGTCATAGACAGGGTCGCTGCCGAAACCGGTACGGCCCTGGAAAAGGTCATCGGAACGATGATCGAATTGCCGCGGGCGTGCCTGACTGCCGGCGACATAGCCAAGGCGGCCGACTTCTTCTCATTTGGCACCAACGACCTGACCCAGACGACTTGGGGCTTCTCGCGTGACGACTGTGAGGCATCGTTCTTCCCGCTGTACATGGAACTCGGTATCTTCGGCACTTCTCCGTTCGAGACGCTCGACAAGCAGGGTGTGGGGGCGCTGGTGCGGATGGCATCGGCCACGGCTCGCACCGTAAAGCCCGGTATCGAGCTGGGGGTCTGTGGCGAGCACGGGGGTGACCCCGAAAGCATCCATTTCTTCAGCGATCTCGGCTTGGACTATGTGTCCTGTTCGCCTTTCCGGGTCCCCGTGGCCCGCTTGGAAGCGGGGCGGGCAGCCCTACCCAAAGGGATAGCCGGAGCTGTGAGCTCATCTCGCTGAGCCGGGACTAAGGGCTTGGGTAGTCGGGCCGGTCGCCCCTGCGACGCGGCCTTCGGCGGGGCCCATTGTGAAGTTGGAGAACGACCGAGGAGGAGTGATGACAGGGACAGCTGGAAACGGGCGCAAAGGAACGATCGTGGCAGGCGTTGACGGGTCTGTCTCATCAAGGGAGGCGCTGCGCTGGGCGGCACGCCAAGCCGAGCTGACGGGGGCCAGAGTCAAAGCAGTAATGACATGGGCTGTGGCTCCTAACGCGTTCCCCCTAACCACGCCCGTACCAGCGGCTTACGACGCGGGCCCGGAAGCGGAGGAGCAACTTGAAGGGATTATCGACGAAGTTCGCCGCGAGTTCCCAGGCACTGAGATCTCGAGCGTCGTCCGAGAGGGCTGGGCGGGCAGAGAACTGCTAGCGGCCGCACAAGATGCCGACCTGTTGGTCGTCGGGAGCCGCGGACATGGTGCCGTAATGGGCCTTCTCCTCGGCTCAGTGAGCGAATACTGCGTTACCCACGCCCCATGCCCCGTAGTGGTGGTCCGCCACGGCAGGGACGAGGTTGTGGTTAAGGAAGGGCGCGTGGGCACGCAGAAGGAGACAACTCGATGAGCCCCGGAAGCAGGATGCACACCTGTCAATCAGTATGCATGGACGGTAACGAAGCCGCGGCCCGTGTGGCCTACGCCTTGTCAGAAGTGATTGCCATCTACCCGATAACTCCGGCCTCTCCGATGGGTGAGCTCTCCGATGATTGGGCCACGGCGGGGAAACCGAACCTCTGGGGCCAGGTGCCCGACGTCATTGAGATGCAATCGGAGGCAGGCGCAGCAGGTACCCTCCATGGCGCCTTGCAAAAAGGTGCCCTCGCTACGACATTTACGGCGTCGCAAGGCCTTCTGCTAATGGTGCCCAACATGTTCAAGATCGCCGGGGAACTGACCCCCGCGGTGATCCATGTGGCCGCCCGTACGATTGCAACTCACGCCCTGTCCATCTTTGGCGACCACTCCGACGTGATGCATGCCCGCACCACGGGTTGGGCCATGCTGGCAGCTAGTTCGGTCCAAGAAGCACACGACTTCGCCCTTATTGCCCATGCTGCGACTCTGCGGTCACGGGTACCGTTCCTTCATTTCTTCGACGGTTTCCGGACATCGCACGAGCTCGCCAAAATCGCGGTGCTCACACCGCAAGACATGTCAGACCTCATCGACGACGACGCCCTCGTTGAGCTGCGCCGCCGTGGGATGAACCCGGATGCTCCCGATATCCGCGGCACAGCCCAAAACCCCGACGTGTTCTTCCAGGGGAGGGAGGCGTCCAACCCCTACTACCTTGCTGTGCCCGGCATCGTTCAGGCAACCATGGACTCTTTGGCCGAAAGAACGGGCCGCCCCTACAGCCTGGTCGAATACCATGGCGCCCCCGACGCTGAGCGAGTCGTCGTGCTCATGGGCTCGGCGGTCGGGGCAGCGCGCGAAGCGGTCGATGCCCTGGTCAAGGAGGGA
>Ga0209415_10005903_pt1 | contig 21888 bp, 21 predicted proteins | sample PeaSoiSIISIP2007_FD_187696 | JGI IMG/M metagenome (GOLD analysis project Ga0209415, IMG submission 187696) | Peat soil microbial communities from Weissenstadt, Germany - SII-SIP-2007 (SPAdes) (version 2) | ecosystem: Environmental > Terrestrial > Soil > Wetlands > Peat | place: Germany... | reverse complement strand
GGATTGATGGTCGATTGGGCCGACCAGGAGTGGAAGACCGAAGCCTTTTCGCGCTCTTGGGAGGTCAACGTGGAACGGTCAGTGGACATGATTTGACACCTTTTTCGCTTGTGCTTGCACTGTAACCCAGAGTCCGCGGACGGACTACTGGCAGTCACTGAGAAGAAGGACACTATTAACGGGCTCGATGCGTCGTCGATCGACGCTTGCCTCTCAAGTGGTGAGAACGACGTTGAGCGGGACGAGGCCCCTCTGCATCCGGGCGATCTGCTCGGTCAGTAAGCGGGCCATGCGCGGCAGCATGGCCGAGGTTGCCCCGCCAACGTGTGGCGAGATAAGCACGTTGGGCAGCGCGAAGAGCGGGTGATCTTCCGGTAGCGGCTCGGGGTCGGTGACGTCAAGAGCGATTCGCAAGCGCCCCTTGGTGGCGTGGGCGAGCAGCGCGTCAGTATCTGCGACTTTCCCGCGCGAGATGTTCACGAGCAGACTGCCGTCTCGCATGGAAGTGAGAAAGGCGTCATTGATCAGGTGCACCGTCGAATCGCTGAGAGGAACCGCGACCACGACGATGTCCGCCGTCGGCAGCAGGTAGGTGAGCTCGTCGATGCCGTGAATCTGGCCTCGCTCGTCGGTGCGGGCCCGATGCGCCACTCGAGCAACGTGTGTTTCAAAAGGAAGCAGGCGCTCTTCGATGGCCCGTCCCACCGGACCGTAGCCGATCAGCGCCACGGCGCGGTCGGCCAGGCTCGGCTGCCACGCCGGCGCCCAGTGACCTTTCTCGGCCGCGCGCACGAAGTCAGGCAGGCCGCGCTGGGAAGCGAGGATGAGCGCCAGGGCGAGTTCCGCCGTCGACGTTTCGTGCACGCTCGACGCATTGGCGAAGACGTGACCGGGCGGCAGCAACTTGTCGATGCCGTCGTAGCCGACGAACTGGCCCTGGACGAGACGCGTCTTCATGTTGTTCAGGTTGCTGAGCGACCCGCGCCCACCCAAGTAGGGCGTCACCACGATGTCGATCTCGTCGGCGGGGGCCGGACCCGTCATGTCCCACAGGAGGACCTCAACGTCCTCGGGCGTTCGACCGATCGCCGCGCGCAGCGTTTCGTCGGGCACGGTAACGAGCAGACGATCCTTGGCCATGTATCCTCCTTCACCCGGACTACCAGTCGAATGTACCGTGACACCCGCAGGATTCGCCGGCTACGGAGCTAGCCGGCGCTGATGCTCGCCCACTCGGCCGTGACCGCCGCGTCGTAGTGGGCGAGCTCGGCGCTGAGCGCCGCGTCGTTCCAGCCGAGCAGCGGCGCCATTACCGTTCCCGCGACGCGTGCGGCCTCGAGGCCGTGGTCGGGTGTCTCAATGGAGACGTGCGTCCTTCGAGCGAGGACGTCGCTGAGGTGGAGCGCCCCCTCATGGGTCACGGCGTAGTGCACCTCGGCCAATATGTACGGGGCCGAAGCGTCGAGCAGCTCGGCGAGTCTTCGGTCGCTGGCAACGAGCTCGATGACTTCGGGCGTCAGTGACCCGTAGCGCAGTAGCAGGTGCTCGACCGTGGCCTCGTCGTGCCCGGACGCGACGCTCAGCTCGCGGCGCGAGCTCCACGTGGCCGCCCAGTCCGTCGCACCAACGAGCGCGATGTCGGCGGTGCGCGAGGGTCCGACAGTTCCGAGGCCGCGCACGGCTTCGTCGACCGCGTCTTGGGCCATGACTCGGTACGTCGTGTACTTGCCGCCGGCGACGACGACGAGGCCCGGTACGGGCTGGCTGACGCTGTGCTCGCGTGAGAGCTTGGTGGTCGACTCGGCCGCGCCGCTCAGCAATGGCCGCAGGCCGGCGTAGACGCCCTCGACGTCGCGACGAGCGAGGGGGGAGGTGAGGACGGCGTTCACGTGCTCGAGTAGGTACTCGACGTCGCCTTCGGTCGCGACGGGGCGGTCCTTGTCTTCGTCAAAGTCCGTGTCCGTCGTGCCGATGATCCAGTGGTTGTCCCAGGGGATAACGAAGAGCACCGACTGCTCGGTTCGCAAGATCAGTCCGGTCTCGAGATCGAGCCGATCGCGCGGCACGATGAGGTGCACACCCTTTGAGGCGCGCACCCGCACGTCGCTCGGCGCACCGGCTAGATCCTCGGTCTCGTTGGTCCATACCCCGGTAGCGCTGATGATTCGCTTTGCCGCGACGGAGAACTCCCGACCGGATTCGAGGTCGCGCACCGTGGTGCCGGTGACACGTTCCCCCGTGCGCTCGAAGCCGGTGACCCTGGCCCGGCTCGCCACCTGCGTGCCGTACGTGGCGGCGGTGCGCGCGAGGGTCATCGTGAATCGGGCGTCGTCGACCTGCGCGTCGTAGTACATGATCGCCCCGACGAGCGCGTCGGCGCGCAGCGCCGGCGCCACGCGCAGGGCCTCTTGGCGTGTCAGGTGGCGATGGTGGGGCAGCTCGTCGGCGTCGCGCGCGCCCATGGCCATGAGGTCGTAGAGCGCGATGCCGCTGCCGGCGTAGACGCGCTCCCAGGCGCGGTGGGTCAGCGGGTAGAGGAACGAGACCGGACGCACGAGGTGGGGCGCGACGTGATCGAGCAACAGGCCGCGCTCGTGGAGCGCCTCTCGCACCAGTCGGAAGTTGAGCTGCTCTAAGTACCGCAGGCCGCCGTGGATCAGTTTCGATGAGCGACTTGAAGTGCCGCTCGCAAAGTCCTTAGCTTCGACGAGTCCGGTGCGGAGCCCTCTCGAGGCCGCGTCGAGCGCCGTGCCAGCACCGACCACGCCGCCCCCGACGACGAGGACGTCGAGTTCGCCACTCTCCATCGAGCGAAGCGCCGACTCGCGACTATCCGCGTTGAGAGCGAAGGGCACGTCCTCGCTCGCGTCTACCAGCCCACGGCGCTTCATGGTCGGCGATTGACGCGAAGCTCGAAGGCCCCCGGCACGTGCCACTCCCTCGAGAGCACGATGGGTTCGCCGCCTCTCGTGTGGTCGACCTCGCTGATGTGCTGGAGGGCGCTGCCGAGCTTCACGTGGAGCAGCTTGGCGAGGCGCCGGTCGGCCGTGACGGGCAGCAGGACCGCGGCGGCACTGACGACCGGCTCGCCGATTGAGGCGAGGACGTCGTAGAGCGATCTTTGAAAACGCCGGTCGGGAAGGGCGCGCACGAAGCGCTCGGGCACCACGTCGATCGAATAGACGACCGCGCGCCTGTCGGCGGTGCGAAGTCGCTCCAGACGGCGAACCTGCTCGCCGGGATCGAGCCTCAGCTCGTCCTTCTCGCGCGGACTCGCCGGACCCGACTCGATGCTGAGTAGCTCCAGACCAGGCTTCATACCGGCCTCGGCGATCATGTGCGTGTAGCTGAGCGAGGCGTCGAGGGCGTGGCGAGGACCCGGCACCCCGACGACGTAGGTTCCGCTGCCGTGGCGCCGCTCGAGGTACCCCGCCGTCACGAGAGCGGCGACCGCCTCGCGGACCGTCAGACGGCTGACGTCAAAGCGCGAGGCCAAGCCCTGCTCGTTGACGAGCTTCGACCCGACGCGGAGCTTCCCCTCGGCGAGTTCCTTTAGGAGGCCCTGGCGAACCTCTTCGGCGCGGTTACCGCGGGCGAGCGTCTCGCTCACGAGCGGGCGATCTTTAGCACGTGGCGAACCTGGGCTGCGATGTCCGGTGCGCCTGGAAAGAGCCCGTCGAAGATCGCCGAACCGATGGTGAAGCCCCAGGCCCCGGCGGCCTCGAGCATCACTATCTGGTCGTCGCTTACGACCGAACCGGCCGCAATGACTGGACCCGCGGATGCTCTCACGACCGCGCGGGCGAGTTCTTCGATGTCGGCCGTTTGGTGGCGGTACGCGAGGAGGTCCAGGCCGTAGACGCCGGGACGCGCCGTGAGATCTGCCGCGCTGGCGGCGATCTCCTGAATCGTGCCCTCGAGAATGCTCGGGTGTCCTGTGACGCGCCCTGGGAAGGGGCAATAGTGGACCGGCGAGCCCGCGAGCATCGGCAACACCGCGTCGGGCTGCGTGCCGCCCAGCACCCAGTCGACGCCCGCGGCCAGGGCCGCTCGCACCGAGGCGACCTCGTCCTTGCGCGTAGTCGAGACGACTTCGAGCATCGTCTCGAAGCCGGCGTCGCGGGCCGCCTGGGCGATTCTCCGTTGCCGCTCGGGCGTGGCGCCCACGTCCTTGAAGCCGAGGTAGTGAAGCCCGGTGCCGGCCAGCTGGTCGACGTAGTCGAGGGCGTTCTCGATCGTGCTATCCGAGTGGGTCAGCATGAAGACGAAGTTGATCATCGTGCCTCCAGTTCGGCCGGCAGCAGGTCGGCCACGCTGCGCACGACGAAATTGGGCTGGATGGGGCTCTCGGCGAGGTCGTCAATGCTCGTGACACCCGATAGCACGAGCACGCTCGAAGCACCAAGGGATGTCGCCATAGCGATGTCGGTCGCGAGGCGGTCACCGACGATGGCGGCGAACTCGGGCTCGACGTTCAGCCGGTGCAGGATCGCGCGGCCCATGTGCTCGCTGGGTTTGCCGACGATGGCTTCGGCACGCGCGCCGGTGCAGGCCTCGAGGGCGGCCAGCATCGCGGCGCAGTCGGGCAGCCCCCCGTCGGGGGTCGGGCAGAAGGGGTCGGGGTTCGTCGCCACGATGGCGGCGCCGTTCTTGACAGCTCTATAGCCCGCGAGGAGCTTCTCGTATGTGAAGGTGCGGTCGAAGGAGACGACGACGACGCGGGCGCCATAGGGGTCGTCGATGACGTTAAAGCCGTGCTCGCGCAGAACGGCGTCGACCAGCCGCTCGGCGATCGTGAGTACGGCCTCGCCCCCGTGGTGCTCGTCGAGGTAGTGGACCAGGGCGTCGAGGGGCGTGACGATGTCCGCCGCCATTGTCGGTATGCCGAGGCGAGTCAGCTTCGCCGCGTAACTCTCGGCGGTCTCGAGGGGTTTGTTGGTGACAAAGACCACGTTGGCGCTTTCGCGCAGCGCTCGCACCGTATCGGCAGCGCCGTCGAAGAGAGTCTCGCCCAGGTACACCGTCCCGTCGAGGTCGAGGGCGTAGCCACCGAAGAGCACGTCGAGCGGTAGCGAGAAACCGGCTTCACTCATCGAGCCAGCTCATCCAGTGTGCCCAGGGCCGTCACGCGGTCCTCGGGCTCCCACGCGCCAATCAGTTCCGCCAGGTCCACGACGCAGAAGCGGTCGCGCATCAGGTGGCAGTTCGCGAGCGCCCACGAGACGACATCGGGACTCGGTGCCGGCGAAAGATGGCTGAAGGCGACGGGGGCCTGCGCCTCGCGCAACTGGGATGCGACGAACGCGGCGGGGCGCGCCAAGGAGTCGATCGCCGTGTCGTGTATCGACCATTCGGCGACGGCGAGGCGTATGCCGTCGAGGTGATCGCGGATCCAGCGGGACTTGCGCTGGTACGCGTTCCAGCACTCTGTGGCCACCTTTCCCGACGTGTCGAGCGGTAAAAACGCGTCGAACACGTGCTCGCGCGTCGCGAGGTTTGCTTCGAAGACCTCAACGCCGCCACGCGCGAGTCGCTGGCGCACGCGCTGCCAGAGGATGGACGCGAGCACGCTTGCCGCCCCGACCTGGGACCCGTGGGAGGCGCTCGGCGTGCGCGAAGCGTCGGCGTGCATCTCGAGCAGATGGCTGATGAGGTGCTCGGTCCCCGACGAGGGCGATGTCTGTCCCGCTACGCCCATGGCCAGTCCGCCGAGCGTGAGGCTGGTCGAAAGCACGGCGACCGCCTCGGGTTCGCCGCGGCCAATTGCGCTCGAAAGAGAAAGCAGCCTCTCGTTGTTTTGGCGCATCAAGCTGACGACAGTGGGGGAGTAGCTCTCGTCGAAGCCGACCGCCCTGGCCAAGTACCAGTCGGCTGCGGCGCTGAACATCGAAAGCTCGTCGCCCAAGCCCGAACGGGTCATGGCGAGGGGGGCGTACGCGACGACCAGGGGATCGATCACGAGCACTTCGGGCCAGCGGCTCGGTGTCGTGCGCTTTGCACCGTTGATGAGCAGTACCGACTGGTCGTCGGCGTAGCCGTTGACGCTGGCTGCGGTCTGCACGACGACGTGGGTAAGCGAGAGTTCATTTGCGACGACCTTGGCGATGTCCACGATGGTGCCCGAGCCCACGCTTACCAGAGCGCCGGGTGCCGTGTGGCGCACTCGCTCGACGGCGTTCGCGACGGTCGCCCCGTCAGCGAGGACCGAACCGACGAACGCGTCGGGCTCGGTCTGCACGACCTCGACACGCGCATAGGCGCCGAGCGTCTTCGTGACGACATCGAGAAGGTTATCGTCGTCGTAACGCATCGGCGTGGTGTCGCAGATGATCGTGACCGTCGCTCCCTCATCGACGGCCCGGCGCGCTAAGACCTCCGGCAGCGACTTCACCGCACCGCAGCCTTGGACGACTTCCCTTAGCCCGATCGCGTTCAGCGATGCGGCGTCCGGAGAATCGCGCACGAGGCGGCGCTGCTCGCCGAGATCATCCACAATGACGCGTTCGAGGGTGCTCACGGCAGGGCCCCCTCGACCCCGTCGAAAAGTGCTCGATAGCGCACGTACGCTTCGTCGTAGAGCGAGGCTCTCGCCGGATCCGCGACGAACGGTTGATCGGCGACCTGGACCGTCCGTTGCACCGCATCGTCGAGGCCGCTGAACGTGCCAGCCGCGACCCCGGCGAGTAGGGCGGCCCCGTGGGCCGTCGCCTCGGGCACGAGCACTCGGCGCACCGGCCGGCCCGTTACGTCCGCCTTGATCTGGAGCCACGTATCGCTCGCGGCTCCACCGCCCACGACGCGGATCTCGTCCTCGCCGAGTCCGAGCTCGAAGAAGCGATTCGTGATATCGCGCAGGCCATACGCGCAGCCCTCCAGCACGGCGCGGGCGAGCGTGGCGGACGTGTGACCCATGGCGAGCCCGGCGAACACGCCGCGCATGCGCCCGTTCCAGCGCGGGGTCATCGCGCCCGACAGGGTCGGAAGGAAGATCGCGCCGTCGGCACCGGGCGTTGCCGCGGCCGCTAGGTCGAAGAACTCGGGCTGGCTCACGTGGAGCACATTCTCCGCCAGCCACTTGGTACTACCCCCAGAGACGAAGCCGGGGTTCTCGACCAGGTAGAAGCCCCGGAGCGCGTGGGCGTGCGTCTCGACGAGGCCGTGGTAGTCGAGGACCACGTTCTTTGAAGCGACCGTTACGGGCTCGGCGGTGCCGGTGACGTCTGTAATGAGGCCCTCGTCGATTGCGCCCGCGCCGATGGAGCCGGCGTGCTCGTCGCCGGTGCCCACCAGCACCTCGCAGTTCGTCGAGAGTCCGGTCATTGCCGCGGCCTCGGCGGTGAGCGTGCCCGCGACGTCGCCCGCCTCGAGGATCTCGCCCAGCTGGCCGACCGAAAGGTCGAATGAGTCGAGCAGCTCTTCGGACCACTGGCGTGTGCGCAGGTCATAAAGCAGGCTGGACGACGCGTTGGCGTGATCGAGCGCAAGGCGATTCGTCAGTCGGTAGAGCAGGTAACCGGCTACAGGCGGAAAAGCCGACGCGATGGCGAACGCCTCGGGGTCGTGCTCGCGCAGCCACACGATCTTCGGGCCTGAGTGCGACGCGTCGGGCACGAGACCGGTGATCTCGAAGAGACGCTCGGGGCCCACTTTGCGCGACATCGCCTCGGCCTGGGACTCGGCACGGCGGTCGAGCCAGATAATTGCCGCCCCGAGCGCCGAACCCTCCTTGGCAATGGGCACGACGCCATCGACTTGGCACGCCAGGCTGAGTGCGCCGACCTCGGTGCCCGTGACGCCAGCACGGGCCAGTGTCTCGACGATCAACTGCGCGAGTCCCTCTTCGAATTGGTGCGGATCCTGCTCCGCCCAACCGGGGTTCGGGTGGGTCATCGTGAGTCGGTGTGCCTGCGAGCCCACTGGTGCGCCTTCGGGGTCGAGAAGCACGCTCTTCATGCTCTGGGAACCCACATCAACGCCGAGCACGTACGTCACGAAGGCGCCCTCATGTTTGCCCTGACCGCACGCCACCCGACCACGTCAATGTTGCACCCCCGTCGTCATCCGCGGTCCCAACGAGAAACTTAGACACCGAAACCAAACGTTACGGCCCCCAGAGTAAGTCATCAGATGACTTTGGTCAATCGCATTTTGATGGCGAATACGGCGGGTGGGTCGGCGCCGTTCATCTCGCGCGTCGTCCCTTCGCGCGACAGCGGCTTTTGCGGCGCCGAGATCGCGACAAAAGGGGTCGGTGTGATTGAAGAGTGTCGGCTGAGAAACTTTCACGAGAACGTTTGACAAAAGTCATCTGATGACTTACTCTGGTGCCGAATTGGGCCAAGACCGGGGGGATTCTGTGGCGACCGAAGAACTACCAACTGAAGAACAACAAATCGAGAAGTCCCTTGGCTTACGGGCGGACTCCGTAAGCCTGTGGGGTGACTTCGTCGTCTCCATCGCGAACGTCGCGCCGTCGAGCAGCGTGGCGTACACCTTGGCGATACTGGTCGCCTTCGCGGGGCACATATCGCCTCTGGCGGTGTTGATCACCGGCATTGGCATGTGCTTCTGTGCGGTGGGGTACGCCAGCCTGAACAGATGGCGGGCCCACGCCGGCGCGCCGTACGTGTGGGTGGGTGAAGCGGTTACACCGTCCATCGGTGTTGGTACCGGACTGCTCAACGTCGCGGTCTCCACGTTCGCCAACGTGGGCAACATCACGCTGGCTGGGGCCTACTTCCTCTTCGTGGTCGCGCCGACGGGGGATACGTTCTCGAACCCCGTGACCTGGCTCGTCGCGACGGGCATCATGGCCATCCTCGTCTACCTCGCTATCCGCGGCATTCGCCCCTCGGTTCGCCTGCAGTGGACGTTCGTCTTTATCGAGTACAGCGCGATGATCTCCTTCGTCGTACTGGCCTTCATTCACGAGGCCAGCCACGCCGGGGGCGCGGCGCTTCCGTCCTTCTCGGCCTTCGAGTTCTCGAAGGCGGTGCATGGGGTCGGTGGCTTCGTGGGTCTCGCCAAGGCTGCGGTTCCCTGCGGCTTCCTGTACCTCGGTTGGGAAGCGACGGCGGTTCTCGGCGAGGAGTCGACTCACCGCAAGATCAACCCCGGCCGGGCGATGATGATGGGCACGATCTTCCTCACGATCTGGTACACCTTCCTCATCTGGGTCTTCGAAGGTGTCTCGAGCCAGGCCAACGTGCTGAAGTACGGCACGGACGTCCTCGCCTACGCGGGACAACTGCTCGTGCCGGGCTTCTGGGGTCGGGCGCTGCCGCTCGCCGTGCTCGTCGCGGTTATTGGAACCTGTCAGATCCAGATGATCGAGCCGAGCCGCATTCTCTACGCGCTCGCGCGCGACAAGCTCATCCCTAGGGTCTTTGGCTTCATCAATAAGGCGCACCAAACGCCCTGGGCCGGACTGCTGATCCTGGCGTCGATACCGCCGATCCTGCTTATCCCGTACCTCGTGAACTCGACGGCCAACCACGCGATCGGCGACATCATCAGCTCCGACGGCATGATCGGGCTCTTCATGTACTTCATCGTCCCCTTGGCGAGCGTCTGGTTCTACCGTGACCACCTCAAGCACAACGCCAACAAGTTCTTCATGCTCGGGATCGTCCCGTTGCTCGGAGGACTCTACATGGGCGCCGTCTTCGCCTACGGCCTTACGACCCAGACCCACGTCATCGCGTGGGTCGCGTCCGTGATCATCGTCGTCGTCTTCGCCCTGGGGTTCATCATCCACTGGGTCCGTCCCCACTCGGAGTACTTCACGTCGATCAAGGAACGCCGCGAGCAGGGCATCAGGGGGTCAGATGAGTCGTAGCCGCACCGTGTAAGCGCTGAGCAGCGCACGGTCGCGAAGTGGCGAGCCGAATGGTCGAAGAAGACCATTCGGCTCGCTCTGGTCTTGGGCCGCGTCGCAGGTGAAAAGATGGCGATCGTTCGCGGCGATGCGAAGGCACTCGATGAAGGAGGCGCGGTGAGGCGATTCGAAGGAAAGAGCGTGGTGGTGACCGGAGCGGGACACGGCATCGGGCGAGCGAGCGCGCTGCGTTTTGCGACGGAAGGCGCTCGGGTCGCCGTTGTCGATATTCGCGAGGCGGAGGCTCGATCGGTCGCTGAGGAGTGCGCGACCGCGGGCGGCGAGGGTCGGGCCTTCGCGACCGATGTGTCCGACGCAACGCAAGTGGCGGACGCGATCGAGCGAATCGGTAAGGATCTCGGCGGTATCGACGTGCTGCACTCGCACGCCGGACGCCTGCGAGCGGGCACCGTCCTCGAGACCGACCTCGAGGAGTGGAACAGAACCCTCGCCGTCAACGTCACCTCGATGTTCCTCGTCGTGCGCGCCGTCGTGCCGGTGATGCAGTCAGGTGGCGGCGGAGCGATCGTTACCACGGGATCGATCAGCGGGCTCTTTGGCGAGCCGGCGCTCTCGGTGTACACGGCCTCCAAGGCGGCGGTTGTCAACCTGACGCGGAGCCTCGCGATTGACTACGCCGCTTCGGGTATACGAGTGAACTGTGTCTGCCCGGGCTGGGTGGACACGGGCTTCAACGATCCGCAGTTCACTCACGACCAGATGACCGAGGCGGACATCGAGGCCCTCATCGCTCGCACGGTGCCCATGGGCCGTCAGGGACTGCCCGAGGAGATGGCCGCCGCAGTGGCGTTCCTCGCCTCAGAGGACGCCTCCTACATCACGGGTCAGACGCTCGTGGTGGACGGGGGACTGCTCTGTCACGTATGAGACGGCCCCCACGCCCAGTCCGTGCGACACGGTGGCGACCTGCCAGGGGTGTTAGACACTAGGACGATGGGCAGCCTTCTTCGAGAGATCGTCATCGACTGCACGGACCCCGGTTCCGTGAGCGCCTTTTGGGGTGGTGTCCTCGGCTGGGAGGTCCAGCGAGAAGATACGTATTTCTGGATGACGGCACCGGGAGCTGACGAATCCAGGGACCTGGCGTTGGTCTTCGTGCCCGTACCGGAGCCAAAAACTGTTAAGGACAGAGTACACATCGACGTGTCGCCTACCGGATGCGATCAGGCCGAGGAGCTTGACCGCCTCCTAGCTCTAGGAGCCGTTCAGGTCGATGTGGGTCAGGGGGACCAGTCTTGGGTCGTCCTCGCCGACCCCGAAGGAAATGAGTTCTGCCTCCTGCACACACGGATCGATTGATCCGTCGGCGGGGTTGCTGCTCGTCAACAAGTGTGCTCGAGCCCAGGGACTTGCGTACGCCGGGCCATTGGCGAGCTCGCTCGACTGTGAAATGAAGGGAAGTTCCCGATCAAGATCGGAATGTCGTTGAGGTAGTCCTTGATCGAATCTTCGAAGTGACCGAGGCGAAGATCGTGGCCCCGATTGGGCGCACCGTGCTCATGGGCCGCCAGGGATTGCCCGAGGAGATCATCGCCGCGGTGACGTTCCTCGCGTCAGAGGACGCCTCTCATATGACGGGTCAGACGCTCGTGGTGGACGGGGGCTTAATCTGTCACGTCTGACAGGGTCACCGACACTGGACGAATACCTCGAAGCCGCGCGAGAAGCGGGGGCTTCTCCTTCCGAACGGGTCGTCGGACTACGGTTGCACGACCTTGTGAACCTGGATGTACTCCGTTGACATCGATGCTGGATCCGGCAGGTTCGGCTTGACGTTTTCGTTGAACCACTTCTCTTGTTGCGCCTGGTTCTCCCACACCTCTCCGACCGTGAATCCGCCGGGAGTCGCGTAGGCGACGTGCATTATGAAGCCGGGCTGCTTCCTCATTAGTTCGTGGAGTGCTGGTGACATCTGGTCGTACATTCCTGCGTCAATTCCGGGGGCGGTAATACGAACGAGCACGGCCATCAAATCTCCTTAGGTAGGGAACTCCTCGCGGAAGGCTACTCCTAATCAATATTTCTTGCCATAGGGGGAAACTGGACTGATCATCGCCGTGACGACGAACGCCTTCGACGCTTGATTGGGTGCGGGCCCGCTTGGTGCAACTTCCGATCGTGGTCGCCCAGATGGTGGGAGCACCTGTTACCGCATTGTGCAACAATCCGGAGCATGGTGGACGACTTCGACACTCAGTATCCGTATGTTGGCGTTCCCTTAAGTCCGCAGATCATTGCTGAGATCGCGGTGAAGCTGTTTGCTGGGACGGTAGCGAAGATCGACGACATCGCCGCAAAGTGTGCAGCGTTTCACGAGGGCCACGGAGGCTTCGTTGGTCCGGTCGATCTGGACAATGAGTCGATGAGTGCGATGAAGATCCTCGAGAGCGCCTGCTTCACGCGGTCCCTTACCAAGGGCAGCTACCGCTTCAGTAGAGACGATGTCGTCGCACCCTTCGACGATCATTCCCTCGAAGCAGTGCAGGAGCTGGAATCGTCCGTCCTTCCGTTTCCGGTTGAGCAACAGATAGGACAAGGTCCAGAACTCGTCTACTTCTATACCTTCCCGGCCTACCGCGAGCTCGCACGATTGCGAAATGAAGGGAATTTCCCAATCAAGATCGGAATGTCCACCAGGCCGGTCTTTGATCGAATTTTCGAACAGTTGGGGACCTCGAACCCCGAATGGCCCGTTGTCCTGCTCGCGATCCGGTGCGACGATGCTCGACGTATCGAACGCGTGCTCCACGAACTGCTCGATCTCCAGTACTCCCACATCGAGCGGTCGCCCGGGAACGAGTGGTTTCTCACCTCACTGGAGGAGATCGTCTCGCTCTTGTCCAGCATTGCCCCGGGCTTGATCCCGCCTCCAGGGCCGGTCCTTGATCTAGCCGACCTTGCGCCACCAGCATCCGACGCTGAGACTCCGCAATCGGAGCCGGCGGCAGTCAACTCTTCGTCCGAACGTCAGGAACTACGTCTCTTCTAGAGGTCGTGTTCGACGCCGTGGGCGTGGCTTAAGGTGTCTATTCGACGGGGATCTCCTTGTTGATGAGTCCGAGGTCGATGCCCTGGTGTTTACGGATCGTTCGTGCCACGACGTACACGACAATGGACAGCACGTAGAGGATGGCCATGAAGACGAGCGAGCCCTTGTTGTTGACACCGAAGGCACTGTTCTTCATCCACTCGATGAGGTTGTAGATCACGAGGCCCATCGTCGCGAGTCCCGCCACCGGCACGATTGGAATGCCAAAGAGCTTGAACTTGCTCGCGGCCGACGCCGCCCATAGCTCGGGTTTGCGCCACGGCAGGATCACGACGGCGAACGCACTGATGAGATACGTGACCGCGATCACCAGAGTGGCGTCCAGGGTATACGTCGCGAATTTCACCCAGTACGAATAGACGGCAGAAAGCGCGACGGCCGGTAAGAGCATGAGGTACAGCGAGTACATGGGGACCTTGCGCTTCTCCGACACCGAGGCCGCCGCGTCGGGCAGCACCCGATCGAAGGCCGCGGCGAAGATCACTCGGGTCGAGGAGAGGAACAGCGTCCCCACCCAGCCGAAGAACCACAGGCTCATCACGAGCAGCAGGATCACCTGGAAGGCCGAGTTGTGCACCAGCCACGCGGCCATCATCATCGGGTAGGGCCAGATCGGAATCGTTGCCTTGCCCGCCCAGTAGACGGCGTTGGCGTCGTTGTAGAAGCTCCAGCCAAAGGTCTTCAGCATGAGCAGCAGGAAGATCACTGAGAGGATCACCGTCAGCCAGAGGCCGGCGAACATGCCCGTGAAGACGCGCTTGAAGTCGCTCGCGCCGCGCACTTCGCCGTAGAGCGTCGAGCCCCAGTTGGGCCAGAGCAGGTAGAACATCAGCATCGGCACGAGCAGCATGCTCGCCCCGAAGGCGTTCAGCCCAAAGGCCGGCGCCGCGTAGCCGAGCTTCGAGGCCGCGGAGGTCGTTGAGCCAAAGGCGTTCGAGACGCCGAAGTACTTGTGGGCCTCTAGGTTGACCGAGTTCACGAAGCTGCCGTGGGAGAAGACCAGCAGCAGCACGACCACGGTCGCGAATCCCACCATGCCCGCGTAGAAGCACCACTTCTGCAACTTCGCGTAGCCGCCCATGCCGAGCGAGACGAAGTAGCCGGCCAGGGCGATGGTGATCACGCAGATCGTCATCGTGCCGTTGTGGGTGCCGAAGTACGTGGCCGCGCCCTTGGCGCCGATCGTCCAGAGCACCGGCTGGATCAGCTCGACGTTCAAGACGGTGCCGTAGATCGGCGCCCAGAGCCAGAGGATGAACCACCAGCCGGTCGTCGCGAAGACGAATCCCACCGGCCCGCCGAGGATGCGGCTCTGCCAGACGTAGTCGCCACCGGCTCGCGGGATGGTGACGATCAGCCCGGTGTAGGCGATCACGAGGAACGACACCCACACGCCCGAGATCAAGACCGCCGTCAGCAGCTGGCCCTTCGGGATGAAGGAGTTGAACGAGAACTCGTAGATCCCGAGCGTGATGATGTTGGTCGACAGGCAGGCGTAGATGATCGCGTCGCGTACCGACCAGCCCCGCACGAGACCGGTCGCTTTGCGCAGGAACAGGGTCGGCGCCTCCGACCCCGCCGAAGTGCCGCCTACACCTTCGGGTTTGGCATCCTCTTCAATTGACATGTTCCCCCCTTGGACAGTCAGTAGTTGGTTAGCCGTTGACGAGGATGTACCTCGTCACCTTCTTCTTTTTTTCGTTGAGATCGATGACCGCGCCCTGCAGGACGCCGTCGGTGTAGACGCTGCCCGGATTCATGGCGAGCGTGCGGCCCATCTTGCGGACTCCCTTGCTCTCGTGGATGTGGCCGTGCACCGAGAGCATGGGCTGATGCTTCATGATCGCGTCGCGCACGGCCTTCGAGCCGACTGGCTCCATCACCGCGCCGCCGTGCTTGGGCCGAAGGCTCTCATCCAGGGCCGGCGCGTCGTCCAGCCCGGTGTTGTAGGGCGGCGCGTGGAAGTTGAAGATCGTCACGCCCATGTCGGGGACCTGATTCGCCAGGTGTTCGATCCTTATAGCCAAGTCCTCCTCGGACTCTTCGCGGAACGTGTTCCAGGGCGTCGGGTTGGTGTAGCCCATCGAGGCCAGGTAGAAGCCGTCGAGTTCGACGATCTTGCCCTCGGTGAAGCTGATGTGGGGCGCCGACTCGATGACCGCATCGATCTCGAAGGTGTCGTCGTTGCCGCCGTTCAAGAAGCACGGGATGTCGCCCGAGCCGAGCTTGGTGTCGGCCATGTCGAGCCAGCGATCGAGGGTGTGGATCATCTCGGCCGTGAAGCGCTTGTCGATCGAGCCGTCCTCCTCGGTGAGGGCGGAGAGCTCTTCGGCGCTCACCCGGGTGGGGTAGAACCCGCGGTTGCGGATCTGGGTCTCGATGTTGCGGACCTCTTCCTCGGTCTCGAGGTGGTGGGTCTGGCCCGAGATCGTCACCTCGAAGAATCCCGGCCCCACGACGATGGGCACCATCACCTTGCCGGTGAGGTCACCGCCCAGGATGACGAGGTCGGCCTTGTAGAAGGCGGCCGAGTTGAGGAACTTGCGCCAGCACACTTCGGAGCCGTGGATGTCGGTCGCGAAGAAGATCCGCAAAGTGGCGTCACACCTCCACCGCTCGGGGCGAGGGTCGTCGGACTACATGGTGCAGCGCTTCCCCCCGCCTTGCGGAGCGCTGAGACTGCTTACCACAGCGAGTGAAAGGCGTCAACCAATCGGCAGAGTTCACCTCAACGAATCCTCAGTGAGCGACCTCTTCGGGCAGTTCGTACCAGCGCACTCGGTCGCCGATCCGGGCGCGCATCTTCCACTGCATCGACTTCGGCGCCGCGTTCGCGATCTCGAGCAGGGCGGTGGCGTTCTCGAGCGGGTCGTACCTCACCGAGTCGGGCTTTAGGTCGGGCTTGTCGGCGATCAATGCGGGCAGCTTGGCCAAGTTGTCGGTGACGGTGCGCCACCAGCCCCAGTCGCTGCTGAGCACCTTGGCGAAGCGATCGGCGTCGATCGTCGGCAGTTCGGGTGCGCGGACCTTGGTTACGGGAAAGGCCGCGAGCAGGTGCACGATGTCGCGGGCGTCCTTTTCGTTCAGCTCGACGATCTGGAGCTTCGTGAGGAGCAGGTCGACGACGTCGAGCGTGAGCGGCAACGCGTTGAAGCTCGGCCGGAAGTCCAGGGTGTGGCACATCGTCAGGCGATCGACCATGACGTCGATCGGCCGGCCGCTCGGCGCGTTGTAGTACATCTGGCGATCGCCGTTCAAGGAATTGAAACGGCGATCGGGCTCGCAGCCACTGGCTTCGAGGTAGGCCATGACCTCCTTACGGCCCTTCGAGAGGCATCCAAAATCAATGTCCTGGTCGCGGCGTAGCCGCGGAGGGAAGTCGGGGCACAACACTCGCACGGCCAGTCCGCCGAGGAGTCGCAACTGGATGCCCGCTTGATGCGCACCCTCGGCGAGCTGCTGTGCCTCGATCAGCGGATCGTGGGCTGTGCCCACGATTTCTGGCTCGTTGCCCTCCACCGGTGATCGCCCCCTTCGTTGATGGGCCAAATCTATCGTCGCTGCCGAAGTGCGGTAGTCGAAGTGGTGTCGGCCTTAGCTGGGGAAGTCGACCCCAGCCGGGCGAAGCGGTGTCAAGTCAGCCAGCAGACCCTGGCGCCACTCCTCGGTCTGGCGGATCTGATTGAACGTGAAGATGTGCACGCCCGCCACGATCGACAAGGGATCCGCGAGGGCCGCGCCCTCCCTTTGCAACAGTCGTGTCGGGTCGTAGCCGCCGGGCGTGCCGAGTCGAAAGATCCAGTTCTTGTGCCCCGAGAGCACGCGTACCGAGTCGCCGACGCCAATCTTTGTCGCCATGCGCAGCAGCTTCGCCTGCTCGACCGGTCCGGCGAGCCCGAAGTAGAGCGGCAGCTTTACCCCGCGCGCCCGCACACGCTCGATCCAGCGCCGCACGGTCATTGCGTTGAAGCAGAGATTGCTCACGATGTAGGTCGCGTAGTGCCGCTTGTCCCACATGGCCTGGACCGTGACGTCGTCGGCGATGCTCGGGTGGCTCTCGGGGTGCCCCGTGATGCCGACGCGATCGAACGGCCGGCCGAGAGAGTCGAGCTCGACGAGGAGCTCAAGGGAGCTGTCGTATCGTCCCGGGGGATTGGCGTCGCCACCCGGGACAAAGACGTCATCGACGCCGCAGGCGACCAGTCGCGCCACGATCTCCTCCAAGTGGCTGCGGTCCACGACCTGGCGGGCTGCCACGTGCGGCACGACCTGGTAGCCCGCCTTGCGCAGACGTTCGGCGAGCTCGAAGCCGGCATCGAGTCCCTTGCTGGGCGAGGCCGTAACGGTGATCGTCACGCCCTTGGGAACCGACTCGAGAACCTTCTCCTCGATCGACGGACTCGGGATGACCTCGTAGCGCGGGTGCGCGAGCAGAGTCGTCGCGGCCCTCAGCCCGCTACGCACTTCGACCCGTCTTGCCGGCCACCTCGAGCAGTCTTTCGAGTTCGCTCTCCAGCGAGCCCGTGCCGACCTCGAGCACGACGAGTGGAAGACCGAAAAGGTCTGCGATGGCTCGAGCCTCGTCGTCGAGTTTCGCGCTCCGATGCTGGGCGAGCCAGACGACGCGCTGGTAGTGACCGAAGTAGTCGTCCCAGAGTTCGGGGTGTCGGTCGAGTCCCAGTTCAGCGAGCACGGTGCGGTGAAAGCTCGTTACGAGAAAATCAGTCAAGAGGTAGGTACCGGGCTGTTCGGCGAAAAGGCGCTCTAGCTCCTCGGATCCGGCGAGGACGTCGTAGCAGTGCTGTCCGCCCAAGCGTTCGAGTCCGAGGCGCGCGCACACCTCGTCGAGGGCGCCGTAAGTACCGCAGTCGGCGTACGCGACGGCGACCCGTTGACCGTTTGCTTGCAGCTGGCGAGCGAGCCGTTCGACGCGCGGCGCGATCTGTCGGGGCCGGTTGTGCAACAACGCCGGCAATAAGTGGAGATCCAACTCCCAGTCCTGGCGGCTCGCGATCTCGCGAATGGAGGGTCCGAGCGCGCCACAGGCGATCACTGAGGTCGTCGCGGTCGAGCGAGGCCTAGGCGGGGAAGGCCAACTGATCGACGAACGCGTCATTGAAGTCGCTTCGGTCGGAAAGCTCGACATACTCCACCTCCTCCAGTAACGTCATCGCTCCCGCGCGCTCGCGCATGCTGAGCAGGGCCATCTTGGCGCCCTCGCCCGCGACGTTGCCGGCGCTGACGATCCGCAGAATCGGCAGCTTGGGGACGAGGCCGAGCCGCACCGCACTGGCGGGGGAGAGATAGCTGCCAAAGGAGCCCGCGAGAAGGACTTGCTGGAGGTCCTCGACCTTTATCCCGGCCTCCTCGAGCAGTATGTGCCAGCCCGTCGCGATCGCCGCCTTGGCGAACTGGAGCTCGCGCACGTCGCGCTGGGACAGGAAGATCGAGCTTGTCGCGTCGCCCACCTCGCTTTGCCAATGCACGACGAAGACGCGCTGTCCCTCGAGCTCGGTGAGGCGATTGGCGATGCCCGGCGCCAACGTGGCCGCCTCGTCGTCGGGGACGAACCGACCCGAGGCGTCGATGAGCTTCAGCTGCACCAGCTCGGCGACGACGTCCACGAGACCGGAACCGCAGAGTCCCTGCGGCTCAACGTCGCCGATCACTCCAAGCTCGACGGCGTCAGCGCTCAGCTTCACGACCTCGATCGCGCCCGGCGCCGCCCGCATCCCGCAGCGGATAGCCGCTCCTTCGAAGGCGGGACCGGCCGGCGCGGCCGTCGCGATGAGCCGATCACTGTTGCCAAGGACAACCTCGCAGTTTGTGCCGATGTCGAGGAAAAGCCGCATTCGAGAGTCGCGATCCATCCCCGACGCCAAAAGGCCAGAGAGAATGTCGCCGCCGACGTAGGCGCCGAGCGACGGAAAGACGACCGCGCGAGCCCGGGCGTGCACGCGCACTCCTAGCTCGGTCGCGAGCATTTCGGGGAACAACTTGGTCGACATGATGAAGGGCGCCACCCCCAGGGCCTCGGGGTCGATGCCGAGGGCGATGTGAGTCATCGTGGCGTTGCCGGCGAGTGCGATCTCGTACACCTCGGACGGGTTGACGCCGCCCTCCTCGCAGACGGCCTGGGCCAGTTCGTCGAGGGTCTCGTGAGCCCGCCGGGTCAGCTGCTCGAGCGCCTTTTGGTCCATCATGATCGCGCTGATCCGCGTGATGACGTCCGCACCGAAGGGCTGCTGCTTGTTGAGCATCGACTGGACGGCGACGGGCGTACCCGTCGTCAGGTCAAGCAACGTCGCTACGACCGTCGTCGTGCCGAGGTCGAAGGCAATCGCGTAGTTGCGCGCGGTGGTGTCCCCGGGTTCGACGTCGATGAGCACGTTGTCCACGACGACGGCGGTGACTTTGTAGTCACTTGCGCGCAGCACCTGGCCAATCGTGCGCAGCACGTCGAGTTCGGGACGCAGCTCCAGGTCGTCGACGGCCGCCAGCAGTCGTCCCAGGTCGGTCGTCTGGTCCGAGAGAGTTGGCCACGTCAGCTCGACGTAGCGCTTCTGCACGGCTGGACGGAGGATCACCTTGCGCCCGACACCGACCGTCGCGGCCTTGGGCCGCGTCATCAGTGGCGGCACGTCGACTCGCAGGTCGGTCACCACCTCGACGCGACAGGCCAGGCGCCAGCCTTGGCGGAGCTCGTCGGTCGAGAAGGCCCGTGTGTCGAGCGACGTGATCGGCGCCGCACCTTCGAGTACCCGGACCTTGCACTTGCGACACGTGCCGTGGCCGCCACACGTGGAGTCGATGGCGACGCCGTTCCAACTTGCGGCGTCGAAGAGGATGACGCCGGGTGGAACGCGGACCTTGTGGTTCGCCGGTTCAAAGAGCAGGTCGAAGCGGCCGCGCCCGTCCGTTACGACAACGCCGTCAGCGGCACCGAGCGGCGATTCGTTGCTGGCGTCGGCGGCCACGGTTGCCATTCAGCGCTCGTTCACGACTTGTCACTCTGCTGGGAGCGGTGCGCGGCGATCCACGCGGCGCCCCAGGGATCGCGATCGAGCAAGAGGTTGCTCGCACGCACGGCTCGCACCAGCTCGGGCGTGCGCGCGTCCATGATGGCGCTCGTGAGACCGGCTCGCATGGCGACGGGCAGGAAGACCGCGCAGAGCGTCGCGCGGTCGGGCATACCGAATGACACGTTCGAGGCCCCGAGGGTCATGTTCACCCCGAGCTCAGCGTGGATGAGCGCGATCGTTTCCAGGGTCTTCACGACGAGTGTGGTGTCCGCGCCGATGGGCATGGCGAGCGGATCGATCACGATGTCCTCGAGGGCGATGCCGAACTCGTTGGTCGCGACGTCGACGACCTTGCGGGCGAGCTCTAAGCGCCGCTCGGGTTCGTAGGGGATCTCGAACTCATCGTTCGGCAGGGCGATGATCGCCGCCCCGTAGCGCTTGACGAGCGGAAGGATCGCCGCGAGACGGTCGTCCTCGGCGGTTACCGAGTTCACGAGAGCCTTGCCCTCATATGTTTTGAGTCCAGCGTCGAGGGCTTCGATTACCGACGAATCGATGCACAGCGGCAGGTCGGTGAGGCTCTGGATCAGCTTGACGGCCTGGATCATCAGATCCACTTCGTCGGCCATGGGCACGCCCATGTTGACGTCGAGCACCATGGCGCCGCCCTCGACCTGCTGGGCGACGTCGACGGGGATGCGCGAGAGGTCCCCGGCGCGCAACTGTTCCTGGAAGATCTTGCGCCCCGTTGGATTAATGCGCTCGCCGATCACGCAGAAGGGCTGATCGCTGCCGATCACGACCTCGCGGGTGGGCGATCGAAGGACGGTGTGCACGGCCGACTGCCTAGACCGCGACGGCGCGCTTGCGCGCGAGGAGGTCCTTGGCCTTTTTCACTGCCGCCGAGGCGTCCGACGCGTAGCCATCGGCGCCGACCGCGTCGGCGTACTCCTGGGTGACCGGGGCGCCGCCGACCATGACGATGACCTGGTCGCGAAGGCCGGCCTTCTCCAGGACGTTCATGTTCGCCTTGAACATGGGCATCGTCGTCGTAAGAAACGCCGAGAAGCCGACGATGTCGGGCTTGTGCTCGATGATCGCTTCGGCGAAGCGCTCCGGGGCAACTTGCACGCCGAGGTCGATCACGTGGAACCCCGCGCCCTCGAGCATGATGTCCACCAGGTTCTTGCCGATGTCGTGGACGTCGCCCTTCACTGTGCCCATGACGAACGTGCCGACCGGTTCGACCCCGGTCTCGACCATGAGGGGCCGCAGTACCTCCAGCGCCCCGGCCATCGCCCGGCCGGCGATGAGCATCTCGGGTACGAAGAAGTCGCCGCGCTCAAAGCGGGCCCCGACCTCCTCGAGCGAGGGGATGAGTGACTCGAAGAGCAGCGTCTCGGGATCGAGGCCCATCGCGAGGCCGGCGTTCGTGAGGTCCAGCACGACAGGTGCGTTTCCGAGCAGCGTGGCCTCGTACATCTCCTTTAGGAGTTCGTCTCGCGTCACGCGGCACCCTTTCTCTTTCGCCGGTAGCCGAGCGCCGCCGACAGCGCGTTCGCCTCGGCGACGCAGAGCCCGCCGACGTGGCTCACGAGGGTCGGACTGAAGCGCGTCGATGGCCCCGAGACCGACAGGGCGGCGATGACAGTTCCGTCGTCGCGCCGCACCGGCGCCGCAACCGCCACGAGCCCGGATTCCAGCTCCTCGGCCGCCACGGCGTAGCCGCGCCGGCGAATCTTGGTTAGTTCCGCTTCGAGCGCCGTGCGCGAGGTGATGGTACGCGGTGTCAAGCGCTCCAGGCGCCCGGCGGGCAGTGCCGCCGCCCCGTAAGCGAGGAGCACCTTGCCGAGTGCGGTGCAGTGCACCGGTTCGCTCCGACCCAGCCAGTTTGTTCCGCCGAGCACGTAGTGGGTGTC
>Ga0209415_10005902_pt1 | contig 21890 bp, 22 predicted proteins | sample PeaSoiSIISIP2007_FD_187696 | JGI IMG/M metagenome (GOLD analysis project Ga0209415, IMG submission 187696) | Peat soil microbial communities from Weissenstadt, Germany - SII-SIP-2007 (SPAdes) (version 2) | ecosystem: Environmental > Terrestrial > Soil > Wetlands > Peat | place: Germany... | reverse complement strand
GGGCTGCCCGGATTTGAACCGGGGACCTCTGCGTCCCGAACGCAGCGCGCTAACCAAACTGCGCTACAGCCCGCGGCGAGTCACCTCGCGGCTTGTTGAGTCTACCCGGCGCACCCACCCCGGGCGAAAGGTCTACAGCGGACCGGCCACCTCGATCACCGGCTCGTGTCGCTCGATGACGATCTCGCTGATGCGGCGTCGCTCGAGGGACTGCACGCGGAAGGTCCAGTCACCCCGCGTGTAGGTCGCGCCCGCCGTGGGGATCTCGCCCGCCAGGTCGAGGACGAATCCGGCGATGGTGACGTACTCACCCTCCGGGATCACCACGCCCAGCTCCTTTTCCACCTCGTCCACGTGGGTCTGGCCGTCGACCAGCCAGCGATCCTCGCGGATCTTGACGATGGTGGGCTCCTCGTCCTCGTCGAACTCGTCGTTGAGGTCGCCGACGAGCTGCTCGAGGATGTCGCGCATCGACACCACGCCGGCCACGCCACCGTGCTCGTCGAGCACCAGGGCGAAGGTCCGGTGCTGCTCTCGCATCTCGGTCAGACTTGACAGCAGGTCCTGGGTCTCGGGCAGCATGAGGGGCCGGCGGATCTTGCGGGCGATCTCGCCCGCTCCCGGCAGCGCGACGCCGATCGCCCGCTTGTCGGTGGTGCTGCGGAACAGGTCGTTGACGAACAGGACGCCCTGGACCTCGTCCAGTTCGTCGCGCACGACCGGGAAGCACGAGTGGCCCGTGTCGCGCACGGCCTCGGCCACCGCCCCGGGCGTCACCGGAACCGTGAGGTAGACCACGTCGACGCGCGGCGTCATGACGTCGCGCAGCTCGAGCTCGCTCAGCTGGTCGACGCGCTCGTGGATGGCCCGGGCCTCGGGCGAGTGGCCCCGCACGTCGTGGCGCCCGGTGACGCGCGCGCGGAACCGCGCGAGGCCCGACGGAGGCGGCTGTTGGTCGTTCACCGCGGTGGGACGGTGCCGGCGCGCACGGTGGCCGGGCGAAGCGAATCGTCCTCGTACTCCTCGCCGCGCAGGATCGCGCGAACGGCGGTGCGCACGCGCACCGGGTCGAGGGGCTTGACCACGAAGCCCTCGGCGCCGGAGCGCCGGGCGAGGAAGACGTCGGGGCGCCGGTCGAGCAGCATCAGCACGCCGACCGGCTCCGCCGCGCCGTAGGACTCCTCATTGCGCAGCTCCAGGCAGATGGCCATGCCACCCATCGAGCCGATCTGCAGGTCGAGGACGACGAGGTCGACGCCGCCCTCGCGGACCCGGTCGAGGACCTCGGGACCGGTCGCGGCCTCCTCGATCTCGAGGTCGGGGCCTTCGAGCATCGAGCGCAGCTCGTGTCGCAGTGAGGCCAGGTCGCTGGCGACGAGGACGGTGGCCACGGCGTTCAGCGTAGCGGAGGCGGGTTTTTCCTCCCAAAGGCCGCGCGCGAAAATTCACCTTGCCACTCGGGGTCGTGGTGACTTATCCTGCCCCTTAGGGAGCGGGGGTGGTGGAGATGGCGGTCTTTCCAGTCGCGTGGACTCAGTTCGCGGCGTGTCGGGGGAGCGAGCGGGCGCTCTTCTTCCCGCCGGACGTCAGCGAGCGCAAGGAGGAGCGCCTGGCGCGCGAGGTCGTAGCCAAACGGATCTGCGCGGGCTGCGACGTGCGCGAGGAGTGTCTGGCCGCCGCGCTCGAGCGTCACGAGTCCCACGGGGTGTGGGGCGGCCTCAACGAGCTGGAGCGCCGGGCGCTGACCCGGATCTAGTCGTCCAGCCCAGCTGGGCCGGCCCGACCAGGGTCAACACGATCAAGAGCGCGAACGTGACGACGTGAACGGCGCTGCACCACAGGCAGATGTGGTCGATGATCAAGAGCTCCGCCGCCACGAGCCACAAGACGAAGGCCATCCCGACGACGCCCAGGGCGAAGCGCACGACGTGCAGCGCGTAGAGACGCGACCGCCAGGCCCACGGGGTGGTCAGCGCCGTCATCACGGTGTAGTGGGCGAGGCCGAGGATCGCCACGGGCACGCCGAGGAAGTAGGACTGAGACGAGGTGGTCACCGCCGCGCAGTCGATGGTCCCGGTGCTCGAGCAGGCGAGCAGTTGGGGCCGGAAGTGCGTGATGGTCAGGTAGATCGAGACCCCCAGGCCGATCAGGCTGAGACCCAGGGTCGTGATCTGGGCTCCGCGCGGGACGGTCCCGAGCGGGCGGCTCACTTGATGCCCAAGGCCTTCTTCGCCGTCATCACGCCCGGGCTCATGCAGACGTTGCCGGGATTGTTCTTCGTCGCCGTGCACAGCGCGGCGGTGAAGTAGTTGGCGGTCGCGATGATCGCGTCGGTGACCGGACTCGTCGGGTCCTTCAGGCCGGTGGCGATCTGGTCGCGGGTCTGGTTGGCGAGCAATGAGGGGGTGTAGCTGGCCCCCGAGATCAAGTACCGGTTTCCGATCGAGTAGTAGGGGATCGAGTAGTCCTGCGAGGCGGAGATCCCCGGGATGTACGTGGACGTGTCGTACTTCTTGAAGTTCGCCAGTTGGGCCGCGGTGGGCTTCTGCAGGTTGGTGTAGAAGTTGAGCGAGTTGCTCCACTGGTTGGTGTACTCCTCGACCTCGGAGAAGGCGATGTACTTCGAGCGGAGGCGGGCCTTCTCGAACGTGAAGGTCGGCGTGCCCGGGTAGATCTCACCGGGGTGCGTGGAACTCTCCATGTTGCCCAGACCGCTCCAGGTCCCGAAACGACTCAGCGCGATGATGGTGGCCCAGCGCTCGGCGGCGCAGAACGGGCAGTAGTTCCCGCCGAGGTAGAAGACCTCCGGCACGGTGGCGCCGGTCGAGGACTTGCCGCTCAGCGCCGGTTGGCCCTTGAGCTTGATCGGCGCCGAGACCGCCGCCACCGACGACGTGACCCCGACCGTGTTGAACACCGAGGCGGGGACCGCCGTGAGCTCGTGGAGCACCGCGGAGTCGACGGCCTGGAACCCGCTGCTGCCGCCGGCCGAGGAGTTCGACGACACCTTGATGATCACCAGGGTGGCCACGACGACCACCACGAGGGCCACGGCGATCCAGGTGAACAGGCCGGCCGGCCGGCCGCCGGTCTTGGCCGGTGCCCGCTTCGCCGGGGCCGGTCGCGCCGGGGCCTTGCGGGGTGGGGGTTTCTTGGCCACGGTTCTCCTTGGTACGGTCCCATAGAACTTAGTGGACGAGATCACGCCGGCGTTTTCGGCCCCCGCGTCTAGGTAGTTTGCGCTATGGACCAGAGCGCACCTCCCCGGCCGGCCGCGACGGTCCTGGCGGTGCGCGACGGGCCCGCCGGCTTCGAGGTCTTGATGGTGCGGCGCAACCTGCGCAGCGACTTCGTCGGTGGCGCCTACGTCTTTCCCGGCGGCGCCGTCGACGCCGCCGACGCCGCAGTGGAACGCGTCGTCGGCCCGGATGACACCGAACTCTCGGCGCAGCTGGGCCTGGTCAGCGGCGCGCGCGCGTACTTCGTGGCCGCCTTGCGCGAGCTGTTCGAGGAGGCCGGCCTGCTCGTCGCCTGCGACGACGAGCGCCGGCCCGCGGCGCTCGTCGGCGAGGCCGCCACGCGGCTCGTCGCCGTGCGCGGCGAGCTCAACGACGGCCACGGGATTCTTAACGATCTCTTAGCGCGCGAGGGTCTGTGGCTGGACCTGCGGGGCCTCGCGTACCTCGCGCACTGGGTGACGCCGGTGGGCCCGCCGCGGCGCTTCGACACGCGCTTCTTCGTCCTGGTCGCCCCGGCGGGACAGCTCGCCGTCCACGACGACGCCGAGACCGTCGCCGCCGTGTGGATCCGCCCGCGCGACGCGCTGTCCGCCCAGGCGCGCGGCGAGTACGAGATGATCTTCCCGACCATCCGCACGCTCGAGTCGGTGGCGGACCTCGAGCACGCCTCCGACGTCGTGTCCTTCGCCCGCTCCCAAGCGAGCGTCGCGGTCGTCGAGCCGCGCATCGTCGAGCGCGACGGCGCGATCGCTGTGGTGCTGCCGGGCGAGGACGGGTACGACGACTAGGCCGAGACCTCGACCGACCGGTTGATCGCGTCCAGGAGGCGGGCCGAGCAGTTCGCCGCCCCGGCGGGTGGGGCCACCTCGTCGACGATCCGGCGCGCCAGGCTCGCGAACACCCCGTCGGCGCCCTCGCCGAGCGCGACCGGGTCGCCGGAGTCGCTCGCGTGCGAGATCGCGGGGTTCAGCGCGATCTCGGCCAGGAGCGGCACCCCGAGGTCGTCGGCCAGGCGACGGCCCCCGCCCTCGCCGAAGAGCGCGTGGCGCGCCCCGCAGGCGCAGGCGAGCGCGCTCATGTTCTCGATCACGCCGAGCACGCGGATGTTGGACTTGCGCGCGAAGTCCGCGGCGCGCGCGGCGACCTGCTGGGCGGCCGGCGCGGGGGTCGTGATCACCAACTGGCCCATCTGGGGCAGGAGCCGCGCGAGGGTCATCGCGACGTCGCCGGTGCCCGGTGGCGTGTCCACGATGAAGTAGTCGACGCCGGACCAGTCGGCGTCCTCGATGAACTGGGCGACCGCCTTCTGGACGATCAGTCCGCGCCAGAGCAGCGCCTCGTCGGCTTCGGCGAGCAGTCCCATCGACAGCAGCTGCACCCGCCCCTCGCCGAGGGCGCGCTCGCGCGGGATCATCTTTCCGGCGCGCGCCTCGACGTCGCCGTGCACGCCGAGCAGCCGGGAGAGCGAGAACCCCCAGACGTCCGCGTCGAGCACGCCGACGCTTCGCCCGCTCAGCGCGAGCGCCGCGGCGAGGTTGGCGGCCACCGACGACTTGCCCACGCCGCCCTTGCCCGAGGCGATCATCAGCACGGGCACCTGGGGCGGGATCGAGGTGTCCGGGGCGCGTCGCTGAGCGGCCGTGCGCGCCCGGCGCATGAGCTCGCGACGCGCCGGCGCGTCCATCACCGCCACGACGACCTCGACGCTCGTCACCGCGTCGAGCGAGAGGGCGGCCTCGCGCACGTCGCGCTCGATCTGGGCGCGCAGGGGGCAGGCCGCCGTGGTGAGGGCCACGGCGACGCGGGCCCGGCCGTTGGGGTGGACCATCACCTCGCCCACCATCCCCAGTTCGACGATGGACGTGCCCAGCTCGGGGTCCAGCACGTGGCCGAGACGCTCGCGCAACTGCTCGTCGGGGCCCATGAGGTGACGCTACCGGGCCCTCCGGCGAGGTGTTCATTCCAGGTGGTGGCCGCTACGATGGGGGAGAACCAGGAGGGTGAACATGTCGGACACGATCACGATCCGCGGTCGTACCCAGGCCGTCGACCCGATCACGTTGAGCGACGGCGCCGCCGCCAAGGTCGCCGAGCTCATCGCCGCGGAAGATGCCGACGAGGCCCTGGCCCTGCGCGTCGCGGTCAAGCCGGGCGGCTGCTCGGGCTTCAACTACGACATGTACTTCGACTCCGAGGTCGCCGACGACGACGTCGTCCGCGAGTTCGCCGGCGTGAAAGTCGTCGTCGACCCCCAGAGCGCCGAGCTGCTCACCGGATCGACCCTCGAGTACACCGACAGCCTGCAGGGCGCCGGATTCCACATCACCAACCCCAACGCCTCGCGCACCTGCGGCTGCGGCAACTCGTTCAGCTGATCGCGTGAAAGAGCCGGTCGGCCCCTACTCGCACTGGCGGCGCGCCGGCGACCTCGTCGTCATCTCGGGCCAGCTGGGCGTGGTGTCGAACTCGGGGACCCCGACGCTCGTCGAGGGGACGGCGGCCGATCAGCTGCGCCAGGCCCTGGCCAACGCGCGCGAGGTGTTCGCCGACGCCGGAGCGACCTTCGACCAGGTCGTCAAGGCCACCCTCTTCCTCGTCGACATGGGCGACTTCGTCGCGTGCAACGAGGTCTGGGCCGACGAGTTCAGCGCGCCGCGACCCACCCGATCCGCCGTGGCGGTCGCCCAGCTGCCCCTGGGCGCCCGGGCCGAGGTGGAGCTCTGGGCCTACGCGCCCGAGAGCTAGTCGATCGAACGCTCGGTCTCGACGCCGAACTTGTAGCCCACCGAACGCACCGTCTGGATCAGGTGGGCGTTCTCCTCGCCGAGCTTCGCGCGCAGCCGGCGCACGTGCACGTCGACCGTGCGCGCCCCTCCGTAGTACTCGTATCCCCACACTCGGCTCAGCAGGGTCTCGCGCGTGAAGACCCGGTGCGGGTTGGTGGCGAGGAACCGCAGCAGCTCGTACTCCATGTAGGTCAGGTCCATGACCCGGCCGTGGATCGCGGCCTGGTAGGTCTCGAGGTTCATCGACAGCCCGCCGTGCTCGACGCGCGGCGCCACGCTCTCGTTGCCGGCCCGGCGCAGCCGGTGGCGCAGCCGCGTGGCGATCTCGCTCACGTCGAAGGGCCCGACCACGAAGTCGTCGAAGAGGTCCTCGCGAAAGGACAGGTCGTCGAGCTGGTAGTGGTCGACGAGCAGGATGATCGGCCCGACCCCGCGCTCGCGCGCGCGCAGCTGGCGGCACAGGTTCATGGCCTCGGTGAAGGGCACGGCGCTGGCGTTGATGATCGCGCCGGCGAAGCCGTCGGCGGGCTCGAGCGCGGCGACCTCGTTGAGCCGGCCCGATTCGGCCACCGCCGGCGTGACGCCCGTGACCTCGAAGGCCTTGCGCACCGGCCCCTCGCAGGAGGGCACGCAGAGAACGACGTCGATCACAGCAGTGGCAGGTAGCGCGTCAGCTCGAAGGCGGAGACCTGGCCTCGGTAGGCGTCCCACTCGGCGCGCTTGTTGCGCAGGAACCACTCGACCTGGTGCTCGCCCAGCGTCTCGTGCAGCAGGTCCGATCCCTCCATGAGGTCGAGGGCCTGGGCGAGGGACTGGGGCAGGCCGGCGACGCGCGCGCCCTCGGCGGGCAGCTCGTAGCCGCCGGCCACGCCGCGCATCCCCGCGGCCAGGATCACCGCGAAGGCCAAGTAGGGGTTGGCCGCGGGGTCCGGTGAGCGGTACTCCACGCGCGTGGAATCCACGCGCCCGGGCTTGACCGACGGGATGCGCACCAGCGCGGCGTCGTCGTGGCGCGCCCACTGCGCGTCGACCGGGGCCTCGAGTCCCGGGATGAGCCGCTTGTAGGAGTTCACCCACTGGTTGGTGACGGCCGTGATCTCGCACGCGTGGTGGACCAGTCCCGCGATGAAGGACGCGGCCACCGGGCTGAGCCCGTAGGGGCCCTCGCCGATGAAGGCGTTGCGCTCGTCGCGCCACAGCGACAGGTGGGTGTGCATCCCCGACCCCTGGACGCCGTCGAGGGGCTTGGGCATGAAGCTCGCCGCGACGCCGGCCTGGCGCGCGAGCTCCTTGACCACGTAGCGCGCGGTCATGACGGTGTCGGCCATGGTGAGCGCGTCGGTGTAGCGCAGGTCGATCTCGTGCTGGCCCGGGGCGTCCTCGTGCTGGGCGTGCTCGACGCCGATGCCCATCTCCTCTAAGACCAGCACCGTGCGCCGGCGCAGCTGGCTGCCGGTGTCGTCGGGCAGCAGGTCGAAGTAGCTCCCGCGATCGAGGGGCCGCGGGCCGCGGGCCGCGTCGAGGTCCTCGAAGTAGAAGTACTCGATCTCCGGCGCGCAGAAGAAGGTGTAGCCCTGCTCGCGCGCGCCCTCGAGCACGCGGCGCAGCTGCTGGCGCGGGCAGCCCTCGAAGGGGCTGCCATCGATGTTGGTGATGTCGCAGAAGACCCGCGCCACGCCGGCCTCGTGGTACCAGGGCAGCAGCTGGAAGGTGGTCAGGTCGGGCCGGGCCAGCACGTCGGACTCCTGGACGCGGCTGAAGCCGTCGATGGCGCTGCCGTCAAAGGTCATGCCCTGATCGAGCGCGTCCTCCAGCTCGGCCGGGGTGACGTGGAAGGCCTTGTGGCGCCCGAGCACGTCGGTGAACCAGAGCTGGACGAAGCGCACGCCGCGCTCTTCGACGGTGCGAAGGACGTACTGGGCCTGGGACTGCATGGTGACCATTCTCGCACCTCTCGGCCCGAGCCCAGCGGGCCCGGGCCCGGGCCCGCTGGGCTCGGGCTAGCGCAGCTTGGCGCGGACGGGGGCCTTCTTCGCGGTCATCGACGAGGCCACCCGCTTCGCCGCCACCTTCTTCGTGGCGGCGGGCACGGCCGCGGCACCGCAGATCGTCTCGACCATCAAGCGCGACACCACGTAGGGGTCCATGTTGGCGTTGGGCCGACGGTCCTCCAGGTAGCCCTTGCGCTCGCGGGCCACCGCGCCGGGGATGCGCACCGAGGCGCCCCGGTTGGACACGCCGTAGGTGAACTTCGACCAGTGGGCGGTCTCGTGCGCGCCGGTGAGGCGCTCCTCGATGCCGGCGCCGTAGTTGGCGATGTGGTCCTTCACCTTGGTCTTGAGCGCCTCACAGCCCGCGACGATCGCGTCGTAGCCGCCGTCGGCGCGCATCTGCTTGGTCGAGAAGTTGGTGTGCGCGCCCGCGCCGTTCCAGTCGCCCCTGACCGGCTTGGCGTCGAAGCTCACCTCGACGTCGAACTCCTCGGCGATGCGCTCGAGGAGCCAGCGCGCCGTCCACAGCTGGTCGCCGATCTCCACCGCGCCCAGCACCCCGACCTGGAACTCCCACTGGCCCATCATCACCTCGGCGTTGGTGCCCTCGATGGCGAGGCCGGCCCTCTGGCACGCGATGGTGTGTTCCTCGACGATCTCGCGTCCGGGCATCTTCGAGCCGCCCACGCCGCAGTAGTAGGGACCCTGCGGGGCGGGAAAGCCCACGGCCGGCCAGCCGTAGGGGCGGTCGCCCTTGAAGAAGGTGTACTCCTGCTCGACCCCGAACATCGGCTCGAATCGCGCGAAGCGCTTCGCCGCCTCGACCGCGGCGGCGCGGGTGTTGGTCACGTGCGGGGTCATGTCCGAGTTGAGCACCTCGCACATCACGAGCAGGTCGTTCGGCCCGCGCAAGGGGTCGGGGCACGTGAAGACCGGGTGGAGCACGCAGTCGGACTTGTCACCGGTCGCCTGGTTGGTGCTCGAGCCGTCGAAGCCCCACACGGGCGGTGCCTGGCCGTCCGCGACGATCTTGGTCTTGCTGCGCAGCTTGCGGGTCGGCTCGGACCCGTCGATCCAGATGTACTCGGCCTGATACGACAACGTTGCTCCTTTGGCGAAGTCGCCCTACGCGACCCCTCCAGTCTGGTGGACCGGTGGTCGACGAGACCCCCGGTTGTGTTAACCGCGTGTGAAACATCGCCCCGGGTGCGCGAAAGACCCCCCGGTAGGCTGGCCGCGTGCCGGTCGTGCGCCTCGCGTTAGCCCAGATGAACGCGGTGGTCGGCGGGTTGGCCCAGAACGTCGCCACCCTCGACCGTTTCCGCAAGCAGGGCGCCACGGTCGACGCCGACCTGGTGGTCTCGCCCGAACTGGCCCTGACCGGATACCCGCCCGAGGACCTCTTGTTGCGCGAGGGATTCATCGAGGCGGCCGGGGCGGCGCTCGCCGAGCTGTGCGAGGGCCGCCTCGTCCCTCCGCTCCTGGTCGGGACGGTCATGAGCGAGGAGGCGGCGCTGCTGGGGCCGCCGGTGGACGCCCGCGACGAGGCCGGCGGGCCGGCGCGCGCGGCCTCCGAGGGCCACCTCGCCAACGTGCTGGTCGCCATCGACGATCGGGGCCTCGTGGCCACCGCGACCAAGCGGCTGCTGCCCAACTACGAGGTCTTCGACGAGATGCGCTACTTCCGGCGCGGGGCCGGACCCCACACCATCGTCAACGTGAACGGCGTGGCCGTGGGACTCGTGATCTGCGAGGATGTCTGGCCCGCGACCGGTCCCGCGGCCGAGCTGGCCGCCCAGGGCGCGACGATGCTGGTCGTGGCCAACGCTTCGCCCTACGCCAGGGGACGCCAGGACGAGCGCGAGTCGATGCTGCGCGAACGCGCCCTCGAGACGAACTGTCCCATCGCCTACGTCAACCTGGTGGGCGGCCAGGACGAGCTCGTCTTCGACGGCCAGAGCGTGGTGGTCGACGCGACTGGCGAGGTGCTCGCGCGCGGGTCGGCCTTCCGCGAGGAGCTGCTCGTCGTCGACATCGAGGCCCGGCCCAGCGACGTCGGCGTCCACCTGGACGCCCACTATCTGCGCAGCGAGCAGGGCTCGATCGCGCACCTGGTCAACCACGTTGCGGTTCCCCTGGCCGAAGTCGAGGAGATCTACGAGGCCCTGGTCACGGGCACCCGTGACTACCTGCGCAAGAACGGATTCCGGTCGGCGGTGCTCGGTCTGTCGGGCGGCATCGACTCGTCGCTGGTGGCCACGATCGCCGTGGACGCGGTGGGCTCGAGGGCGGTGCGCGGTCTGGCCATGCCCAGCCGGTACTCCTCGCCGCACTCGCTCGACGACGCGCTCGAGCTGGGTCGGCGCCTCGACATCGAGGTGACGACCCTGCCCATCGAGGCGGCCCACGAGGTTTTCGCGGACACCCTCGTCGCGGCGCTGGGTGCCGAGCCGAGCGGGCTCACTGACGAGAACCTCCAGAGCCGGGTGCGCGGGGTCCTGTTGATGGCGGTCTCCAACGCCACCGGAGCGATCGTGCTCACGACCGGCAACAAGTCGGAGCTCGCCACGGGCTACTCGACGCTCTACGGGGACTCGGCGGGCGGCTTCGCGGTCATCAAGGACGTTCCCAAGACGCTCGTCTACGAGCTGTGCCGCTACCGCAACGAGCGCGCGCTGGCCGACGGCGACCCCGCGCCCGTGCCCGCGTCGGTCCTCGTCAAGGCGCCGTCGGCCGAGCTGCGCCCCGATCAGCGTGACGACCAGTCGCTGCCGCCCTACGAGCTGCTCGACCCGCTGCTCGAGCTCTACGTCGAGGGCGACGCGACCGCCGAAGAGCTGATCGCCGCCGGCCACGACGCGGAACTGGTGCGCCGCATCGCCACCCTGGTCGACCGCAGCGAGTACAAGCGCCGCCAGATGCCGCCGGGAGTGCGCATCTCGAAGAAGGCCTTCGGGCGCGACCGGCGCATGCCGATCACCAACGAGTTCCGCCCCGAGTGACCCCGGGCACGCGCGAGGTCCTGGCCCACCTGGCGTCGGTCTTCGCCGCGCCCTACCGCGTCCTGGGCGCCAGCGCCGGCTCCTTCGGCGACGACGGCGCCGTGGTGCGCGCCTACGAGGCGGCCCGCACCTTCGGCGAGCTCGCCCTGGCCGCGCGCGAGACGCTCGGTGAGGTGCGCGAGCCGTTCGCGCCGGTGGCCGTCGTGCTCGAGCGCGCGGTCGGCGAGGACCCCTCGGGGCGCCTCGCCCTGTACGCCCTGGCGGTCGTGGTCGGCCCGCGTCTCCTGGTCAGCCTGCGCGACGCGCGCGCCGTGGTCGACGCGGACGCCGTCGACCTGCTCGACCACGCGTCGGACCTGGTCGTGGGCCAGATCGTAGCGATCCGGGACCTGGCGGGATCGCGCCACGACGACGAGGACGCTCGGCTCGCGCGGGTGGCGCGGTCCCTCGCCGAGGACCTGGACGCGGCCGGCTGCGCCGACAGCCTGGGCGTGGGCCGCTAGGTTGCGCTGCCCCGTATAACTAGTAGTGGCGGAAAAACCTGGTCAGTGTCGGGCGCCCGACGGTTCGCCGCGGGCGCGCTCACGGCGAAGGGACGGCCACCAACCCTAGGGAGCACCATGGCCAAAGATCGCGTAGACCGGGACGACGAGGACCTGGTCCGGCTCTACCTGTCGGACATCGGCCAGTACACCCTGCTCACCAAGGACGACGAGGTCCGCCTGGCCCAGACCATCGAGGAGGGCCGCGAGGCCAAGGCCGAGCTCGACGCCGCCGAGACCAATAAGAAGGTCAAGCTCACCCCCACCAAGAAGCAGGCCCTCAAGCGCGCCGCGCACCGCGGCGACGTGGCCGAGCGCGATTTCGTCCAGTCCAACCTGCGCCTCGTGGTCTCGATCGCCAAGAAGTACCAGGCGTCCGGGCTCCCGCTGCTGGACCTCATCCAGGAGGGCAACCTCGGGCTGATGCACGCGGTCGAGAAGTTCGACTGGCGCAAGGGCTTCAAGTTCTCCACCTACGCGACCTGGTGGATCCGCCAGGCCATCACCCGCGGCATCGCCAACACGGGCCGCACGATCCGCCTGCCGGTGCACGCCGGCGACACCCTGGCGCGGGTCCAGAAGGCCCAGTCGCGCCTCGAGCTCAAGTTCGGCCGTCCGCCGACCATCAAGGAGCTCTGCGAGGAGTGCGAGATGCCCGAGGACAAGCTCATCGAAGCGCTGCGCTTCCGCTCCGAGCCGATCTCGCTCTCCGAGCCCCTGCGGGAGGACGGCGACGCCGAGCTGGGCGACGTCGTCGAGGACCGTTCGGCCGAGTCGCCCTTCGACGTGGCCGCCGTCAAGATGATGCCCGCGGCCATCGAGAAGCTGCTCCAGCCCCTCGACGAGCGCGAGCAGAAGATCCTGCGCATGCGCTTCGGGCTCGACGGCGCCGGCGAGATCCGCACGCTCGAAGACGTGGGCGCCGAGATGAACCTCACCCGCGAGCGCATCCGCCAGATCGAGGCGCGCGCCATGAGCAAGCTGCGCCACCCCTCGTCCGACACCGGTGCGCGCGACCTGCTGACGCTTTAGTCGCGGCGTAGCTGGGCGCGGCCCAGGACGGCCGCCGTGCCGATCACCAGCGCGCTCACCACGAACGGCGTGCGCGAGCGAGAACGGTCGTGGGCGCGCACCTTGTGGGTGAAGCTCAGCGTCGGCCACTCGCGCTCGAGCGCGACCTTGCCCAGCGCCCGGTCCGGGTTGACCGCGAAGGCGTGGCCCACGCACTCGAGCATGGGCACGTCGGTCGCCGAGTCGGAGTAGGCGAACGAGTCGGCCAGGTCGATGCCGCGCTCGGCGGCCAGGGCGCGGATGGCGACGGCCTTGCCCTCGCCCTGGGCGAAGAACTCCATCTCGCCGGTGTACTTGCCCTCCTCGTCGATGCGGGCCTTGGACGAGATGAACCCGGTGATCCCGAGCAGCTCGGCGAAGGGGCCGACGATCTCCTCGGGCGCCATGGACACGATGTAGACCTCGTCGTCCTCGCCGAGGTGCTGGTCAATCAGCTCGATGGCCTCGTCGTAGATGAGGGGTTCGATGACCTCGTTGATCGTCTCTTCGACCAGGGCCCGGACCTCCTCGCGGTCCCAGCCCTTGGTGACCTTCAGGACCGACTCGCGGATCTTGGACAACTTCTCATCGTCGGCGCCGAAGCGGTTGAACATCATCTGGCTCACGACGGCCCACACCAGGGTGCGCCGGTGCAGGAGCCCGCGCGCGTGGAACTCCGGGCCGAGCGCCACCATCGAGGACTTCGCGATGACCGTCTTGTCGAGGTCGAAGAAGGCGGCGCGCACGCTGCAATGCTAGGTCCGCGCTGCGCGGCGCCTCAGCCGACGAAGGCGGCGGCGGCCTCGGCGGCGGCGTCGTCGCGAGCCATGAGGATCACGTGGTCGTGCTCCTGGAAGCGCATCGAGTCGTTGGGGACCATCGGCTGGTCGCTGCGCACGACCGCGACCACGCACACCGCGTCCGAGAGCCGCAGCTCATCGAGGGTGAGCTTCTGGGCGACGGCGGGCGCGTCCGGGGCGAGGGTCACCTCGATCAGCTTCATGCGCCCGTGGGCCAGGTCCATCAGCTTGACGATCGCCCCGACCTCGACCGCCTCGTCGACGAGCGACGTGATGAGCGCCGGCGTGGAGACCGAGACGTCGACGCCCCACGACTCGTTGAAGAGCCACTCGTTGCGCGAGTTGTTGATGCGCGAGATGACGCGCGGCACACCGAACTCCTGCTTGGACAGCCAGCTCACCACGAGGTTGTCCTCGTCGTCGCCGGTGGCGGCGATCACCACGTCGACCGAGCGCAGGTCGGCCGCGGCCAGGTTGGCGTACTCGCACGCGTCGGCCGCCATCACGTTCACGCCGGGCAGGAGAGCCCGGATCTTCTCGGCGGTCGCCGACACCTGCTCGAGCAGGGTGACGTCGTGGTGGCGGTCCACGAGGTCGAGCGCGATGGCCGTGCCCACCGAGCCGCCGCCCGCGATCATGACCTTCACGGCGCCTCCTTCTCGAGCATGGTGGCGAGCTCGGCGCGTCCCGACGGCGTGACGAGGAACTCCAGCATGTCGTCCTCCTGGGCGAAAAGCCCCTCGAGGTCGACCCGGCCCTGCCCGGCGCGGATGAGCCCCACCACCCGCACGTTCTCGCTGCGATTGAACTGGTCCAGCGGGCGCCCGGCCAGGTGGTCGGGCAGGATCCGCTCGACCAGGTGCAGGGTCCCGGCGCCGTCGGTCCACTCGATCGAGTCGTCCGTGGGCAGCAGCCACCGCTTGACCTGCTGGGTGGTCCACAGCGAGGTCGCCACCGTGGGGATGCCGAGCTTCATGTAGATGTCCGCGCGCTTGGGGTCGTAGATGCGCGCGACCACGTTGGCGATCTGGTAGTTGTCCCGGGCGATGCGCGCGCACAGGATGTTCGTGTTGTCGCCGCTGGTCACCGCGGCCAGGGCGTCGGCGTTGCGCGCGTCGGCCTGGAAGAGGACGTCGCGGTCGAAGCCCGAGCCCGTCAGGGTCTGGCCGTTGAAGCGGGTCAGGCGCCGGAAGGCGTCGCGGTTGCGGTCGATGACCACGACCGAGTTGCCCTCGTCCGAGAGCTGCATGGCCAGTTCGGACCCCACGCGGCCGCAGCCGACCACCACGATGTGCACGGCGCAATCAGACCACACCCTCGCGCAAGGGCGCAAACCTCGGGCCGTTCAGGGGGTGACTTAGTGTACGTACGGTGTCTGAGGCCGACAAGCAGTTGAGTCGCAACTCGCCGGTGTGGACGAGCCACGCCAACGTCTCGACCGTCTATCCCGAAACCCTCGGCTACCGCCTCAAGCGCATCCTGCTCGGCAAGCCCCTGGTCTCCGAGCAGTTGCACGGCGAGCGGCTGAACCGCGCGATTGCGCTCGGCGTACTGGCGCCGGACTGCACCTCGTCCTCGGCGTACGGGACCGAGGAGATCCTGACTCAGCTCACCCCGTACATCGGTCTTGCCGCGTTCTCCCTGGTTCTGCCGATCATGTTCGTGATCCTCGGCGTGCTGTTCTTCGTCACGACGTCCTACCTCGACGTGATCAAGTACTACACGACCGCCGGCGGCGCGTACGTGGTGGCCCGCGACAACTTCGGGCCCAAGGTCGCTCAGATCGCCGCGGTGGCCCTCCTGATCGACTACATCGTCACCGTGGCCGTGCAGTGCTCGGCGGGCACCGCGGCGCTCACGAGCGCCGTGCCGTCCCTGACGCGCTGGACGGTCCAGATCACCATCGGCGTCGTGCTCATCCTCATCCTGGGCAACCTGCGCGGCATCCGCGAGGCCGGGAGCTACTTCGCCTTCCCGATGTACTTCTACGTCGTCATGCTCGGCTCGACGATCATCGTGGGCTACGTCAAGGAGATCAACGGGTCGCTGCACCACATCGCCCAGCCGGCGGCGCACCTCCTGGTCCAGGGCCACCTCGGTCACCGCGGATCGGGGCTGCTCATGGGGGTCGCCTTCCTGACGCTGCTGCGCGCCTACGCCAACGGCGGCGCGTCGCTCACCGGCCTCGAGGCAATCTCCAACGGAGTCGCGAGCTTCCGGCGTCCCGAGTCCTCCAACGCGCGAAAGACGCTCGTGACGATGTCGAGCATCCTGGCGTTCCTCCTACTCGGCACCACGCTGCTGGCCGTGTGGACCCACGCGCTGCCCTTCAAGATCGGCACGCCCACCGTGGTCAGTCAAGAAGCCCAGGCGGTCTTCGGGTACCACGGTGTCGGTCACGTGATCTTCCTGCTGGTGCAGTTGGCGACATTGTTGATCCTCTACACCGGGGGCAACACCTCCTTCAACGGGTTCCCGTTCCTCGCCAACTACGTCGCCGCCGACCGCTACCTGCCGCGCCAGCTCACCAAGCGCGGCCACCGGCTGGCCTTCTCCAACGGCATCATCGTGCTGGGCATCGTGTCGCTCCTCCTGGTGCTCGCATTCAAGGCCCAGGTGAACGGCCTCATCGCCCTCTACGCGATCGGCGTGTTCACCGGCTTCACGCTGGCCGGCGCGGGCATGGTCAAACGGCACCTGCGCGAGCGCACCGGCAAGTGGCGCTTCGGCGTCGCCATCAACGCCACGTCGGCCACGGTGACCGCGATCGTCGTGCTGATCTTCATCCTGGCGAAGTTCACCGAGGGCGCCTGGATCATCGTGCTGATCGGGCCGCTCATGTACTGGGGCCTCCTGCGCTTCCACAGCCAGTACGAGCGCGAGGTCCGGGCCTTCGAGGCCACGGCCGAGGGCGAGATCAACATCCGCACCAACCGCGTCGTCGTCTTCGTCGACCACTACGACCTGGCCACCGAGCGCGCGCTGGTCTACTGCAAGACGCTGCACGCCTACTCGATCCGCGTGGTCCACTTCGACATCGACCCCCTGGTGACCAAGCGCCTGGAGTCGCGATGGGGGGCGCCCAACACGGCCTCCTTCGGGATGAACCTGGAGGTCGCCGAGTGCGAGGACCGCCGCGTCGACCGCGCGGCCCTCGAGCTGGTCGCCGACGTCGTGCGCGACCCCGACGTGTTCTGCATGGTCATCCTGCCGCGCCGGGGCTTCTCCTCGCGTTTCCAGCGCCTGCTGCACGACCGCACGGCCGACAACATGGCCGGCGCCGTGATGCACGTCCCGCGCAGCGCGGCGACGATCATCCCGTATCGCATGGGGCGCACGCGCCTCGTGTCGGGCGAGGAGAGCGAGCGCCCGCTGAGCGACGAGGTCGTGCGCGGGGGCGTGCGCGAGGACGCCCACCTGGCGGCCGACCGCCAGCTCGCCGCGCGCTCGGCCGGGTCCGAGCCGATCGGCGGGCTGCACGAGCGCCAGCACGCCGACGTCGCCGGACGCATCCGCTCGATCACCGTTAACCACGAGGGCGGCCTGCACGAGCTGCGCTGCGTGCTCAGCGACAACTCCGGTTCGGTGACGCTGGTGTTCCAGGGGCGCACCGACGTGCCGGGCATCGAGCGCGGCACCCGGTTGCTGGTGCGCGGCACTGTGACGTCGCTGCGCCGCGAGGCCGTCATCCTCAACCCCCAGTACGAGATCGTCGCCGCGCCGCGCACCGACGAGTAGGTTGCGCCTCGGGCGAACCCAGTGGATTGGCGGAATCGCGCGCCGATGGCCGGGGGCGGGCGAGGGCCTGTCTATCTTGTTAGGCGTCCGCGGCGCGACCCGACGCCGCGACGATCGTTGAGAGGGGGTGAGAGTGGCGCGAGCGTTGGTCGTCGTGGAGTCCGTGGCCAAGGCCACTCGCATCCAGGGGATGCTCGGCCCCGACTACATCGTCAAGCCCTCGATCGGCCACGTGCGCGACCTGCCCCAGAGCGCCGCCGAGATACCGGCGTCGGTCAAGGGCGAGAAGTGGGCGCGACTGGGAATCAACGTCCACGATCACTTCAAGCCGGTCTACGTGGTCTCGTCCGATCGCAAGAAGATCGTCGCGGAGCTGAAGTCGGCGCTGAAGCAGGTCGACGAGCTGTACCTGGCGACCGACGAGGACCGCGAGGGCGAGGCCATCGCCTGGCACCTCCAGGAGGTCCTCAATCCCAAGGTCCCCGTCAAGCGCATGGTCTTTCATGAGATCACGCCCGGCGCCATCGCGCGCGCGGTCGAGGAGACCCGCGACCTGGACCTGCGACTGGTCGACGCCCAGGAGGGCCGGCGGTTCCTCGACCGCCTGGTCGGCTACGAGGTGAGCCCGGTGCTGTGGCGCGCCGTCGACAAGGCCCGATCGGCCGGGCGCGTGCAGTCGGTCGCCATCCGCCTGGTCTGCGAGCGCGAGCGCGAGCGCATGGCCTTCACCTCGGCGAACTGGTTCGACGTCACCGCGACCCTGGACGCCGCCGGGACCCCCTTTGACGCGACGCTCGACTCGCTCGACGGGACGGCGCTGGCCACCGGCAAGAACTTCGACAGCTCCGGCCGACTCGACGCCGCCGCCGGCGTCGAGCTGCTCGGCGCGGCGACGGCCGCATCGATCGCGCGGCTCCTCGAGGGGTCGGCCCCTCGGGTCGTCGACGTGGCCTCCTCGCCGCGCACCCAGCGCCCCCAGCCGCCGTTCATGACCTCGACCCTGCAGATCGAGGCCAGCCGCAAGCTGCGCTTCGACCCCGACCGCACCATGCGCGCGGCCCAGCGGCTCTACGAGCAGGGCTGGATCACCTACATGCGCACCGACTCGACGACCCTGTCGGACGAGGCGCTGCACGCGGCGCGCGCCATGGCCCGCGAGATGTTCGGCGACGACTACGTGAGCGACGCGCCGCGGCGCTACGACCGCAAGGTGAAGAACGCGCAGGAGGCCCACGAGGCGATCCGTCCCGCGGGCGAGGCCTTCCGCTCGCTCGACGAGGCCGCCTCCCTCGCCGGCGACGAGCGCGCCATCTACGACCTCGTGTGGAAGCGCACGATCGCCAGCCAGATGGTCGACGCCCGCCTCACCCAGAACCGCGTGCGCCTGGCCGTGACGCTGAGCGGCGTCGAGGGCGCGGCCTCGCCGGTCGAGGCCGGGCTCGTGGCGACCGGGCTGCGCATCGAGTTCGCGGGGTTCCGTCGCGCCTACGTCGAGGGCACCGACGACCCCGAGGCCGAGCTGGCCGACCAGGAGCGGATCCTGCCCGCGCTGAGCGAGGGCACCACGGTGCCGGTCGCGCGCGCCGAGGCCAAGGGCCACGAGACCCAGCCGCCGGACCGCTACTCGGAGGCGACGCTGATCAAGAAGCTCGAGGACCTCGGCATCGGACGGCCCTCGACGTACGCCTCGGTCATGAAGACCATCGACCGGCGCGGGTACGTCTGGAAGAAGGGGAAGTCCCTGGTGCCCGCCTTCCGGGCCTTCGCCGTGGTGAATCTGCTCCAGACGTACTTCTCGGACCTCGTCGACTACCAGTTCACCGCCGAGATGGAAGAGGAGCTCGACGACATCGCCCGGGGCAAGCAGGAGCTCGAGCCCTGGCTCAACCGCTTCTACTTCGGGGACCCCGCCGCGGCGACCGAGCTGGCGCGCCGGGGCCTCGAGCGCGTCACCCACGAACCCCACGACTTCGACTTCGCCGCGATCAACTCGATACCCCTGGGCGTGGCGCCCGACGGCCTCGACGTGTCGGTGCGCTCGGGCCGCTACGGCCCCTACCTCGTGCACGGCGAGGACCGGGCCTCGATTCCCGAGGCCACCGAGCCCGACTCGCTCGGCGTCGAGCACGCCCTGGCGCTGCTCGCGGCGCCGAGCAACGACCGGCCCCTCGGGGCCGACCCCGCGACCGGCGAGACCGTCTACCTGAAGGCGGGCCGCTTCGGCCCCTACGTCCAGCTCGGCGAGATGGCCGACGCCAAGGACAAGCCGCGCACGGCGTCGCTGCTCGCCTCGATGTCGCCCGACACCCTGAGCCTGGCCGACGCGCTGGCGATCCTCGCTCTGCCGCGCGAGGTGGGCCGGCACCCGGTCGACGGCGCGCCGATCCTCGCCCAGAACGGCCGCTACGGCCCCTACCTCACGTGGGGCAAGGAGACGCGCTCGCTCGACGACGAGGACCGGATCTTCTCGATCGACGTCGACGGCGCGCTGGCGCTCCTCGCCCAGCCCAAGGCGCGCGGTCGCCGATCGACCGGCCCGCTGCGCGAGCTGGGCGTCGACCCGGTCACGTCGCTGCCCGTCGTCGTGCGCACCGGGCGCTTCGGGCCCTACGTCACCGACGGCGAGACCAACGCCACGCTGCGCGTGGGCGACGTCATCGAGACGCTGAGCCTCGACCGGGCGTGCGAGCTGCTGGCCGAGCGGCGCAACGCCGAGCCGTCGTCGCGCCCGCGCCGCGCGGGCGTCAAGAAGGCCGCCAAGGGCGCGAAGAAGAAGGTCACGAAGTCGGCGACGCGGCCGGTGAAGAAGCGCACGACGACGGCGACCAAGGCGACCGCGGCCAAGAAGGCGGCGCTGAGCCGCGGGGAGCGGGCCAACGCGGACCTCGTGGCCCGGGCCCCTCGCTCGGCCCTGGACTGATGGCGCGCGGACTCTTCGTCGTCTTCGAGGGGATCGACGGGTGCGGCAAGTCGACGCACGCGCGGCGCGCCGCCGCCGCTCGCGGGGCGCACCTGGCCTTCGAGCCGGGGGACTCGGCGCTCGGCGCGGACCTGCGCCGCTGGGTGCTCGACGCGGCGACGCCGATGACGCCCGCCACGGAGGCCCTCCTGATGCTGGCCGACCGCTCCTACCACGTGACGCACGTGATCGAGCCGCGGCTGGCGCAAGGCGTCAGCGTCATCTGCGACCGCTTCGCGGCGTCGACCATCGCCTTCCAGGGCTACGGCCGCGGCGTGGACCTCGACGAGCTGCGCGCCGCGACGGCGCTCGCGATCGGCAACTGTCGCCCGGACCTGACCGTGCTGATCGACGTCTCGGTGAGCGTGGCGCACGCGCGCGGGGCCCGCGACCTGGGGGACCGATTCGAAGCGTCCGACGCGGACTTCCACGAGCGCGTGCGCGCGGGCTACCTGAGCATCGCAGCGGCGGCGAGCGACTGGGTGATCGTCGACGGCGAGGGCGAGGAGGCGGCGGTCGCCGCGGCGATCGACCGCGTGCTCGACGCCTTACCCTGGCCCCATGGCTGACGTCTTCGATCGCCTGGTGGGCCAGCCCCAGGCGATCGCCGCGCTGCGCGGCCACGCCCGCGCGCCGGTGCACGCCTACCTGTTTACCGGACCGGTGGGCGCCGCCCTGAGCGACGCCGCGGTGGCCTTCGCCGCGGCGCTGCAGTGCCCGGACCGGGGGTGCGGGCACTGCGAGGCCTGCCGCCTGGTGCTGAGCGGCAACGACCCCGACGTCACCATCGTCGAGCGCGCCGGGCTCGCCTGGCGCGTGGCGGAGATCCGCGAGGCCGAGCGCGTCGGGCGCCGGCGCCCCCTGGGCGACTCGTGGCAGGTGGTCGTGCTCGAGGACGTGGACCTCACGACGACCGGGGCGACGCCGTCGGCGGCCGCGCTGCTCAAGTCCCTCGAGGAGCCGCCGGCGCGCACGATCTACCTCCTGACCACCGAGGCGTGGACGCCAGCGCTCGAGACGATCGCGTCGCGCTGCGCGATCGTGACGTTGCGCTCGATGAGCGAGAACGACCTCGCGAGGGTCCTCGAGTCCGAGGGCGTCGATCATCAGACCGCGCGTTCGGCCGCCGCCGCGGCGAACGGGAACCTTCGCCGAGCCCGGGTCCTCGTTCGCGACGTCGACCTCGCCGCGCGCGTCGATCGCTGGCGCGCGGTGCCCGACCGGCTGAACGGGACGCCGGCGCGCGCCAGCGAGGTCGCGCGCGAGATCGTCGGGGCCCTGGACGGCGCCTCGGCGCCGCTCGTCGCGATCCAGGACGAGGAGATGGCCCGCCGCGCCGAGGAGGCCCGCTCGGTCGGCCAGCGCGCGCTCACCAACCGACGCGAGCTCGAGGCCGGCTTCAAACGCGAGCAGCGGCGCATGCGCACCGACGACCTGCGCTTCGGACTGGCGGCCCTGACCCACGTCTACCGCGCGCGCGTCCTCGATGACCTGGCCTCGTCGGGCGACGCCCGGGCGTCGGCGCGCCTCGACGCGTCGCTGCGCGCCGTCGACGCGATCGCCGAGACGAATCGGCGCCTCGCGCTCAACGTCGACGAGACCCTCCTGCTCACCGACCTGATGCTGACGCTCAGCGGGCTGGCGTGACCCGGGTCCGGCGCCGAGGCGTCAGGTAGGATTGACCCCTGCGCCTGGGTAGCTCAGTCGGTAGAGCAGCGCATTCGTAATGCGCAGGTCAAGGGTTCGAATCCCTTCCCAGGCTCCACTCCTCGCCGCCCAGGAT
>Ga0209415_10005901_pt1 | contig 21890 bp, 15 predicted proteins | sample PeaSoiSIISIP2007_FD_187696 | JGI IMG/M metagenome (GOLD analysis project Ga0209415, IMG submission 187696) | Peat soil microbial communities from Weissenstadt, Germany - SII-SIP-2007 (SPAdes) (version 2) | ecosystem: Environmental > Terrestrial > Soil > Wetlands > Peat | place: Germany... | reverse complement strand
TCGAGGGCCGTGGCGCCACGACGACCCGAGGCCGATACGCCCCGACAGGCCGCCGCGCCCCGACAGGCCGCCGCGCCCCGACAGGCCGACGCATCCCGACAGGCCGACCAACCGCCACCACCCGAGCAGTCCAGCCTGTTCGCCACTGTCGAAGCTGACGTCGGAGCCCTCAGCTGGCATTCGAGCCGCTCCGCCTGAGCGAGAGTCGCTCGAGTCGGTTCGCCTGAGCCGAGCCCCAGAGCTGGGCGGCAGGGACCGTGCTACAGGATCGGGACGGTCGAACAAGGCGGCTGGCGGCTGAGCCGGCACTCTGTGGACTCAGGAGCCGCTCGGGGCTCAGGAAGGTCAGGGAACCTCTCCGCCGACGGCTGCCCACATCACGCTCAATGGGGGCTCGTCACCGGTCCAAAGGTGGATCTGACGCGCAGCCTGATACACGAGCATCCCGAGCCCATTGCGGACACTCGCACCGTGGCGCCGCGCCTCGAGCAGAAACGGCGTCAGCGGCGGGTCGTACACCAGGTCCACAACAAGCTGGCCCGAGCCGAACCAGGCAGGGTCGACACCGGCGACGACAGCTGAGCGATCCTCGGCGCCAGCTGAGCGATCCTCGGCGCCCAGGGAACTTGCAGCGCCGGACCCCGTGCCCCTACTCGCGCCGGACCCCGTGCCCCTACTCGCGCCGGACCCCGTGCCACTGCCTGTGCCTCTGCCCCTGCCAGCGCCGGCCATGGCAACCGCGGTCGCCTGTACGACGAGGTCGAGGCCACTGAGCTCTTCCGGCCGGCCCACCCGCGCGACGTTCGGTGCCAGCGCGGCCGAGCGCCAAGCTGCCGAGGGCGTCCTGTTCACGATCAAGATTTCCTCCGCCCCGGCATCTGCCAACGCCAGCACAGCCGCCCGCCCAGCTCCGCCCGCTCCGATCACTCCGCAGCGCCGCCCGGCAACGTCGAAGTGCGCTCCTTCGCGGAGGTCGTCGAGCAGCCCGTCGCCGTCCGAGCTCTCGGCGAACACGCCACGCTTTTCGAAAATCAAGGTATTCGCGGCACCCAGGCGCCGGACCGTCGCAGAACGCCGGGCCGCCAGCCGGGCGGCGCCATCCTTGTGGGGCATCGTCACTGACAGCCCTCGCAGACCGAGCGCAGCTGCGCCCGCGATCGCCCGCTCGAGCGACGCCGGCTGCACTTCAAACGCAAGGTAGCTCCAGTCGAGGCCCATGGCCGAAAAGGCCGCATTGTGCAGCAACGGCGACAGCGAATGCCCGACTGGACAACCGATCACGCCCGCCACTGCAGTGGCCGCGGTCGGCCAGGCCGACATCGGGCGGATGCCGGCAGGCAGCTCGGCGAAATGGCTCACGAGTTGCCGCGGTTCCGGTCGAGCCACGACTGCAACAACACGGTTGCGGCTACGGCGTCGATCCCCACCTGCCGGGCCCGTGAGGCTGCAGTGGGCCGGGACCGTCGGCGAGCCCGCTCGCCACCGCGGGACCGGTCCGGGTCATGGGAAAGCGGCACCCGGCGGCGGCGCTCGGCTTCGACCGTGGTCAGGCGCTCGTCGTGCAGAACGACTGGAACCTCCAGCTCGGCCTCAAGAGCCGAGGCCTCCGCAGCGGCTCCCACTGCGGCGACGCCCCGTTCCCCCGCCATCGTCAAGGGGAGCCCGATCACGACGAGCCCGGCCCCGAGTTCGGACACGAGCGAAACGATGGCACGGCGGTCCGCACTGGGCTCGCCGGTGCGGGTGATCACGGAGTGCGGAGTCGCGAGGACCCGTTTCGAGTCGCTGACCGAGACGCCGATGCGTCGCTCCCCGAGATCGACACCGATCACACGCGTAGTCGCCGAGGACTCGCCGAGGACATGTCCGGCGTCGGTCCCGGCGTCGGTTCCGGAATCCGTCCCGGCGTCGGTTCCGGCGTCGGTCAAGGCGACGCCCCGCTACCCGGCGCGGCCTCTCCAGAGCCTGGCCCAAGTGCCTCACTCAGCTTGCGCAACGCCTCCTCGATGCCCGCGACATTCCGGCCACCCGCGGTGGCTAGCTCCGGTGTGCCGCCACTACCGCCTCCGACTGCAGCAGCGGCCGAGGCCGCGGCAGTCCGTGCGTCGATCGCCGAGCCCTTTCTCGATGCGACCACCAGCGCAACACGCTCCGGGCCCGTGACGCCGGCGAGTCCGACCGCCTCGACACCTGGGTGATCCCGGACGGCGATCGCAAGATCCCGCAGCTCCCCGGCTTCGAGCCCGTCACGCCGCGCGACCACTCGCCCGCCCGCACCTCCGGCCGCACCTCCCGCCAAACCTCCCACCGCACCTCCCGCCAAACCTCCCACCGCACCTCCCGCCAAACCTCCCACCGCACCTCCGGCCAAACCTCCCACCGCACCAGCAGCCAGCGCGTCGGCCTCGTTGCGCAGCTGCTCGGAGCGCAACGTTCTCAGCTGCTCCTCGAGCGTCCGCTGACTCGCAAGCAGCCGGTCGACCGCGGACGCAAGATCCGAGGGCTGGGTGCGCAACCGATGTGCAGCTTCCTCAACCGTGCGCTCGAACAGGCGCATCCGGGCAAGCGATGCCTCACCGGTCACTGCTTCGATCCGGCGCGTGTTCGAACCGATCGACGCCTCCGAGACCACTTGCAGCGGCCCGATCGTCCCCAATGCGCTCACGTGCGTGCCACCGCACAGCTCGACTGAGTCGTGGCCCGCCTCCACCACGCGTACGACGTCACCGTACTTCTCGCCGAAGAAGGCGATCGCGCCTGCGCGCTCGGCCTCCTGCCGGTTCGTTTCGTAGGTCCGGACAGGCTCGTTCCGAAGCACCTCAGCGTTGACGAGATCCTCCACGCGAGCGATCTCGTCCTCCGACATTGGCCCGAAGTGGCTGAAGTCGAACCGCAAACGGTCGGGCGCGACCAGCGAGCCCTGCTGGCGCACGTGGTCACCGAGCACCTGTCGCAACGCCCAGTGGAGGAGATGCGTCCCCGTGTGGTTTCGGCGGATCGACTCGCGGCGCTCGGCGTCGATCGCCGCAGCCGCCTCCTGGCCGGCCTCGATCGTTCCCTCGCGGAGGTAGCCGAGATGCCGGGTCAGCCCTTCGACGACCGACGTCGCGTCCAGCACGCGCACCTGACCCGTGGAGGTGGTGATGGACCCGGTGTCTCCCACCTGGCCACCGCCTTCTGCGTAGAAGGGCGTCCGATCGAGGAAGACCTCGATGAGCTCGGCTCCGTCGGGCGCCTGCTCGCCGTCCACGTTCGCGAACGAGCGGTCGACCGAGCTCGGCAGCACCGCCAGCACCCGAGCCTCGACGGCCACCTGCTGGTACCCGAGAAACTGAGTCGGGCCGTATTCCAACCTGATCTCGCTCCATGCAGCCGCGACTTCCGCGGCGGCGGACGCCCCTTGCCTGCCAGCCTCGCGGGCGCGCCGGCGCTGGGCTTCCATCGCCCTGTCGAAACCGAGCCTGTCCACCTCGATCCCCCGCTCGCGTGCGATCTCCTCGGTGAGATCGATAGGAAAGCCGTACGTGTCGTGCAGCTGGAAGGCGACCTCGCCGCCGACCGCGGTCTCGCCCCTCGCGAGCTCCGCTTCGAGCAGCGTCGTCCCAGAGCGCAGCGTGCGGAGGAAAGCCTCCTCCTCGTGAACCGCGATGCGCTTGATGAGGTCTCGCTCGCGCCGGAGCTTGGGATACGCGCCGCCCATGACATCGGTCACGACGTCGATGACGCCCGGCGTGACGAGGCCCTTTGCACCGAGGCGTTGCGCCACGAGCACCGCTCGGCGGATGAGGCGGCGAAGCACGTAGCCGCGGCTCTCGTTCGACGGGAAGACGCCGTCGGAGATCAGGAACGTGAACGTGCGGGCGTGGTCCGCGACGATGCGAAGGCCGATATCGGTCTCCTCGCTGCTTCCGTAGGCCCGGCCGGTCGCGGCCGAGGCTGCATCGAGGATCGGCGCCACGAGGTCGGTGTCGAAGATCGACTCGACACCTTGGAGCTGCGTCAGGACCCGGTCGAGGCCGAATCCGGTGTCGATGTTGCGTTGCGGAAGCTCCGTGAGCGAACCGTCTGCGTGGCGCTCGTATTGCATGAACACGAGGTTCCAGATCTCGACGTAGCGCTCACCCCCTTGGGCGGGCCCACCGCCAGGACCGTACTGTGGTCCCCGGTCGAAGAAGATCTCCGAGCAGGGGCCGCAAGGCCCGGTCTCGCCCATCTTCCAGAAGTTGTCCTCGTCGAGTCGCTGCAAGCGACCCTCGAGCAGGGTGGGCACCTCCCGCCACAACGCCTCCGCCTCGTCGTCAGAAACGTGGACCGTCACCCAGAGATCTACCGGATCGAGACCGAGCACCTCCGTGAGCAGCTCCCACGCGTAGGCGATCGCCGACTCCTTGAAATAGTCGCCGAAACTGAAGTTCCCGAGCATCTCGAACAGCGTCATGTGGCGCGACGTCGTACCGATCACGTCGATGTCAACCGTGCGAACGCAGGGCTGCACCGTGGTCGCACGCGGCCCCGGCGGCGGAGATTCGGCGAGGAAGTACGGCTTGAACTGGACCATCCCGGCGATCGTGAACAGCATCGACGGGTCGTTCGGCACCAGGCTCGCGGCCGGGAGGGCGAGGTGGCCGCGGTCGACGAAGAACTTCGTGAACGTGTCGCGCAGCTGGTCGGCGTTCACGCTGGTCCCTCTCTCTTTCCTTCTCTGTGGCTCACGGGCTCTCTCGCTCACGGACCCTCGGTCGTTTTCGGTTCGCGCTCTCCTGAACCGGGAAGGGCCGAGCTCGCCGGATCGCCCGGGTCGCCCGGGTCAGCCGGACTGCCCCGCCCGGGCAGATTGCCCCGCCCGGGCAGATTGCCCCGCCCGGGCCGACCCACTGGCCAGCTTGCCGTGCCTGATTCGCCCCGCCGTACTCTCCAGCGCTCCGCGAGCGCCTTCTCGGCACCGTGTTCCGACGGTTCGTAGTAGCGCCGCCCGGCGAGCTCCTCTGGCAGGTAAACCGCCTCGACGAACCCCCGCGGGTCATCGTGAGGATACTCGTAGCCCACGCCGTGCCCGAGCGCCCCGGCGCCCCGGTAGTGAGCGTCGCGCAGCGACGGCGGCACTGCGCCGAGAGGCCGTTCGCGAACATCGCCCTGCGCCGCCCACCATGCGAGCGCGACCCGGTTCGACTTCGGTGCGAGCGCGAGGTGGACGACCGCCTGGGCGAGGTTCAGGCCCGCCTCGGGAAGCCCGACGAACTCGACGGCGTGAGCCGCCGCGGTCGCAATCCCGAGCGCGTGCGGATCGGCCATGCCGACGTCCTCGCTGGCGAGGATCACGAGGCGTCGCGCGACGTAGCGAGGGTCCTCGCCGGCCTCGATGAGGCGCGCCATCCAATAGAGGCCTGCGTCCGGGTCTGAGCCTCTCAAGCTCTTGATGAGCGCCGAGATCAGGTCGTAGTGCTCCTCGCGCCCGTGGCGGAACGCACGCGTCTCGCGGGCACCCTCGATGTCGTCCATCGAGATGGTGAGCACCGAGCCGGAGTCGCTCGGCGGTTCCGTTTCGCTTCGCGCCCGACCGCGGGCGAGCGCCATCGCCACTTCCAGGGTCGTGAGCACCGCCCTGGCGTCTCCCTCGACGAGGCCGACGAGACGCTCGATCGCATCCGGGTCGGCCGCGAAGCCCTCGACGCGCAAGGCACGCTCGGCGAGCTCACGAAGATCCGCCGGCGTGAGCGCCTCGAACCGCCACAGCGTCGATCTGCTGAGCAGCGGCGCGTTCAGCGCGAAGAAGGGGTTCTCCGTGGTCGCCCCGACGAGCACGACCACGCCCTCCTCGACACCGTGCAGGAGGGCGTCCTGCTGTGCCTTGTTGAAGCGATGGACTTCGTCGAGGAACAGGATCGTTCCCCGGCCCTCGGCCCCGAGCGCTCGGCGGGCATCCTCAAGCTCGTTTCGCACGTCCTTCACTCCGGCGTCGACAGCCGAGAGCGCCCGGAACCGGCGCGCAGTGTGCACCGCGAGCAGGCGGGCCACGGTCGTCTTCCCTGTCCCGGGAGGCCCGAAGAACACGGCGGAGCTCAGTCGGTCGTCCTCGACAATTGCCCGCAGCGGCGCGCCGGGGCCGAGCAGGTGGCGCTGCCCCACGACCTCGTCGAGGCTGGTCGGGCGAAGACGGGCCGCGAGTGGCGCTCGGGAGGTGAGCTCGTCTTCAGCGGCGACGTCGAACAGGTCGGGCGTTCGGCTGCTGCCCGCTCTCCCGAGAGGGCTTCCGGACGAGCTCGGCGTCACGCTCGACTCGGGCCTGGTGCGGGCGGCTCGGACGGCGAAGACGGCGCGGGCGGCTCGGACGGCGAAGACGGCGCGGGCGGCTCGGAGGGCGAAGGCGGCTCGGACACGGCGGGCGAGACGACGCGGATGCCCAGCTCGGCCAGCTGCTTGGGCGTGAGCGGCTGCGGAGCACCGGACATCAGGTCGGCGCCCGACTGCGTCTTCGGGTACGCAATCACCTCGCGGATGTTGTCCTCTCCGGCCAGGAGTGCCACGAGCCGGTCCAGCCCGACCGCGAAGCCGCCGTGCGGCGGCGCTCCGTATCGGAACGCTCCGAGCAAGAAGCCGAACCGGGATTCCGCGTCCTCGTCGGAGATCCCCAGCGCGGTGAAGACGCGCCGCTGGATGTCCGCACGGTGGATACGGATGCTGCCCGACCCGAGCTCCCAGCCGTTCAGGACCAGGTCGTAGCTCTGTGAGCGCACGGACATCGGATCGGTCTCCAGGAGATCGAGGTCGTCGGGGTGGGGCATCGTGAACGGGTGGTGAGCGGCAACCAGACGTCCCTCGTCGTCGATGCCCTCGAAGAGCGGGAACTCGGTCACCCAGACGAAACGGAGCGGCCTCTCGCTCACGACCGGCTGGCCCACGTCGAGTCGCAGTTGGCCGAGGACCTTGCAGGTGCGAGCCCTTTCGCCCGCCACGACGAGCAGCAGGTCACCCGGATCGGCTGCTGTCGCGATCACGACCCGGTGCTGCTCGGTCTCGGAGAGGTATTTCGCGACCGGTGATTCCAGCACGCCGTCGGCCCGCACCCGCATCCACACCAGTCCGGCGGCTCCGAGTTGGCGGGCGCGCTCGACGAGCGCGTCCAGCCGGCTTCGAGGCCACTCGCTCGCACCTGGTACGCGGATGGCCCGGACGCAAGCCGCCTTGAAGGTGTTGAACTCGGTGCCGGCGACGGCGTCGAGAAGGTCGACAAGCTGCATCTCGAAGCGGAGGTCCGGCTTGTCGGTGCCGAATCTGTCGAGCGCCTCGTTCCAGGTCATCGAGACGATCTGGGGTGGGTGTTCACCCGTGACGGCGGCCGCTGCCTCGATCACGGCCTCGCTCACGAAGGCCAGCACCTCGGACTGACCGACGAAGGAAGCCTCGATGTCGAGCTGGGTGAACTCGAATTGCCGGTCCGCGCGTAGATCCTCGTCCCGCATGCAGCGCGCGATCTGGTAGTAGCGGTCGAGCCCGCCGACCATGAGCAGCTGCTTGGCGATCTGCGGGCTCTGGGGCAACACGTAGAACGAGCCGCGCTGCAAGCGGGACGGGATCGCGAATTCGCGGGCACCTTCCGGCGTTGGAGTCCAAAGCAGCGGTGTCTCGACCTCGACGAAACCTTGGCGCTCCATCGCCCTTCGCAGCGCGCTGTTCACCTGCGAGCGCAGACGCAGGTTGTGCTGCATTCGGTCGGTGCGTAGGTCCAGGTACCGGTAGCGCAGCCGTACCGCCTCGTCGGTCTCGGCACGCGCGTCCAGCGAGAACGGCGGAGGCTCCGCGGCCGAGAGCACCTCGACCTCACATTCGCCGAGCTCGACCTCGCCGGTCGAGAGCGCCGGGTTCGCCGTTCCCTCGGGGCGCAGCCGTACGGTGCCGGTCACACGGAGCACCTGCTCTGACCGCAGGTCGTGCGCCCCGTCGACGACACACTGGATGATCCCGGTATGGTCGCGGAGATCCACGAAGGCGAGATGCTCCCCGTGCTCGCGCCGGCGTGCCAACCAGCCGCAGACGCTGACAGCTCTCCCTGCGTCCCCTGCCCTGAGCGCGCCGCAATAGGCCGTGCGGAGCCCGGCTGGCGAGCATGCCTCGTCGGCGCCCGAGCTCATGCCCGAGCTCATGCCCGAGCTCATGGCCGAGCTCATGTCCGTGCTCATTGCGGCCTCGTGATCTCGCTGATGCGGGAGGCAAGACCTTCACGAGGCACCTTCTCCTGCTTATGTTCCTCCGGGCCGCGCAGCACCCGGACCGTGACGAGCCCTGCGGCGAGATCCTCCTCGCCGACGATGCAGGCCACCGTCGCTCCGGAGCGGTCCGCCGCCTTCAGCTGTGCCTTCCCCGAGCGGCCGTCGAAGGCGCGGTCGACAGCCAAGCCGGTTGCACGCAACTCGTGGCTCAGCTCGAGCGCAATCCCCGCTCCGGTCAAGTCGACGACGAAGGCGTCGAGCCCCGGGCTCAGCCGCAGGTCGGAAGCACCGAGCACGCCATCGGCGTCGCAAGCGAGCAGGATCCTCTCGATGCCGGCGCCGAAGCCCACACCGGATACGTCCGGGCCGCCGAGCGCGGCGACGAGCCCGTCGTAGCGGCCTCCGCCACCGACGCCCTCGAGGACGTCCGAGCCGAACTCGAACGTGGTGCGGTTGTAGTAGTCGAGTCCCCTCACGAGGAAGTCATCCTGCTCATAGGCGATCCCCAGCCGGTCGAGGCCGCCGAGCACCACCTCGAAGGCCCGGCGACAGTCGTCGCACCACGCGTCGCGGAGCCTCGGTGCATCCGCTCGCACCGCTCGGCACTCCGGCCGCTTGCAGTCGAGGATCCTGAGGGGGTTCGCGGACCACTTGTAACGGTGCTCGGAGCACAGCTCGTCGGCGTGTGCGGCCAAAAAGGCCAGCAGCTGCTCGCGGTAGCCGGGCGCGCACGTCTTGTCGCCGAGCGAGTTGACCCGCAGCCGCAATGAGGACAAGCCGAGCTCCGCGTACAATCCGGCCAGCAGCGCGATCACTTCGACGTCCGCCACCGGGTCGTCGGTGCCGAGAATCTCGACCCCAAGCTGGTGGTGCTGACGGAAGCGTCCCGCCTGGGGCCGTTCGTAACGAAACATCGGCGCGGCATACCAGGCCTTGAACGGAGCAACCGGCCGATGCTGTACGAACGCGCGCACGACCGACGCGGTGCCTTCGGGACGAAGCGCGACGTCGCGACCGCCCCGATCGGTGAACTCGTACATCTCCTTGGTGACCACGTCCGAGGACTCACCCGCGCTTCGGCGGAACACTTGCGCGTCCTCGAAACCCGGGCTCATGACCAGGCCGAAGCCGAACCTCTGGGCCCACCCCGCGAACCTGCCGACGAGCTCGATCCAGCGCGCGCTCTCGGGAGCGAGGATGTCCTGGGTCCCCTTCGGGGACTGGAAAGTGGTCACCGGCCGGCCGGCGCGGGGGCACCGCCCCTTCCAGGAACGAGGCGGTAGGCGTCGTAGACGCTGTCGAGCTGCTTCAGGGCTTCGAGCATCGAGTCGAGATGCGCGGGATCGGCGAGCTCGAACTCGAAGCGCATACGGCTCACCCTATCGGGCGTCGTATGGGTCGACGAGGAGACGATGCTCACGCGGTGCTCGGAGAGCACCTTCGCGACGTCGGCCAGCAACCGGGTCCGGTCCAGGGCCTTCACTTCGATCGCGGCGACGAAGACTCCCGTGCGGTCCTCGTCCCACTCCACCTCGATCAATCGCTCGGAGTCGTCGGCCGCGAGCGCGATCGCGTTCGCGCAGTCCTCGCGGTGCACCGAGACCCCCCGGCCGCGCGTGACGAACCCGATGACGCGGTCTCCCGGGACGGGGGTGCAGCAACGCGACAGGCGAACCATGACGTCGTCGAGGCCCTCGACGTAGATGCCGCCCGACCCGCGACGATGGCTGGGGCGCCTGGGCTGCAAGGCCGTCGAGGGGAGCTGCTCCTCGCCTTCGCCTCCGCGCAGCTCCCGCTCCAGGCGTTGAACGAGCGCCTGCCCAGAGACGTGGCCTTCCCCGAGCGCGGCATGAAGCGAGTCGAGATCGGTGTAGCCCATCGACGACGCCACCGCCATGAGCGCCGGGGAGCTCTGCAACTTCTGGATCGGTAGCCCGGCACGGCGGAGCGAACGCGTCAGCTCCTCGCGCCCAGTCTCGATCGCGTCCTCGCGACGCTCGCGCGAGAACCACTGCCGGATCTTGTTGCGGGCGCGTGGCGAGGTGACGATCTGGAGCCAGTCGCGCGAGGGCCCGGCCGAGGCGATCTTCGAGGTGACGACCTCGACTGTGTCACCCGAATGCAGTTTCGAGTCGAGCGGCAGGAGGCGGCCGTTCACCCGTGCGCCGACGCACCTGTGGCCGACCTCGGTGTGGATCGCGTAGGCGAAGTCGACCGGCGTGGCACCCGCCGGCAACGTCATGATCTCGCCCTTCGGCGTGAAGACGTACACTTCGTCCTGCTCAAGGTCGATCTTGAGGGTCTCGAGGAACTCGACGGGGTCGGGCGTCTCCCGCTCCCAGTCGACGATCCGCTGCAACCAGGCGATCTCGTCGGTCGAACGCGCGCCGCGCTGGGCGGTCGGCTTGGAGCTGGACCCTTCCTTGTAGCCCCAGTGCGCCGCGATCCCGTGCTCGGCCCTGCGGTGCATCTCCTGGGTTCGGATCTGGATCTCGAGCGGCTTCACGCGCGGCCCGACGACCGACGTGTGCAACGACTGGTACAGGTTGAATTTCGGCGAATTGATGTAGTCCTTGAAACGGCCTTGCACGGGAGGCCAAAGGGCGTGCACGGCCCCGAGCGCTGCCCAGCAGTCCTTCTCGGCCGTCACGACCACCCGGATCGCGACGAGGTCGTGGATCTCGTCGAATTCCTTGCCTCTCACGACCATCTTCTCGTAGATGCTCCACAGATGCTTCGGCCGCCCGGTGACCTCCGCCTCGATCCCGGCCTCCGCAAGGCGCGAGCGCACGAGTGCGAGCACCTCAGCGAGCTCGATCTCGCGCCGCGGGGCACGTGTGGCGACCATTTGCGCGATCTCGGCGAACCGTTTGGGGTGAAGGGTCTCGAACGACAAGTCCTCGAGCTGCCACTTGATTTCTTGAATCCCGAGGCGGTGCGCCAGCGGAGCGTAGATGTCCCGGGTCTCCTCAGCGGTCCGACGCTGCTTCCACTCGGGCATGACCGACAACGTCCGCATGTTGTGGAGCCGGTCGGCCAGCTTGATGACCAGCACCCGCCAGTCGCGGGCCATCGCGACGAGCATCTTGCGCATCGTGGCGGCCTGCTGCGCCTCTTTCGAATCGAAACGGAGCCGGTCCAACTTCGTCACTCCGTCCACGATCGCCGCCACCGCCGGGCCGAACTCCTCCTCGATCTGTACGAGGCTCACTCCGGTGTCCTCGACGGCGTCGTGCAGCAATGCCGCTGCCGCGCTGACCGTGTCGAGCCCGAGATCGGCGATGATCGTGGCTACTGCCACCGGGTGGGTGATGTACGGCTCCCCCGAGAGCCGGCGCTGGCCCTCGTGTGCCTTCGTGGCGTAGGCGTGCGCCCGCCGAACCAGTTCCAGGTCCTCCCCGGCACGACGGACGCTGAGCGTCGAGAGGATGCCTTCGACGTCCGCTGTCGGCGGTGGGATGAGGGCGCGAGCGGGGTTCTCGGGAGGCGCCTCGGTCGGCTCGGCAATCGACCCACCCGGCACAGGATCGACCACGGACATGGCCCAAATCTACCCGCTGAGCGCTACCGGCCTGGCGAGGCCGCGACCGGTCGGGAACCAGGCCAAGTACGCTGGCAGTGACGGTACATGACGACCGTGACGACACCATCCCCACACGACAGCATCCCGTGACGACCGCATCCGCGGAGAGCCGCTCCATGACCACCACGCCGGACCTGGTAGCTCAACTGGCTGAAGCGCCCGTGCCTCCTCGACCTCCTCACGCGAAGCCGCTTTCGCTCCGTCCGGCGCTCGTGGTCCTCGCGTGCGCCGTCGTCGTGACGTTCGGAGGGTTCGCCGTAGCACTCCTGGGGAGCGGGCAAGCGGCGCCAAAGGCGGTCACCGGCCTCGCCACGCCGGTCCCAGGGGTGAACCTCTCGGCGATCCGCGCCGCGTCGGTGCTCCAGCGCATATCGAGTGACGGGACACCTCCGCGCGACGTCCTCGAGGCACTCGTCCTACCGAACGGTGCGCAGATCATCAGCACGAGCGCACAGGACGCCGGCGTGGCCCAGTACGACCGGAGCATGTACTTCGAGATCGACACCACGTCAACCGAGCTGCTCGAGTTCTACCAGGTGGAGCTCAAACGAGCCCGCTGGTCGCTCCTCGGCGTGTACCCGATCCCGGGCGCGGGCAAGGAGGTCCTGGCCCGCCGGACCGGGTCCGACGGCTACGAATGGGAAGTCGGCGTGGAAGTGGCACCCGTCAATCCCGCGATCTCGCCCTCGCTCGCCGGGGACGGCCAGACCTCCGCGACGATGGGGCTCAGACTTCGCCTCTTCCAGATCCCCGACGGCGGCTCCTGACTCTGACTCGCCTCGCCGGCCTCTTCCCCGGCCGATGAGCCAGTGGGACGGAGCAAGATGGCCCAGCTCAGCAAGTTGAGCGGGTAGATCAAGTACCCGAAACGGGTCGCCGGCGCGAGCAGAGTGGCGAGCAGCATGGCCAGCCCGCTGAAGCGTGCCGCGCTCTGCAGGTTCGAGGGACGCCACCTCCACAGGCCATAACCCACCGCCGAGATGCCGACGACCGCCAGGGCCACGATCAGTTCCGGCTTTGCCGACGGGAACAGCGTCACGAGCTCCTGACCGATGAGCGGGCTCGCTGCCGGCGACTTCACCTTCGTGAGGCCGAGCGGGAACCGGATCGCGTTCAGGATGAATGCGTGCGGGGCGAGCGCGACCCCGATCCCGAGAACGGGCACGACGATCGCGACCACTGCGAGTGAATAGCGCAGGATCGCCCGGCGTCCCCGCCGGTCCCTCGCTCCGAGAGCGAGCAGGACGAGGAGCGGCCAGGCCGTGAACTTGAGGGTGCCGGCGAGGCCCATGGCCAGCCCCGACCACACGGGCCTTCGCCGGGTCGCCAGAGCGAGCGAGAGCAGCATCAGGGCCAGCACGGGAAGGTCATCGCCGCCAGTCACCATGGGCAGGGCCCCACTCGGCAAGACGATGGCCAGCTGAAAGATGCGCCAGCGCCGACGCTTGGGAACGTCCGCGATGAGCAGTGCCCCTCCGACCACGATCAGCGTGAAGCCGCTGAGCGCAACTCGCGCATCCTTCAATTCGGGTGGTCCGGCGGTTGCATTGATGAGCCCGAAGGGGATCATGCCCGGCAGGTAGGGGAAGAAGGAGTCCTCAGCCTGACCTAGCTGCGGTCCGCCGGCGGTCTTGGGGTTGGCGGGGTAGCAGTTCTTGTGGTGAGCCACACGATCGCCGCAGGCCTCGATCACGGTCACCTCGGGCTGGGCGTGCGCACCGGGCTTGGACTCCGCGCGCAGGATCACCTCGACGCTGAGCGGCAAGATCACGGCCGTGACGAGCAGGAAGAGGACGACACCCCGTCTCAGTCGGTCGGGCGCGTTGTCCGGTCTCGGCTCACCGCGCCGGACGCGATGGCGGGCCACCGCCCAGGAGATACCCGCGGCCAGCAGATACGGGCCGAGCGACATCTCTGCCCATTGCCGGTAGTCGGCAGACTCGGCTAAGGCGAGGGTCCCAGTCGCGAACAGGGCCGCGAGCAGATAGAGAAGCGCGTCCTGTTGGAGAACCGGGAGGGCCGCGCATCGGTCCCAGCACCGAAGCACCATGCGCGGGACCGCGAGCATCTCCAAGAGCGTACCGGTCCACTACCGTCGCGCTGCGGACGCGCGACAAGGCCGCCCGCGAGCGCGGAACGGCCTTGTGCGAGCCGCGTCGTGTGTTCAGCGATTGGGTGTTCAGCGATTGGGTGTTCAGCGATTGGGCTGAGGCGTGAAGCGCAAGTAGGGCTTGACCGCGCGGAAGCCCTTCGGGAACTTCTCCTTCGCGTCCTCGTCGCTGATGGCCGTCACGATGATGACGTCTTCACCGTCGTGCCAGTTCACAGGTGTCGCGACCGAGTAGTTGGCAGTGAGCTGCAACGAGTCGAGCACGCGGAGGATCTCCTCGAAATTGCGGCCCGTGCTCGCCGGGTACGTGATCGTGAGCTTCACCTTCTTGTCCGGGCCGATGACGAAGACCGAGCGCACCGTCAGGGTGTCGCTCGCGTTGGGATGGATCATCCCGTAGAGGTCCGCCACCTTGCGGTCCGGGTCGGCGATGAGGGGATAGTTGAGCGCGTGCCCGGTGGCATCCGCGATGTCTCCCACCCACCGCTCATGCGAGTCGAGCGGGTCGACCGACAGCCCGATGACCTTCGCGTTGCGCTTCTCGAACTCGCCCTTCAGGCGCGAGACCTCGCCCAGCTCGGTCGTGCAGACGGGCGTGAAGTCCTTCGGGTGCGAAAACAGAATCCCCCAACCGTCGCCCAGCCACTCGTGGAAGTTGATCGTGCCGTCGGTGGTCTCGGCAGTGAAATCGGGGGCGACGTCGCCCAGCTGAATTGCCATCGTGTGTCTCCTGTCCTTCGTGCTTTGGATTCGGTCCGGCCCTCGGCCGCAGGGTCGGTAGGCCTTTGGCGATGACATTAGTCGGCTATCAGCGGAGTCATGTCGGCGGCGAGAGCGCTGCCACACGTCGCTCTCGCTCTGCGTCAGCGGTTGAGCGCGCAGCCAGGTCACTCCCGTCGTCTCGAGCGCCGGCACGGTAGCGTTCCGCCGATGCCGACAGGGCTCTGGCGCCGGTTCCGGCCGGGTGACCGGCTTTCTGTCGGCGTCCTCACTGCGGTTGCCACCGGAACCGCAATTCTCCCGACGTCCTTCGGTCGTCCGATCATGAACGGCGACAACCTCATCCAGAACTATCCCTTGCGGGTCCTCGTCGGTCAGATCGTCCGCGACGGCCACCTGCCCCTGTGGGACGCGGCGATCTGGAGCGGGACGCCACTGCTCGCCGCCTGGAACGCAGGAGCTGCGTTCCCGGGCACCTGGCTGTTCGCAATCCTTCCCGGCATTTGGGCCTGGGCGATCAACCTGATGCTCATGGGACTGTGTGCGACGCTCGGTATGTACGTCTTCCTCCGGCGCCAGCCGGTCGGGCCGGCCGGGGCGTTCATCGGATCGGCAACCTTCGCCTTCACCGGCTTCATGAGCGGCCAGTCGGCTCACTTCGGCCTCGTGCTCGGCACGAGCCTTCTCCCGTTTCTGTTGATCGGCATCGACGAGATTGCACGGCGCCTGGCCGTCAGGCCACTCCGCGACCTACTAGGCCCGGTGCTGCTCCTCAGCGCCGCAGCGGCGCTCGTGGTCCTTGCCGGCGAGCCCCGGGCGATCTCCAACGACGCCATCGTCGTCGGCGTCTACTCGCTAGCGTGGTGCTGGCGGTCACCGCGACACGCCACCCGGTTGCTCCTGGTGTTCGCGGCCGCAGCGAGCCTCGCGCTCGCGCTGTCCGCGGTGCAGTGGTTGCCGGGACTGCAGTTCCTCCAGGCCTCCGAGCGCGGTGCCGGTGGCTATCAGGTGTATGCCGCCGGATCGCTCTCACCATCGTGGGGCGTCTTCTTTCTCCTCCCTTACCTGCTCGGCGGCAACGGGAACTTCGGGCTCCCCACCTTCGCGGGACCACTCAACCTGCCGGAGCTGAGCATGGGTGTCGGGATCCTCCCACTGGTCGCGTTCGTCGCGTTGCTACCGGCCGCGCTGCGGCGGCACTCGCCGAACCGCCTCGGTGTCTGGTACATCCTCGCGATCGGCGGCCTCGTGCTCGCGCTCGGCACGTACACCCCGTTCGGCCACGTTCTTTGGCACGTGCCTCTGTTCGGCGGTCAGCGCCTCCAAAACCGGAACATCGCCATCACCGACTTCGCACTGGCGGTTCTGGTCGCATACTGGGCTGATCGTCTCGTTGGTGGTCACGAGCGCGCCGTAGCTGCTTCGTCGGCGGGCTTGTTGGCGGGCTCACCGGAGAACTCGGCGGCGGGCTTGCCAGAGGACTCGGTGGCGGGCTTGCGGGCGGGCTTGCCGGAGGACTCGGTGGCGGGCTTGCGGGCGGGCTTGCCGGAGGACTCGCCGAGGGACTCACGGGCGGGCTTGCCGGCGGGTTTGCCGGAGCACTTCGAGGCTCGCACGCAGGAGAACTCCGGGGAACACTCCGGGGAGCACACGCAGGTGCCTCCCGCCGAGGCGGGCGCCGACACGCTCGCGGAACGCGTGGCACGCTGGGCGAGCGCCCTTCCGGCATTGGCCGTGCTCGTCGTCGTCGCGATCTATCTCGCCGACCCGATCGGGCTCGAACGGCGACTGGACGTGATACAGCTCGCACCCGACAAAGCGCGCCAGCTTCTCGGCTATCTCGTACCTGCCTGTGCGCTCGCCGTCGCCGTCGGCGTGTTCGCTCTGGCCGCCAGGCACCTCTCGCCGCGAGTGCGCGAGCGCGTGCTCGTGGCTCTCGCGGTCGCGGACATCTCGTTTCTCGCTGCGAACGGGCCCTTCGCCCTCGCACCCGCCGTCACCATCGCCAAGGCGAACTCGGCGACGGCACAGCTCGCTGCCCTTACGGGGAGCCAGGGCCGCTACCTGTTCTACGATCCCTACTTCTACGTCGCCCCTTCGACGCAGCCGATCGCCGAAGAGCTCGGTTTCTTCGACTTGGGCATCCTGCACCACATCGCGAGCGTCCAGGGATACGGGTCGGTCGTCTCGGAGCTCTACCAAGCCGTCACGACGACGCACCAGGTCGGCAACTTCGATCTCGGAGGCATCTCCGGCACGACTGCGAACGTGCTCGATCTTCGCGCGCTGCTGACAAGCCCGCTCTACCTCGCACACCCGCTCCCCGACGGCGCGGCCATCCCGATCCTCACCGAACGCGGCCCCCAGTTCAGTGTCGGCCCCGGGGAGAAGGTCCTGAGCGGTGAGGCCGAAGCCTTGACCGGTCCCTGGTTCGTCCTGCCGGGAACCGACCGCATGTGGTTCCTCCCGCGGATCGTTCAGGGGCCTTCGGCAACGCTCGTGCTCGACCCGACGGTCAGGCCCCAGGCCAGGGACATCGGCGTGTCTTTCGTCGATCTGCAGGGCCGATCGGTCTCCGTGACCGCCCGCGTTCGAGGGACGCGCGCCCGGGCGGTCGCACCGGCGGGCTTCGATGCGGTCCAGATCCGCGTCACTGCGCCCGTACGTGGCCTGACGATCGTCCTCGGGGGGGTCGTCATCGCCAATCGCACGGGATCGGGCCGGCAACTGCTCGACGGCCTTCTTCAAACCGCGTTGTCGGCTCCGCACTGGCGATTCGCCACTCCTGTCGGTCCACTGCCTGCGTTCGTCAACACCGAGAGCCGAGGACCTGCCTGGGTGCTCGCCCGGGACAGCAGTGACCCGGACGCGCCCTTGTTGCCGGACGCGATCGCCGCCACGACCGTGAGCGCCGCGGGCGAGGAGATGAGAACCGTCGTCACGACGCCTCAACCGGGCTTGCTCGTCCGGAGCACCGCGTACGCTCCCGACTGGTACGCCGAGATCCAGCCGGCCTCGGGTGGTCCGGCCCACGCAGTCGCCGTGACCGCTCTCGGCATTGTTCAAGCTGTGCCCGTCCCGGCGGGGCGCTCTGTCGTCACGTGGGTCTACCGGCCGGCCACTGCGCGCATCGGGCTCTGGTTGACAGCCGGGGCGACGTTGGTGTTCCTGGCGCTCGCCGTCTTCGCCTTGAGACGGCGGCGCGCACCCTCGACCTAACTTCGGCCACGTGACGAAAGCCGGGATCGCCTTTGCTGCCGTCGCCGTTCCACTCACCGGGACGGTCGTCGGACGTGGACCCGGTTACGCCGTCTGTGTCGTGTGTCACGGCGCCGCGACCAGGGGGCACCGCATCTGCTGGAGCTGTCACGTGATCCGCCGCCAGCTTGGCGCAGAGCTCACGCGGACCGTGCCGTTGTCGCTCTTCTCACCGGGCTCGGTGCTGTACGAGCTCCTGGTCGGCTACAAGGCGGCACCGTCGCTCGCGGTTCGCCGTGAGCAACGAACGCTGCTGTCGGGATTCCTCGGCGAGTTCTTGAGCCTTCATCTCGGCTGCCTCGCCGGACCGGTCCGAGTGGCCCGTTCGGCCACGCTCGCCGTCCCAGTTCCGTCGAGCTCGCAACCGCGTGCCTCGTGGGACGGCGAGCACCCGCTCGTCGGCCTCGTCGCCTCGGCGCTCGCTGAACAGTCCGGGATCGTCCTAGCACCGCTGCTCGTCAGGGGGCCCGAACCGGTTGGGCACCTTCGCGGCAGTCCGCTCGGCTTTCGTGCTGTCGAACCGTTGGCGGGCCGCCGCGTGCTGGTGATCGACGACACCTACACCTCCGGTGCCCGCTCCCAGAGCGCAGCATTCGCGCTGGCACGGGCCGGTGCCGACGTCGCCGCGATCGTCCCGATCGGTCGCCTCATCCATCCGGAGCACAACCTCGCGACAGGCTCACTCTGGGCCAGCCAGCAGAGAGAGCCTTTCGACCTACGGCGGTGCGCCGGCCCGTGCCAGCTAGAGACTGCGCGCGCCTGTTCGGATGGGCTCGGTCCCGTGGCCCACCCACTACGGCAGCAGCAACCGCCCAAGCCGGCGCGACGCGCCTGCCAAGCCGATCAGCCCGAGAAGGCCGAGGTAGCACGCGTGTACAAGGAGTACCGGGCCGATCGCCCCGGTGTCGAGGCCGCGTAACAGCGCGACGCCTTGATAAAGAGGCGTGAACGTGACCAAGACGCGAAGCCATTCCGGGTAGAGCGATAGTGGGTAGAACACGCCCGAGAAGAGGAACAACGGCACGATCGCCAAGGAGATGAGATCGAAATCCTGCCAGCTGCGCATGTAACAGGTGCCGAACATTCCGATGCCTCCGAACGCGAAGCTGACCAGCATCGCAGCGGGCAGGCACAAGACAGCCCACCAGGAGGCGACCAGTCCGAGAGCGGCCATAACCGCCAGGAATGCGATCGAGTAGATGGTGCCTCGGATGAGGGCCCACGACAGCTCGCCGATCGCGACGTCGCGAACCCCGAGCGGCGTCGCGAGCACAGCATCGTAGGTCTTCGCGATCTTGAGCTTGAAGTAGATCCCGAAGGTCGCGTCGAAGACGGCGCCGTTCATCGCCGAGGACGCTAGGAGGCCGGGGGCCACGTAATCGGTGTAGGGAATCGACCGACTGCCGACGTACAGATGCCCCACAAGATGGTTCAGGCCGAGCCCGATCGACAACAGATAGAACAACGGTTCGAAGAAGCCGGACACAAGGAAGACCCAGCCACGCCGGTAGGCCACGACGTTGCGTTCGACGAGCCGGCGCGCCCGCCCGCGGCCAACGACGACCGGCGGCAGCACGCGCAGCGGAGGAGAGAGCGCCGGGCCACCTGACGTGCTCATGGCAGCCTCCTCGGGAAGCCGCCTCGGGGAGCCGCCCTCATTGCACTCGTGGCACTCACTGCACCAGCCTCCGGCGGTAGGTGGCCCTCGCCGCGAGAACCCCGCCGACGAGCATCACGAGCAGGTAGCCGGCGTGCGCGAGGGTCTCCCAACCGCCGGGATGGCCGAGCACTAGGTCCCGACAAAGACTCACACCTTGGTACAGCGGCGTGCCGCGAGCCACGACTTGCAACCAGGGGGGGAGCTGCGCGATCGGGAAGAACGTACCGGAGAAGAGAAAGAGCGGGACAACGCCGAATCGGTACAAGACGATGAACGACTGGTCGGTCTCGCGCGTGGCGCTGAAGGCCATCACCGGCGCAGCAAAGGCAGCGCCCGTCAAGACCGCGGCCGGGAAAGCCGCTACCGCCCAAACTGAAGGGACCGTGTGGAAGGCTGCCATGACAGCGAGGAAGACGCCGGATGCCACGGCAACCCGAGTCGTGATCCAAAGGAGATGACCGTAGAGGACATCGGTCACCTCGAGCGGCGTCGCCAACATCGCAAGGTAGGTCTTCAGCCACTTGATCCCCGCCATCACGGGGAACGTGGACTCGTTTGCTCCGATCTGCATCGCCGTCGCCGCCAGCAGCCCAGGTGCGAGGAACCACACATAGGGCACGCCCTCCACGGCTCGACTCGAACCGTGATCGATCAGGTGGCCGAGGCCGATGCCCATCGCCGCGAGGTACAGCACGGGGTAGAGGAACGTCGTGGTGAGCGAGCCCCTCCAGGTCCGCTTGTACGCGAGAAGGTTGTACTGGTACGCGCGAAGGGCCGGCGGCAACCGCGTTCGGCGCGGCCGTTTCACCGGTTCCGGCGACAGCGAGGTAGTCAGACTCAATCGACGAGGCTCCGGCCGGTCAAGTGCAAGAAGACGTCCTCCAGAGTCGAGCGTCTGACCAGCGCCGCTATCGGTGAAGCGCCGCGGGACTTGACGGCATCGAGGGTCGCATCTCCCTCATCGGTGTAGAGCAGTAGGCGGTCGGGCAGCACCTCGACTCGCTCGGCAAGGTCCGCCAAGCGCTGACCGTGGGCCTCGTTGCCCTCCGGATCGAAACGGAGCTCCACGACCTCGCGTGTCGACCACTGCTCGATAAGTTCGCGAGGCGAGCCGGCAGCGGCGATACATCCGGCATCCATGACGACAAGCCGGTCGCAGAGTTGCTCGGCCTCGTCCATGTAGTGGGTCGTGATGACCAACGTCACGCCCTCCCGCTTCAGACGGTAGAGGCGATCCCAGAGCAGGTGGCGTGCCTGGGGGTCGAGACCGGTCGTCGGCTCATCCAGGATCACGAGGTCAGGCGAGGATACGAGCGCCCTCGCGATGGTGAGCCGGCGGCGCATACCGCCCGAAAGCGGATCAACACGCTCGTCCGCCCGCTCGCTCAGACGTGCGAACTCCAACAGTTGGTCGACGCGCTCGCGAAGCTCCTTCTTCGGCAGGCCGAAGTACCGACCGTAGAGATACAGATTGTCCCTGACGGTGAGCTCCAGGTCGAGGGTGTCGTCCTGAGGAACGAGGCCGATGCGGCCCCGTATCTGTGGGCCATCCCTCATCGGGTCCAGGCCGAGCACTCGCAGCGTCCCCCCAGAAATCGGCGAGAGGCACGCGATCATGCGCATGGTCGAGGTCTTCCCCGCTCCATTGGGGCCGAGAAATCCGAACGCCTCCCCTGCTCGGATGTCGAAATCGACGGCGTCGACGGCGGTGAAGTCGCCAAAGCGCTTCGTGAGACCTCGCGCCTGAACTGCTGGATCGCTCCCCACGTCCGGGGCCGACGTCGACACGGCTAGCTGCTCGTGGCGAGACAAGACAAAGGGCCTTCCTCGCCGTCGTCGCCCGAGCGCGCCACGACTAAGAACCTATACCGGGCTTCTCCACGGTCAGCGACGACGTGCTGAGACGGGAGCCAGCACTGCCAGGCCCTAAGCTCTGTGGTCGCCGTGCATCAAGCTTCCGATTGGCGTCGATTCAGGGCGGGCCTCATCACCCTCGTCGTGGGCCTCGGAGTTGCGATCGCGATGATGCTCCCGTTGCGAAGCCACTTGAGCGTCGCCACCGCCGCGCTGGTGCTCATCGTGCCGGTAGTCGGGACCTGCATCGTTGGCGACACCAAGGCCAGTTTCGTCGCTGTCATTCTCGGCTTCCTCGTGTTCGACTTCGTGTTCATCCCGCCCTACTGGACGTTGTCGGTCGGCAGCGCCCAGAACTGGCTGGCATTGGTCGTCTACGTCGCAGTCGTCCTCCTCGTCAGGAGGGTCGTCTCACGGCTGCAGCAACTTCGAGCCGACTCGGCGCGCCACGAAGCCGACTCGCGGCGGCTGCTGGTGCTGTCGGAGCTCCTCGTTGCG
>Ga0209415_10005900_pt1 | contig 21891 bp, 20 predicted proteins | sample PeaSoiSIISIP2007_FD_187696 | JGI IMG/M metagenome (GOLD analysis project Ga0209415, IMG submission 187696) | Peat soil microbial communities from Weissenstadt, Germany - SII-SIP-2007 (SPAdes) (version 2) | ecosystem: Environmental > Terrestrial > Soil > Wetlands > Peat | place: Germany... | reverse complement strand
TTTTCCGGCCTCATGTACATGCGGGCGCAGTATCCCGGCATCCCGGTGGTGATCGTGTCCGGCAACGACGACCCGGCGGTGATCCGGCGCTGCATGGATTTCGGGGCGTCGGGATTCATCCCCAAGACGCTCGGCGTCGACCATATGCGCAAGGCGATCGAGCGGGTGATCGGCGGCGGCATCTGGACGCCGCCCGACGTCGATCTCTCCGCCAAGCCGGACGACGCCAGTGCCGCCATTCTGGCGCGCCTCGCCTCGCTCACGCCGCAGCAGGTGCGCGTGCTGATGATGCTGTCGGAGGGGCTGCTGAACAAGCAGATCGCCTACGAGCTCAGCGTCTCCGAGGCGACCGTCAAGGCGCACGTATCCGCCATCCTGCAGAAGCTCGGCGTCGAAAGCCGCACCCAGGCGGTGATCGCGGCCTCGAAGATCGAGGTCGGCCAGTGGCCGCAAGTCGCGCCGATCTCCCATTGAGCTACGTCGTTTGGCCTATTCGGCCGCGGCGATCCGATGCGCGCTCCACTGCGACATCACGGCCCGCAACGACGCCGGCTTGAGCGGCTTGTTGAGCACCGGGATCGCCATCGCGCGCGCGGCTTCGCGCACGTCGGGTGAGCGATCCGCGGTGATCAGCACCGCCGGAATGTCCGCACCGAACAGCCTGCGCAACGCCGCGACGGCTTCGATGCCGTTGCCGCGATCGAGGTGGTAGTCGACCAGGAGGCCGCCCGGCGGCTTGCCGGCCGCCTGCACGGCCGCAACGGCGCCCGGCAGATCGGCGGCCTGGAGCGCCTCGCAGCCCCAGCCGTGCAGCAGCGTCGCCATGCCGTCGAGGATATTGGGATCGTTGTCGACGCACAGCACGAGGAACTCGGCGATCCGCCCGTGCTCGACGCGCTGCTCCGGCGCGCGCGCTTCTCGCAACGCGGCCGGAGCGATCGGCACTTCGATCGAGAAATGCGAACCGCGATCGACCTGCGAGGCGAGGTCGATCCGGTGACCGAGCACGCGGGCGATCCGCTCGACGATCGAGAGGCCGAGGCCGAGGCCGCGGGCGACCTTGGCGCCCTGGTCGAGACGATGAAACTCCACGAACACGGCGCGGAGCTTGTCCGGCGGAATGCCGATGCCGGTATCGTAGACATCGATGCGCAGCCGCTCGCCACGGCGCCGGCAGCCGACCAGCACGCGGCCGGTCCTGGTGTATTTGATGGCGTTGGAGACGAGGTTCTGCAACAGCCGGCGCAGCAGCCGCCGGTCGGACCGCACATTGAGCGAGCACGGCACGAAAGCGAGGTCGAGGCCCTGGCTGCGGGCGAGGGGGAGGAAGTCGCGCTCGAGCTGGCGGAGCAGGTCGTCGGTCCGAAAGCCCGTGATCTCGGGCTTCATGGCGCCCGCATCGAGCCGCGAGATTTCGAGCAGCGCCGCGAGAATGTCCTCGACGGCCTCCAGCGAGGCGTCGATGTTGCCGACGAGGCGCGCTTCCTCGCCGCGGCCCTGGCGCTCGACGAGGCTCGTCACGTAGAGCCGCGCCGCGTTGAGCGGCTGCAGGATGTCGTGGCTCGCGGCGGCGAGGAATCTGGTTTTCGACAGGTTGGCGGCCTCGGCGGCGGACTTCGCCTTGGCAAGCTCGGCATTGAGATGTTCGAGTTCCATGGTGCGCTCGCGCACCCGCCGTTCGAGGTTTTCGTTGGCGCGGGCGAGCGCTTCGGCGGCCGCGACGCTCGGCGTGATGTCGGTCAGCGTGGTGACGACGCCGCCGTCCGGCATGCGGTTGACGCGCACCTCGATGACGAGGCCGCGGTCCGGAAAGCGTTCCAGGAACGGCTGCAGGTCGGCCGCGTAGCGTGGCAGCCGCTCGCGCACCAGCGCCTCCGGATCGCCCGCCCCGAAGGCGCCGCGTTCGGCGTTGAAGCGGAGGATCTCGCCGAGGTCGATGCCGATACGAACCATTTCGTTGGGCAGCTGGAGGATCTCGCCGAATTGCCTGTTCCAGCAGATGAGGTGGGTGTCCTTGTCGAACACCGCGATGCCCTGGCGCACGTGGTCGAGCGCGGTCTGCAGGATCTCGCGGTTGTAGTGGATGGCGGCGTTGGCGTCGTCGAGCAGCTTTAATGCCGCCTTGGTGGACACCGTGCGTTGGCGCAGCAGCAGCGACAGCACGAGACGGGAGGAGGCCGCCCCGATGGCCGAGGCGAGCAGCCGCTCGGCGTAGCGCAGCAGCTCGAAATCCGCCTGGGCGCCGGGTGCAAGCGGCATGCGCCGGCCGGCCGCGAAGCTGTCGATCGAGCTGCGGGTGCGCTCCTCGCCAAGGTAGCGGGCAACGGCGGTCGTCAGTTCCTCGACCGTCACGGCCGATCGCCACAGGCGGAAGCTCGGCGTCGGTGCAAGGGCGTCGGGGACGAAGAGGTCCGCCTGGATGCGTTCGATGGCGGCGGGCGGCCGGACGAGCGAAATCGCCACATAGGCGAGGAGGTTGAGCGAAAGGCTCCATGCCATGCCGTGGACCAAGGGCGGCAGATCGAGCCCGAGCAGCGCCTGCGGCCGCAACGCGCCGATCCCGAACGGACCCGCGGCCAGCAGCGTCGCCCCCCACGCGGACTCGCTGAGGCTCGGCAGGAACAGCGTATAAGCCCACACCAGGATGCCGACCGTCATGCCGGCGAGAGCGCCGCCCGCGGTGGCGCGCCGCCATATCAGTCCGCCGAAGAATGCCGGGGCCAGTTGCGCGATGGCGGCGAAAGCCATCAGCCCGATGGCGGCAAGCTGGGCTTCCCCGGCGGACCGGTAGTAGAGATACGCGAACAGCAGCACCGCGAAGATGGCAATGCGGCGCACCGTCAGCAGATGCGTGCCCACATTGGTGCCGGGGCGTCTGGTGAGGGCGAACGGGACCACGAGGTCGTTCGACACCATGATGGCGAGTGCGACCGTCTCGACGATCACCATGGCGGCTGCCGCCGACAGGCCGCCGATGAAGGCCGCGAGCGCGAAGAACTCCGACCCCCCCGCGATCGGCAGCGCCAGCACATACATGTCTCCGTCGACGGTGCCGGGCGCAAAGGTCAGCATGCCGGCGATCGCCACCGGCACCACGAACAGGTTGATGAGCACGAGATAGAGCGGGAACAGCCAGGCAGCGCGGCGGATCTCGGATTCGTTCTTGTTCTCCACCACGGTGACGTAGAACTGGCGCGGCAGCAGGACGATCGCGAACAGCGACAAGAGTGTCATCGCCCCCATGGAGCCGAAGGTGGTGCTGCCGGTCAGCGCCGCCGCCGTGTCGGGGCGCTCCAGCGCCTTGGCAAGCAGGGCGAACGGCCCGTCGAACATCACGAACGTCACGAAGATGCCAACTGCGACGAAGGCCACCAGCTTGACCACCGATTCGACGGCGATCGCCAGCATGAGCCCGTGCTGATGCTCGGTGGCATCGATATGTCGCGTGCCGAACAACACCGCGAAGGCGGCGAGCGACATCGAGACGAACAGCGGCGGATCGCCCAGCATGGGCTGCACCGGGCCCGCCCAGGTGGCGAGCGGCGCCACGATGGTGTCGAGCGAAGACGATATGGCCTTGAGCTGAAGCGCGATGTAGGGGATCATGCCGATGATGGCGATCACCGCGACGGTCGCCGCCACACCCTGGTGCTTGCCGTAGCGCGCCCCGATGAAATCCGCGATCGAGACGATGTTCTGCGCCTTAGACAGGCGGGTGATGCGCACGATCAACGGCGAGGCGAGCCCGATCATCACCACGGGACCGATATAGATCGCCAGGAAATCGAACCCGGTGCGCGTGGCGAGGCCGACCGAGCCGAAGAAGGTCCAGGACGTGCAGTAGATCGCAAGCGACAGCGAGTAGATCAGCGGGCGCGGACGGTCGGTGCCGCCGAGCCTGCCCAGCCGGTCGCCACAGCTCGCGATGACGAACAGCAACCCGATATAGACGAGCGCGACGACGATGACGAACCAGCCTTGCAGCATGCGGTTCCGTTGCTCCGACCAGTTGACGTTGGTGCGGTTGCGGCGCCGCCGGGTCGATCCGACGGGCAATGCCCGAAACGTCAACACAACTGGGCTTCCGTGTCCACTGCGGCCGCCTTGCGGCGCGCACGGCATCGGTTCGCTGCAGCCTTGCGATAAGGGGCCAGGCGGGCTGATATAAGCGGCCGTCGATAACGCGGCCGCCGCTTTGCGGGGCCGAGCCTTAGGGAGCGGAACGATCAAGCCGATGCCAGCCGAATCGCTCCTGCTGAGCGTGCTCGACACCGCCGTCGACGCCATCATCGTGATCGACCAGCAGGCCCGCATCCTGGTGTACAATCAGGCCTGCGAGCGCCTGTTCGGGTACACGGCAGCGGAGGCGCTGGGACAGAACGTCCGGCTCATCATGCCGGCCGAGTTCTCGCGCCTCCATGACCGTTACGTCGAGGACTACCTACGTACAGGCCGGCGCAAGATCATCGGCATCGGGCGTGAAGTGAAGGCCCAGCACCGCGACGGCACGGTCTTCCCGGTCAACCTGTCGGTCGGCGAGGCAAAGACGCCGGAAGGACGTCGGTTCATCGGCATCATCCACGACCTACGCCAGCGCTACGCCAACGAGGAGCGCCTCAACCAGCTTCAGGCCAACATGGTGCATATGGCGCGGGTCTCCACCATGGACGAGATGGGCGCGGCGCTGGCGCATGAGCTCAACCAGCCGCTCACCGCGCTGATGCTCTACCTTCAGGCCGTGGAGCGCGCCTGCGCCCGGCCGGATTCCCCCAGTCCGATCCCCGAGAACGTGCTTGCGATCCTTCACAAGGCGGTGCGCGAAGCCGAGCGCGCCGGCAACATCATCCAGCGCATGCGCCAGTTCGTCGAGAAGCGCGACCCGCACCGCCGCCCGGTCGATCTCAATCCACTGGTGGCGGACGCCTTGGAGCTCACCCAGTTCGGCACCCGTCCGGGCGCGACCCGGATCACGCGCGATTTCGAGGCGGATTTGCCGAAGGTGTTCGTCGATCCGGTGCAGATCCAGCAGATCGTGGTCAATCTCGTGCGCAATGCGCTCGAGGCCGTCAGGGGGCGGCCGGAGCCCGAGATCACCATCACGACCGGCCGGACCGAGAAGGGCATCGCGATCCGGGTCGAGGACAACGGCCCGGGCATCAGGGCCGAGGCGGTCCCGGATTTGTTCAAGGCGTTCTCATCGTCTAAGAACGAGGGGCTTGGGCTCGGTCTCGCGATCTCCAACACCATCGCCCAAAGTCACGGCGGCACCCTGGCGGTCGATCCCGGCGGCAATGGACGCGGCGCGCGGTTCACCCTGAACCTGCCGCTGGCAGCTGCGGATGCGCGAGGCGCCGCCAATAAGGACGTGCCGGGATGAATGAAGTTGCGGCAGCGCCGGGAGACATCTACGTCGTCGATGACGACGCCTCGGTGCGCGATGCGCTGTCGCTGGTGCTGTCGCTCGAAGGCTTTCACGTTTCGGGTTTTGCGGAGGGCGCCTCGTTCCTGGCGGCAGTGCGCCAGCACCAGCCCGATTGCATCATCCTCGACGTTCACATGCCGGGCCGGTCCGGCCTCGACATCCTCAAGGAACTGCACAATCAGCACTACGCGGTTCCGCTCTTCATCATTTCGGGCCAGGGCGACATCCCGATGGCGGTGGATGCCATCAAGAACGGTGCACTCGACTTCATCGAGAAGCCGTTCAATGGCGAGACGCTCGTCACCCGCGTGCGCGAGGCCATCGCGGCGGCGGCGCGCCGCAAGGCGGAGCCGCCGTCGAGCTCCGGCTTGGCGGCGCAGTTTCCGGGCCGCGAGCTGTTGACGCCGCGGGAGTACCAGGTGCTCGAGCTGATCGCGAACGGGGCCTCGAACAAGGAGGCCGGCCGCAGCCTCGGCATCAGCCCGCGCACCATCGAGGTCCATCGCGCCCGTATCATGGAGAAGCTCGGCGCCAAGAACACCGTCGACCTCGTCCATATCGTCCTCTCGGATCGCGGCTGAGCTGCGGCGCACTTGCGGCATCCGCGCATTAGTAACCCTACGTAGGGTGCTTTGCGGATTGAGGCGCCGGCACCTGCCTTTAGAAGTCTGCAATGAGCTATTTCCCCATGGCCCAAGGGGCCAAGGTCGCCAACCAAGTCGTCGCCAATCAAGTCGCCAAACCTCAAAGGCGGACCATGGCTATCCACGTGCTGGAGGATGACGCGGGCGTCAATGAATCCCTTGCTCTGCTGTTTGCGCATTTCGGTTTCGACGTGATCTGCCACGGCAACGCCGAGAGCCTGTTCCGCGGCAAGCCACCCGGTCCGGACGACATCGTCTTTGTCGATCTCAAACTGCCGGGAGTGAGCGGGGCCGAGGCGATCCGCTGGCTGAAGTCGCTCAACGATCCACCGCGCGTCGTGGTCATTTCGGGCCAGTCGCAGGCGATCATCCGCTCGGAGCTCGCCGGCCTCGATGTCGCCGGCGTGCTGCGCAAGCCGCTCGATCAGGATGCCATTGTGGGCGAGCTGCGCCGCATCGGTTGCGATGTGCAGTTGTGGTCGCATGCGAACCGCCCGAACCGCCCGGACCACCCGAACCGGCGATCGTGAGCCGTTGGCCGCCGGCCGTCGCGTCGCTGCGGCATCTACGCAGTTTTACGTAAGGAACCTGCCCGATTTCGCGGCGCGCGGCTTTCCGTAAGTTTGATCTTGATCAAACCTCGATCAAACCGGCGTTCCGGCGTCAAAACAGGCGGATTACCCCCATGAAGGCCCAGACCGTTCAATATCCTGCCGTTCAGCACAATCCCGCACGCCCTCCCCTTACCGGCCAGCGAGCGCCGCGCAATGATCGCAACGCGACCATCGTGGCGCTGCGCCGGGAGGAGGACGGCCACCGCCAGCGTTTCGCCCAGCATGTCCACCTGTTTCGCGAGGGCGACGAGGCTTCCCGCATCTATGAGCTCGTCGACGGCGCCGTGATGCTCTACAAGCTGCTGCCCGACGGACGCCGCCAGGTGGTGGAATTGATCGGGCCCGGCGACGTGTTCGGAATCTCGGCCATTCCGCTCTACGCGTGCTCCGCCGAGACGCTGGTGCCCGGCCAGGCGATCGTCCATGAGCGCGCCGTCGTCGAACGGTCGCCCGATCTGTTCCGTCGCCTCAATGCCCACCTGCAGACGCAGTTCTGCGCCATGCACGAGCACGCCATGCTGCTCGGCCGCAAGACGGCGCTCGAACGGGTGGCGAGCTTCGTGATGCATTGCGTGCCGGGACGCGGCGGCTACGGCTGTCCGGGACCGCGCGGCGGCGACAATTCCATCAACGTCAGGCTCGGCATGACGCGCCAGGAGATCGCCGACTATCTGGGTCTCACCATCGAAACGGTGTCGCGCGCCTTCTCGGAGCTGCGCCGGCGCGGCGTGGTGGCAATCGACAAGCAGGAGCAGGTCCGCGTCAACGACATTTGCCAGATGTGCAAGCTGACCGGGGCCCATTGAACCGCGGCGCTCGCTGTCGCGACAAATGAAGGAGATTGCGACATCCTCCCTGGCAATTCTCGCTGACTTGACGCCGTGTTCCTGGAACGCGGCGTCTATTTTTTGGGCGGCCGGCGCCGACGCGCCGGTTTGACGGCCGCGGCGCGGCACGGCATTGATCGCCGCGCAATGCGTCCCGCCCCCGCGACCCGCCTCAAGCTCGCCCGCCTCCTCGAATCCGTCCTGATCGGGACGCTCGGCGGGTATCTGTTCAATCTGGCGAAGTTCCCGGCCGGCTGGCTCGCCGGCGCCATGATCTTCAGCGCGGTGGCCGCGCTTGCGGGCCGCACCATCTACGTGCCGAGCACGCTCGCGCGCATCTCCTCGATCGTGCTCGGCATCACCATCGGCGGCGTGGTGACGCCGGATACCTTGCGCGGCATGACGACGTGGCCGCTGAGCATCGCCATGGTGTCGGTCTCGGTCGCCGCCGCGACGCTGGCTACCGCCACCTACCTGACGCGCGTGCATGGCTGGAACCAGCTGACCGCGATCTTCGCCAGCATACCGGGCGGGCTCGCACAGGTGATGGCGCTCGCCGCCGAGGAGCGCGACTGCGACATCCGCGGGGTCGCGATCGTGCAGACGCTGCGGGTGGTGATCCTCGCGGTGGTGGTGCCGGCGGTGCTGTCGCTCGCCGGGCTCGCCGGCGCGGCGCGGCTGCCCGCCGGCGCCACCTCGGTCGCGGATGCCCCATTGGGGTTTGGGCTTCTCGTCGTCGCATCGACGGTGGCGGCGCTCGGCCTGCTGCGGCTCGGCTTTCCGGGCGGCCTGATGTTCGGGCCGCTGGTGGTTTCGGCGATCCTGCACGGGGGTGCGTTCATCGACGTCACCATGCCGCCCTGGCTCACCATCGCGGCGACGGTCGGGCTCGGCACCGTGAGCGGCGGGCGTTTCACCGGAACGCCGTTCCGCCTGTTGCTCGGCTATCTGGGTGCCGCGCTCGGCGCCTTTGCGGTCGCCCTCTTGGTCACGGGCGCGATCGGCATCGGCGTCACCATGGTGGTCGCGCTGCCGATCTCCGACCTGATCGTCGCTTACGCCCCGGGCGCGGTCGACGCCATGATGATCCTCGCACTCGCCCTTCACCTCGATCCGGTGTTCGTGGGCGCGCATCATCTCACCCGCGTCTTCGTGGTCTCGGTCGGATTGCCGATCCTGGCCCACTACTTCTCGCCCGCCGGCGCCAAGCGCACCAAGAGCGGGCGCCCCGTCCTGCCGAAGGGCGATGGGCTGGATGATTAGCGCGTCCCGTCATCGCCGGGCTTCGACCCGGCGATCCATCGTGAGAGCAAGCCCTGGCGAAACGATGGATCCGCGGGTCAAGCCCGCGTATGACGACTCGATCACCCGCTGATGCGGGTGATCTGCGCGCCGCAGGCCGACAGCTTGTCCTCGAGGCGTTCGAAGCCGCGGTCGAGGTGATAGACCCGGTTGACCATGGTCTCGCCCTCGGCGGCGAGCGCCGCGATCACGAGCGACACCGAGGCGCGCAAGTCGGTCGCCATCACGGGCGCGCCCTTGAGCCGGCTGCGTCCCTCAATGGTGGCGGTCTCGCCGTCGAGATGGATGTGGGCGCCGAGCCGCACCAGCTCCTGCACATGCATGAAGCGGTTCTCGAAGATGGTCTCGGTGATGCGCGAGGTGCCCTTGGCGCGCGTCATCAGCGCCATGAGCTGCGCCTGCAGGTCGGTCGGGAAACCCGGGAAGGGCTCCGTGGTGACGTCGACCGCCGCGATGCCGGCGCCGTTGCGGGCGACCCTTATGCCGGTGTTGGTGGCGGCGATCTCGGCGCCGGCCTGGGTGAGCACGTCGAGCGCCGCCTGCAGCAGCTCCGGCCGGGCGCCTTCCAGCATGACGTCGCCGCCCGTCATCGCCACCGCCATCGCGTAGGTGCCGGCCTCGATGCGGTCCGGCAGCACGCTGTGGCGCGCGCCCGACAGGCGCGGCACGCCGTCGATGACAATCCGCGAGGTGCCGGCGCCGCTGATGCGGGCGCCCATCTTGTTGAGGCAATCGGCGACGTCGACGATCTCGGGCTCCCGGGCCGCGTTCTCGATCACCGAGGTGCCGTGGGCGAGCGAGGCCGCCATCATGGCCGTATGGGTGCCGCCGACCGTGACCTTGGGGAACACCACCTCGCCGCCGCGCAGGCCGTTCTTGGCGCGCGCGATCACGTAGCCGGCGTCGACCTCGACCTCGGCTCCGAGGTCCTGCAGCGCCTGGATCAGGAGATCGACCGGGCGCGTCCCGATGGCGCAGCCGCCCGGCAGCGACACCTTGGCTTCGCCGAGGCGCGCGACCAGTGGGGCGATGACCCAGAAGCTCGCCCGCATCTTGGAGACGAGCTCGTAGGGCGCCGTGGTGTCGACGATGTTCTGGGCCGAGATGTGCAGGGTCTGGCCCTGATAGGCGGTATCGCCCGGGCGCTTGCCGCCCACCATGACGTCGACGCCGTGATTGTTGAGGATGCGCTGGAGGAGCGACACGTCGGCGAGCCGCGGCACGTTGTCGAGGATGAGGGTGTCGGGCGTGAGCAGGCTCGCGATCATCAGCGGCAGGGTGGCGTTCTTCGCCCCCGAGATCGGGATCGTGCCGTGAAGCGGCCGGCCGCCGACGATGCTGATGCGATCCATGAGAGCCCCGCTGTGTGAGAAGTCCGGCAGTCCCCGCGCCGGCGCCGGCCCCAAGCCCTCTGGGGCGGCTCAGGTCTAGCGCGATCGCTTGTCGTCGACAATTCCGGCGGAATCGTGGGACCCGGCTGTCCCCAGCGCCCCGGGCTCGTCGGCCGCCGCGCGCTCACGCGCCTGCGCCTTGCGCCGCCGCAGATTGGCCTTGAGGGCCGCCGCGAGCCGCTCCGTACGCGCTTCGCGCCGCGCCGCCCCCGCCCCGGTGGGGTGCTGTGTCGGGCGTGCCTTGGTCATGGCCCGTGATAACCGCCCCACCGGGGCGGGGGCAAGCGGCGCACAACAGCGAATTCAACAGCGAATTCTTGAAGAATCCCGGGCTCACGGCGTTTGCCGGCGCCGGATCGCGAAGCGATCTCAGGACCTTGCAGGCAAATTCCCTGTCGAACCGAACAGGGAAATAAATCAACGCGAACAGGGAGTTTTATTCGTTCCAGCAGGGAAATTTGTTTGCGGGAACAGGGAATGAGGGAATTTGCGTCGACGGCGCGGTTGGTCGCGCCTTCCTCGCCTCGCGACGGCCGCACGTACGACAGGCACCTACTTCTTCCTAGCTCGCGACGCGTTGCTCCGCTTCGGCCGTGCCCTCTGCGGCCGCGCCGTCTTGGCGGCCGCGCGCTCGGCAACTTCCGCGGCGCGGAACCTGGCGATGCGCTCGATCAGCTTGTGCGGGACGGGTTCGCCGAGCGGAAACCGGATTGTGCCCTTGTTGATCTTGAACCCGGCAAGCTCGTCCTTGAACGCGCCCACCAGCCGTTCGGAGGCGGGATAGAGCGAAAAATGCGCCTTCCAGCCGGCAAAATAGAGCACCGGGCCGGCGGGCAGCCGGTAGGTCGGGATCCGGTACGAAATCACCTCCTCGGCGCCCGGCACGGCCTTCCGGATGGCGGCGCGAACGCGCTCCAGCAAGCCCTGCACGGCCTCCGGCTGCGCTGCGATGTAGGCATCCACGGACTGGAAATCGGTCTTGGCCATGGGGTCGAAACTAACATTCCGAACAAAGGGGTCAAACTTGCCACATCCGGATGCGCTCGCTGCAAACCTGCCGGTGCCGTGTTATGCCATCGCCATCATCACCGCCAAGCTCGCATCGCTCGATGACGAGCGGGTCATGACCGTTGCCGACATCGTGCAGGACATGGCGGCCCCGACTGCGCCGGCGCTCGACCTCACCTACGCGGAGCGCGCGGCCATCGAGCGATCGAAGGAAGACTTCAAGGCCGGCCGCACTTACACGAACGACCAGTATCACGCCGAGATGACGGCCTTCATGGCCGGCCTCAACGCCCGTAGCGCGTAGGGATATTATCGGCGGACCAGATTGGAGCGGAGCAATGACGGACGCCGCGCCGCAGCAATGGACGGTCGAGGAGTTCTTCGCCTGGCAAGAGAAGCAGCCGGAGCGTTACGAACTCGTGGACGGCTTTCCGGTGCGAATGATGGCCGGCGCCAAGAACGTGCACGACGACATCGTCGTCAACGTGCTGGCGGAGCTGCGCAACCAGCTGCGCGGCGGGGGATGCCGGCCATTCACGAGCGACGGCAGCGTCGAGACGAAGCCCGGACAAATCCGGCGTCCCGATATCGGCGTCGACGGCGGACGCCGCGACCCTAACGCCACCAAGGCGACATCGCCCCGCGTCGTCGCGGAGGTTCTGTCCCCCACGACACGGGATTTCGACACGATCGGCAAGCTTGAAGAATACAAGCTCGTCGACAGTCTGCAGCGCGTCGTCGTCATTGAACCGAATGCGCCCGAGGTTATCGTGTGGGTGAGGGAGGACGACCGCAGCTGGCGAAAAGCCGTCTACCGCGGGCTGGAACAGGAGATCGACATGCCGGAGATCGGCGCGACGCTGGCGCTCGCGGAAATTTACGACGGGGTCGAATTTCCGGCGCGACCGCGGCTTGTAGCTGAGGAGGAGGCGTCGCCTGTGTCAGCGAGCGAGCCGACGGGCGGGTGACGGCTCCGTATGCGCAGAATCGGGGTGCGCCGGAACGGCGCAAAGCGTTGCGCTCATTGCGCGCTACGGGTTATGCCGGACCGAATTCATGCGACAGCATGATCACCGGCCCTGCCGTGCCTCAACCCACGCGAATCAATTCGAAAACGACCTCCGACGACTTCGGCGACTTGCTCTTGGTCGTGCGCGTGCGCTTGTAGCACGAGCCGCCGGAGCAGGGTTGCCGCACGCGGTCCGGATTTTCGCTGGTGCAGGCACCGCCCAGGCAGCCGCTCGGGTTGGTGTATCCGGTCTCGCCGGATGGCGGGATTCGGTTTCTGCGGGACGCTGCATCGGAGGCGCTGGGAAGGGAAAGCATTGCCGCCATCGCGATGACGAGCGATGCGCCTATCTTCGAAGTCATGAGAATGTCCCTCCATCGGTTCACGCGGGAGCGCGAAACGGCCCCGCCCACGCGACCGGACGCGAGCGGTAGTCAGGAGCAGCATATTGGGATTGGACAAATCTGTTTCAATTGTCTCCGTATTGCGATGGAGCCATGCTCTGGGGGACGGACTGGCGCCGCGGCCGGCCCGCAGGCCCGTAGGGCGGCACTGCGGCGCAGCCCGCTCAGAAATCCGGCTTGTCCGCGTGCGGGAAATCCGCGCCCGGATTGTTGTGGAACGAGAACGTGTTTTCGGCGCAGACCTGCTCGGGGAATTCGCCGCGCTCGCGCAGATAGATCATGACGGCGGTCCAGGGGGTGGTGAAGGCGCCTTCGTCCTCGATGGTGAAAAGGACCTGCAGGTACTTGTCCTTGTAGTTCGGATCATAGGGGCCGCCGGCGCGCCGGTTCTCCTTGGTGCCGCGCCGCATCGCGTCCTTGGCGTCTTCGTGGTCGACCAGGCGATAGCGCTCGACCACGTGCAGCTTCTCGGTAAACGGCGTGCCGAACAGGTCGATCATGGCATACGGACGATCGGTCTTGATGCCCACGGTGTCGATCACGAGGGTATCGCCTTCGTAACGGCCGACCGCATCGCCATGCCAGGACGGCGTCACCTCGGCGGGATGGGGCTGGTTCATGCGCACGTGGCGCACTTCATGGTTCTCGTTGAACAGCATAACGACCTGGTCCGGCAGCTGCAGCATTTCCATTGCGGCGTGCTTGAAGAGATAGGGCACCGGTTCGGGCCAGCAGGTGTTGGACGGGCTCGGAAAGGTCACGCCGGCGAGCGAGAGCTCGCCCTTCTTCTTCACGACCTCCGCCGCCCAGGGCTGCAGGATCGGGTTCTTGTAATCGCCGACGAGCGAGCTGTAATCGCTGACGCCGCTCCCCTTTTCCCGCGACAGGTTCGTCACCGGGCCGGGGCCCGACGCAGGCGGGATGAACCACGGAAGATTGCCGTGACGCCAGATGCCGGAGAAATCCGGGACGGCCGCGTGCTGCCCGCTCTTGGCCGGTGCGGTCGCGGGCGTCGCGACCTGACCCAAGGCCGGCGTCGCAACAGCTGCCGCCAACGTCACCAATAAAAGGAAGTTACGGTGCGCAGTCATGCAAGCATCCCCCTCGTGATCGGCCGGGCCTCGTTCGGACGCCGGGCGTTATTCGCAATACTACCCCAATAGCCGGGACGGCGCACGTCCCCTTGCGACGGCGGCCCGCGCAGCCAAACGGGTCGGCGCGCCGCGCCCATTTTGTGCCCGCTCCCGAGGCAATCCGGCTCGCTCTGATTTCGGCATCATCGCGCGCTTATTTTTGCGCTACCCCGCCGCGGCGCATTTGACCCATGCTGCACTGCGTTCATTGAGCAAGGAGAGCTCGTCATGCGATCATTGATCACGCTTCTGGTCACCGCCGGAATGCTCGTTCCGGCAGCCCTCGCGCAGGCGGCGGATTCCGTAACGGTGCGGTTGAAGTGGCTCAATCAGGCGCAGTTCGCCGGCTACTATGTCGCCAAGGACAAGGGCTACTACGAGAAGGCCGGCCTCGACGTCTCGATCCAGCCGGGCGGCTCGGACTTCCCGGCGATCCAGATGGTGGCGGGCGGCAGCGAGCAGTTCGGCGTCACCGGCGCCGACCAGATCCTGATCGCCCGCAGCAAGGGCGTGCCGGTCGTCGCCATCGCGGTGATCTACCGCGAGAACCCCTTCGTGCTGTTCGCCCTCAAGAAGTCCGGCATCACCAAGGCGGCGCAGCTCGCCGGCAAGAACATCGGCCTCAAGATCGGCGGCAGCGAGGAGCTGATCTATCGCGCGGTGCTCAAGAGCGCCGGCATCGACAAGGGTTCGCTCCACGAAATGCCGGTCAAGTTCGACCTGTCGCCGCTCCTCACCGGCCAGGTCGACGTGTGGCCTGGCTACCTCATCAACGAGGTGCTTGCCGCCGAGGAGAAGGGCTTCGAGACCGCCGTCATCCGCCCGGCCGACTACGGTGTCGCCATGTATGCCGACACGCTGTTCACCACCGAGCGCATGCTCAAGGAGAAGCCCGACGTGGTGAAGAAGTTCGTCGCGGCCACGATCCATGGCTGGGCCGATGCGCTGGCCGAGACCGAGGCGGCGGCCCGCACCACGGTCAAGTTCGGCAACAAGCTCGAATACGCCCACGAGCTCGCCATGATGAAAGCCAGCGTCCCGCTGATCAAATCCGGCAAGGACCCCATCGGGGTGTCGCAGCCGTCCGAGTGGGAGAACCTGCAGAAGATGCTGATCGATGCCGACTTTCAGAAGACCAAGGTCGACGTCAGCAAGGCCTTCACCAACGCGGTGCTGCCGGAGTGAATGTGTTGCGGATGACCATGTTGCAATGAGTGTGTTGCAATGAGTGTGCCGTGAACATGCACGCCATGCCGGTCGCCGGCACCGGTGAGACCTGTCTCATCGGTGCCGAAGACGTCCGCATCCGTTTCGGTGATGTCGAGGCGGTGGGCGGGGTTTCGCTCGGCATCCGGGGTGGCGAGTTCGTGACGCTGCTCGGTCCGAGCGGATGCGGCAAGTCGAGCCTCCTCAAGGCGATCGCCGGCCTGGTGCCGGTCGCGGGCGGCACGCTGGCGGTCGCCGGGCGGCCGGCGGGGCCGGCCGCCGCGCTCGAAGTCGGCCTGATGTTCCAGAAGCCCCTGCTGCTGCCGTGGCGGACCACGTTGCTGAACGTAGAGCTGCCCATGGAGATCGCCCTCAAGAGCTCCGGCGTCGGCCGTTTCGAGCGCGCCCGCGCCGTGGAGCTGCTGCGCATGGTGGGGCTCGCGGACTTTGCCGCCGCCTATCCGCACCAGCTTTCGGGCGGCATGCAGCAGCGCGCCGCCCTCGCCCGCACCCTGATGTCGGACCCGGACATCCTCCTCTTGGACGAGCCGTTCGGGGCGCTCGACGAGTTCACGCGCGAGACCTTGAACGGAGAGCTGCTGGCGATCTGGCATTCCGGCACGACCCGCCTCAAGGCCATCGTCATGGTGACGCATTCGATCCCGGAGGCGGTGGCCATGTCGGATCGCATTGTGGTGCTCAGCCCGCGGCCGGCGCGCCTCATCGACGTCATCGCGGTCAAGCTGCCGCATCCGCGCGATCCGGCCGACGCCGCGTTCGCCCGCGTGCTGGGCGAGGTGCGCGCCGCCGCCAGGCCGAAGGTTGCGCCATGAGCCGCGTCCTCGACAGCGCCATCCTGACGCCGATTGGGTTCATCCTCGGCGTCCTCGTCGTCTGGCAGGCGCTGGTCGTCGGCCTCGGCATACCGGAGTATCTGCTGCCCGCCCCGCTCGTCATCGTCACCACGATCGAAAAGTCTCTCCTCATCGAGATCGGCTATACGGCCGGAGAGGCGCTGTGCGGATTCATCATCGCGAGCGCGCTCGCCTTCGCGGGGGCGGTGCTGTTCGTGCGCTACCGCACCATCGAGCAGGGCCTGTTCCCGCTCGCCATCACGCTCAAGACGACGCCGATCGTTGCCATCGCGCCGCTGCTGGTGCTGTGGCTCGGCACCGGCTGGTGGTCGAAGGTCGCGGCCGCGGTGCTGATCGCGTTCTTTCCGGTGCTGGTGAACACCGTGAAGGGCCTCAAGGCGCCGGAAGCCGACTTCCAGGATCTGTTCGCCACCATGCGGGCCGAGCCGGCGCAGGTCTTCCGCAAGCTGCGGGTGCCGTATTGCCTGCCCTATTTCTTCTCTGCGCTGAAGATATCGTCGTCGCTCGCCATCGTCGGCGCCATCGTCGGCGAATTCGTCGGCGCCGAGCACGGGCTCGGCTACCTGATCGTCATATCGTCCGCGCATCTCGAGACCCCGACCGTGTTCCAGGCGATCGGCGCCGCCGCCATGATCGGGATCGCGATGTTCTATGTCCTGGAATTCATCGAGAAGCGCGTCGTGTTCTGGGCGCAGATCGAAACGGAGTAGGCCTCATGACGTATCGCACCGACACCTTCCGTATCGCCATGGCGGGCCCCGCCGACATGACCGGGCTCACCGGCCTCATCGAGGACGGCGCGCTCGATCCGCTGCACATCGCGGCCATCCTGGTGAAGACCGAAGGCAATGGCGGCGTCAACGACTTCACCCGCGAATACACCTGCGCCACCATGGCGGCGACGCTCGCGCCTTACCTGCGCGCCACCAATGCGGAGGTGGAACGCCGCATCGCCATGGTGGTGTCGGGTGGCACCGAAGGCGTGCTGAGCCCGCACGCCACCATCTTCGCCCGGGTCCCGACGCCGATCGTGTCGGGCGCGAATGGTCACGCCAACGGCCAAGGGAATGGTCGAGGCGACGCCAAGCGCCTCGCCATCGGCATCGCGGCGACGCGCGACTTCCTGCCCCACGAGGTCGGCCGCGCGCCCCAGATCGAGGCGACCGCCGCGGCCGTCAAGGAGGCGATGCGCGACGCCGGCATCGCGAGCGTCGCCGACGTGCACTGGGTGCAGGTGAAGTGCCCGCTGCTCACGGCAGAACGCGTGCAGGCGGCGCGGCGCGCCGGGCACGAGCCGGTGACAGAGATCGCCTACAAGTCGATGGCGTATTCGCGCGGCGCCTCGGCGATCGGCGTCGGGGTGGCGATGGGCGAGATCGCGACGCCGGTCCCGGACGAGGCGGTGCTGTCCGACTGGTCGCTCGCCTCCGGCGTGGCGTCGGCCTCGGCCGGCATCGAGTTGAAGAACAACATCGTCATCGTGCTCGGCAATGCCGAGGAGGCGACCGGCGACAGCATCATCGCGCATGCCGTGATGCAGGACGCCATCGATGCCGCCGCCGTCATCAAGGCACTGCGCCGCGTCGGCGGCTTCGGCGCCAGCGCGGACTTCGTCGACGCCTCGCGCATCGTCAACGTGCTCGCCAAGGCCGATCCGTCGCCGGACGGCCTGCTGCGCGGCTGGCGCCACACCATGCTGGACGACACCGACATCTCGGCGACCCGCCACGCCCGCGCCGCGGTGGGCGGCGTCATCGCCGGGCTCACCGGCTGTCCGGCGGTGTTCGTCTCCGGCGGGGCGGAACACCAGGGGCCGCCGGGTGGCGGACCGGTCGCGGTGATCTCGCGGGTGTGAGCGCGCCACGACGTGATGCCCGGCGGTCGAGCGGCTGTCGACCGCACCGCGCACGCATCATCGCTTGCACAGACCGCTCTTGAGCTCCCAGCCGTCCCGGTTGCGGGCGACGGCGACAATGTCGAAGTAGAGGCGCTCGCTCGGATCTGTCTTCGAAATGAACGTGACCTCGCACAGGAAGCGGTCGGGCGAATTGTCGTGGCACTTCGCCTCGAGCACCTGCAGCTCCTTGTCATGCAAGGTGCTGCCGGCGCCCGCCTCCCGGTCGTAGGCGGTCTGAATGACCGCGGAGTTCGGAGCCGGATCGCAGGCGAGGCCGATCAGCGAACACGCCCAAACCGCCGCTCGCCACATGCGCGTGCCCCTCCCGAATGCCCGCTACGGCGAATTCATATTTCTGTCGAAGACAGCAAATATAAATCCAATGCTACGGCATCGTATGCGATTGCCGAGCCTGCGGCAAGGCATCGCGCAAAAACCGATATCGACAGGGCGAGAAACCATCGCGCGTGACCCGGAACGGTTGAGTATCGTCACAGTATTTGGAATAACTATAACCTTTGTTTAGAGTTAGTCTAATTTGTATTTAGAGCAATGAAAAACTATTTTTGTTGCTTTATCGAAACCCGGTCGATATCGACGCTGCGCGTGATATATTATTATCAGCGGAAGTGTCCTTCATGTTGCCATGAATCGGACCGACAACCGATACCGGCACCGGCCAGGTGACGCCGTCTCCAACCGATGCGCGCGCGTGCCAGGGGGGTAGAAGCCATGTCCAGCCAACAGCCTGTCGTTGCGTCTGCTATCGTTGCGTCTACTATCGTTGCATCTCCTATCGTTGCGTCTTTGGTGCGCCGATGCATCGGCGCGGCCGCACTGGTCGCAGTTGCGGCGTGTGGAGCCGGAACGGCCGTCGCGGCAAATTTCGTCGATCCGCCGGTATTTGCGAGCGAGGACGGCGTGCTCGACATCATGATGATCGCCAGGCCGAAGCCGATCGAGACCCTTTCGTTCATGCCGCGCGGCGGCGGCACCAAGCATCCGACCGGCTGGGTCTACGAAATCTGCAAGCGTCCGGACAGCGGGCTGACTTGCCCGCCGGGCAGCGGCACGGTTTCGCCCTACGGCGGCACCCGCCTCGCCCTGCAGCCGGGCGACACGCTCAAGGTCCGCTTCGTCAATCGGCTGCCGAAGATGGATCCCGCCAAGGTCAAGCACGAGACCGATCCGGGTGAGGCGAATGACTACCTCAACCCGACCAACATCCACACCCACGGCCTCCTCACGCCGGCGCGGACGGCGACGCGGTCGGATCCGACCTTCGGGGACTTCGTCTTCGTCTCGATCTTCAACTCGGAGAACGGCATTCCGGTGCCGCAGACGACGCACCAGCACGGGCCGGTCGTGATGGACACCGTCGACTACAAGATTCCGATTCCCGCGAACCACCCGACCGGCCTGTTCTGGTTCCATCCGCACGTGCACGGCATCGCACTCAATCAAGTGGTGCAGGGCATGTCGGGGCTGATCACGATCGGCCACGTGGGCGATCATGTGAAGGGCGATGCGGTCAGCATGCCGTTTCCGGACGCCAACGTGCGGCACCTGATGCTCAAGGAGATCATGGTGATGGCGGCCGGCCAGATCAATTTCGGCAACGGCCCGCTGCCGGTCGCCGACGGGGAGGTGCTGAACCAGGAGGACTCGGCGTTCTGCACGCAATTCCCCGCCAGTCCCACGGAAGTGCGGCAGGGCTCGTGCCCGGGCACCGACAACACCGCCAACGCCGGCAACAACTACACCGGCGGCAACTGGTACTTCACGGTCAGCGGGCAGCAATTCCCGACCCTCAACATGACCAACCCGGACGGCGAGATCTGGCGGATCGGCACGGGCGCCGGAAGCCTGTCCTGGGACCTGCAGCTCGTCAACGATCAGACCCAGGCCCCGATGGTCGTGCAACTCATCGCCATCGACGGGGTCGCGGTCCACTTGCCCCAGGACACCCCGATGGGCTCCATCGTCCGCATGGCGGGCGGCCGCTTCAGGGTGGTGCCGTGCCCGGCCGTCCAGGCGATCGGCGCCACGGTGCCGGTGTGCGTCAGCGAGATCGTCATGATGCCGAGCTCACGTACCGAAGTGTGGGTGACCTATCGCACGCCGGACGGCCGCGTCGCGCCGCCCCCGGCCGGCGCCTCGGCCACCTTCAAGATGGTCGGGCTCACCATGGGAACCGGCGACGCCTGGCCGGCGGTCGATCTCGCCAAGGTGCAATTCAATCAGGCCGGTCCGCGCCGGTTCACCAGCAATCAGGTCGTGGTCGGCGGCAGCAGCGACGCGATGACGACCCTGCAGCAGGGCGGCATCTTCATGAGCCAGGTTCCAGGAGTGGCTGCGGCCGTGGCCGCGCCGCCGCCTTCCGGATGTGATGCACTGCCCGCCGGACATCGCCGGCGCATCTTCTTCGGCTTCAACGACGTCACGATCAACAACACGTTCGCGCTCGGCTACGAGGAGCTCGACGAGCACGGCAACGTGGTTCCCGGCAGCCAGAAACCGGCGCCGGACCAGCTGGAGCGCTTCGATCCGTCGCACACCACGATCTGCCTGCCGCTCGGTCCCGGCCAGACGCCGGTGCACGAGACCTGGGAGCTGATCCAGTTGTCGACCGAAAACCATAACTTCCACCTCCACCAGACGCGGTTCGTGATGGCCGGCAGCAATGGCGGCGTGATGGAGGACAACTTCCCGCTGGGCGTGGCGGTGCCCGACGGAAGCATTGCGGACCAGGTGCTCAACCCGATGAATCCCAATTTCCAGAACGGCGTCTGCACCATCGCGCAATGGCGCAACAAACATTGCGGGGCTACGCAGCTCGTGCTCGACATTCCGTTCTCGCAGCTGGGCGAGTTCGTCTATCACTGCCACATCCTCGAGCACGAGGACGGGGGCATGATGGCGAAGATCAAGGTGGTGCCAGCGCGCTACTGATCGAGGGCGGCGGCGGGTGGCCGACGGCAGACCGACCGTCGGCCGCGCCCCGGTCAACCGGGGCGGCGCGCCTCGATCAGCTTGATGAGATCGTCCACCACGAAGCGGGACCCGACCAGGTGCAGGCCGGCCTGCGGAACGTGCTCCTCGGTGCGGCGGTCGAAGCCTGCCCCATAGGCCCAGCGCACCCACGGCTCCCACAGCCGCGTCATGGCGCGGCGAAAGGTGCCGTGCGGCCGCGTGTATTCGAGCAGGCGAATGATGCCGCCCGGTTTCACCACGCGTCCGATCTCGCGCAGCGCCGGGACCTGCAGCTCGTCTGGCAGGACGCAGAACAGGAATGTCGCGACCGCCGCATCGAAATGACGATCGGGCAGCTCGATCCGCGTCACATCCATGTGCCGCAACTCTACCTCGGCGGCGGCCGAGCCGAGCCTGCGGGTGGCCCGCGCCAGCATGGCGGGACTGAGATCGATCCCGACCACCTTGGCGCCTCGCGGATAGAACGGAAAATTCCGCCCGGTGCCGACACCCGCGTCGAGCAGGCGGCCGGACAGCCCGGCAAACAGCTGCGGCCTGATCTTGCGGTAGCGACGATACTCGAACGGCAGGTCGAGGAGATCGTAGAACGGCGCAATGCGCTGGTAGCGCGCGAGGTTCGACGTCGCGGTTTCCATCATGCGCCCCGGCCGACGGCAGTCGCTACCGCAGCCTCAGGCACCTTCGGCCGGCGCCACAGGGGCGGCCGCGCGTCCCCTGTCGGCGAAGCCCCAGATCACGCCGAGGACGAGCCCGGCCGTGTGGGCCCAGTTCGCGATGGGGCCGAGCCAGCCGGCCCAGCAGGCACCGAACCACGCCAGCATGATGACGATGTCCTGCATCGGCAGGTCGTAGTCGGCGCGTGGATTGAAGCGGCCCTGGATCCACACGTATCCGAGCAATCCGTAGATGACGCCCGACATGCCGCCGAAGAACGGTGATCCCGAAAAGTAGTACTGCGCGACGTTCCCGGCGATGCCGACAATGAGCACGAATGCGCCGAGAAACACGATCCCGCGCTTCTGCTCGGTCATTTTGCCGAGGTCCCACAGCCACCACATGTTGAACACGAGGTGGAGGATGCCGAAGTGGATGAAGATCGGGGTGACGAGCCGCCATACCTCACCGTCGCTGACCTCGGTCAACCCGCCGCGCCCGGTCGAAATGA
>Ga0209415_10005899_pt1 | contig 21891 bp, 23 predicted proteins | sample PeaSoiSIISIP2007_FD_187696 | JGI IMG/M metagenome (GOLD analysis project Ga0209415, IMG submission 187696) | Peat soil microbial communities from Weissenstadt, Germany - SII-SIP-2007 (SPAdes) (version 2) | ecosystem: Environmental > Terrestrial > Soil > Wetlands > Peat | place: Germany... | reverse complement strand
GCGGGGTAGCTCAGCTGGTTAGAGCAGGGGAATCATAATCCCAAGGTCGGGGGTTCAAGTCCCTCTCCCGCTACCAAATCGGAATGGATCGGTTGCGCACAAACGGCCGCCGGGTCGGGGCCGGCGCGGATGCGGTCAGGCGGTGCCGGCGGGTGGCGGGCGCGTAATCAGCGAATCGATAAGCCCGAGAAACTCCGAGACGGCGATCGGCTTTGCCATGTAGCCGTCGCACCCGCTCGCCCGGATCTTCTCCTCGTCCCCGCGCAGCGCATAGGCCGTAGTGGCGATTATCGCGATGTCACGGGTATCCTCGCCTGCCTTGAGGCTGCGCGTGACATCCAGCCCCGACATGTCGGGCAGCTGGAGATCCATGATGATCAGGTCCGGGTGTTGCTGGCGCGCGATCTCAAGGGCGCCCCGACCGTTGCCCGCCTGCAAGACGTCATAGCCCTGCGACGCGATCATCGCACTGAACAGCTTCATATTGAGCGCGTTATCCTCGACGATAAGGACGCATCGGCGACGGCTCGCCGGGATTGCTTCGGGTACCGTGGAGGGAGGTTCAGAAATTGCCATCTGCTCGACCCTTGCCGCCCAGCAATTACCTCAGCATCGTATATTGGCCGGCAATGGTCATCGGAATAGTTTGCGTGCGCACGCTTAGCTCTCATACACGACCATCGAGGTGAGCGGCACGGTGAGGCGCCGCCGCCCGTTGAGGAACCCGAGCTCGATGATGCAAACGGCGGCGGCGACCGCGCCGCCTTGGCGTTCTACCAGTTCGATCGCCGCCTGCATCGTCCCCCCGGTCGCGATCAGATCATCGACGATGATGACCCGCTGGCCGGGCGAGATCGCGTCTTCCTGGAGCTCGATCGTATCGGTGCCGTATTCCAGATCATAGGAATGCCGAGCGGTTTTGCCCGGCAGCTTGCCGCTCTTGCGCAGCATCGCAAAACCGCTGCCGATCGCGTAGGCGACCGGCGCGGCGACCAGGAACCCTCGCGATTCGATGCCGACGAGAAGGTCGGGGCGGTGCGGGCGGATCGCGGCGGCGAGCTGTTCGACGGTCGCCTGCCACGCCTCGGGATGCGCGAGCAGGGTCGAGATGTCATAGAACAGGATGCCCGGTTTCGGGAAATCCGGGATCGCGCGGATGTGCTCCTTGAAGTCCATCATTCTCTCTTGCGGCTGGCGGCCATGGTAGGCGTTGCGGGATACCGGGTTTTCGCGTAGTTGGGAAGGGCCGACCGATCGCCTCGATGTTCCCACAGATCGCTGCCGAGTGAGCATGGCGCCGCCCGCAACTATCGTCGCCTCCGAAGAGTCGGGCGCGCTGACCATGCGGGCCGCGGGCAGTTGGGTTGTCGTCAGCGCCAGCGAACTCGATCGCCGACTGCACGCGCTCGACCTGCCGAGCGGCCGGCAGGTGACGCTCGATCTCGCCGGGATCGACCGGCTCGATACCGCGGGCGCCTGGCTCCTGCTGCGCACCGAACACGCGCTGAGCGCCCGCGGCAACAGCGTCGCCCTCGCCAATGTGCGGGCCAGCTTTGCTCCGCTCCTGGAGCAGGTCCGGGCGCGCGGCGCCGTTGCGCCGCTGCCGCATCCGATCCCGCCGCATCATACGCTGATCGGCTTCGTCGCGCGGATCGGCGAAATCACGATCATGCTCGGCCGTCGCGTCTATTCGATGCTCGGCTTCGGCGGTCTGGTGTCGGCCGATTTCGCCAAGCTGTTCCGACACCCCAAGCGCCTGCGGGTGACCGCGACGCTGGTGCAGATGGAGCTGACCGGGCTCGACGCCATGCCGATCGTCGGCCTCCTGTCGTTCCTGATCGGTGTCGTCATGGCCTATCAGGGGGCCGACCAATTGCGCCGGTTCGGCGCGGAGATCTATACGGTCAACCTGCTCGGAGTCGCGATCCTGCGCGAATTGGGCGTGCTGCTCAGCGCGATCATCATCGCCGGACGGTCGGGCAGCGCCTTTACCGCCCAGATCGGCACGATGCAGGTCAACCAGGAGATCGATGCGCTGCACACCCTCGGGCTCGACCCGGTCGAGGTACTGGTCCTGCCGCGGGTCTTCGGCCTCGTCCTGACGCTGCCGCTCCTCGTGTTCTATGCCGATGCGATGGGGCTGCTCGGCGGTTGCCTGATGACCTGGGCGACGCTCGGCATTTCGATCCCGGCCTTTCTCGATCAACTGCGCGGCGCCATCACCGAATGGACCCTGTGGGTCGGCGTCATCAAGGCGCCGTTCTTTGCCTGGATCATCTCGATGATCGGCTGTTACGAGGGCTTCAACGTCACCGGCAGCGCTGAAAGCGTCGGTCGTCTGACCACCCAGTCGGTCGTCGAATCGATCTTTTTCGTCATCGTCGCCGATGCGGCATTCTCGATCCTGTTCTCGCTGTTGCGGATCTGACGATGGCCGGGGATCCCAATGATATCGTGATCCGGGTGCGCGGGCTGGTGACGCGGTTTGGCGCACAGACCGTGCATAACGGGCTCGATCTCGATGTCCGGCGCGGCGAGGTTTTGGGCGTCGTCGGCGGCTCGGGCAGCGGCAAATCGGTGCTGCTGCGCACCGTAATCGGGCTCAAGCGGCCCGACGCGGGCAGCATCGACGTGCTGGGCTACGATGTGCCGCATCTGAGCGAAGCCGATGCGATTGCGCTGGAACAGCGCTGGGGAGTCCTGTTCCAGGATGGCGCGCTGTTCAGCTCGTTGACCGTGGCGCAAAACGTCGAGGTGGCGCTGCGCGAACACTTGGCGATGCCGGAGCCGCTGATGGACGAGATCGCCGCCTGCAAGATCGCGATCGTCGGGCTTCCCGAGGCGACCGCCGACAAGTTTCCCTCGCAGCTGTCGGGCGGCATGCGCAAGCGGGCGGGTCTGGCGCGCGCGCTGGCGCTCGACCCCGAGATCCTCTTCCTCGACGAGCCGACCGCCGGGCTCGATCCGATCGCCGCCAACGGTTTCGATCAGCTGATCGGCGATCTGAAGGCTAGTCTCAACCTGACGGTATTCCTGGTGACCCACGATCTGGATACGCTGTTCGCGATCTGCGACCGCGTCGCGGTGCTGGTGGACCAGACGATACGGATCGGCACGTTGGAGCAGCATCTCCAGGACGACCACCCCTGGATCCACGCCTATTTTCATGGGCCGCGCGGTCGGGCGGCGCAGCCTTCGGCCGGGCAGTAGGGAACGCGATGGAAACTCGGGCTCATTATGTTGCTGTCGGCGCCTTCGTGCTGACGATGATCGTCCTCGCCTTTGCCGCCGTGCTGTGGCTCGGCCGCGCCGAGCTGACGACGCAATTCGCCAAATATCACATCTACTTCAAGGGAGCGGTGACCGGCCTCAGCAGGGACGCGCCGGTCGATTACAGCGGCGTACCGGTCGGCAAGGTCGCCGAAATCCGCCTCACTCCTGACCAACAGATCGAAGTTACAGTCGAGATCGAGGCCGGCGTCGCGATCAAGACCAACGACCGCGCCAGCGTCGAGACCAATATTCTGAGTGGCGTCTCATATATTCAGATCAGAGGCGGCACAAAGGAGGCGGCGCTGCTGGTCGCGAAACCGGGCGAAGTCTACCCGGTCATCCGCGCCCGCTACTCGGGCCTCGCCAGCGTCACCGCGCGCGCCCCGCAGCTCCTTGAACAGGCGACCAAGACATTGGACCAATTGAACGAGCTGCTCGACGATAAGAACCGCCAGGCGGTCGCCGAGACGCTGGAGAATGTCCGGGTGTTCAGCAGCGGGCTGGCCGAACGGAAAAAGGCCATCGGCGAATTGGTCGACAACGCAAACTCGGCGGCCCACTCCTTGTCGGACCTGCTCGACAACGTCGATAAGAGTTATTCCGGCCCCGACGGGCTGGGCGACCGGTCGAAATCGGCGATCGCCGATTTCGACCGCCTCGCCAAGAACCTCAACGATACCAACAAGCAACTCCAGGCGACGCTGCAGGACGTGCGGCCGGGTGTCCGGACCTTCAGTCAACAGACCTTGAGCGATGTCGGGTCCCTCGTCGGCGAGGCCCGCCAGCTGATTTCCGGATTGAACCGGCTCACCGCCGCGATCGAGCGCGATCCGAGCCGGGTTCTATTCGGCGACCGCCGCGAAGGATACCGCCCGAAATGACCGCGCGCCCGCGACATCATCGTTCCCACTCGATCGCGATCCTGCTGCTGATCCCGCTCTTGGCGAGCTGCGGCGGGTTGCTTTCCTCGCCGCCGAAACGGCAGCTTTATCGAGTAAACCCGGCGCTCACCTTTCCCGCCGGCCTGCCGCATGTCAGCGCACAGCTGGTGGTCGCTCAGCCGACTGCACCGGCCGGGCTCGACACGGAGCGGATCGCGCTAAGCCGCGCGCCGCTCTCGCTCGATTATTTTGCCGACGCGCAATGGGCCGACCGCATGCCTTTTCTTGTACAGACCGCGCTTGTCGAGGGGTTCGAGAAAAGCGCGGCGATACCCGCGGTAGGCCCGGACAACGGCAGCCTGTCGGCGGATTTCGTGCTGGAGACTTCGATTGGCGATTTCGAGGCGATATACGATGCGCCCGACGGACCGCCGCGCATCTCCGTCGCACTCGATGCAAAGCTGGTCCGCATGCCTGCGCGCCGAATCGTGGCGCAGATTTCGGTCAGCCGCGAGGCTAAGGCGACGGATAATGCGATTCCTCAAATCGTCGCTGCGTTCGATAGCGCATTGGGCGGCGCGGTCACTGAAATCGTGACCTGGACCCTCGGCAATCACGCCTTGTCGGAACGCCGCGGATCGGTACTATCGCGGACACGATTTGTTCAGGCGATCGGGAGCCCGACGCAGTGAATTGGCGGGAGCGCGAGGCCGAGGCGGCAGCGACGCTGCGCGAATGCCGCGCGGCGCTTGTCGCGCGCGCCAGCACGGTCATCCGCGAGGCAACGAGCACGGGCGCCGGCGATCCAGCCCCCGACATCGTTGACTGGCAGCACTATCCGGCCGGCGAGGTATATGACCCGGCCAGTCACGCCCAGTATTTCTACCATCGCCATCCCGCACCCTCGCGTAAGCGGCCGGCACCGCCGCACGAGCACGGCCATTTCCACCTCTTCCTGCGCGGTGAGGGGGTGCCGGCAGGGATCACGCCGCTGGTGCTGCCGGAGCTCGCGGTCGCCAACGCGCCGGCAGCACGCCAATCGGCGCCGTTGAAGCTCGGCCGCAGCGACGAGGTCTGCCATCTCGTGGCCCTCGCAGTCGACGGGCGGGGCGATCCGTTGCGCCTCTTCACGACCAACCGCTGGGTCACCGGCGAGACCTGGTATTGCGCCGAGGATGTGATCCGCATGTTGGCGCGCTTTCGCGTGCACGGCGATCGCCCCTCGGCGCTGCTCAACCGCTGGATCGGCGCGCTGGTCGGCCTGTTTCAGCCCGAGATTTCGACGCTCTTGAAGGCCCGCGACCGGGCGATCCTCGAACAGCGCTGGCGATGGCGCGGCAATGTGCTCGAAGATCCACGGCTCGAAATCACCTCGAGCCTTGATATCGACCTCGACGCCCGTCTCGCCCGCGTCGAGGAGAACGCCCTCGCCTCGGCGACCGCAACCGGAGCAACCCGCGCACGCCTCCTGCCGCGAATGGCCGACGGCTGGGGCAGCTGAGCGGCATCACGCCCCTCAAGCCAGCGGCGCCCGGCACGGTGAAGCTTTGCTTGCGCCGCGCCGGAACGCGGACGCAATCTGCCGGCCCCAGACCTGGCTGGCGGCGCGCGGGCGCGGCCCGCAATGAAACGGAAAAATGATGCCCGATTACGATTGGACCGGCGGCCCACTGCTGACCTTCGTCACGTACCTGGAATGCAGCCTCACCGGCGAGCGCTATCCGGCCGACCAATTGCACGGACTGTCGAAGGCCGGCAGGCCGCTCCTCGTCCGCTACGATCTCGATGGCGTTCGACGCGCCCTGCCGCGTGCGGCGCTCGCTGCCCGCCCGCAAACCCTGTGGCGCTACCGCGAACTGTTGCCGGTGCGCCGTCCGGAGAATGTCGTCGCATTGGGCGAGGTGGTGACGCCGCTAATCGCCCTCCCCGGTCTCGCGAAATCGGGCGAGCTCCTGGTCAAGGATGAGGGGCGGCTGCCGACCGGCTCGTTCAAGGCGCGCGGCCTCGCACTCGCCGTCTCGATGGCGAAGGAGCTCGGGGTGCGCGCCATGGCGATGCCCACCAACGGCAATGCCGGGGCGGCGATGGCGGCCTATTGCGCGCGCGCCGGCATGACGGCGACGGTGTTCTGCCCCGACGACACGCCGGATGTGAACATCCGCGAGATCGCGATGCAGGGCGCCCAGGTCTATCTGGTCGACGGCCTGATCGACGATTGCGGCAAACTCGTCGCCGAGGGCGAGAAGGCGCTCGGCTGGTTCAACTGCTCGACCTTGCGCGAGCCCTACCGGATCGAAGGAAAGAAGACGATGGGGATCGAACTGGCCGAGCAGCTCGGCTGGGAGGTCCCCGACGTCATCTTCTATCCGACCGGCGGCGGCACCGGCATCATCGGGATGTGGAAGGCGTTTGCCGAACTGGAGGCATTGGGCTGGATCGGGCCGAAGCGCCCGCGCATGGTCGTCGTTCAAGCGGCGGGCTGTGCGCCAATGGTCAAGGCCTGGGCGGACGGCGTCGAGCATGCGCCGCGCTGGCAGGACGCGCATACCTTCGCCGCCGGGATCCGGGTGCCACAGGCGGTCGGCGATTTCCTCATCCTGCGCGCGGTGCGCGAGTCGGGCGGGTTTGCGATCGCCGTCGATGACGATGCGATCATGCGGGCCTGGCGCGAGGTCGCCGCCGCAGAGGGGCTTCTCCTCTGCCCGGAGGGTGCGGCGACCTATGCCGCCTATAAGGCCGCGGTAGCCGATGGCCGCGTACGGCCCGGCGAGCGCGCGGTCCTCTTCAACTGCGCGACCGGGCTCAAATATCCGATGCCCGAGGCGGGGACGCGCTTGAAGCTCGGCCAGCCTGTCGATTGGCAGAACTTGGCGAGAGCGCAATAATTCCGGCTCGGCACCCTTTAACTTCGAGCGTTAATGCGCATAAGAGGTAAGTGGGCGCGCGAATCGCCCCTTAACCCTAAAAATTACGAGCCGGTGCCAGAGATGCACGGGATGGATCACGAGGCGTCGACCAGACAGCCGTTGATTCTTGTGGTCGACGACGATCCGGGCGTTTGCTTGGTGATGCGCGCGACGCTCGAAAGCGCCGGATTCGCGGTCATCGAGGCCGCGGATGGCATCGAAGGATGCCTGCGATACGAGGAGCGCCACCCCGACCTGCTGCTCGTCGACATCATGATGCCGCGCATGGATGGTTACGAGCTGTGCCGCGAGTTGCGCAAGCGTCCCGGATCGGCGCATGTGCCGATCGTGATGGTGACGGGTATTGACGACGTGTCGGCGATCGCCCGCGCTTACGATGCTGGTGCGACGGATTTCATGTGGAAACCGGCGAATTGGGCCATCCTCAATTACCGGGTCCGCTACGTTCTCCGGGCCGAGGAGTTGCGCCGGAACCAGGAACGCCTGATCGCGGCCAAAGAAGTCGCGGAAGCCGCCAACCGCTCAAAATCTGAATTCCTAGCCAATATGAGCCATGAGCTGCGTACGCCGCTCAACGCCATCATCGGTTTTGCCGGAATGATAGGCGCCGCAAACTTAGGACCTCTCAGCGAGAACTACGTCGAGTATGCCAATATTATCGGCGCCAGCGGTCGTCATCTTCTGGCAATCATCAACGATATCCTGGACACCGCCAAAGCTGATGCCGACAAACTGTCGTTGGTCGAGCAGAAGGTCGATCTCGCCGAAGTTGTGCGACTCGGCTCGCAACTCGTTGAGGACATGGCGCGCCAGGCACGGATCGATTTCGCGAGCGAGATCGATGAACCGCTCGCGAATGTGATCGGCGATCCAGCCAAACTCACCCAAATCCTCGTCAATCTCCTGACCAACGCGATCAAGTTCTGCGAGCCTGGGGGCCGGGTTCGACTGAGGGTGGAGCAGGCACCCCATCAGGGTGTGGCCTTTCGCGTCGAGGATACCGGCATCGGCATGTCAGCCGACGAAATAAAAATAGCATTGGAGCCGTTCGGGCAAATCGATGTCGGGCTCAACCGGAAAAATGACGGAGTAGGTCTTGGGCTGCCGCTGACAAAACGACTGATCGAACTGCATGGCGGTACCATGGAGATCAACAGTAAGCCGGGCAAAGGCACCATCGTCACGGTCAGGCTGCCGGAAGAGCGTTCTTACGAACGCGCGTGATTGTCGGCGAGCCGACCGACCTACAGTCGCAGCGGGCGCTCGTACAGGTCCGGCAGGTCGTTCTCGATCAGCACGATGTCGGGCCCGGCGAGATTGCGGTCGAGCCAGCCTTGGGCGTCGGCAAAACTCGGACACGATACGATCTCGCGATCCGGCGCGGCCTCGGCGAAGGCTCGGGCGAGCGGCGCTACGCGGTGGGGGGCAACGGCGAGGAGCACATCGACATGGGCCGCAGCGAGCCGGCCGATCCGCCTATGCTCGCTCTGATGCTCGGTGCCGAGCTCGGCCATGCCGGGGGTGACGAGGATGCGGCGCCCCCCCGGCTGGCGCAGCGTGTCGAGCAACGCCAGCGCCGAAGTAAAGCCGACCGGGTTCGAATTGTACGCATCGTCGATCACGATCGCGCCGCCCTGCTGTCGCTTGACCTCCAGGCGATGGGCGATCTGCGGCGTCGTCCTGAGGCTGGCGACGACGTCCTCCGGCGCCAGCCCCAACGTGCAGGCGGCGGCGAAGGCGAGCGCGATGTTTCCTCCCTGGTGCAGGCCGAACAGCGGGGCGAAGAGCTCGTACCCCTGGCCGCGCCACGTTATAGAGGCGCGGATCCCGTCCACTTCCTGGCGCAGCGATCGAATGGTCAGGTCCGCCGTGCCATCGGCGCCGACGGTCACCACCTGGTCGCGATGACTTTCGACAAACGCCCGCGGCCCGGCAAACTCCATGACGTCCGCGGCGACGACAACCGTGCCGCCATTTTCCCGCACCGCCTCGGCGAGTTCGAACTTGGCGCGGGCCACCGCGTCCAATGATTTGAAGCGCTCGTAATGGGCCTTGCCGATCGCACTGATGATACCGAGCTTGGGCGGGGTCAGCGCACACAGGCGCGCGATCGAGCCGATGCCGTAGGCCCCCATCTCGACGACGAAATAGCGGTGATGCGCCCCGAGGCGTTCGCGGATCACCCGCGCGATCCCCATCGCCGTGTTGACGCTGCCCGGCGTGATCAGCGTCGGGCCGGCGGTTTCGAGCACGTGCCCGAGGATGTGCTTGACCGAGGTCTTGCCATAGGAGCCGGTAACCGCGATGACGATCGGATCGACCCGCTGCAACGCCGCGCGCGCCTCGCGCCAATAGCGGGCCTGCACCCGAGCTTCCAGTGGCGCGAGCAGCAGATTCGCCCCAATCAGCGCGATCGGTATGAGCTGCACCGCGACGATCCAGACGAGGACCAAGTCGCTCGACAGTGCGGCAACCACACCGATGACCGCCACCAGCGCCAGCGCTGTTGCATAGATGCGCCGGGCGCGCGCCGTCATCGCCAGCGGCTTTTTCGCGTTTCTGCGCGGATCGCGTTCAAAGGCCGCGACGCCGAGAGCGGCCGCCCCGGCGAGCGCCGCGAAGATCCAGGGCGACGTGCCCCGGAAGATCAATTGCGTCGCGAAGATTGCCGCGAGCGTCAAGGCCAGCCGGCGATCCCAGGCCCGATTGTCGATTACCCAGGCAAGAAAGCGTCTCCCGTCATATTCCTCCTGCTGAAAAAGGTGCAGGTAGGTCAATAGCCGGCGCGCCGCGAAAACGAGGAAACCGAACAGCGCCGGGAGCGCGCTCACCCCATCTGCTCCATCAATTCGCCGAGGCGCTGGATGATCTGATGGCGTCCCTCGGTCAAGACATTCCAGTGGTCGAAGCCGCGCAGCACGACGAGCCGCGCCTGCGGCATCAGCCGATTGAGGCGGCGCCCGAGTTCGGGCGGGGTCTCTGTGTCCCGATCGCCATAGACCAGCACCGCCGGAAGGTGGACCGCACGGGCGACCGCAGTGAGGTCCTCGCTGACCGCCTTGACCAGGATCGACCGCAATTCCCCGGCCGCCCGGTAATCGGCGCTGCCAAAGCGGGCGCGCAGCCGGTCGCGCGCCGGCCCCTCGGGGGTGACTTGCCGCGCCAGCCGAAACGCCCAGCGCCGCGCCATCACCCGCAGCCACGCACCTGGCGTGCGCTGCGGCGGCAGACCGGCCGCGGCTATCAGGAAGAGGCCGGCGAGCGTCGCGGGGTGGCGTGCGGCGACTTGCAGCCCGACCCGGCAGCCGAACGAATGGGCGACCCAGATGCGCGGCGCTGGGGCAAGGCCGCCGAGCCATTCCGCGATCGCATCGGCGTAATCCGCCGTGCTCCAGGGGGAGGGCGGCAGGGGCGAAGCGCCGAAGCCGGGAAGATCGACGAGGGTCGACCGCGAGGAGCCACGCATCGCTTGTGCGAGCGGCAGCAGCGCCGCGTGCGACTGGCCCCAGCCGTGCGCCCAGATCAGCTCCACCGTCCCGATCGGCGAATCGCCGTCGAGGTGAAACACTGCAAGCTCGGCGCCGCGGGCGTGCACGACCTCGTACTTCACGTCGCACCCCCGGTCATCGCCGGGCTTGTTCCGGCCATCCGCGCCGCTCCCCCGCCATAATGTCGGCGCGATTGTACCGGTCGCGGCGTGAAGGGTAGCTTTCGGGCGGGTGCATAGCCTGGCAGACGGGTTCCACGATTGGGGTACAGGATGGCGAAGGGGAATGAAACCCGTGTTGCGGTTTTCCTCGGCGGGCGCTCGCCCGAGCATGACGTCAGCGTGATCACCGGGCTGCAGGCGCTGAAAGCAATCGACCAGGAGCGCTTTGTCGCGTTTCCGGTCTACGTCAATCCGCGCGGCGCGTGGTTTGTCGGCGAGGCGCTGGCCGAGCGCCGCAACTACCTTCCCGATTCGCGTATCGCCGGCGAATTGACCGAGGTGAGCCTGGCGCTCGGCGAACCCGGTCGCGGCATCCTCGTGCCAAAGCGCACCGGGTTTTTCAGCCGGCCCGCGGCGACGCAATTCGATGTCGCCCTCCTCGCGTTTCATGGCCTGGGCGGCGAGGACGGGCAGATGCAGGGCCTCTTCGAGACCGCCAACCTGCCCTATACCGGCATGCGCACGCTGGCGTCTGCAGTTTTCATGGACAAGGCCGCGACCAAGCGCCTGCTGCGCGGCCTCGACATCCCGCTCCTGCCTTATGTGGTGGTGACTCGCGGCCCCACCGGATTGCCTTCCACCGATGCGCTCCGGGCGCTGATCGGCGCTATCGGCTTCCCTTGCATCGTGAAGCCTGCGCATCTCGGCAGCAGCATCGGGGTCGGCAAGGCCGAGGATGTGGAGGAGGTGCGGGCCTTGCTGCCGGCGATCTTCCGGCTCGACCGCCAGGCGATCATCGAGCCTTTCGTCCCCAATCTGGTCGAGTACAATCTCGCGGTCATGCGGGTCGGCGGGACGGTGCGTACCTCGGCGATCGAACAGCCGAAACGAGCGGACGAACTCTTGGACTTCCGCCAGAAATACCTCTCGGGCGGCGACGGAAAGAGCGGCATCAAAGGCGATTCCGGGGACAGCCAGGGGATGCTGTCCTTAACCCGTGACATCAACCCCGATCTTCCTGCCGGGCTCGCGGCCAATCTGCGGCGCTGGGCGAGTTTGGCTTTCGAAGCAGTGGACGGAACCGGCGCGCCGCGCGTCGATTTCTACTGCAACGAGGAGACCGGCGAGACCTGGCTCAACGAGGTCAACCCGTGCCCGGGCTCGTTCGCCTATTTCCTGTGGGAAGCGGCCGAGCCGCCGATTCGCTTCACCGCGCTCCTGTCAGGGCTGATCGACGAAGCGCTGGCGCGTCACCGCGAATCCCAGCTGCCCGACGATCCGGTGCCGCCCGACGCGCGCCTGCTGCGGCGCTCGTAGCTGCATCAATCGCGATGATAGGGGTGCCCGGCGTGGATCTGCTGGGCCCGGTAGAGCTGCTCCAGGAGCATGCTGCGTACAAAGAGGTGGGGCCAGGTCATCTTCCCCAGAGACATGACCGCATCGGCGCTCTCGACGACCCCGGTCGCGAGCCCTTCGGCGCCGCCGATCGCGAAGGCGATTGCCGCTGCGCCGCCGTCGCGCCAAGCGGCAAGCCGGTCGGCGAAATCGCGGCTGGTCCAGGCAGCGCCCGTCCGGTCGAGCGCGACGAGCCGGGCGCCGGCGGGCCGGGCGGCGAGGATCAACTCGGCTTCGCGCAGCTTCAGCGCGGCGGGCGGCAGAGGGCGCTTTTCCTCCAGTTCGGTGATCGTGACCGGCGGCGCGAGGCGCCCGGCATAAAGCGCCTGCACATCATGGAGCGGCCCGCGCCGCAGCCGGCCGATGGCGAGGAGGTAGAGGCGAATTGTTGTGCACCTATCAGAGGGCGGCCTCGGCCCCGATCTCCCCATCGGGCAGCGCCGCGCCCCACATCTTTTCAAGATTGTAATAGGCGCGGATTTCCGGCCGAAAAATGTGCACGATAACGTCGCCCGCGTCGATCAGCACCCAATCGCCTTGGGCCTTCCCTTCGATGGCGACGCGGCCAGGCAGGTTTTGTTCGAGGTGATCGCTAAGCGAGACCACCTGCCGGGTCGAGCGGCCCGAGGCGACCACCATGTAGTCCGCGATCGTCGTTTTGCCGGCGAGGTCGATCGTTACGATCGCCTCGGCCTTGCCGTCTTCGAGACTGTCGAGGATGCGACGGAGGAGCTCCGGCGCAGCGAGTGCGTTCCGGCGGCGGGCCGCCGGCGTGGGGATGGCGACGGTTTCAGCGGTCACGTTGGGTCTGTTCTCCTTCTTGAGCGGCAGCGATCGCTCGGCCCTGATCCGGGTGGCCGAGCGCGGGTCGAGCCGGGTGTGGAAGAACACCCAGGCGGGCGGCGGCATCAATGCAAGACGGCGCGCCGCCGAATCGGCCACGCGCGCCCGGGCAAAGCGGTGCGCGGCAATTCCCGCGAGCGCCGTCAACGCGGTGCCGGGGCGGTTGAAAACGGCGATCGGAACGGTGCGAAATATGTCCTGCCACCGCTTCCAATGGGGCAACTGGACGAGGTTGTCGCCCCCCATCAGCCAGACAAAGCGGGCGCGCGGATAACGCCGATGCAAGACTCTCAGCGTGTCGGCGGTGTAGGTTGAACCAAGCCCGGCCTCGATGTCGCGGACCCGGATGCGCGGCTCGGCGGCGGCGACCTTGAACGCCGCTGCCAGGCGCTCTTCAAACGGGGCCATGCCGGCAACCGGTTTCAACGGGTTTTGCGGCGAGACCAGCCACCACACCGTGTCGAGACGAAGCCGGGGCAGCGCCAGCCGGCTGATGTGCAGATGGCCGCCATGCGCCGGGTTGAACGAGCCGCCGAGGAGGCCGATGCGGCGGCCGGCCAAGGCTCCATACGAACTCCCTCTCCCCCATCGGGGGAGAGGGAAGGGGTGAGGGGGCACGCCTTGAGCGGGCAGATTGGCGCCGTCGACCCTCACCCTCCCATCGCTTCGCGACGGGCCCCTCCCTCTCCCGCTGTGCGGGCGAGGGGCTTTAGCGGGGCGAGCGATATTCAGGGCCTCACCTGGCCGCTGCCGCGGACGAGGTATTTGTAGGTGGTCAGTTCGGCCGCACCGACCGGGCCGCGCGGCGGCAGGCGCTGGGTCGAGATGCCGATCTCGGCGCCCATCCCGAATTCGCCCCCATCGGCGAATTGGGTCGAGGCGTTGACCAGGACGATCGCGCTGTCGACCTCGCGCAGAAACCGCTCCGCGGTCGCCTCGTCCTCGGTCACGATCGCATCGGTGTGGTGCGAGCCGTAGCGGTTGATGTGCTCGATCGCCTGGGCCACCCCGTCGACCACTCGCACGGCAAGGATGGCGTCGAGATATTCGGTGCGCCAATCTTCTTCGCTCGCCGCGATCGCTTCGGGCGCGATCGCCAGGGTTTCGGGGTCGCCGCGCACCTCGCACCCGGCGGCCCGCAGATCGGCGAGGATCGGCGGCAGCATCGTCGCGGCAACCGCGCGATCGACCAAGAGCGTCTCGGTCGCGCCACAGATCGACACGCGGCGCATCTTGGCGTTGAGCACGATCGCGCGGGCCTTGGCGGGATCGGCGGCGCGGTGAATATAGGTGTGGCACAGCCCTTCGAGATGGGCGATGACCGGAATGCGGCTCTCCCGCTGGACCCGCTCGATCAGGGACGCGCCGCCGCGCGGCACGATGACGTCGATGACCCCGCTCATCTTCAGCATCATGCCGACCGCGTCCCGATCGCGGGTCGGCACCAGCTGGATCGCATCTTCCGGCAAGTCGGCCGCCGCTAACCCCTGGCGCAGCGCGGCGACCAGCGCGCGCGAGGAATGAAAGCTCTCCGAGCCGCCGCGCAGGATCGCGGCGTTGCCCGATTTGAGCGCGATCCCGCCGGCGTCCGCGGTGACGTTGGGGCGGCTCTCGTAGATGATGCCGATGACCCCGAGCGGCACGCTGACCCGCGAGATCTTGAGCCCGTTGGGCCGGGTCCAGTCCGCCAGCACCCGGCCAACGGGGTCGGGCAATGCGGCGATGTCCTCAAGGCCACGTGCGACAGCTTCGAGCCGTTTCGGGTCGAGCGCGAGGCGATCGACGAGCGCGCCGCGGGTCCCGGCGTCCTTGGCGGCGGCGACATCCTGGGCATTGGCGTCGAGAATCTGATTGGTTTGTGAGCGCACCGCAGCGGCGGCGGCCCGCAGCCCGCTCGCCCTCGCTTCGCCCGATGCAAGCGCCAGCGCCGCCGCGGCATCGCGGGCGCGCCGCCCGATCTCGGCCATCGTCGCGGCGAGGTCGGTCTCGGCCTTAGTACGGGTCAGCGTTTCGCTCATCGTCGTTCGGTCACCACCAGATCGTCGCGGTGAATGATCTCGTCGCGCCCACGGTAGCCTAGAATTGTTGCGATTTCACCGCTCTTGTGTCCGGCGATCAGACGGATATCGGCGCTCGCATAGGCCGAGAGTCCGCGCCCGGCTTCGCCGCCGGCACGAGTGCGGACGATGACGCAATCGCCGCGCTCGAAGACGCCCTCGACCGCGACGATCCCGGCCGGCAGCAGGCTCTTGCCGCCGCGCAACGCCCGCGCTGCGCCATCATCGACGATGAGCGCCCCGGCCGGGTTGACCGCGGCGGCGATCCAGGCCTTGCGCGCCGAGCGCGGTTCGCCGCCCGGCAAAAACAGGGTGGCCCGGGCGCCGGCCTCGATCGCCGTCAGCGGCCCGCGGGCGCCACCCCCGTCACCCTCGGCGATCAGCATATGGCAGCCGGCATTGATCGCGATGCGGGCCGCGGCCAGCTTGGTGACCATCCCGCCAGAGCTGTGACCGGGCGGCGCGGCGCCGGCCATCGCCAGGGTTTCGGGCCCGATCTCGCGCACCAGCGGAATGTGCCGCGCCGCTGTATCCGCGCGCGGGTCGGCGGTATAGAGACCGTCGATGTCCGAGAGCAGCACCAGCATGTCGGCGCTGGTCATCTGCGCGACCCGGGCGGCCAGTCGATCGTTATCGCCAAAGCGGATCTCAGCGGTGGCTACGGTGTCGTTCTCGTTGACCACCGGCACCGCGCCGAGCGCGAGCAATTGGGCGAAGGTCGCGCGCGCGTTCAGATGGCGGCGGCGCTCCTCGGTGTCCTCCGGGGTCAGCAGGATCTGCGCGACGGTGATCTTATGCCGCGCCAAGGCCTCCTGATAGGCATGAGCGAGGCGGATCTGTCCAGTCGCGGCAGCGGCCTGCTGTTCTTCGAGGCGCAGCGTGCGCGCGCGCAGGCCCAGATGGCGGCGCCCGACCGCGATCGCCCCGGAGGAGACGATGATCACCTCCTGGCCGCGCAGGCGGCAGCGCGCGACATCGTCAACCAGCGCGTCGAGCCAGGCGCGTCGGATCTCGCCGCCATCGGCGACCAGTAATGCTGAGCCGATCTTCAAGACGATCCGCCGCGCCGCCGCGAGAGCCGCCGCCGGGGTCGGGGCTGGCGCCTTCTCCGAAGCGCTCATCCGGGGCCGACCAGCGCGGCGGCGGTGCCGGTGCGGGCCGTCTCAATCGCCGCAGAAAGGGCCCCGAGCACCGGCGCGATGCCGGCGCCGCTGACGCCTGACAGCGGCAGCACCGTGGCGCCGCTCCCGGCCGCGCGGGCGAGCGCACGGCATTTCCGGGCGACCGCGGCGGGATCGACGGCGTCGATCTTGTTGAGGCCGATGATTTCCGGCTTGTCAGAGAGGCCATGGCCGTAATCGGCGAGCTCGCGGCGGATCGTCCGATAGGCGGCGACGACGTCATCCTCGGTCCCGTCGATCAGATGCAGGATCACGGCACAGCGCTCGACATGCCCGAGGAAGCGGGTCCCGAGCCCGACACCCTCGCTGGCGCCCGCGATGAGGCCGGGGAGATCCGCCAGGACGAACTCGGCATCCTCGCCCAGCCGCACGACCCCGAGCTGAGGGTGGAGGGTGGTGAACGGATAGTCCGCGATTTTCGGGCGGGCGTGCGAGAGCCGCGCGAGCAGCGTCGATTTGCCGGCATTGGGCAGACCGATGAGCCCGGCGTCGGCGATCAGCTTGAGGCGCAGCCACACCCAAAGTTCCTGACCGGGCCAACCCGGATCGGCGCGACGCGGCGCCTGGTTGGTCGAGCTTTTGTAATGGGCATTGCCAAAGCCGCCATCGCCGCCGCGCAATAAGACGACACGCTGGCCCGGGCGGACCAGATCGGCGAGCACGGTTTCCTGGTCGTCGGCGAGGATCTGCGTGCCCAGCGGCACCCGCAGCACGATCTCGCGGCCCTGCGCGCCGGTCTTGTTCGCCCCGGCGCCGCCGCGCCCGTTCTGCGCGCGGAAATGCTGCTGGTAGCGGTAGTCGATCAGCGTATTGAGATTGTCGGCGGCAACAAAAACAATGTCGCCGCCCTTGCCGCCGTCGCCGCCGTCGGGCCCGCCGAATTCGATGAATTTCTCGTGGCGCATGCTCATCGCGCCGCGCCCGCCATCACCGCTCTTCAGGTAGATCTTGCACTGGTCGAGGAATTTCATGGGTCTCTGTCGCCCGAAACAAAAAGGGGAGCAGCCGGGCCGCTCCCCTCGGTTCCGGTCATTCTGGGGAACGGCTACTCGGCGGCTTTGGCCGGTCGTTCGTCGGCGCCCGGCGTCACCGAAATAAAGGTGCGCCCGCCAATTCCCTTCTTGAATTGCACCGCGCCCTCGACCAGCGCGAAGAGCGTGTGATCGCGCCCCATGCCGACCCGCTCGCCCGGATGGAACTTGGTGCCGCGCTGACGCACGATGATGTTGCCGGGAACAACGATCTCGCCGCCGAATTTCTTGACCCCGAGCCGCCGCCCGCCGCTGTCCCGGCCGTTGCGCGAGGAGCCGCCCGCTTTTTTATGCGCCATCATGAACCTCCTGCGTCGCCGCCGGCGCGAGCGACGCGCCCTCCAGGTGGATCTCGTCGATCCGGAGCACGGTCTGGTGCTGGCGATGGCCGTTCTTGCGGCGGTAGTTGTGCCGCCGCTTTTTCTTGAAGACGATGATCTTGTCGGCGCGGCGCTGCTCAACGAGGGTCGCGCTGACCGAGGCGCCCGACAACAGCGGTGTGCCCGCCGATACTGCGGCGCCGTCGCCGACCATCAGCACTTCGCCCAACTCGATCGTCGCCCCAGGCTCGCCGGCGAGTTTCTCGACCGCGATCACATCGTCCTTGGCGACCTTGTATTGCTTGCCGCCGGTGCGGATCACTGCAAACATCATGAGAACCGATATCGGGTGACGCGCCGGTCGCGACAATAGCAGCTTCGGCGCAATAAGATCTGCCGGACCCGCTCGCGCGTTCCGGGAGGCGCGCACTATAGTAATGCGCCCCGCCCTGTCAACGATCTCGGGGCTTCGTACGCGGCGCCGAACAGCCTTTGAGCCAGACCGATGGGACGCAACCTTGGCCGGAGCGCGGGGTTCGCTCTCGCCCTGTCGATGCCGGGCGGGATCGCCAGCGCCGCGCTGTTCGCGTTCGGCGGGCTGGATGGTGTGACGGCGATCGTCGGCGCCGCGGCGATGCTGGCTTTATCGGCTCTGATGACGATCGCGCTGGTGGCCTCGCTCGGCGGAGCGCGCGCCGCCATCGACCGGCTCGGCCCTGATGCTCCGCCGAGCGAGGCGGCCGCGCCGGGTGATCGACGGCACCGGTTGAGCCTGGCGGCGCGAGTGATATGGCCGGCAGTGCTGCGGTTGCGACGGTCGTGGAGCGAGCGCGCCGCGCAAGCCGAGGCGCAGTTCGCCGCCGCCGAGGCGGTCATCACCGCGGTGCCCGATCCGCTCATTATGATCGATCGCCAGCGCCGCATCGTTCGCAGCAACGCCGCGGCGCGGGAGTTCATCGGACCGGGAGCCCAGCCACGCGACCTGGCGGCGGCGCTGCGCAACCCGGTGCTGCTCGCCGCCGCCGATGCGGTGTTGCGGGGCGAACCGATTCGCAGCGTCGAGTTCGCCCTGTCCGGGCCGATCGAACGGGTGTTGCGCGCCAATTTCTCTTGGATCGCCAATGGACCGAACGATGGCCCGGCGCTCGACGGTGCGGCGGCGATCCTGACCCTGCATGACGTCACCGCATTGAAGCGCAGCGAGCAGATGCGCGCCGATTTCATCGCCAACGCGGGGCACGAGCTGAAGACGCCGCTCGCAACCCTGATCGGCTTTATCGAGACACTGCTCGGGCCGGCGCGCGAGGATGTTGCCGCCCGCGAGCGCTTTCTCGGGATCATGCGCGAGCAGGCGCAGCGCATGGCGCGGCTCGTCGACGATTTACTGTCGCTGTCGCGCATCGAACTCAACGAGCACGTCCCACCGACCGACCGGATCGCGCTGGCGCCGGTCATCGACGAAGTCGCTCGCGGGCTGGAGTTGCGCGCCGCCGAACGCGGCATTCGCATCGTCCGCGCCCTGCCGACCGATCTCCCCGAGGTGCAGGGAGACCGCGACGAGTTGGCCCAGATCTTCCAGAACTTGCTCGACAACGCCGTCAAATACGGCCGGCCACACAGCGACGTCAGAGTGACGGGCGGAACCGGGAGCGGGGCGGTCCCGGAGCTGGTGCGGGTCGCGGTCGCCGACCAGGGAGACGGCATTCCGAGTGAGCAGCTGCCGCGCCTGACCGAGCGCTTTTACCGGGTCGATACGGCGCGCTCGCGCGAACTCGGCGGCACCGGGCTCGGCCTCGCGATCGTCAAGCACATCCTCAACCGCCATCGCGGCCGGCTCGATATCGCCAGCGAAATTGGCCAGGGCTCGACCTTCACGGTCTGGCTGCGCGCGGCAGGAGCGCAGGGCGGCATCATCGAAGAGTGACGCCGGCGGTGTCGAGCATATCGGTTCGCGACGCCGACAAGGCGATCGCGGTCTGGAACCGCGATGAAGAGGTGGACGAGATGTATGCCAGCCTCTTCCGCGTGTTTCTTACTTACCTGATGGAGGACCCGCGCAATATCGGCCCCTCTACGCATCTGTTGTTCATGGCAAAGAACATCGAGCGCATTGGTGACCACGCGACCAATATTGCCGAGAATGTATATTACATGGTGAACGGCACGCCGCTCGAGCAGGCGCGCCCGAAGGGCGACAAATCGAGCCTTGAAGTGGTTGCGGCAGATCGCTCGCCCGGCCGGGCCGGGGCGCGCCAGCGGTAGATGCCGCCGCCGGTAGCGCGGCTCTCTTGCCGGGATCAGCCGATCAACAACGATACCGGGATCATCACGGCGGCGGCCTTCAATGGCCAGATCCAGCCCTCCGCGTACACCAGCGCTGCCAGCGTGCCCGTGCAGACGAGCAAGGTCGCCTCGACCAGGGTGATCTCGAAACGGTATCGCATGCCGGTAAGTCAGCTTGATCGGCGGCCGCAGCACCGGAGCCGCGACTCCCCGCCTCGCCGCCGCCTTCTATTCGCGCAAATCCTCGAAGAATTCCTTGACCCGGGCAAAGAAGCCTTCGCTTTCGGGATTGGTCTTGGCCGTCTCGCCGGCCTGTTCGAATTCGCGCAACAATTCCTGCTGGCGCTTCGTCAAGTTGACCGGCGTTTCGACGACCGCATTGATGTACATGTCGCCGCGCACCGGTGAGCGAAGTACAGTCATCCCTTTGCCACGCAATCGGAATTGGTGTCCCGACTGGGTCCCTGGCGGCACCGTCACTCGGGTCCGGCTGCCCTCGACCGTCGGCACCTCGATGGTGCCGCCGAGCGCGGCTGTGGACATCGCGATCGGCACCCGGCAAAAGATGTTGGCGCCGTCGCGCTGAAAGATTGCATGCGCGGCGATGCTGACGAAGATGTAAAGATCGCCCGGCGCGGCACGGTGCAGCCCGGCCTCTCCTTCGCCGGCAAGGCGGATGCGGGTGCCGTCTTCAACGCCGGCCGGAATATTAACCGACAGCGTCTTTTCACGCCGCACCCGGCCTTGCCCGCCGCAGGGCTTGCACGGCTTCTCGATGATTTGGCCTGCGCCCTGGCAGGCCGCACAGGTCCGCTCGACCGTGAAGAAGCCCTGTTGCGAGCGAACCCGGCCGTGCCCCTGGCAGGTCCGGCAGGCGACCGGACGCGAGCCCGGCTCGGCGCCCGAACCCTTGCAGGTATCGCAGTGGACAAAGGTGGCAACGCGGATCGTGGTCTGCTTGCCGCGAAAGGCATCTTCGAGCGACACGTCGATGTTGTAGCGCAGGTCGTTGCCGCGGCTGGGGCCGCCCTGAGCGCGGCGGCCGCCGCCCATCCCGCCGAACATCTCTTCGAAAATATCGGCAAAGCCGCCGGAGAAGCCTCCGGCAAAGCCGAAATCGCCGGGCCCGCGGCTGCCGTTTTCGAAGGCTGCATGGCCGAACCGGTCATAGGCGGCGCGCTTCTGGTCGTCCTTGAGGATGTCGTACGCCTCGTTGACATCCTTGAACTTCTGCTCGGCGGCTTTGTCGCCCGGGTTGCGGTCCGGGTGATACTGCATGGCGAGCTTGCGATAGGATCGCTTCAACTCATCGGCATCAGCCGATCGCGACACGCCAAGAAGTTCGTAAAAGTCCTGCTTCGCCATTGTCGATGGACGCCCGGCAAGAAGTCAATTGGAACGGAGCCGCCCCCGGGGCCGAAGCCCGGGGGGCAGCCAGTGCTTCGCAGGCAGCGGCAACCCTACGCCGCGCCGTGCTTCTTTTGATCGTCGACTTCCTCGAAATCGGCGTCAACGACCTTGTCGCCGTCCGGATGACCGCCAGCGGTTCCACCGGCGCCCGCTCCGGGCCCGCCCTGGGAGCTCCCGGGGGCATCGCCGCCGGTTTCCTGCTGCGCCTTGTAGACCGCCTCGCCGAGCTTCATCGCAACCTGCACCAACGCCTCGGTCTTGGCGGTGATCTGCGCGGAATCACCGCTGCCCAGCGTATCCTTCAGGGCCTGCAAAGCATTTTGCACCGCCTCGCGATCGCCGGCGGAGACCTTGTCGCCAACTTCCGTGAGACTGCGCTCGGTGGTGTGGATCAGCGCGTCGGCATGGTTCCTCGCCTCAACCAGCTCGCGAAGTTTCTTATCGTCGGCGGCATGCACCTCGGCGTCCTTGACCATCTTGTCGATGTCGGCTTCCGACAACCCGCCCGAGGCCTGGATGCGGATCTGCTGCTCCTTGCCGGTCGCCTTGTCCTTGGCCGAGACATTGACGATGCCGTTGGCGTCGATGTCGAAGGTGACCTCGATCTGCGGCATGCCGCGCGGCGCCGGCGGGATGCCGAC
>Ga0209415_10005898_pt1 | contig 21891 bp, 13 predicted proteins | sample PeaSoiSIISIP2007_FD_187696 | JGI IMG/M metagenome (GOLD analysis project Ga0209415, IMG submission 187696) | Peat soil microbial communities from Weissenstadt, Germany - SII-SIP-2007 (SPAdes) (version 2) | ecosystem: Environmental > Terrestrial > Soil > Wetlands > Peat | place: Germany... | reverse complement strand
TGGTGGCGGTAGATGTGCTCGAACGGCTTGTGGCGCGAGTAGCCGATGCCGCCGTGCACCTGCATGGCGCGGTCGGCCGCTTCGCAGCACAGGCGGTTTGCCCAGTAATTGCACATCGAGACCTTGTCGGAGATCCGCTTCTCCACCTCGGGGTGGGGCATCTGGTCCATCTCCCAGGCAGTCTTGCGGATGAGCAGACGCAGCATCTCGCACTGGGTGTGCAGCTCCACCAGCGGCCACTGGATCGCCTGGTTGTCGGAGAGCGGCTGGCCGAACGGCCGGCGCGCGCGGGCGTATTTCACGCTCTCCTCGATGCAGTAGACCGCCGCACCCAGTGACCCGGCGGCTTGGCGGATGCGGTTCTCGTGCACGAACGATTGTGCGAGCGCCAGACCGGCCTCAGGCGCGCCCAGGATCGCGCTCTCCGGGACCCAGACATCCTTGAACGACACCCGGGGGTGGTCGGTCGGCATGTTGAACGTCCACATGTACTGCTCGATCTTCACGCCGGGATCGTCAGCCGGGACCAGGAAGCAGGTGATGCCGCGCGCTGCGCCGTCATTGCCGCTGGTGCGGACGAAGAGCGCGCAGTGGGTGGCGTGGTGCATGCCGCTGGTCCACATTTTCTCGCCGTCGAGGCGGTAGCCCGGCGTGCCATTGCGGGTCTCGGGGACGCCGCGTGTCTCCATGTGGGTGGCGTCCGAGCCGTGATGCGGCTCGGTGAGGCCGAAAGTGATCCGCCGCGTGCCCGCGAGCAGGCCCGGGATCAGGTCTTCCTTCTGTTCCTGCGACGCGAAATCCCTCAGCATGACGATGAAGGGGTTGTTGGCGACGATCGAATGCTCCGTCTGCTGATCGTAGTGCAGGCCGAGCCCCTTGGTCGCCAGATGCTCGCGGATCACCGTCATCCACAGGTTCGACCCGTCCTTGCCGCCGAACTCGCTGGGAAGCGCAAAGCGCAGGTGGCCGGCGACGTCGGCGCGCTGCTTGGCCTCGCGCATCAGCGCCTCCCACTCCGGACGCGGCACACCGTCGTGGTCGAAGTCGGTGCGCGCCCACTCCCGCCGGTGGTCGAAGAAGCGGATGTTGTCGTCCTGCCGCTCCAGCGGCTTGATCTCCGCCTCGATGAAGCGGTCGAGCTCGGCGAGATAGTCCTGCAGGTCCTGGGGAACGCTGAAGTCCATCACGGTTCTCCTTTGGCCGGGCCGGAAGGCGTCGGCGGGTCGGCGGCGAGGATCCGCCGGTAGGTGGCGTAGCCGGGTTGGTCGACCGCCAGGGTGTCGAGCGTCGAGGCCCACAGGTGCTCGATCAGAGCCGGGTCGTCGGACCGGATATCACCGCTGGCGATGCGCCGGCAGAGCTCTTCCGTCAGGACGGCCGGATCTCCGGCGTGGCCGAGCAGCACGGCCAGGCGGCTCGCATCGGCGCGGTCGGCGTCGGGGCCTTGCAGCAGCTCGCGGCGCACGATCGCCAGCACATTGGCCGCCACCCGGGCGTGGAACGCCAGCCGCCCGGTCAGCGTCGGCGCCAGATCGCGGGTGATGAACTCGCTCACCGCGTCGATCAACTCGGCGGCGGTCGGCTGCTCACGCATGGCGATACGCTCCGCGCGGCGCGAGGATGGCGAGGAGATCGATCGCCGTCTCCGAGGCGCGGCGACCGATTGCAGCCCGTTCCACGGACCGGTCGCCGGCCTGGAACTCGTGGGCGAACATCGCGCAGCTCATGCCCCAGCGCAGCGTTCCCATAACCTCCCACCATCGCACTCTTTCGGCGTCGGGCTTGACGCCGCTGACAGCCTCGTAGCCGGCAAACAGCTCTTCGCGGGGCCCGAACCCGCCGGCCGGCTTATCCACCTCGCCGAAGCGCCAGGACGTGACGCAGATCCAGCCAAGCTCCTCCATCGGGTCGCCCACGTGCACGGCTTCCCAGTCGAGGACGCCCACCAGGCCGTGGGGACCGACGATAATGTTGCCGGTGCGCATGTCGCCGTGCACCACGGTCTGTCGCGGCGCGGGCGGCGGCAGGTGTTCGCGCAGCCAGCGGAATGCCCACTCGACGACGGGCCGGGGCGTGCCGTAGCCGCGGTAGCCCGTGTAAGACGCTTCCAGGCTGGCCTGGGGCGAGCTGATGCGAAGCGGGCCGGCCGCGGCGACGTCCACTGCATGGATGTGCGCCGCGGCGGCGCCGATCTGGCGCGCCAGCTTCGGCCGCGCTTCCGCATACTCCGGATCCCGCAGAATTCGTCGCGCGATCGTCTCGCCGGCGAGCCGCTCCATCACATAGCCGCGGCCGAGCCCATCGCCCGGTTCGCACACTTGAACGACTTCGGGGGTCGGCGCGCCGGCGGCGCGCGCCAGCTCGATCAGCCGCGCCTCGGTCTCCATGCCGGCCGCACTCTCGCGTTGGACGAAGCCGCCGGGGTTGCGGCGCAAGATCAACGGCAGGGTCGCGCCGCCAGTCTCGACGTCGAACGCCCACAGCTCCTGGCTCGCGCCGCCCGACAGCCGCTCGAGGCCGACGAGCTTGGCCGCCTCGCCGAACCGCCGCCGCACAACGGCCTCGAGACCGGCCCTGAGGCCGGTCTCGTCTTCACCCGGGACACTCATTGCACTCAACAATAACCCGGCTTGAGGCGCCGCCTAGTGGAAGCGGTAGGACAGGGTGATGCCGTACGTCGTCGGCATGCCGGTGTAGCGGAGGATCGTGTCGTTCACGCGGTCCATCGCCGTCCAGTACCAGGCGTTGGTGACGTTGCGACCCCAGACCTGCACCCGCCAGGCGTCCTTCGAGATGCCGGCCCGCAGGTCGAGCAGGGTATAGGCCGGCACGTTGCTCGGGTCGTAGCAGAGCACAACACCGCCGCAGTTGATTACCGGCTGTAAGGTCGCGGGCTGGGGTCCCGGGTTCGGATTTTGGAAACCCGTGTGCGTCGCGCCGCTGTACTGTACGTTGAACCCAGCGAAGGCGTTGATGTCGTCGCGAAGCTTCCAGTCGTATTCCCCGTCGATCGACGCCTGCCACTCCGGCGCGGATGGGAACGCTTGGCCAGTGACATCGACGTTCTGCGAGAACGCGTCCGGCGTGATGAAGTGGCCGTTCGGATTGCACCCGATGGCGCCCGCGGCCACGCGCACCCCCGTGCAGTTGTCGATATGGCTGTTCTGCATGCTGATCGCGGGTGTGATCGATAGACCCTGGATCGCCTCCGGCGCGAACGTGCCCGAGAGCTCAAAGCCGATCACGTGGGAATTGGGGACGTTCACCAGTTCGGCCAGCGGCCCGAAGATCGGGTCCGTCTCGGCGCCGAGGATCTGCTTGTCCTTGTAATCGTAGTAGAAGAACGCACCGGCCATGCTCAGCTGGTGGTCGAGCCACGACCCCTTCGCCCCGACTTCATAGGAGAGCAGGCCCTCCTGCCTGACCGGCACCGCCTGGGCTGCCGACGACATGGCCACGGTCGGGAACGAGCCGCCCTTGTAGCCCTGGCTGATGTTCACGTAGAGCAGGGTCTCCGGCTGGACCTTCCAATTCAGGCCGGCCTGCCAGGCGACGTTGCTCTGGTGCAGGTCGGAGCCGGGGAAGCCCAGGACCGACTGAAACAGGGGCGCCGGTCCTGTGGTGCCGCAGCCGCCAGGGCCAGCGTTGATGCCCTTGCCGCCGCCGTTGAGATACGCGTCCATCGGGCTGGTGAAGCCATTGATGGGCGTGGCCACACTCGCGGCGCCATAGGTTTGCTGCAGGTATCCGGCGGGGTTCAGCACCTCCAACAGGTTGGAGATCTGCTGCGCGACCAGGGACCAGCTGCCGTCGCCGCCATCGAGTCCGCAGGACTTGCCCTTGTTGTCCTCGTCCGTGTAGCGGATGCCGGCCGAGAGGTCCAAGTTCGGAAGCAGGGGATAGTCGCCGCCGGCGAAGATCGCCCAGGTGTTCCTGACCTGATAGTCCGTCGGCGCCGTCGGGCCCAACGTGTCGTCGAGGGCGAGCGGCTTTGCGAAGTCCGCCGCGGTGCAGCCGCCCAGGACGAAGCAGAGCCCCGAGAACGGAATCGACGTCGGACTGGCGGTCGAGCCGTTATAGGTCTGCAGGAAGTGGTCGTAGGTGTTGTCGTATTGGTAGTTGCCGCCGACCACCCAGTGGCCCTTGCCCCACCAGTCGCCGGCCAGGCGATCTTCCTCGTAGATGCTTTCAATCTTGCCGACCTGCAGCGACTGGTAGTCTTGCTCGGGCACGCCGGCGCCGTCGACGCCCGCGAAACGATGGAAATGCAGGTACTGGGTCAGGGACGTCACAGTCATCCCGTTGCCCAGCGCGTAGTCCATGCGCAGATTGATCGAATAGAAGTCATTGTTCCGGCGCATCGGAATACAGCTCGTCGGTTGCGCCCCCTGCAGGACGGCAGCGTCGGCCGCCCCGTTTGACTCGGATTCGGCGTTGGGGCCCGCATAGCCGGGCGGCGCTTGGTTGGACCCAGGGATCGGCCCTACGTTCGACGCTGGCGACCCGTTCGGATTGATCGGCGTGAGATACTGCGTTCCGAGCTGCTGCCCGGCGATCGGATCGAACGGAGAGGTGTTGACACAGCCGATCCAACCGGCCGCCTGGTCGTTGTGCGGCGCATCCGGATAGTTGAGCAAGAACGCCGGCATCGTGTGGTTGCGGCCACCGGCGAGACCGAAGAGCTGGCCGACCTGGTTGTAACCCTTGTCCTCCCAGCCGTTCAGGGTCAGCAAGGCTGTGAACCTATCGGTGGGCTTCCATTGAAACGAGAGGCGGCCGTTCAGGAAGTCTTGGCCGCCGGTTTCCTGCCCGACCTGCTGGGCGTAGCCCTTCTGCCAGGCGCCGCTGTTGTTGGTCTGCAGGGCTAGGCGCATGTCCAGCCCGTTGGCGACCGGGCCGCTGACGAAGCCCTGGAAGTTGGCGGTCTGGAAGTTGCCGAGAGTCAGATCGCCGCCGGCCTCGAAGTGGTCGGTCGGCTTGTTGGCGATATAGTTGATCGCGCCGGCGGTCGCGTTCTCGCCGAACAGCGTGCCTTGCGGCCCCTTCAGCACTTCGACCCGCTGCAGGTCGAGCGTCGAGCCCGCGGTCAGGATCGAAAACGGTAGCGGCATCTGATCCTGGTAGACCGTCACCGTCGGGCTGCCGGCCAGCGAGGTGTCCTGGAAGCCAACGCCTCGGATCGTGTAGACCACGGTGCCGTAATAGTTGGGCGTCACCACGAAGCCCGGGACGATCTTCGTCAGGTCTTCGGTGCTGGTGATCCCCAGTTTCAGCAGCTTGTCGCCGCTCGCCGCCTGGATCGACATCCCGACGTTGTTGATGTTTTCCTCGCGCTTCTCGGCGGTGACCACCACCTCGCTGACCGAGGTGGCGCTTCCCGTCGCTGCGGCGTCGGCTGTCGCCGTGACCTGCAGGTCGGTCCCGGCGCGTGCGGACTTGGTCTGGGCTTGGGCCCCCGTGGCGGCGGCCGCGAGCAATATGAGCGAGGCCCCATAGAGGGACGCATTTCGGCGACGCATAGTTTCCTCTCCCTCGCGCCGCGCACTCGTTCGGTGCGCGGTCCCCTTGTCGTAAGCCGTCCGACCAAGGCGCTTGGCCAAGGCTCGCTGGCTCAAGAACAAGGTTATATCCGGTTATAGAAATGTGTCCAGCCGCGGCGCAGGTCGTTTCCGGCCTGAAATCCGCAACGTTGCGCAAACGCCGCACCTAAAGGGCGACAAGGCGCTTGAGCGCGCGTTTATCGAGCTTTGCCGCACGATCCGCCGACGAGTGCGATCGGCTCGCTGCATATCAACCCTGGTTGCCGCAGTGCAGCAAAGATTATAACTCGATCTAGGAAGCGCGGGCTGCTGTTGGCTCCCAAAGCGCTCGGCGAGGGAACGACCGCATGCCGTCACGGGAAGAAATCATCGCCGCGCTTACGGCTTCCGGTCCGCTCGAGCTCACCGAGGACACCGCACAGGGCTATCCGCAGCGCGTCTACCGTAATGCACCGGCGTCCTTGCGCGAGGTGCTCAAGTCGACGCTCGGCCACGGCGACCGCACCTTCCTGATCTACGAGGACGAGACGCTCTCCTACCGTGAGCACTACGCCAAAGTCGCCGCCCTGGCGCAGCGGTTGCTGGACGCCGGCGTCGGTAAGGGCGACCGCGTGGCGATCGGCATGCGCAACTATCCGGAGTGGAGCATCAGCTGGTGGGCCTGCCAGGCCATCGGCGCGATCGCCGTCGCGCTGAACGCCTGGTGGACCGGCCCAGAGCTGGCGTTTGCATTGCGCGATGCGGCGCCCGCCGCCCTGCTGATCGATGGCGAACGGCTGGAACGGGTCGCGCCCCTGATCCCGGAACTGAACCTGAAGCTGATGTTGGTGGCGCGGCGGGGCGGCGCCGGCGGCGGTGGCGAGGCGTTCGAAGACGCGGTCGCCAGTCCGCTCGCCGAGCTGCCCGAGGCGGATGTCGGGCCGGCGGATCTCGCCACCATCCTCTACACCTCCGGCACCACGGGGAACCCGAAGGGGGCGATGGCGACGCATCGCAACCACGTCACCAATCTGATGAACACGTTGCTCGGCGGCGCGGTCGCCCGCGCGGTCGCCGGTCTGCCGGCCGTCGCCGATCCCAACGCGCCCCAACCCGGCGCGCTGCAGACCTTCCCGTTCTTCCACATCGGCGGCCTGAGCGGTCTCTACATCGGCGCTGCGCTCGGATCGAAACTGGCGCTGATGCACAAGTGGACGCCGCACGAGGGGGTGCGCCTGGTGGAAACGCACCGCCTGACCAGCGTCGCCGGGGTGCCGATCGTGGTGCGTCAGTTGCTGGAGACGGCGCGCGGGACCGGCGCGGCGATGGACTCGCTGGTCGGCGTCGCCTCCGGCGGCGCGCCGGTGCCGCCCGATCTGATCCGAACCATCGGCGAACAGTTCCAGGCCAAGGCCTCTCCCGGCAACGGCTATGGCCTGACCGAGACCACCAGCGCGGTGATAGCCAACGGCGGCCCGGACTATCTCGCGCATCCAGACAGCGTTGGCCGCCCGGCGGCGACGGCGGACGTTCGCATTGTCAGCGAAGCGGGGGACGACGTCGGCGTCGGGGAGATTGGCGAGATCTGGATCCGCGGCCCCAACGTGATCCCCGGCTACTGGCGTAACCCTGAAGCGACCGAGGTCGCGTTCGGCGGCGGCTGGTTCCGCACCGGGGACCTGGGGCTACGCGACGAGGCCGGGCTCTACTACGTCGTCGATCGGATGAAGGACGTGATCATCCGCGGCGGCGAGAACGTCTACTGCGCCGAGGTCGAGGCGGTTCTGCTGGAGCATCCGCTGGTGCGGGACGCGGCGGTGGTCGGCCTGCCACACCAGGACTACGGCGAGGAAGTGGCGGCGGTGATCCAGGTGGCCGCGGGCGACCTGTCGGACGCCGCGGCTGAGGAGATCCGCGCCAGTCTCGCCGGTCGCCTCGCGCGCTTCAAGATTCCCACGGCGATCCGGCTGACCGAGGGCGAGTTGCCGCGGACCGCGACCGGAAAGCTCCTGAAGCGCGAGCTGCCCCAGCGCTACTTCTGAACGCGCGCCGGCCTCAGCTGGCGCGACGATCCTTGCCCGCGAGGGGAAGGCGCATGTGGCAGGCCAGCCCCGCCGGGTCGAACGTCAGCTGGCATACGCCGCCGAACTCGTGGGCGATGCCGCGTTCGATCATCCGCGAGCCGAAGCCGCGCCGGGTTGGGGCGGCGACCGTTGGCCCGCCGGATTCGCGCCACTCGATCTCGAGCGTCGGCGGCTCGGCGGCGCCATCGATGGTCCAGGTGACGTCGATCCGGCCCTCCGCGGACGACAGGGCGCCATATTTCATCGCGTTGGTCGCCAGCTCGTGGAAGCCCATGTGCAGGGTCACCGCCGCGTTGGGTGGGAGCTGCACGGCAGGGCCCGAGAGACGTATGCGCCTGTCGTCTCCGACGGCGAAGTGCGGGTCCAACGTCCGCCGGATCACGTCCGCGAGCGACGCGCTTTCCCACGACGCCTCGGTCAGCAGGTCGTGGGCTTGCGACAATGCGAGCAGGCGCCGGAAGAACGGGTCGTCGCGATGCCTGGCGTCGGCCGGGGTCCGGGTCTGCAGGGCGAGCGATTGAACGGTCGCGAGCGTGTTCTTCACGCGATGGTTCAGTTCGTCGAGCAGCAGCCGTTGATGCTCCTCGGCCGCCTTGCGCGCGGTGATGTCGAGCGAGATGCCGGCGAGCCGGACCGCCCGGCCACCCTCGAACGCGGCCCGGCCGCGGGCGAGCACCCAGCCGATCTGGCCATCGGGCCGCAGCGTCCGGTACTCGATATCCATATCCTCGCCTGTCGCGATCGCGTGGTCGATCGCCTGCTGGCGCCGCGCGCGGTCTTCCGGATGAACCAGCTTGGCCACATCTTCGGCGCGTTCGAACGGAGCGTCGGGACCCAGGCCGAAGATCTCGCGCGAGTGGGCGGCCGAGGTGTAGCGGCCCGACGCGACGTCGAACTCCCAGCTGCCGAGACGCGCAGCATCGAGCGTAAACTCGAGCCGCTGCTGGGTCTTGCGCAAGTCGTCCCGGCTCTGTTCCAGAGCGATCAGGCGCTTCGACTCCTGCTCGGCCGACGCGCTCGGCGCAGTCTCCGGCGAAGTGGCGTCCGCAGGCCTCCGCATCCCCCAAACCATCCTAGATCGACCAACTCGCCCGGTTGGCGCTACGACGCTTACCAACCATCAACAGCGAACGGGAGGCGTCACGCTCATCGCGGGTTGTACATCGCGCCAAAACCCAGCGCCATGGCGGCGGAATTCAGGACGTGGTTATGCAGACGCATTCACCTGGATTGACAAAGTCCGATGCGCCTTTCCTCTGGCGACGCCCGCAGCGCCCCGCGCCGACCGGCGGGCAGGGGAGCGAGCATGACCATCGTTGTCACCGGCGGGACCAAGGGGATCGGGCTGGCGATCGCCGAGCACCTGGCGCAGCCGGGAAGGGCGCTCGTCCTCGGCTATGTCGCTGACGAGGCCGCCGCCGCCGCCGCCCGGGCCAAGCTCGAACGCACCGGGGCGCTCGTGACCACCTTCCGAGCCGACGTCGGCGAGATCGCGGGCGCCGCTGAGCTGATGCGGCACGCGGCGTCCGTCGCGGACGGCGAGCCGACCCACATCGTCCACAGCGCCGCGACGATCTACCCGACCAGCCTGCTCGGCGCCGACCTGGAGCGCTTCACCCACGCCATCCACGTGAACGGCCTGGCGCTGCTCTATCTGGTGCGCGCCGCGCTGCCGTTGCTCAGCGAAGGCAGCGCCGTGGTGCTGATCTCGAGCGCCGGTGCGCGCACGCCCCAGGCAAACTACGCGGCGCTGGGGGTTGGCAAGGCGATGGCGGAGAGCCTGGTGCGCTATCTAGTGGCGGAGCTGGCGCCGCGAGGCGTCCGCATCAACGCGGTGGCGCCGGGTCTGGTCGACACCACCTCGGTCGCCACCATGCTGGGCAGCGAAGAGGCGGCGGCGCGCCTGTTCGAGCGCGCTGCGCGAGCCAATCCCTCCGGTCGGCTGACCCGTGACCGCGACTACGCCGCGGTGGTCGAGTTCCTGCTCAGCCCTGCGGCCGAGTTCGTCCAGGGTCAGGTCATCCACGTCAACGGCGGCGCTTACGTGCCCGCGTGAGCCGATCGGCCTGCGGCTCAGAACTTCGTGTCGATGGCGACGTAGACCAGCCGGCCGATCGGCGAATAGGTGGCGACGTCGGCGTTGTTGTCGGTGAAGGCGATGGGCGAGAGCGGCGGCATGGCGTTGCCGATGTTGTCGATCCCGCCCGAGATCCGGAACGATTTCAGCAGGTCGCCGGTGTGCTTGAACTCGCGGGACACGTGAAGATCCCACGTCATGTAGTCGTTGACGTGGAACGCGCTCGCCGTCGGCGGGATCTTGTTGGAGTTGATGTCGAAGGTGATGCCGCCGGCGCCCAGGTCTTCGACCGAAGCGATGTAGGTGTTGCCCAAGGTCACGTCCCAGTCGTTCATCTGCCAGTCGAGCGTGGAGTAGAGCCGGTACTTCGGCAGCGTGCCCTGCACCCCGGTGCCGCCATTGGTGGAGGTGCCGGCGTACTCGTAGAACTTCTGACCGGGCAGCGCCTGGAACTTGTAGGAGGCGAAGATCGCCGCCGTGGAGTCGAAGGTGAAGTCGCCGTAGCTGTCGGTGTGCAGCAGGTAGTCGAGGTTGACGTTGAAGGTGCGGGCTTTCACCCCGCCCAGGTTGGTGAAGCGGTCGATCGCGAACAGGTTGTTGGCGTTGCCGGGCACGCTGAGGAAGTTGAACAGGTCACCGGGGTTGGTGAAGCCGATCGCGCCCGGCGAGCCTGGAAAGTTGTTCTTGGCCACGTTGTTGAAGAACGGGGAGGCCGAGCCGTGCAGGTTCACGTCCGAGAGGATGTTGACGAAGCCGATGCCGCCGGCGATGCCGTATTCGTTGACCGCGGAATAATCCACAGTGAGCCGCAGACCAGGTACCGCGTCCGGTTTGAACACGAAGCCCAGGTAGTAGGACGTGGCCGTGGCGGGCTTCAGCTGCGGATCGTTGCCGTCTTCGACCGTGAACGGGGCGTTGGGCAGGGTGGGGAACGCCTGGGTGATGATCGAGCCGCCTGCCTGTCTGGTGTCGGTCGGGCCGTACTCGGCGAACAGGGTCGGCGCGGTGAAGGACTCGGAATAGGTGCCGCGGATGGTGAGCTGGGCGTCGATCGGCTGCCAGCGGAAGCCGATCTTGGGCACCAAATCGTCGCCAGCGTCGCTGTAATTCTCGTAGCGCCCCGCGCCGATGAAGTCGAACTCGTGGAACCCCGGCACATGCATGTCCGCGCTGGTCAGCGGCGCCCGGACCTCGACGAAAACGGCGCCGATGGTCCTGGCCTTGCTGAACGGGTCGTTGAACTGGCCGCCGATCCATGACTGGGCGGCGGGGTTGGCGGCCACGGTATTGAACCCGTTGGGGTCCGTGTGGGCGCTCAAGGCTTCACGTCGCCAGCCCGCCCCGACGGCGACCCCGATCGGACCGCCGGGCAGGGTGAAGAGCGTGCCGGTCAGCTTGGCGTCCACCGAGTCGAGCACGCTCGAGGCTTTGATCAGCTCGGTCCCGAACAGGTTGGCGATCGAGGCCGGATTGACGGCGCCGGCGCGGGCGAAGGGGTCCAACGCCGGTTGCAGCACCAGCGGCGCGCTGGTCGAGAACCCGGAGAACACCTTGCTGAACGCGCCGCCCACGACGGGCGCGCCCGCGGCATTGAAGCCGCCGGCGATGGCCAGGGCGAGGTTCGGCGCATAGATCACGTTCTTCTGCTGCTGAACCAGGTCGTCCTGGCTGTGGACGTAGGCGGTCTCCCACTTCCAATCGCGACCAAGCGCGTCGAAGTCGCCTTTCAGGCCGATCGTCGCCCGCACCGCGCGGTCATCGTTGAAATACTGCTTGGGGTCGGGCGTGTAGCCGAACTTCACCCCGCTCACGGCGCTGGCCACGGGATTGAACGGCGCGTCGAGCGGGACCGTCACGGTCGCGATGCGCGGCAGGAACTGAGTGAAGCTGCGGTTCTCGGATGCGGAGGCGTCGCCGAACAGCACCACCTTGCGGTCGCCGACGAGATTGAGGTTGAAGCTGCCCTGTACGGCGGCCTGGTCTTCCTTGAGCAGGAGAGTCTGGAACTGCGAGAGGTCGTAGGTCTTGCCGATGGCCGCGGGGTTCGAGGCCAGATACGTGCCGTTGGCGACCAGGGCCGCCAGGTTCGGCGCGGTCGCGGCGGCGCCGGTGGGGTTGGCTTGACTCGGCGAGAGCAGGTTGGACGCCAGGAGGTCGTTGCCGACCGTGCCGGGAATGGCTGACGAGCTGGCGAAGAACGGGCTCGAGAACCGGCGGCTGTTCTGAAACAGCGGCGAGTTGCTCGAATAGCTGCCGATGATGGTGAGGTTGAGGTCCGGCGTCGGGTTGAAGCCGCCGATGCCGTAGTAGGACTGCTCCGAGTAGTTTCCCGAGGCCCCGCCGTAGCGGCCGCCCACGGCGAGCCCATCGTAGTCGCTCTTCAGGATCACATTGACCACGCCGCCGACGGCGTCCGAGCCGTAGATCGCCGAAGAGCCGTCCGCGAGGACTTCGATGCGGTCGATGGCGGCGGGCGGGATCTGGTCCACGTTGACGAACGACTTGCCGCCGATGCCGGCGATGGCGTCAACGGCGGCGCGCCGGCCGTTGATCAGCACCAGGGTGTCGAGATTGCGCAGCTGCACCTGGGCGCCGCCGGCGGTGTTCTGGTTGGTGTTGTTGGCGTTGCTCGAGCCGGTGTTGCTGCGTCCGGCGAAGGACGGCAGGTCGGTTCGGAGGATCTGCAGCAGGTCCGAGTTGGCGCCGCTCTTGGCGATGGTGGCGGCGTTGATGGTGCTGACCGGCACGGCCACCGCGTCCAGCGTGGTCGGCAGCGCCGATCCGGTGACCACCACCTCGCCGACCGTCGGGGCAGGCTCGCTGGTCGCCGTGTCGGTAGCCGCGCGGACGCTGGGCGCCGCAATCAGGCACAGCGCCGAGGACGCGAGCAGCGATGCGACGAACCGTCGATTAGTCATTGTCTTACCCCCTTGACCGGCCCGGATCCTGGTGGTCCGGCTTGCGCGGAATCTGCCGACACGGCGTCGAGGCGCACAAACGGCCTCGCAGTTGGGGGAAGGGCTCGGCTGAGGCGCCGCGCGGTTTGGCCCAGGCCTGCCGCGACGTCCTGAGGGACGGTGCGAAAGCATTCAGGCGACTTCCACCTAATGACTAGGTCTTCGCCGCCTGCGGGTCGGCATCGCTGGGTTCAGTCAGCGTATCGCAGGCGAGAGGCCCGTTCTTTTCTGACGCACGATCCTCGCCATAAACCTGAAGCGGTGCTGACGGGCGCCTGAATAATAATTCAGCACCGCGGGCGAGGGTGATCGCGCTACTTCGCCGCCTCGAACAGGGCCGCGTAGCTGGGGATCCGGGCCTGGAGTTCGTCGCGCAGGTCCATGGCCGCCTTGGCGAAGCGCCGCTCGCCGCTGTTCCCCGCGTCGGACCTGAACGCGCAGACGATCAGGCCGACGTCCTCTCCGCTACGGTCGCGCAGGGGTTCGAGCACCACGAACTTCTTCACCGTGTCGTTGGTGCGGCGCCAGCGCGGATCGATGATGGTGATTCCCTTGACCGAGACGTCGATGTCGTCGGGGTCGTCCGGATTGCCGATGCGGTCGGGGTAGGAGCCGGCGAACATCGTATAGACCCCGCTCAGACCCGGCGGCACGCCGTGGAAGGTGACGCTGAGCAGCTCCGGGTGCTTGGCCATGATCTCGTCAGAGAGCGCCTGGGCGTAGATCCGGTAAGCCGGCGGCGGCCAGTTCTTCGCCGGCTTGGGCGCAGTTGTAGGGGGTGGGGCGGTCTGAGCGGGTGCGGCTTGGGCGCCCGCCAGGAGCGCGCCGCCGAGGGCCGCGGACAATATCGCCGACGTGAAGCGATGCATGACTTGCCTCCCGATCTGAGCCGGCGCGGCGGCCCTTTGCGTGCTAGCGGCGCGGGTCGATGTCCACCCAGACCAGCTGCGCCAGGCTCTTCGTGTCGCCGGGTGAGGCGGCCAGGTAAAGCCGGTTCAGGCTGGGCACGAAGATACAAGTCTTGGAAGCCGGGGGCGTGGCGATCGGCGGCAACGCGCGATAGTGGTCGGCGTCGTCCTGCTCGAACACCGCCAGCCGCCCATCGCCGCCGCAGACGAACAGGCGCCGGTCGGCGCCGTCCCAGATCGCCTGGTCCACCCGCATCGGCGCGTCGAACGCCTGCACGGTCGCGCCGGTGTCGGCGTCGACCACGATCAGCTTGCCGGGCTTGCGGGTGACCACGAACACGCGGTGCGTCGCCTCGTCGTAGGCTACCGGCGCGTTCTGCTCGGCTTCCTGCACCCGCCACTGCGCCTTGATCTGGTGGGTGTTCTTGTCGACCACATCCAGCAGGTTCTTGTCGGTCTGGTTGATGAAGATGCGGTCGCCCGACTGCTCAACCGCCAGCGCCTCGGTATGGTCCCCGTTGAACGGCGTCACGCCATAGGTCTTGCCGGTATAGGGATCGATCTCGACCAGCGCGGTGGTGGTCATCTGCACGTCCTTGCCGCCGGTGACCACGTAGGCGCGATGACGGGCCGCGTCGTAGCCGATCGAATCGGCGCCGGCGCTGAGGTCGAGCGCGCGCTTTTCGGCCAGCGAGACGGCGTCGAACACCCGGCTCCCGCGGTTGGCGATCACGGCGAGCTCGCCGGTTTCCGGCATGTAGATCATGCTGTGGGGGGCATCGAAGCCGGGCAGGGTCTTCAAGAGCGCGCCGGTCTCCAGGTCGAATACCTCCAGCACCCCGCCATCCTCGCCGGCGAGGAACAGCCGGCCATCTTTCTCGTCCACGGCGAAGTGATCGAAATCCCCGGAATAGCCGGGCAGATCGGTGTGGCCGGTCACTTGCGGCGGTGCGGCGGCCGCCGTGTCAGGCGCAGCCGGTGCGCGGCTCGGCTGCGTGGCGGCGGCCAGCGCGATCAGCGCGCACGATAGCAGGGGGGTCAAACGCATGACGGTGTCCGGGTGGATTGAGATGAACGGGGTTGATCGGCGCGCGGCTCAGCTGGGCTTGGCCGCGAGCGCTGCTGGCGAGGCGATCTGCGCGGCCATCTCGTCGCGGATCTTCACCGCACGGGCGATCAGCGCCTCCTTGTCGTCGCCGGCGGCGTAGTTGAAGACCACGCCCAGGGCGCCGATGCGCTGACCCTGCGCGTCGTTCAGCGGCAGCTCGGCCTCGAACCGCTTCCCGGACTCGTTGATTTCCTTGTTGATCGCGCCCTGATCGATCACCCGAAGATCATCGTCGTCCGCCTTCTTGCCGATGCGGCCGATGTTGGAGCCGAGGATCATGTCGCTGGCCGAACCGGGCGGCGTCGCGTGGATCGCCAGGATGATCACCTCGGGGTGAGCGGCCAGCGTCTTGTCGACGAGCTGCTGCGCGTAGGTGTCGCTCGAGACGCCAGGATCGTAGGGCCAGGGATCGAGCAGGTTGCCCACGTTGGAGATGCGCGCAGCCAGCTTGTCGCGGATCGCCTCGCCGCGGACGCGCAGCGCCTGCTGATCGTCGCCGGCGTGATAGGGAAACACAACGCCGATGGCGCCGACCGGGTCGCCGGACAGGTCTTTCAGCACCTCCAGCACCTCGAACTTGACGCCGCCGTTCACCGAAAGCTTCGTCTGGCCGGTGGCGATGACACCGAGGTCGTCGGCGTCGGCCGCCTTGCCGATGCGGCCGATGTTGGAGGCGATGATGACGTTGGTCTTCGAGCCGTTCGGGGTGACGTGCATGGCCATCACCAGCACGTCCGGGTTTGCGGCCAGCGCCTGGTCGACCAGGTGCTGGGCATAGGTGTTCGGACCGATCTTGGCGGTCGGGGTCGGTTCGGCCTGGGCGGCGCAAGTCGCCGCCAGGGCCGTAGCCAGCACAAAGGCGGCGCGCTTCATGAGACGTTCTCCCTAGGTCTTCTTGTTATCTTGGCCGATCTGGCGAGACGAAGCCGTCGTCCTCGCGATCGACGTTGCCCAACCCTCGCGAGGCAAGCTGAAAGCACGCTGTCAGGTTCCTGAACGGGCTTTCAGGCATGGCCGCGTGCGCGCCGTCGGGAGGTGAGAGGGAGGACGCGCACCCCAGGGAGGTGTTAGGCGCGCGTCCTCCCACGCCTAGCTCACGCTCCAAGCGTGCGCAGGGCGATCAGCGCGAGCGTCACCGTAAGCGCTCCGCCGATGCGGGTGGCGATCTGGGCAAACGGCATCAACTGCATGCGGTTCGCCGCCGACAGGATGGCGACGTCGCCGGTGCCCCCCTGGCCAGTGTGGCAGGCGTTCACGATCGCCACGTCGATCGGATACATGCCGACGAACCTTGCGACGCCGAATCCGGTCGCCATCAGCGTCGCGACCGTGGCGACGATGGTGACGATGGTTGGCAGGTTGAAAGCGGCGACCAGTTTCTCCCAAGGCGTCAGCGATACGCCGATGGCGAACAGCAGCGGGTAGGTCGTGGCGACGCGGAAGAACTGGTAGACGCTGTAGGCGCCGCGCTCGAGGTCCGGCGAGACCAGCCGACCGAGCTTCAGGGCCACGGTCAGCAGCAGCATGGTTACCGGCGCTGGGAACTGCCAGAGCGTCTGAACCACCGTGCCGACCAGATAGAGGGTCGCGGCCATGACCGCCGCGCCCGCCACCGTCTCGAGGCTGGGAGGCGGTGCTGGGGCCGCCACGTCCGCCGGCGCCACACGCGCCTCGCCCACCTGCAGGCGGCCTTGGCCGGTGAGGTCTGGCCGCAGCTTGCCCAGGTGGTTCAGCGCGCCGGCGAGGATGATCGCGGTGAGGCTGCCGAGCATCACCGGCGGGAGCACCTCGCCGAAGATGGCCCCTTGCGGCTGGTGGCTGATGGCCGCGTAGCCGATCGAGAGCGGCAGCGCGCCTTCGCCGACGCCGCCGGCCATGATTGGAACGACGATCCTGAACAGCGTGTGATGCAGGCCTAGGCCGAGCGATGCGCCCACCCCGCAGCCCACGGCGACGGCCGCGAGCGAGCCCAGCGCCAGCGGCAGGAACACCTTCAGAAACCCGCTGACCAGCACCCGCCGGTCCATCCCCAGGATCGAGCCGACGATGATCGAGGAGATGAACAGGTAGAGCAGGTTGCTCGACTTGGTGAAGTCGGTGATCGAAGTCACCAGCGGCTGGGGCAGCAGATGCGCGAACACTAGGTAGGAGGGGATGAAGGTGGCGAAGATCGCCGCCGCCCCGATGTCGCGAATGTAGGGCAAACGCTTGCCCAGCTCGGCGCAGGCGAAGCCACCGGCGGCGAGGACGGCCATGTTGGTCACGATGTCGGCCGGCGCCTTGCCCTGGCTCACGAACACCGCGGCCACGCCGACGATCGCCGCGAAGATGGGCGCCGGCACGACCCCGATCTTGAAGTCCATGATCCGCCACCACCACGCCAGCGCGTTCGCCGGCCTCGGCACGGGCGCCACGTCGCTCGCGACTGCGTCGGTCATGTTGTCGTTTCCCTCCATCGCGGCCGGTTTCGAAGCCGGAAGCTTCCTCTCCCGCCGCGCCGAGTTGCGCAGCGTCGCCCGGTCGTCGCGCCTCTCGCCGGGCGCGTAGGTCAGAGCGTCAAAGTGTCGTCGAAGTAACAGATCGAATAATGGGCGCAGGCGCACCGGTTCATTGGCACGGGCGCGATCGACCATGCCTTGGGCGTGGGTGGTATGCTTTGCCGATCAACCTGAATTCATCCTCACGTGAATCTGAACGGATATTCAGGTTGCAGCGGAAATCGGGATGTTCGGCAACGAAACAGAGGCAGACACTTGCCGGCCGCAGGCACTCTGCGTTAGCCCTACACGAACATGAAGGTTCTGATAGTCGAAGACGAGATGCGGCTGGGCCAGTTCTTGCGACAGGGCCTGTCCGAGCACGCCCATACTGCCAACTGGGTCCAGACCTGCCGCGGCGCCAACGACGCCCTGGTCGAGACCAAGTACGACCTGATCGTGCTCGACCTGTCGCTGCCGGACGGCGACGGCATCGAGCTGGTGCGGGAATGGCGCGCGAGCGGCTTCAACGAGCCGGTGCTGATCCTGTCGGCGCGCGATAGCCTCGAGGACCGCATCAAGGGCCTCGACGTCGGCGCCGACGACTACCTGCCCAAGCCGTTCAGCCTGGAGGAGCTCCTGGCCCGCATGCGGGCGCTGCTGCGCCGGCAGTCGGTGACCAAGCAGACGGTGCTGGAGCGCAACGGCGTCAAGCTCGACCTCCTGGGCCACACCGTCCACGTCAACGGCGAGGCCGTCGATCTGACCGGGCGCGAGTACGCGCTGCTGGAGATCTTCATGCAGAACGCCGGGCGCGTGCTGACCCGGACCCTGATCTCGGAGAAGATCTGGTCGTCGCACTATGAGGTCGATACCAACCTGCTCGACGTCTACATGAGCCGGCTGCGCGCCAAGCTCGAGGGCGCGCTCGGCAAGCCGGTGTTCAAGACCGTGAGGGGTATCGGGTACCAGTTTCTATGAGGTCGATCAGCGCCAGGCTGACCTTCTGGTATGCGCTCAGCGCCACGGTGACGCTGGCGATCCTGTTCCTGGCCGGCTACCAGCTCCTCGAGAGCCGGCTGATCCATGGCCTCGACCAGTTGAACGAAGCCGAGTTCCGGCAGCTGAAAGAGCACCTCGGCGCCGACTACCAGCACCTGAATTCACAGGCGATGGACGAGCGCATCCGCGACACCAGCGAGTCCAGCTCGGTGCTGTTCTACATCGCCATCGAACACCCGAAGACGGACATCAAGTTCAAGTCGCGTAACCTGCAGGGCCGGGAAATCCCCGACATCAAGGGCAAGCGCGCCTATTCCGCCAGCATGGAGGGGATCGGCGATCTGCGGGTCGACGAGTTCCTGCTGGCGCCGTTCGACGTGACCATCGCCACGTCAGCGCGCTCGGTCCATGACGGGATGCGGGAATATGTGAAGGTCTGCGCCGCCCTGCTCCTGGCCATGCTGGTGGCGAGCATCGGTATCGGCCTTGGCCTCAGCCGCTTGCTGCTGCGGCCGATCCGGGCGATCCGCGAGACGGCGAACCGGATCGGCTCGGACAATCTGTCCGAGCGCATCCCGGTGGCGGACCTGAACGATGAGGTCACCGATCTGGCGCGGCTGCTCAACCAGATGTTCGACCGGCTGGAGTCGGCGTTCGACCAGATTCGGCGCTTCTCCGACGAGGCCTCGCACGAGCTGAAGACGCCGCTGTCGCTGGTGCGGCTGCATGCCGAGAAGATGCTTCGCGACGGCGACCTGCCGCCGGCCCACGCCGAGGCGGTGCTGGTCCAAATCGAGGAGTTGGCCCGCCTGAACCAGATCATCGACGAGATGTTGTTCCTCTCGCGCGCCGAAGCCAAGGCGATCCGCATCGATCTCAAGCCGCACGACCCGGCCCGGTTCCTGGAAACGTTCAACCAGGACGCCCGGGCGTTGGCCGAGCACAGCGGCCGCCGCTACGTCGCCACCCATAAGGGCCGCGGCCGCGCGGTGTTCGAGGAGAAGTGGGTTCGCCAGGTGCTGCTGAACCTGCTCACCAACGCGCTCAACGCCTCGCCGCCGACCGGGCTGGTCAGCCTGCGCTCGGAGCTGAAGGGCGGGCTGTGGCGTGTGAGTGTGGAGGACGAGGGGCCTGGCCTGCCCGCCAACCAGCGCGAGCGCATCTTCGAACGCTTCGTGCGCTTCAACACCAGCTTGAACGGCGACCGCGGCAGCGGCCTCGGCCTCACCATTTCGCGCAGCATCATCAGCCTGCACGGCGGGCGGATCTTCGCCGCGCCGGCCAACGGCGAGCAGGGCCTGAGGGTCACCTTCGAGATCCCCAGCCTGGTCGCCGAGACCAGCGTGGCCGCCTGACCTCGGCCGCTTAGAATTTCGCGGTGGCGGAGATGAAGATCTGCCGACCGAGCAGGTCGTAAGTCGGGTAGGCGTTCGGCTCACCGATCCCGACGATCGGCTGGCTGATGACCGGCGGGTCCTGGTCGAGCAAATTGTTGACCCCGGCACGGATGGTGAGGGTCCCGTTCACGCGCCAAGCGCCCGACAGATCGAGGTAGCTGCGGGATGAAAGCTGGTTGTCCGCGGGGCCGAACGCGCCGTTGCCGGCGATCGAACTGAGCAGCGCCAGCGTCGACTGCGTCGAGTTGGCGTCGAGCGAGGTCGAGCCGAGGTAGCGCCACTGCAGCGAGGCCAACACGTTCCACGGCGTGTTCCAGGTGATGCGCACGGAATGGCGCCAGACGGGGTTGTCAGTGGCGCAGGTCGGCCCGAACAGGCCGGCGCAGTCGTAGGGCGCCACGAGCGGCGAAACCTGGGTCTTTTGCGAGATCAGATAGGTCCCCACGAAGTGGAACGAGACCGAGCCCATCCCAGGGGCGCCGACCATCTCGAGCGGCAGACGGTAGTCGGCCTGGAAGTCGACCCCGGAGTTCTCGGCGCTGGCGACATTGAGATTCGGCGCGGCGATATAGCCGCCGCCGGCGATGGTGCTGCCGAACAGGAACCCGCCCGGCGTGCGGTGGATCGGCGCGCAGAAGCCCGACGGTCCGCCGTTCAGGCATTCGACCAGGTCCAGAGAGATCGGCACCGTGCCGATCTCGTTGGCGATCTTGATGTCGTAGTAGTCGATGCTGCCGCTGAAGCCGCGCAGGAAGCTGGGTGTGATGGTGAAGCCGACTGAGTAGGTGTCGGCCTGTTCCGGCTTCAGGCCGGCCGTGCCGCTCTCGAGGATGGTGCATTGGCCGGCGGGGCACTGGGCGATCTGGTTGGTGGACCCGCCATTGCCGTACTCGGCGGCGGTGACGCCGGTAAGCATGCATTGCGCCAGGGTTGCTGTCGCCGGGCTGGCGGCGGTCCCCGAGCAGGGGTCGGCCGACACAATGCTGGAGTTGGTCACGACCGGCGGGCTGAACGCTTCGAGGATGCTCGCCGCGCGGATGGCGCGGTCGTAAGAGGCGCGGAACCGGACGTCCCGGACGGGCGCCCATTCACCGCCGACTTTGTAGGTGCTGACGCCGCCGGCGGTCGAGTAATCGGAGTAGCGATAGCCGGCCTCGATCGAAAGGTCATCGGCGAAGGGCCGCTTCTGAGCGATCGGGATGCGGAGTTCGCCGTATTCCTCCTGCACCGAGATGGCGTTGTTCACCGGCACCGAGGCGCCGGAGAAGCCCGCGAGGTCGCCCGAGAGCTCGGCCTGGTCGGGCGCGAACACCAGGTGGTCCCAGCGGTGCTGGATGCCGATCGAGACGCCGACGCCGTCATCGGCCCAAGGCGACTTCACGCCGTACTTGCCGAGGTCGCCGGTGACGAAGCCCTCGAAGATCTGCTCTTCGATCGTGCCGTGCGACGTGCCGCTCTCGTTGAGGGAAGCAACCTGCGCAGGCGTCACGCCGCCCTGGTTGAAGATGTTGTACGGGATGCAACTCGCCGACCCGTTCAGGCAGACCGGCGCGGCGGCCGTGCCGCCGACCAGCAACGCGTTCTGGATCCCGGAAAGGCTCAGGTAGTTGCCGTTCGAGTCGAACAGGCTGGTGTAGTAGTACGAGCCATAGGCGTCGTAGCGCCAGGCGTCGCCGAGATCGCCCTTCATCCCGATCACGATGCGGTAGTTGTCATGCTCGTAGGCTGCGGTGCGTGCGCCGCCTTCGATGTTGCGGCGACCGATCTGAAGGTCGATCTGGTTGGCCGGGTCCGACTGGTTCATGGCGGTGACTTGCGCCGCCGTGCAACCGATCGCGGCTGACTCCTGCGCACTGAGCAGCGGGTTGCCGCAGTTGACGAAGTAGCCCCCATTCGGCGCGAACAATCCGGCGCCTTCGAACAGACCGGACGGGGCGATCGCTGACGACGAACGGTCGTTCATGAACGAGAACTCGGCGTACGGCTGGGCCCAGTCGTTGATGTCGTAGTGGGCGAAGAAGCCGCCGAGGTAGCGGGTGTCCTGTCGCGACAGGTACTCGTACGGGCTGGAGTTGAACGTCGCCCCCGGCACGGAACCCGCTTGCGGGTAGGGCAGGAAGGAACTGCCAACGACGGTCAGCTTGTTCGAAGAGCTTACAAAGAACTGGTTCGAGTTGCTCGAGTTGGCGCAGAGATCGGGCGCAGCCTGCACCAGCAGGCAGCCCGAATAGTCGCGCTCGCCTTCCGTGACGGGATCGGCGTTCTTGAACTCGAAGTAGCCGGTCACGTTGCCCTTGCCGTCCGGGGCGTTGGCGCCGAAGATCACCGAGAAGTCGGTGTTCTGGCCGTCCCACTTGTCGCC
>Ga0209415_10005896_pt1 | contig 21894 bp, 23 predicted proteins | sample PeaSoiSIISIP2007_FD_187696 | JGI IMG/M metagenome (GOLD analysis project Ga0209415, IMG submission 187696) | Peat soil microbial communities from Weissenstadt, Germany - SII-SIP-2007 (SPAdes) (version 2) | ecosystem: Environmental > Terrestrial > Soil > Wetlands > Peat | place: Germany... | reverse complement strand
TCGTTAGGGTTGTTTGCGACCGAGGTCATTCCGCGCTTCCTCCCGGCGCTGGCGGGTTGAGCGCATGCTGAGACGGGAAGAAAACGAGCGTCTCGTTCGAATCGGGCCGGGCACGCCCGGCGGCGAACTCTTTCGCCGCTATTGGCAGCCGGCGGCGCTGTCGTCGGAACTGCCCGAGCCCGACGGCCCGCCGGTTCGCGTGCGGCTCTTGGGTGAGGACCTGGTTGCCTTTCGGGCGAGCGACGGTAAGGTCGGCCTGGTCGATTCCTTTTGTCCGCACCGGCGAGCGCCGCTGTTCTTCGGCCGCAACGAAGAGTGCGGCTTGCGCTGCGTCTATCACGGTTGGAAATTCGATCCGGCCGGCAATTGCGTCGACATGCCGTCGGAGCCGCCGGACAGCCTGTTCAAAACCAAAGTAACGGTCAAAGCGTATCCGACCTTTGAGGCCGCCGACGTCATCTGGGCGTACATGGGGCCGGCCGCGGAAATTCCGGAGCCGCCGGACTACGAGTGGATGCGCGCGCCGCGGACCCATCGGATCGTCTCGAAGACGTTCGAGGACGCCAATTATCTGCAAGGACTCGAAGGCGGTCTGGACACGTCGCACTCGTCGTTCGCGCACAACGAGCGGCTCGGCGACCGGAACTGGATTCGCAATCGCGACGGGGCGCCGCGCTTGGACGTGGAGCGAACCGATTACGGCTATTACTACGTATCGACGCGGAGCATGGGGGATGAGGGGCTCTACGTCCGCGTGTATCACTACGTGATGCCGGCACAGCAAATGCGCGGCGGCATCATGTCGCTGAGCGGCGGTCGCGCGAAAGTGCCCAAGCTCGACGGCCACCTCTGGGTGCCGATCGACGACGAACACACCTACGTCTACAACTGGGCATGTTCGTATTCGAGCGACGACCCGATCTCGCCCGAGTACGCCGAGGAGTGGGAGCGGCTGACCGGTCGCGGCAAGGACGACCTCGTCCCCGGAACGTTCCGCCTGAAGCGGTCCTTGGGAAACGACTACCTGATCGACCGCGAACGCCAAAAAACGAAGACCTTCACCGGCATCATCGGCATCAACACCCAGGACTTTGCCCTGCAAGAGGGCATGGGAAGGATCGCCGACCGATCGCTGGAGCACCTCGGCACCTCGGACAAAGCGATCATCGCCACGCGGCAATTGCTGCTCGAGGCCACGGAGCGCGTGGCGAGCGGGGAAAAACCGCGCGGAATCAACCCCTCGACCTACCGCAACGTCCGGCCATACGACGACTATGTCCCGGCGGGCGGCGATTGGCGTACACAGTTCGCACCGGAACTCGTCGCGAAGTGGTAGAAAGGACCCCACATGCCGAAACCTCCGAATGAAAAAGCACCGCCGGTGCGCCACGCAGACTACCACGCGCAAACCGACCGCACGTTTGTACGCGCGCTGTCGGGCGAATACAATCTAGCGCAGGAGCTGAAACGGCTGCGTTCGTTGCCGCGCGTCGTCAAGGGGCGGGAACTGCCGTTCCACAGCGGCCCGCAGCAATTCAGCAAGCAGTATCTCGAACCCAAGGACGGCCTCGGGCAAACGCTGCACATCCACCTCGAAGAATACTCGCCCGGCGGCAAGTCACAGAAGCACGGTCACGTCAACGAAGCCGTGTTCTACATCCTCGACGGCGAGGGAGCCGAGGAGCACGACGGCATTCGGTACGAATGGGAAGCCGGCGACGCCGCGATCGTCCACAACAACTGCGTGCACCAGCACTTCAACCGGAACACCGACCGTCCGGCGCGCGCACTCGTCATGAAGACGAAGCCGATGTACATGTTCATGAACATGCTGTTCCAACAAACGATCGAGAAGACGCCCAAGGATCCGACCCCGACGCAAGGCGATTTCAAGCCGCGGGATGAGCCGTTCTTCGTCGACGCCCACGAATACGATCACGATCTCGAGCACGACCACGCTCATGCGCACGGAGACTAGCATGAGCGAGAAGCACAAGAACGTCCCGTGGGACGAGTGGGTCAACTACCTGCAGGGCGACGTGAGCGGCCGTCTCTATAACGAGCAGCTCGACGCGGCTGCCACGCAGCCGGAGCGCGACGCGGCGCGGCCGAAGATCGTGAAGTCCGCTCAGATGCCGTGGGAGAACTCCCCGCACGGCCTCCTGAAGCACATCGTCAACGAGGGCATGAATACGCGCGCCGAAACGGTCGACGCGTACATGCAGGTCATTCCGCCCGGCAGCAAGTCCGGCAAGCATCGCCAGCTCGCCGAGCAGGCGTTCTACGTCATCGAGGGCCGCGGCTACGACATCCACATGGACTGCGACCTGTCGATCGAGAACGACAAGTATACGTGGAAGCCGGACGGTGAGGAGAAGCGTTACGAGTGGGAAGCGGGCGACCTCGTGTACATTCCGCCGAACACGATCAGCCAGCATTTCAATGCCGATCCGGAGCACCCGGCGCGCATCGCCATGATCACGAACCGGATTTACCGCAAAGTCGGTTTGAACGACCTCGAGCAAATTGAGAATGCGCCCGAGTACGACCCCGACGAAAAGCTAACGGCGGAGAAGCTCAAGCGCTATCTCCGGGCCCCCGTCAGGCGCTAGGCCCGATTAAAGCTTCGCGATCAAATCGCTCGCTTTGAGTTGCCGGCCGACGTACTTGTACTTGTAGCCGACGTCGAGATACGGCTGGAGCATGTCGGGTGTGAGGGCCGTGCCGTACGGCGCGCGGTTCATCGCGCGCACGACGGCGGGATCCATGCGGGCGTACTTGGCGAGAATCGCCGCGCTCTCGTCGGGATGGGCGTTCGCCCACGCCGCCACCTCGTAGATCGCGCCTCTCAACCGCCGCAGCAGTGCGACGTTGCCGGCGATGAAGTCGGAGCGCGCGAACCATCCGCCCACCATGAAGTGCTTGCCGTACACGTCCATCGGATGGCCGATGATCCGGATCCCGCCGGCTTGCAGGGCGGCCGTCAGCGCCGGCTCGCCGATGGGCGCAGCCACAACGGTCCCGCGCCGAATCGCTGCCGCCATGGCTGAAAACGGCACCTCGACGAGTTGAATCGTCGACGAATCGCCGCCGTTGAGATCCATCCACGCGACGATGTGCAGCGAATTGGAATCGCGGATGGCGGTCGTGCCCACCGTTTTGCCGTTTAGGTCTTTGGCGCTCTGGATCGGTGAATCGGCAGCCACGCACAACGCCACCTCGGCCGGATTGTACGTTGCCGCAGCCGCGAAAAACTGAAATCCCAGACCGTGCTCGACGGCATTCGCAAGCGAAATGGCGTTCGTGATTCCGACGTCGAGCGCGCCGCCGGCCAGAGCCTGGGTCACGCCGGCGCCGTTCGCGAACGCCTGCACGTCGACGTCGAGACCGGCGCGTTCAAAGAAACCCTGGTCCTTGGCGTAAAACGGCTCGGCATACCCGTCGTTGGCGGTCGACCCGATGCGCAGCGGCCCCGGGCGCTGCATTTGCGCGTTGCCGGGAACGCCGAGCGACAACTGCGCCGCGAGCAACGCCAAGAACGACGAACGAGCGTGCTTCATGCCGGGCCCTTGCAGCGGGTGGAATCGGTAGTCCTGCCCGCGTAGTAACCACACCATGCACCGGATCGACGTCCACCACCATATTTTTCCGAGCGCGTATCTCGCCGCGGCGAAAACGATGGGCAAGCTCGCCGAGGTGCTCAGCTCGAATCCCGCGCTGGTCGATTGGACCCCGGCGCAGTCGCTCGAGGCGATGGATCGTTGCGAAATTCAGACCGCGATCGCGTCGGTTTCCACGCCCGGCGTCTGGTGGGGCGATAACGCAGCCGCGCGCACGCTGGCGCGCGCGTGCAACGAGTTCGCGGCGGAAATGGTGCGCGATCACCCCGGCCGGTACGGGTTTTTTGCGTCCATTCCGCTGCCCGATCTCGACGGAAGCCTGGCCGAAATCGAGCATTCGCTCAGCGTTTTAGGGGCGACCGGTGTCGTCCTGATGACGAGCTACGGGGATCGATGGCCGGGCGACCCCGCCTTCGAGCCGCTGTTTCGGGAGTTGAATCGGCGCAAGGCGACCGTGTTCTTCCATCCGACGGTCGCGGATTGTTGCCGAGGTCTCATTCCCGGCGTCGGGCCGTCGATGATCGAGTACCCCTTCGACACGACGCGCGCCATCGTCAGCCTCTTGACCGGCGGAACACTCTCCGCGTGCCCCGACATCACCTGGATCTTCACCCACGGCGGCGGAACGTTACCGATGCTGGCGGCGCGAATTGCGCGGCAAACCGCGCGCCCGCCGTTCGCGCAGCGCGTGCCGCGCGGGGCTGCCTACGAATTCCAAAGGCTCCGCTTCGACGTTGCCGCGGCCACGAGCGCGCCGGCATTGGAGGCGCTGCTGCGCTTCGCTCCGCTCGAGAACGTGCTATTCGGTACGGACTACCCCTACCAACAGATCGAATGGGCGATCGACGGCCTGCGCGACGCCGGCATTGCGGACGAGCGCCTCAAGGCGATCGAGTGCGACAACGCCCGCGCGTTTACCAGCTTTTAGGAAGCGGCTGCTCCACCGCGGCCTCGAGCGAGGTGACGCGGTTCCACTGCTCGTGCGGACGCGACTTGCCGTCGGTGCCGATCTGATCCATGTCGCAGTAGAGCTCGAAACCGTAGCCGTCGGGATCGTCGAACTCGATGCCGAGGTTGCCGCCGGCGCCCTTGCGCCCTTCGTAGGTCAGCGGGATGCCCGCTTGCCGGAGAAACTTGCGGGCCCGCAACAGCGTCTCGACGTCGGCTACTTCCATGGCGAGGTGTGCGAAGCGCAGGTATTCGCCGGGCTTGGGACGTTTGCGGTCCTTCACTTCGACGAGCCCGATGTTGTGATGGTCGTTGGCGCAGCGCAGGAACACCATCCCGTGTTCGTTGCGGTCGGATTCGCGGAAGCCCAGGATCTCGGTCCAGAAACGCAGCGAGCGCGCGAGGTCGCTCACCTCGTACACCAGGTGCCCGAGCTTCTTGACCTTGATCGGCGTGGTGACGACGGCCGTCTCAAGCATGGCTAGCCTCGACGGGGCGATATTTCTCACAGAGACCCTTCCACTTCTCGACACGTTTGCGCTGCGCGGCGTCGACTTCGGGCGGCACCTCGAGGAAGGGCGGACGCAGCGGCCCCGGATCGACGTAGCCGGCGTAGCGGATCGCGATCTTGGCGGCCGTCTCGCGCCACGACAGGTCGAACGACGCTCCGGGCGGCGGGGCCAGAGCGAGCGTGATCTCGGTCGCCCGCGCGTGGTCGCCGGCGCGCAGCGCATCGCGCAGCGCCAAAAGCGGCCACGGGCCCATCCACGCGTCGATCGACCAGAACGCCGTCGCACCGAGGTGCGAGAACACTTCGGCCTGCAACGTATTGCAGAAGATCGTCATCTTGCCGCGCGTCATGTTGATCAGGCGCAGGAACTCGAGCGGGTCGCGATGGCTGTCCTTCATCGCGACGACGCCAGGAATCTTGGCGATCTGTTCGATGATCGGCAGCGAGAGCTTGATGTTGTGCAGCGGCGGGTTGTGGTAGACCATGATCCCGAGGTTTGGGAACATCGCGGCGATGTCGCGATAGAAGCGCACCGCGTTGCCGGGTGACGAGGGGAAGTAGAAGGGCACGCCGATCAGAACGCCCGCGGCTTTCGTGCGTTCGACGACCCGCATCTTCTGGATGACTTCGCGGTCGTTGAGCGAGGTGCAGCCGATGAACAGCGGGACGCGGCCGTTCACGATCTCCGCCGCCGATTCGGCCAGCAGCTTGAACTCATCGAACAACAGCGTGTGACACTCGCCGAAGCTGCCGGTGGTGGAGATCACGTCACCCCCGTCGGCGATCATGCGGTTGATACCGGCTTCCATGCGTTCGACCGAGATGGTCGAGGTCGCGTTGAGGTCGCCGGCGTTGTCGGTGCCGAAGGCCGGCATCATGGTCATGAGGCCCGTGAGATCGGATGACGTGATCATGGTCGCTCCCGTGGATTCGCCTTCGGCGAATCTGTCGCGTTCGGCCTACGGCCGATCCGCCCATCGATAGTACGATATTGACCTACGGAATGCCTGAGCCGGGTTCCCCCTTGTGCCCCTCCAGGCCGAGCAGGACGCGGCCGCGGGCCTCGCCGGACTGCACGGGATTGGCCGAGGCGTGCGCGGCAATGGCGTGAACGTCGCGCCACGCCCGTTGAATCGGGTTGGTGTCGAAGAGCCCGCTGGCGCCGGAAAGACCTAAGAGCGTATCCACCGCCCGGCAAAGCCACTCGATCGAGCGCGCCCCGCTGTAGTGGATGAGCGTGATCGTCTCGGGCGAGATCGGTCCGCCGTTGCGGATCAGATCGAGATTCCGCCGCAGGATCAATTCCACCGCATCGAGATCGGTCTCCACTTGCGCCGTCCCGAGCTGCCGCGAATGGTCCGCACGGAACGATGCTCCGGTACGATACGAAACCCGATCGCGCGACCACGTGAGCCATTCTTTCAGGGCGCCGCGCGCGGCCCCGAGCCCGGGCGCGATCAACTCGTGATTGCGCGTGCTGCCCTCGAGGCGATACATCGGTCCGGGGTTGACCGCGCGCCCGGGCGCCGTGCAATTCCTGATTTCGGCCACACGCACGCTCCGGTGCTCGGGAACGAAAACGTCGTCGACGATCACGTCGTTGCTGCCCGTTCCGCGCAGGCCGATATTGTACCAGGTGTCTTCGACCGTGTAATCGATCTGCGGAAGGACGAACAAGCGCGCGTAGGGTTCTGCGGCATCGCCCTTCACGGTCGCGCCGAGCATCGTCCAGGTGCAATGATCGATGCCGCTGGCCCAACCCCAACGGCCGCTCAAGCGATAGCCACCGGGAACCGGGGTCGCGATGCCTTGCCGGTCGGCGAAGGACGCGGCGAGGTTCACATCGGGTCCGTCGCCGTAGACGTCGAATTGCGCCTCGAGCGGGAACGCCGCGAACCACCACACGTGCGTGAGCAGCCAGCTGCAGCACCAGCCCGTGGAACCGCAGCCCTCGGCGATCTCGAGGATGACGTCGCAAGCCGCGTCGTGGCTGATCTCGTAGCCGCCCCAGCGCTTGGGGGTCATGATGCGTCCGAGTCCGGCGGCGACGAACTCATCGATCGTCTCTTGCGGAACCTTGCGCTCGTGCTCGCAGCGCAGCGCGCGCTCGCGAATTTGGGGAATCATCGCGCGCGCGCGCAGAACGGCTTCGCCGTGCGTCATGGTTGCGACTTGCGTCATGCTTTCGCCAACATCTCTCGGGCCTCAAATCGTTGCGGGATGACTTTGTACTTGGCCGCCAGATCGATGACCCGCTGGATCGCGGCCGGGTCGAACGAGGTGGCGTTATACGAATGATGCATCTCGGCGGCCACCTGCGGGTCCACTCCCGTGTACGGCAAGAGCAGCGCCGTGGTTTCCGCGACGTGCGCATTGCTGTAGGCGGCGGCCCGTTCCATGACCTTGGCAAAGCGGTCGACCGTGTCCGGATTCTTCGCCGCGTAGTCGCGGGTCGCAGCGTACACCGCAACTTGGATCGGCCCGCCGTAGCTGGCCAGCATGTCGACCAGCAACCGCAGTTTCCCGGCGCGCACCTCTTCCATCATCACCGGCTCGGCCATCAAGCCGGCGTCGACGCGCCCTTGCTGGATGGCGGCCGAGACGGTGGCCGACGGCAGCTCGATCCAGCGCACCGTTGAGGAATCACCGCCGCGCGCATCGACGATCGCCCGCAATCCCAGGTAGCTGATATCTCCGACGGCCGAGATCGATACCGTTTTGCCCGCAAGGTCGAGCGGCGTGCGGATCGGCGAGTTCGCCGCGACCATGATGGCCGCAATGATCGGATCGGCCGGACGGTACAGTTGCCCCGGAGCGATGAGGGCGAAGGGCAGCCCCTGCGAGTACGCCGAGATCACCGAAATGATGCTCGACTTGCCGATGTCCATGGCGCCGCCGACGATCGATTCCGCGACGATGGCGCCGGAGCCGGCGCGCGAAAACACGACGTCGAGGCCCGCTTGGCGGAACAGGCCGGCGCTCTGCGCGTACAGGAACGGGCGCATATCGTCGGCGATCGCGGCGATGTAGCGAACCGTTGTGAGCTTGTCCTGGGCCTTCACCGCCGCGGCGGACGCGGCGAGCAGCGCTCCCCCAATCAGCGCCGCGCGCGTAAGCGGTCGGCGCACGTTACGGCACCCGATGAAAGACCGGGATGGACGCGCCTGCGGTGGAATCGTCGAAGCCGACCTCGACGCGCATCCCGACGCGGACGTCCTCCCAGGGACAATCGATGAGGTTGCTCTGCAGCAGCAGATCGTCCGGCGCCTCGTCGAGCGCCACGAACACGATCGTGTACGGAACGGCGTCGCTGAAGGCGGGGTGGTTGGCCTGGTGCACGACGACGAACGACGAGATCGTTCCGGTCCCGCGCAGTTGCGTCCAGTTCCCGCCGAGGTTACGGCAGTGTGGGCACACGGCGCCGGGCGGCCAGCGCCAGCAGCCGCACTCGCCGCAGCGCTGCGCCAGCAGCCGATGCTCGCGGCAGCCCTCCCAGAACGGTGCGCTGTCGGCATCGGGAATCGGAATCGGGCGCGTCATCGTCAGGCGCTCCGCAGGAGCAGCGAACTCGAACCGCACTCCCCGCATACCAGGCCGACATGCGGGTCGCGCACTTGCCGGCAGTGCGCGCGGTCGTAGTCGTGCGCGCCGGTGCAGAGGTCGTCGACCACGCCGCCGGGACGCAGCTGTTGCACCGCTTCGACGACGTGGTTGAGACCTTGCATGTACGTTTCGGACAAGAGACCTCCGTGCGTGTTGACCGGCAGCGTTCCGTCGAGCCCCGCGCCGCCGCTGCGAAACAATTCCGTCGCCGCACCGTCGGGTGCGAGGCCGAAGCCCTCGACGTGCAGCGGGACCATACCGGTGAAGGGATCGTAGAGTTCGGCAAAATCCACGTCCTGCGGTTTCAGTCCGGCCCGGTCGTAGAGGATCGGGGCGGTGCGCTTGGCCTCGATTTCCCAGGCCGGATCCGGCTGCGGCGGATAGACGCCGCCGATCATGGCGCTGATCAGGACCGGCGCGTGGCGCAGCGTGCGCGCGCGTTCGGCGGACGACACGACGACGGCCGTCGCGCCGTCGGATTGCAGGCAGCAGTCGAAGAGACGGAACGGATAGACGACCCAGGGTGAGGCCTGATGGTCGGCGACGCTCATCGGCGCGCGCATTTGGGCCTTGGTGTTGAGCGCGGCATGCGCGCGCTGCGTGACCGCGATGTGAGCGAGATCCTCGGTCGTGGCGCCGTAGCGCGCCATATACGCCGTGTAGTACGGACCGAACACCGCTGCGGCGTGGGACGAACCGAACGGCACGGTCCACTGTCCGGGGCCTTCGGGCAGCCGCGTCGCGCCCGACCGGCGTGCGCTGCGGCCGTTCAGCGCGCGGAAGACGAGCACGTTCTTGCACATGCCGGCGTGGATCGCCATCGCGGCGGCGGCGATCAGCGAGCACGCCGACCCGCCGCCGTGGGCGTCGAGGATCTGAAAGTTGCAACCGGTCATGCCGAGCGCGTAGTACAATTCGCGCGGGTTGATCGTGTCGGTGGTGTTGTACTGAAAGTTGAGGACGCCGTCGATGTCCTCGACGTCGAGCCCGGCGTCCGCAATCGCGTTTAGGCTCGCTTCGGCGGCGAGGTTGAGAACGCTCGTTCCGGAAGCCTTCGAGAACTTCGTCCAGCCGATGCCGGAAATCGCCGTTTGATCTTTGATCGAGGGTGGTGGCATCGACTCTCCTTTGAGATTAGGTGGGGACGAGCTGTCTTTTTCCACCGCGAACGGCGTCGATCAACGACGGCGCGTCGGCGGGAAATGCGTTGCCGCGCCACGCGACGTGCCCGTCGGGACGTACGAGAACGAGCGGCATGTTGTAGATGTGGAGGAGCTGCGGGATATCGAACGCGTGAACGGTCAACGGCAGACCACAAGCGGCGGCGGTCTGCGCGAACGGCTCGGCGTCGGGGGCGTCCGGGCTCAACCGCAGCAGCACGAATCCGTTGCCGAACAGATCGAGGATCGACTGGTTCTGCGCCAGCCAATAGTGCGGCGCGCGCGCACCGGGCGAGGCGACCGGCGAATACACGCGCACGTCGTCGGGCGGCGGCGGAGCGCCGTCGGAGACGACCAGGGGCGAGCGGTCGTACCGGTACCCGAGCTGCAAGCCGACGTCTTCGTAGCGGGCGCCGAACTCGAAGCCGCAGTTCGCGCGATCGAGCACGTCTTGGATCGTCTTGCGAACCTCGGCGCGCAGCCGGTCGCCCTCGGGACCGTCGGCGAGAATGCCCGGCCCCGGTGCGCTGGCCCACGCGGCGTTCGCGTTCCAGCGCCCCGTTGCCGCGCGCACGTTCCGCTTCCCGACCGGCTTGCGCTCGGTTTCGTACGACGCGAGAAGTTCCGAGCCGCCCCAACCGGCGAGCGCCGCCGCGAGCTTCCAGGTAAGGTTCGTCGCGTCGCCGATGCCGGTGTTGAGCCCGAAGCCGCCGGAGGGCGAGAGTTGGTGCGCGGCATCGCCCAAGAGAAAAATGCGCCCGGCTTGATACCGTTCGGCGACCACTTCGCGCCGCGCCCACACCAGCGCAGAAAGAATCTCGAAGTTAAAATCCGTTCCCGCGAAGCGGCGGATCAGCACTTCGGCTTCCGCGCGATCGAACGTCGAAGGGTCGATCGACGTCGTCAACTGCAGACGCCAGAGCGAACGCCCGTCGATCGCGAGGATGGTTGCCCAGCGCCCCTCCGGGCCGATGGCGGTGTAAAATCCCGGCCCTTTGTCGTGGATCTTCAGCAGTTCGTCGCTGCGAAAGACGACGTTGGCATTGTAGGAGAGCAGGCCCTCGCCCTCGAGTCCGATCCCGAGCGCATCGCGAATCGACGCGGAAGCGCCTTGGCAGCACGCGACGTAGGATGCCCGCAGCGTCTCGTGCGTACCGTTCGCGAGATCGGTCAGCGCAAGCGTCGCGCCGCCGGCATCTTGTTCGACCCCCTCGCAGCGGGTCCGATAGCGAAACTCGACGCAGGGAAACGCGGCGGCAGCCCGTTTGAGAATCGGATCGAAAATCGACTGCGGGCAGCGAGCGATCCGTTCGGCCGTAACCGGCGGCGTGCGCAGCTGCGCGAACGACGGCAGGCGCAAGCGGCCCAGCAGATGTCCGGTGAGGCTCGTGACGACGATCGTATCCTGCGGGTAGTCGGGGTTGAAACCGCGATCGCGAACCTCGCCGGCGATGCCCCAGCGCCGGCAAAATTCCATCGTGCGCATGTTGATGTCGACGAACTTGGCGTTTTCCCAAGGCACTTGGCCGTCACCCTGTTCGATGACGACGCACTTGACGCCGTACCACCCGAGATCCAGTGCGACCGCCAGGCCAACCGGTCCACCGCCGACGATCGCCACCGGTAACATTTTGTACGAGGGCTCAGTGCGTCGCGACCGCGAGGCGGTCTTCGATCGGCCCGAAGGATCCGAATGGACTCTCCGGATTGCGATATTCGGCCCGGGCGACGTCGTGATAGATCTCGATCAGGTTGCCGTCCGGGTCGGTGAGGTAGATGCTGTTCGTCACGCCGTGGTCCATCGTGTGGTGGACGTGCACGCCGGTGCTCGCGAGGTGCGCGTAGGCGGCCTGCAGTTGCGCGAACGAGCCGACTTCCATCGAGAAGTGCTCGAGTCCGTACATCGTGCGCGGCGTCGGCCGCGGAACGTTCAGGTCGGGCGCCTGCTCGAGCGCGAGCACCGGCCGGCCCGACGCCGGGTCGCCGGACAGATACACCCGGCCGCCGCTCTCCGCGATCGCCGCTAAGTTCAGCGCCCGCTCGTAAAACGTGCGCGACGCGGCCAGGTCGGCGCAGCGCAGCAGCAGGTGGCTCGTACGCCGGACGACCGGGCTCAGCGTCGAGGCAGGCTGCGCCGTCCCTCGACTACGCTCGGGATGACATGCTGTGGAGGGCAGGGTGCAATAGAATTCGAGCTGGTTGCCGTCCCGGTCCCTGACGATGACGTTCTCGGTCGTTCCGCGATCCTCGGTCCCGACGATCGTGAACCCGTAACGCGGGCCCTCGTCGCGAATTCGAGCCTGCAGGTCGCGCAACGCCTCGGGCGAGGTTACCTCGTACGCGATGCTGATCATGCCGATGTGGTGCTCGGGGTCGGGTAGCCGCTCGCCCGTCTTGCCGTCTCGCACGGCAATCATGTGGTGATTGCTGACCGGGTTGGCGGTCATCAAGAAAAACGACTCGGTCTGCGCGCACGAGGTTTGGAAGCCGAGGATGCGCTCGAAGAACTCCCGGGTCAGAAACGGATCGGTAACGCGCAGCACCACGTGGCCCGCTCGCCTTATCGTAAAGCCCATGTCGGTGTATCCTATGATGCCGGCTCCCAAAACAAGTCGCTGAGTTCGAGGCGTTTCGTCAAAACGCCCTGTTCGAGTCCATACGATATGAACGCGTCGAGCGTCGTGCGCATCGCTTCGACCGAGTACGGCGCCGGGTCGGGGCCGAGTAAAGCAACCTGCGCGGCCAGCGCCTCGGCATACCACACGAGCCCCGAATCGCGCGGGTCCTCCATCGCGACGAGATCGATCGCTTTCGCCGTGCGGAAAATGTCGAACACGCGCGCGATCGTCTCCGGTCCGGCCAAGGGGTCATGCTGCCGGTAGGCGATTACGTTCATCACCGGAACGATCTTCGTCGCGCGATAGTACGCGCGCTCTTCCTCGGGTGCGTTCGCAAACAGCGGCCGTACGTTCCCGCGCGCGAGGAGTCGCGGGGCGACGACGTTGGCGTGAACCAGCGCATCGATCTTGCCTTGGACGAGCCAATCTTGCAAGTCGACGTCCGTGCCGACGGGCTCGAGAACCGTGCCGGCCGGCAGCTCGTACGGCGCGACGGGCCGCGTTTCCTGATTGAGCCAGCGGATCTTCTCGAGTTGGACGCCGTACTGATGTTGCAGCAGCGCGCGTGCCCAGACGTTGGCCGTCATGCCGTAGCGCGTGCCGACGCGCCGTCCCTCGAGATCCCGGGGAGCGTCGATCCCCGCGTTCGTGTTGACGAAGATGTACGAATGCCGGAACGCCGCGCGCAGGAAGACCGGGAGCGCCATGATGGGCACGCCCTCGCTGCGCGCTTGGTAGTAGTTGATGAGCCCGCACTCCATGAAATCCACTTCGGGGTTGGCGCTGGTCAGGGCATGGATATCGAGATGCGCCTCGGGCAGAAACGTCATTCCCGGTTCGTCGAGCCGTCCGTCGAAGAGCGCGTTGCTCCAGTCGTGGCGCCGGCACGCAATGCGCAATTTGCCCTCCGCCCTCACGCGAGAACGATCCTCGCATCGACGATCGTGGCGCCCTGCGGGCCGAGGATCACCGGATCGAGATCGACCTCGGCGATCCGCTCGTCGCCGGCGATCCACGCCGACAGCCGCGCGACGATGTCGGCGAGGCCCGTGGTGTCGCCCTGGGCGAGTTCCGCGATCTTCGTGCGATCGATCGCGCGTTTCGCACTCGCGGCGTCGAGCGGTGCCAAACGCAGCGCGTGATCGCCGAAGGCGCCGGCAAAGGGGCCCCCGAGACCGCACACGACGACCGGTCCATACACGTCGTCGCGATACGCGCCGGCAACGGTCTCCAATCCCAGCGGCCCGGAGGACCCGTCGTGTACCGGAAATCCGAGTTGCGCGAGGATTGCTTTCGCCTCCGCGCCGAGAGCCGGCCGGGCGACCGCCGGCGGTTTCCCGGCCGGTTGCGCGCGGAAGCGCATGTAGTCCATCAGTTGCGCCACCGCGCCCAAACCGCGCTCGTAACCCTGCGCGAAGACGAGGCCGTTTTCGGCCACGAAAGCGCGCCAATCGGGATTGATCGTGTCGGGCACGCGGCTCAACGCGGCAAAGAGTATCTCCGGATGCTCGCGCGCGGCGGCGGCGAGGATGCGCCCGTGCGTGAGGATCATCGGAATGTCGCCTTGCGGCGCGACGGTCAAGCGCGAGATCACGACGTCGAATCCGCCGTCTTCGGCCAGCGCCTTCAGTGTGGCTTCGTGCCGCGGCACCGAATCCGGCTGGTCCCACGACCCGCTCAAGTCGACCGGATTCGACGGTGTCGAAAGAACGCCGGCCAACGCGCGCTCGGTTTTCGCGCTCAACGGGCGCAGTTCGAGCGACGCGCGCTCTGCGATGTCGCAGACCAGCTCCCCGCCGCCGCCGGAAATTTCGATCACCGCAACGCCGCGCGGCTCACGGCGCCGGCGCAGCATGGCATGGGCGTTTGAAAAAACGAGCAGCGCCTCGCACATCTGATCGATGTCGCGAACGAGCGTGACGCCGTACTGCGCGCACAGGGCGGCGAACAGCTCGGCCGAGCCGACGATCGCCCCGGTGTGCATCGTGGCGGCAGCGGCCGCGAGGTTCGACGAGCCGATCTTGATCGCGACGACGGGCTTGTCGCGTTCGAGCGCAACGGCCAGCGCGGCGCGCAGGCGCTCCGGCGAGCGAACTCCCTCGAGCACGAGGCCGATCGTCGTCGTCGCGGGATCGTCGACCAGGTGCTCGACGAAATCGGACACGCCGCACACCGCTTCGTTGCCGGCGGAGACGGCCTTCGAAAACCGGATCCCGCGATACGTGCCGTAGTTGAGGATTTCGTTCAGCACGCCGCCGCTGTGCGAGACGACCCCGACGCCACCCGGCAAGTGCGGGAGCTCCCTCTTGCAGTAGGCCGCGGTGCGATCGTGCACCGACAAGAGTCCCATGCAGTTGGGCCCGCACACGGCGATTCCGGCCCGCAGTGCGATCGAGGCGATGTCATCTTGGAGCGCGCGTCCGGCCGCGCCCGCTTCGGTGAAACCGCCGGAGTGAATGGTGACGGCGGCGACGCCGCGGCGGGCGCACTTCTCGAGTTCGGGCGGTATGCGGTCGGCGCGGATGTCGCACACGACGTGCTCCACGTCGAACGGCACCTCATCGAGGGAGCGGTAGGCCGGGAACCCGAGCACCTCTTCCGCGTTCGGATTGATGCACACGGCCCGGCCGGTGAAGCCGATAGAGCGCAGGCCTGCGAGCACCGAGAGCGCGAGATCGTTTCGCGGGCTCGCCCCGATGACGGCGATGGTGGAGAAGTCGAACAGCGCGCCGACGCGCGGCGTCACTGCGGCTTGTGCCCGAGGCCCGGCTTGAACTCGCCCTTCACGAAACCGCCGATCTCCGAGTACATGTTGCCGCTGCGGCCCTGCTGGTAGTTTGTTTCAGCCGCTTTGGCGGTTGCGTAGTTGTACGCTTCCTCGTAGTCCATTCGGGCGCTGATCTTGAAGGTTTCCTTGACTTGGCGCAGGGCGATCGCGTCCTTGCCCTTGAGCAGCTCGGCGTGCTCGTATACTTCGGCCATGAGCCGCGCCTTCGGAACAGCCAGGGTCGCGAGGCCGATTTCGACGGCGCGCTTGCCGTCGAACGTCTTGCCGGTGAGCGCGTAGTATAGCCCCTCGCGCGGGCGCAGCATCTCGGTGATGTTCTTGGTCACCATGCCGCCGGGGATCGAGCGAAAGTTGATCTCGGAAAGACCGAAAGTCGCCTCCTCCGCGGCGATCGCGATGTCGCACGCGCAAACGATCGAGAAGGCACCGCCGAAGCACCAGCCGTTGACGGCAGCAATCGTCGGTGCCGGGAAGAGCCGCAGGATGTGGTTTCGCCAGTCGTTCGAGATCGCGCGAATCTGCTCGCGCTCGATCTTCGCTTGGCGCTGGTCGAAATCGTAGAAGTACTCTTTGAGGTCTTGCCCGGCACAGAAGCTCTCGCCGACGCCGGTGATGACGAGCACGCGCACCTCGGGATCGAAGCGCAGCGTGCTTAGCGCTTGATGCATCTGACGGTGCATCTCGGGATTCATCGCGTTTCGCTTTTCCGGTCGGTCGATGGTCAGCGTGACGATGCCGTCGACGTTCTCGTAGCGGATCAAAGGCCGTTCAGCCAAGGCGTTCTCCTCTTTGCAGAGGGAGCGCTTCAAGGAGCGGGTCGCACCGGCCCTGCCTCGAACGCTCGCACGGTGAGGTTCTTGGTCCTGGCGTTGGTCTTGCTGATGACGCCGATCGCCGGTGCGGCCGATGCACCGGTGCGCATCGACGTGCTGCTGCCGTTGACCGGCGGGTCGGGGTTCTTCGGCCAATCGGAAGCGCAAGCGCTGCGGGTCTACCAAAGCGTCGTCAACGCGTCGGGCGGCGTGCACGGGCGGCCGTTGCAGTTCGACGTCCACGACGACCAGAGCCGTTCGGACGTGGCCATCGCGCTCGTCAAAGAGCTGATCGAGACCCACCCCGCCGTCATTCTCGGCCGAACGCTCGATGCGACGGCAACGGCGATCGCGCCGCTGCTCGCAAACGGCCCGGTCTTCTACTCATTTTCGCCGGGCGTCATTCCGGCGCCGCGAAGTTACCTGTTCGCGGCGTCGGCGACGCTCGAAGCGAACAACATCTCGAAGCTCGCCGCGATCCGCGCCCTCGGCTACAAGCGCATGGCGGTGCTTACCGAGACCGACGCTACCGGACGGCGCAACTTCTCGTTCACGCAAGAGTTCTTTGCCTCACCGGCCAGCCGCGGGATGCAGATGGTGGCGAGCGAATCGTATGGGCCCGACGACGAAGGCGTTGCGGCTCAAGTTGCCGCGATCCGCGGCGCAAACCCCGACTCGCTCACGCTGTGGGCCAACGGTCCGGCGTTCGGCGTTGCGCTGCGCGACATCGCGAGCACCGGCCTGAACGTGCCGGTGTTCACGAGTCAAACCGACGCCAATCCGGATCAACTTGCCGCTATCGGCGCCGCGCTGCCGAAGGTGCTCGTCGTGCAGGGATTGCCGTATCAGGGCCGCGTGATTCCAGCGCAGCTCAAAGCTGCCGCAACGGAGTATCTCGACGCGCTCAAAGCGGCGGGTCTGCAGCCGAGCCCGAGTCACGTCTATGCCTGGGACCCGGCACGGATCGTCGTGTCGGCGCTGCGAGCCCTCCCGCCAAACCCGGCGGCTGCGCAGCTGCGTGCGTATTTGCTCGAGCTGCACGGCTTCGCCGGACTGAGCGGCGTCTACGACTTTCGCTCGGGCGACCAGCACGGGCTTACCGACACGGCGACCTTCCCGCTGTTGCGCTGGGATCCGCAGCAAAAGCTATGGGTTCCGTTCGATACCCGTTAGTACTGGGCGACCATTTCGGCGCGTAAGGATTCGCGCCAGTCGACGTCGTTCGGGACGATCTTGTCGATCGGGCGCCAGGTGCGGTAGCTGGCCGGATCGACCCCGAGCGGATCGCCTCCGGCCTCGACCACGTCGGCTGCCTCGAGCAGCAATTGGCGCGCCGCGATGACCGCGCGATCGGTCGTGCCGAGGTGCTCCTGCGAGCGGTCACAGATCGGGCCCATGCCTTCTTGCAGCGCCATGTCCTGCGTGTTGGTGCCGGTGATGCCGGTGTAGGTCCGCGTCTTTTGGAGCTGCCGATCGATCAGGTAGTCGTTGTGCAGATTCAGCTTCAGGCGATTCGTGCCGGGGATGTAGTGCTCGGGTCCGCGTCCTGACTGCCGCTCGCGTTCGATAACGAATTCCTCGTCGAGCGGACGAGCCGGGTCGTACGCGTACATGATGTTCCACGTCAACGTCGTGACGTCGTCGATCGGCAGCCAGATGTGGCCGTGGATCGTCGGCAGGTGGTTCGCCGCAGCTTTGCTACCGGAAACGTAGCCGCGGCACTGTTGCGCCGGCATGATGTAGTGATACACGCGCACGTAGTTCTTGTCCGCGCCCATCGACCGGATGCCCGCATAGCGGAAGCCGTAATCCGTCTTATCGACCTCGAGCCGGGGCGCCGTGTCGACGTTGCGCAGAAAGGACATGTCACCGATATTCTGGTTGTGCAAGAACGAGGAGTGCGCGGTGTCGAGGCCGCCTTCCAGCGCTTGCAGCCAGTTGCACTCTTCGAACGTCTGCGAGACGTGCCGGTGCGTTTCCGGCGCACGCAGCCATTCGTAATCCGGGTAGGGCGGCTGACGTTCGGGTGGACCCATGTAGATCCACACGACGTCGCCCGCTTCGTAGGCCGGATAGGCTTCGATGCGCACCTTCGTCTTGAACAAGCTGTCGGGCGTCCCTCGACTCCGCTCGGGATGACATGGTTCGGATGGCATGTCGACGCACGTCCCGGTGACGTCGAACTTCCAGCCGTGATACACGCAGCGCAGACCGCACTCTTCGTTGCGCCCGAAAAACATCGGTGCGCGCCGGTGCGGACAGAACGCGCTCACCACCCCGGCGCGGCCGTTGGTGTCGCGAAAGCCGATCAGATCCTCACCCAGGACCCGGATTCGGATCGGGGGACTATCCGGCTCGGCGAGTTGCGATGACTGAGCGACCGGTAGCCAGTAGCGGCGAAACACGGTCCCCATCGGGGTTCCCGCTCCGACGCGGGTGATACGATCGTTCTCTGCGGGTGTGAGCAACTAGTAGCCTCCGCTCGGATTAAACAGCGTGCCGGCCGGGTGCGGAGCAGCGGCGGCGGGCGCTCCCGGGCGCGCGACGTGCCAGATTCCGCCGACGCCGTCGCCGGTCGCCTCGCCGGGCGCCTTGTCGTTCTTCCAGCCGTAGACCGGCTTGCCATTGTAGGCCCATTGCAACGAGCCGTCGTCGCGGGTGGCGATCGTCCACGTGCCGTTTGCCTTGTCCGCAGCGGTTGCCGCGAGCGGCGGCCAGTTCGCGGCGCACCCGCCGTTACAAGTCGATTTGCCCGGCGTATCCTTGTCGTTGACGTAAAGCGTCATCCCTTTGGCGTCGACGAGCATCGCGGCGGCCCCGGTTCCGGTCACCTTTGCCGGCGCGGCTGATTGCGCCGCGGCGATCGAGAGAAAACCGGCGAACATTGCGAGGGCGAGGGCGCTTACGAGCATGTGTTTCATCGTTGACCTCCTTTAAGCGAAACCGTTACACGTTGCTGATCATCTCGTGCGCGTCGAAACCGCGATCGATCAGCTTCAGGCGAACGAGTGCGTCGATCTCCACTTGAACGAGGGCGGGATCCATCGAGGTGGCAAAGACTTCGCGCCGCGAGCCTTTGACCACCGCGGGATCGACTTTAGCAAAGTCGACCAGCCACGGCGCCGTCTGGTCCGGGTGCGCGTTCGCGAACGCGTTGCCTTCGAGCAGGGCGCGGCGAAATCGCCCGACGGCGTCGCGGTTCGCGTTGATGAAGTCGGGCATGCCGACATAACCGGCGATCAAAAATCTCGGCGCAATCGCGTCGAAGATCTTTGCGAAGACGCGCACGGTTCCGGTACGGAGCGCGGTCGAGAGATACGGCTCGGCAAAGGAGGCCGCATCGACGCGTCCGGCTTCTAGCGCCGCTGCCGTCGCGGAAGGAGGAAGCTCGACGAGCTTGGCCGAGCTCGAATTGCCGCCGTTCTGGTCGATCCAAGCTAACGTCGACGTGGAAAGCAGATCGCCGATCGCCGTCACGGCAATCGTTTTCCCGCTGAGGTCGGACGCCGTCCGGATAACCCCATCGTTACGGACGGCCAAGACCTGGGTCGGGTTGTTGGTTTCGTAAAGATCGCCGAATGCGACGAGTTGGAACGGGACGCCGCGCAGGTGCGCCTTGACGAGCGTGACGACATTCGAACCCGCCAATTGCAGCGTCCCGCCGGCGACGGCAGCCGCGTTCGCGGCTCCCATACCGACGACGATGTCGATGTCGAGCCCGTATTTGCCGAAGATGCCGGCGCGCTGCGTCGCGTAGAGCCCCATCGCGCCGTCGATCGCGGCCGTGCCGATGGTAAGGTGCACCGGCGATTGCCCCGCGGCAACCCTCGGCAGCGCCGCGAAGGCCGCGGCCGCTGCCAGAAGACGTTTCCGGTTCATGCCCCGGATCATAGCACAAGCTCCGGCCTGGGAAGCTCCCAAGAGCCGTCGAAGCGAAAAGACAGCGGGAGCGGGGGAGCGCAACATGCCGACAGTCGAGGCCGTTCGTTTCGATGATGTGCCGTGGGGATCGCTCGGCGACCATCGAGAATATCACTTGCGGATCAAAACGATGCTTTCCGGCCGCGACGGTGCGCCCGACAATTTCCGGCTGACCTATAGCGAGGGCACCGGCGGCGTGCAGCGCGGGCCGCGCCACCGGCACACGTTCGATCAAATTCGCATGCCGTTCAGCGGACGCACGAGTTACGGTACGCGCCGCTGGATCGAACCCGGTGAGATCGGATACTTTCCGGAAGGCCTGCACTACGGGCCCACCGTCGACGAGATGGACGTCGGGCACACGCAGATCACGTTGCAGTTCGGCGGCGCCAGCGGCCTCGGGTATCTCGGCCCGAACGAAGCGCGCATCGCCACGAAGGAACTCGAGCAACTCGGCACGTTCGAGGCGGGCTTGTTCCACTGGCGCGACGGAGACCCCATTCGCGGCCGCAAAGTGCAGGACGCCTTCGAAGCGATTTGGGAGCACGTCAACAAACGCCGGATCGAATATCCGAAGCCGCGCTACACCGATCAGATCGTCATGCGCCCGGCGAACTTCAAGTGGCACCCGCGTCGCGAGGAACCCGGCGTGATGGTCAAGACGCTTGGCGACTTCACGGAATGCCATCTCACCGTGGCGATGCTGCGCGTGGCAGCCGGGGGCGCCGCGTCGGTTGGACCGAGCGCCGGAACGCAGGCCTGCTTCGTCCTGAACGGCTCCGGCGCGGTTGACGGGAAACCCGTGAGCACGCATTCAGCGCTAAAGGTGGAGGCCGGCGCGACCGCCCGCGTCGAGAGCGACGGCGAGCTCGAACTCGTGATGTTCGGTTTGCCCGCCTAATGGCGGCGAAGCCGACCCCCAAGACGTACCTTACGGATGGTAGCGTCAACCGGCGAACCGTGTCGGTGCAAGTCTTCATCAAAGGCCGAAAACGGGCGTCCTGTTATGATTGCGGCCGCCCGGCGCAGTACTTCGTGCGGCGCAAGGCGACGAAGGTTTTTGCCTGTGGCTTGCACGTCCTGATCGCGGTGCGCAGGATCGCCCGCTATCAAGCCAACTGGAACCGAAAGCGAGGACGCTCAAGTGGAAGTTAAACCCACCTACCTCGGGACGATGATCGCCTTGGCCACCGCTGCCTTCGGGCTCATCGCGGCGCTGGCGTGGAACAAGTTCATCACCGACCTCATCGCGCTGTTTCTCAAACCCGGTAGCGGCGTGTGGGCCGAACTCGTGTACGCCGTCGTCATCACGATCGTCGCCATAGCGGTGATTAACAACCTCGGGAAACTGGCCGACCGGACCCCGCCGTGAGCCTAAAGATCACGGCGGAAAATCAGGAAGTCGGCGATAAAGTCGCGCGGATCGCCCGCTACGTCGTAGCGATCCATCATGCGCTGTTGCTGCGCGATCCGGACGTCGCGGAGATCCAGAAATACGTGAACGCGATCTTCCAGGGCGGCTCCCCGATGGAGGTCTTCGACGAAGTCAACGCGTCGGAGGAACATCAGGGCCACGCCAAACTCTTTGTGGTTCCCGGTCACTTCTACTCGCCCATCGTCAATCCGAAGGAGTTGGATGAATACGTTCGCGGGTTATCGGATATCGGCCCCGACCTTCCCGGCGTTGCCATCGATCGCAACGCACTGATTGCGAGGTGGGAGGGCTTGCTGCCGTTTATGACGACCTGCCCATTTCCGCAGCAGCAAACGGACGGCTTCCACTATTATTTCGAGAATGACTTTTTCGCTCTTGGCGACGCGCTGGTTCTTCACGCGCTGATCCGGCAGCAGAAGCCGAAGCGGTACATCGAAATCGGCAGCGGCTTTTCCTCGGCCTGCGCCGTCGATACCAT